>Ga0302198_10000999_pt1 | contig 31129 bp, 28 predicted proteins | sample II_Bog_N2_2_FD_193521 | JGI IMG/M metagenome (GOLD analysis project Ga0302198, IMG submission 193521) | Peat permafrost microbial communities from Stordalen Mire near Abisko, Sweden - II_Bog_N2_2 | ecosystem: Environmental > Terrestrial > Soil > Wetlands > Peat | place: Sweden: Abisko...
TCGCCCGGCAGCACCATAAACTCCATCCGTGCGTGGCGTCGTCCCAGCCATCGGCCCGCAAGAAGTGGGCGCGCAGGGTCGACGACGAACGAGGCGTAGAACGGGAGGCGCTCGTTGGGGTCGTTGAGTTCGTAGTCACACACGAGCCAAGGGCCGACGTAGCCGAAATCGACCATGGGGAGCCCGACATCTTCGCGGACCGTGCTGTTGGCACCGTCCGCTCCGATGAGGTAGCGCCCTTTATCGACCCTCGTCGCGCCCGACTTCCTTTCACGGCTCTCGATCTCCACGTATTCGGTGTACTGCGTGACGCGAATCACCTCCCACCCGGTAAGGATCGTGACACCCGGCGTGTTTCGCACCGTCCGGTCAAGGGCGTCTTCCATGTCCGGTTGGTAAACTTGGTAGGCACCATGCCATCCGGAGGCCGAGCCCCGGGTCACTGGCAACTTCGAGACGCGTTCCCCGTTGCCGTCGATGAGCTCCATTCCGAGGGTCGGGGAAAGCTTCGGTTCCAGTTCATGAGCGATCCCAACCCGCTGCAGGATGCGCATGGCTTCGTGATCCAAAGTTCCGGCCCGGGAGACTGCGTACAGGTCAACATGCTTTTCGACGATAGTCACCGAAAACCCGGATGACCCAAGAAGGGATGCCAGCACCTGGCCAACGGGCCCATAGCCAACCTGGATGACATCGACGATTTCGGTCATGAGGCTCCTACCTTGTTGCGAGGGCTCGGCACGAGCATGACTCCTTTGTCGGGTGAAATGTACGGCGTCCGATTGGCGCGTTCCGTGGCGATACCCTCAAGTCTGCGCCCGGGGGGATTATGAGCTCGCATGCTCGTTCCATTGCATGGAACGTTGGAGTTAGGAGCGTGAACTCGCGGCTTGCTCGCCGCTGGCCCGGTGAGGGTTACCGATCCATTGCTGCGCCAGGCGCTCGAACTCGAGAATGGCGTCGACGCTGTCGACTGCTGATAAATCAATCACCTGAGGCACAGGCTCGCCCTGGAACAGCCGCTTGACGGGGACCTCGAGTTTTTTTCCGGTCTTTGTATGAGGGATGCCGTGGACAAAGATGATCTCGTCGGGAACGTGCCGCGGAGAAAGCTGGAGTCGTATTGCTTCCGTGAGGTCTGACGCCAGCTGGGGCGTACCAGCGCCGTTAACGGTGCGGACGAACATGAGAATGGCATATTCTTCGGAGCGCTCGACCCCAATCACGAGGGTCTCGGATACGTCAGCCAATTGTTCAGCCACAGCGCTGATGTCGGCCGGGCCCATCCTTACTCCATTCCGATTCAGGGTTGCGTCGGAACGACCATGGATGGTCGAGCTTCCGTCTTCGTAGATCGTGATGAAATCACCATGTCGCCACACTCCCGGATACGTTGAAAAGTAGCTTTCGTGTAGCCGCAGATTGCCTTCGTCTCCCCAGAAATACAGAGGCATGGACGGCATCGGCTTTCGTACAACAAGCTCGCCCTTAGTGCCGAAGTGCGGATTGCCATCGGCATCCCACGACTCGAGGGCAACGCCGAGTGCAATGGACTGAAAGCGGCCGGCCAGAGTGGGAACGGTCGGAGAACTGCCGACAAAAGCGCTACAAATGTCAGTCCCCCCGCTCGCGGTCGACATCCAGGTATGGTCCGGCAGATTGTCGCGCAGCCAGGCAAACCCCATAACCGACAGCGGTGACCCGGTGATCGAGACGTTTCGCAGTGAAGAAAGGTCCAGGAGTTCATTGGGGGCGAGATCCTGCTTCAGCGCAGCGTGGACGAGCCCAGCACCAATGCCGAGCTGGGTTACGTGGTGCTCTGCAGCAATTTCGAACGGACGCAGAACGTTCGGAAAAATGGGATTGCCATCGACCAGCACAACGGCCGTGCCCATCACGAGGGCAGAAACCATCAGGTTCCAGACCATCCAACTCGTCGAGCCGACATAGAGAAACCGATCGCCCGGTCGCTCGTCGAACTGCAGGTGGTGATTCTTCAGTTGCTCGAGCAGCGTTCCACCGTGACCGTGCACGATTCCCTTCGGTGATCCTGTCGTCCCGGAAGAGAACAGAACCCAGAGAGGAGCCGAGAACGGAAGCCGCACAAAAGACAGTGGCGCTGTTCCACTCGTGGCGTCTCGCCAGGAGATGGTCGACCCGTCACAGGGCGGTTTGTCAAGACCCAGGGAGTCGACCCACACCACATGCCTGATCGATGGAATCTTCGCCACGACAGCCATCACCTGGTCGCGTCGGTCGAAGATCTTGCCGCCGTAGGTGTAGCCATCAACCGCGATGAGAACCGCAGGCTCGAGCGGGCCAATCCGATTGACGACGCCATCGACTCCCAGGTCCGGGGCGCACACCGACCAGATAGCGCCAATCGATGCGGCCGCAAGAAATCCGACGACCGCCGCCTCAGCGTTAGGCAGGTAGCCGACGACGCGGTCCCCTGGCCCAACGCCGAATCCGCGCAGCGTTTCTGCAAGTCGGGCCACGCGGTGTGTCAGGTCGGCCCACGTGACGTCATAGCTGGATGTCTCGGACACGCAGATCAGCGCGACAGCGTCCGGATCGCGGTCGCGGAAGACCTGCTCGGCAAAATTGAGCCGCGTACCCGGAAACCACTCAGCGCCTTCGATAGCATCGCTCCCGATGGCCAGTGCGGGAGGTTCGTCCGAGATGACATCCTCGAATTCAAAGATGCTGAGCCAAAAGCGATTGATGTCCTCGACCGACCAGTTCCACAGATCCTGGTAGGACCCGAGACCCGTAACCCCTCGCCCAGAGAGCCAGTCCACATAGTGCGTGATGGACGATCGCGCGATGTCCTCCGCGCTCGGCATCCAAACCAGGTCGCCGTCGTGCAGTGACGCTGGGTGGCTCACTTCAATTCTTGGTGTCGTGGTCATAGCCTTTGTGCTTTCTGTTCGCACCGTGCCTGGGTCGGCGTGCGCGCGAACCAGTCATTTTCCAAGAGTCCCCCGAAGTATGACGCTCTTCGAGCCAGCGTGCCGCCTGCCGAGACGTCGTCGACCGTCTCGCTCCTCGGCACGATTCAGTAAGCGGCCCGGGCATCGACCCTAGGCTGGCCCACGTCACCAGCTCGCGCGGGGATTTCGCGCGATTCCACTGAGGAGAAGCAAGTGCCTGACGAAAAGTCCAGTTACCATTCCACCCCGAAGCCGCGGCCAATCACCAGGCCGAAGCTTCATCATTTGACCTTCATGACGCTCGACGTCGACGCGATGGTGAGGTGGTACGAACTGGTCGCGGGCCTCGAGCCGGTCTACTACAGCGAAGGAGCTGCGTGGCTGACCAATGATGAAGCCAATCATCGGATCGCGCTCCTCAGCTTCCCAGGGCTGAAGCCGCCGACTGACAAACCGCATTCGGCAGGACTCCATCATCTTGCCTTCGAATACGCCAACTTTGACCACTGGCTCGACAACTACGTCCGGCTCAGCGAGGCTGGCATCGAGCCCGATCGCTGTCTCGACCATGGAATGACCATGTCGATGTACTACGTCGATCCGGAAGGCAATGGCGTGGAGATCCAGGTCGACGTCTTCCAGGACTGGGGCCAGTCCAAGGAGTGGATGTGGGCATCCCAGGAGTTCGCCGCCGACCAGGTTGGACCGCTCTTCGACCCGAAGAAAATCGTTGAAGCTCGCGCCGCGGGCCTCACCCTGGCTGAGATTCACGCCAAGGCCTACGCCGGCGGATACCTCCCGGACGTATTCCCCAAGGAACTCGCATTCCCCGACGTGTGGGCCGACCGGCCTGCTTCTTCAGAGTAGAGAAAGTAGAACAGTACAACGATGCGTATCGCAAACCTTTCAGGCCGACTGGTACTGGTCAGGGAAGACCTGGCGCTCGACGTAGAGACGGCAAGCGGAGGCAGCTTTTCTCCTGACCCGCAGGCGGTGTATGAGAACTGGGCCCGATTCACCGACTGGGCGAAGGACGCGGACTTTGCCGACGCACAAGCGTTCGATGCCGCTGACTTGCAGGCCCCGACCCCTGCTCCGCGGCAGATCTTCGCGATCGGTCTCAACTACCGGGATCATGCTGAGGAATCCGGCCAGGCCATCCCGGATGCCCCCCTTGTTTTCACGAAATTCGTGACGAGCCTGGCGGGGCCCAACGTCACAATCGAATTACCAGAAGGGTCCGTCGACTGGGAGGTTGAGCTCGTCGCGGTGATCGGCACTCGCGCGTACCGTGTGAAGGAGGCCGACGCTTGGGACTACGTCGCCGGCCTCACCGTCGGCCAGGACATCAGCGAACGCAAGACGCAGTTGAGAGGGCCTGCGCCCCAATTCAGTCTCGGCAAGTCTTTCCCCAACTTTGCGCCCATTGGACCGGTCGTCGTGACTTTGGACGAGATTCCGGATCCGGGCGCACTGCGAATCCAGACCGAGCTCTCGGGCGAGGGAGTCGACGGGACCGTTTCGCTGCAGGACGGCAATACCAAAGACCTCATCTTTTCTGTTCCCTCGCTCATCGAGAGCCTCTCGGCGGTCCTTCCGCTCTTGCCTGGGGACATCATTTTCACCGGAACTCCAGCGGGCGTCGGAATGGGACGGAGTCCACGACAATTTCTTAGCCCCGGCCAGATCCTGACCAGCACTATCGAAGGGATCGGACAGCTCCGCAATCACCTGTCGTAAATGGGAGAAAGCGATGGGCCTGGCCTGAATCCGTTCAGGCCAGGCCCTTTGCCTAAGCCGGTTTGCGGCGCTGGACTACTTCGAGACGACCTCATCCGTAATGCGGATGACAATCTTGCCCGCTACGTTGCCGTCGAGCATGGCCTGGTATCCCTCGACCACGCGGTCCAGCGGGAGGACACGATCGATCAACGGCCGCGTCTGGGTTGCCTCCATGAGTCGCAGCATCGCGCGGAACTCGTCGACCGTGACCCCGGTCGATCCGAACACTCGCAGCTGATTGAAGAAGACGCGAGACAGGTCTGCTGATGGCGCCGAACCGGATGTGGCACCGGCGATGATAATTGCGCCGCCCGGTCTCAGCGACTTGAGCGAGTGGTCCCAGGTTGCCTCACCGACGGTTTCAATCACCACGTCAACACGTTCCGGAAGGCGCTCCCCGGGACTCAATGCGACATGAGCACCAGCGGTGAGCGCGTGCTCGCGCCCCTCGGCCGTGCGGCTTGTTGCATAGACGACGGCGCCGGCAGCGCGCGCGAGAGCGATCGCCGCGGTTGATACTCCGCCGAACGCGCCCTGGACGAGAACCCTGTCGCCACCGTGTACATCCCCGTGGGTGAACAGCATCCTGTATGCGGTACCCCAGGCCACTGTGAGGCAGGCGGCCTCATCGAAGGTCAGCCACTTCGGCATGGGGATGAGATTTTCGGTCGGGACCACGATGTAGTCAGCAAGACCCCCGTTGTATACCTCTCCGAGCAGAGTGCGCTTCGGATCGAATGTGACATCACCACCACCGCGACTGGGATCCCCGAACACCGGGTAGACGATGACCGGGTTTCCGGCGTCGTCGTACCCTGACGCATCGCATCCAAGCACGATCGGAATGCGCTCCGGAGGGTGGCCAACGCCGCGCAACGTCCATACGTCGTGCATGTTCAGCGACGACGAAACGACCCTGACACGGGAGTGGCCGGGCGGAACAGCTGGGTCCGGGACGTCCTGCACGCTGATTCCGGCGAGTGGATCGTCAAAGTTCTGGGAGACCGCGACGGCAGCGCGCATTTGTTTACCTCGTTCTTCTGGGTCGGGCGGATCGTGGAATTGACGTGGAGGTTTAGCCGACGGCGTTGACAGCGAGTCCCACCGCGGGCGCTGACGTGACGTCGTCCTGGTGGGTGAAGGTGGCGCCCGACGGCAATTGGAGTCCTGTGAGGTCGGTCGCGACAACGAAGCGGTCGGGCCGCAGCACGATGACACGCGCGGAGTGCCGGTGAAACCACGGCGCAAGGACATCCTCGAAATCGACGATGTCGTCGTCGCCCTCGGGCATGGCGCCGGCGGAGCGAAGCGTGACGAAACGCGCGCCGAGGAGCGACCAGTCGCGAATGTCGTTCTCCGACATCCGGGTTCTCGGATCGACATCCAATCCGAGGACTGCAAAATCTGTGCCGAGAATATTGTCGAACAACGTTCGGTGCCCTGATTGCGTTGCGACATGCGGTTGCGGAATCGTCTTGCCCACTGCGTTCGACTCGCCGGGCACCCCGGTGATGAAACCGGCAAAGAGCTCTGGCCTGACTCCGGCAGCTCTTCGAGCACCGCGCAGCCTCGTCACGAGCGCGCTGACGCGATTACGCATCCGCTGGGCCCGGGTCGCCTCCACCTCGATCAGGCGACCAATGCCTACCGACTGGTTAGTCACGGATGTGACGTTGGGCTGGCGCTCGGGCTGGTAGGTGGCGAGGATCGAGTCATCGAGGCCCGCGCGAAGGACAGCCCGGAGCTTCCACGAGAGGTTGACGGCATCGCGCATTCCCGACTGCATCCCCTGCCCGCCCCAGGGCGGCATCATGTGGGCGGCGTCACCCGCGAGGATCACCCGCCCCACTTGCCAATTCTTCGCCTGCCGGACATGGTGGTTGTAGAACGCCTTATGAAGGATCTCGACCTTGGTGTTGTCTATCCCCAGGGGTGCGAGAAGCTTCCACATCGACTCGTCTGAAGCGAAGTCCTCGGGAGACTCGTCCGGGCCCAGCGGAAATTCCCACCGATGGTGATCGAGGGCCAGGGGAACGTCGACGCAGGGTCGCACAGGATCCGACCAGAACGTCAGGATCTGCCGTTCCGGCCACCAGCGTTTCACTTTCGCGTCGATGACGATCCAAACCCTCTCCCGGGTGGTGCCCTGAAGTTCGACACCCAGGGCTCCCCGCACTGCGCTCGAGCCCCCGTCAGCGCCGACCAGATACCGGGCGCTGAAGCTCGATTTCTTTCCGGTCTGATCATTGACGGTTTCGATCGTGACCCCGTGGTCGTCCTGATTGAGTGCGACGAACTGTTCACCAAAATGGACATCCACGGTGCCCGCGTAGCTCTCGACGGCGGCACGCAGCGTGGCCTCCAGGCTCGGCTGGAAGATCATGTACGACGAGGCGTGCCCGGTGGGGCTCGCCGAGAAAGTCGTGCGAAGCAATTCGCGGCCGTCGTAGGTCTTCCAGCGCACCGCGGGAGTCACGTCCATGTCTTTCTTGAGTTCTTCGTCGAGTCCGAGCGCCTGGAACTGGCGGATGGTTTTCCCGTCAACGGTGACAGCGCGCGCACGCTCGTAGAGTTCACGATCCCGCTCGATGACCACGGTACGAATGCCGTACCGACCGAGGAAGTTGGCGAGCGTCACACCGGTGGGCCCGTAGCCCACGATCGCGACCTCATAGGAGTCGTCCCTCGACGCCGTGTCCGATGTTGCTTTTGCCACTGTTGCGCCTAACTCTGTGTCGTTGACGGCTCGATCGACCACCCCCGATCAGACGGTCCGATCCCGAGTATGGACACCCACGGGTCGTGGGAGGGCTCCATGTGCCATTCATCGAAACACCGGTCCGACGGATTTCCTGCACACGAGTTCACGCTTCGGCAGCGGCTTCCAAGGAGTTATCCAACTGCGCCGGGCGAGATCAGTCGACGTGCGGCCTCAACTGAGGCGGCCCGGCAGGAAGCGAGAGCGGACTCATCGGCACCGTGCAAATACCCTGCCTCGGGCGCGTTGGCCCAGGCAAGCCCGATCGCGAAAAGCAGTTCGAGCAGCTGTCGCGGGTCCCAGGATGCATCGACGAAGCCGAGTCGCTGGCTCTCTCTGAGCGCTTCGAGGTTTGCCTCGGCCACAGCGCGACTGATTACGGGCCGAAACTTGGTGTCATCCATCCTGGCCCAGGTGAGCATTCGCAGGTGCTCGGGGTGGGCGTTGGAGTGATCTACGACGGCGCCGACAAAGCCCGGCACGTCATCGGGGTTCAGCTGGACTGCAGCAGAGAACTCGGCGACATTAAGATCGAGGACTGCGCCAAACAAAGCCTCTTTGTCAGCAAAATATGCATACAGACGCTCTTTGCTTGCCCGGGCTTCGCGCGCAATGCGGTCAATCCTTGCGCCAGCCAGCCCGTATGTAGCGAACTCCCTTCGGGCCGCGATTAGCACGCGCTGACGCACGTCTTCGGTCGAGTCTCTCATGGAGTAATACTATACCAAACGAACTAGTTCGTTTGACATTGCGGACCTATCGACCTAACGTGGGAACTCAACCGCACACCTCACAGGAGCAGACATGACACAGCCACGACTGGCACCGAGCACATCGGCGGGAGCCCCCTCTTTCAACGTCGACCGGATCGGAAGGCGCTGGCCCACCCTCATCGTGGTCGCACTCGCGCAACTGATGGTTGTACTCGATGGCACGATCGTCAATATCGCACTCCCCCAGGCACAGGCAGCCCTCGGGATGTCAGACTCCTATCGCAGTTGGGTTGTGACGTTGTACGCGCTCACCTTCGGCGCGCTACTGCTTCTCGGTGGACGCATCGCCGATTACTGGGGGCGCAAGCGCACCTTCATCGTTGGACTATCCGGCTTCGCAGCGGCCTCCCTCGTGGGAGGCTTCGCCGTGTCCGGCGAGATGTTGCTCGCTGCTCGCGGGTTCCAGGGAGCGTTCGCCGCACTTCTTGCTCCAGCAGCGCTCTCCACCCTGTCCGTGGCGTTCCAAACCGGGAAGGCCAGGGTCAGAGCGTTCGCTGTCTACGGGACAATAGCGGGGGCAGGGGCAGCCGTTGGGCTCATACTGGGCGGAACGCTCACCGAATACCTCAACTGGAACTGGTGCCTGTGGGTCAATGTGCCTATCGCGGTAGTCGCGATTGCGATCGCAATTCCCACACTCCGGGAGAGCACCGCTGAGGGGAACAGCCACTACGACATCCCCGGCGCGATCCTCGTGACACTGGGCCTCGCGAGCATCGTCTACGGGTTTTCGCGCGCCGCGTATGGATGGGGACGCCTTGACACCATCGGGTTCCTCGTGCTCGGTGTCGCCATGCTTGCGGTGTTCGTTCGAGTCGAGGGTCGAACAGCGAACCCACTTCTGCCCTTGAGAGTGATCCTCGACCGCACCAGGGGCGGAGCCTTCATTTCTTCCCTGCTGGTCGGCGCCGCGCTGCTCGGCGGAATCCTCTATCTCACTTTGTACTTGCAGGAAGTCAGGCATTTCACCCCGCTGGTGTCCGGACTCGCATCGCTTCCGTTGACCGCGTCGATCATCGCCGGGGCAACTCTCGTTGCGCGACTTCTGCCGAGGTTCGGACCCCGCGTCCTGATGACGGCCGGGCCATTCTTTGGGGCCGCCGGCCTCCTGCTCCTTAGTGGAATTACTGCCGAGGGAAACTACGCGTTGACGGTGCTGCCCGGCGAAATCCTGCTCGGATTGGGTCTCGCGGGGATCTTTGTACCACTGCAAAACGTTGCGCTGACCGGAGTCCAGCCGGAGGACAGCGGGGTGGCGAGTGCCGCGCTGACGGCCACGCAACAGGTCGGCGGCGCGATCGGCACGGCTGTCTTTTCGGTGATCTTTGCAACCACGGTCGGAACCGCTGGCACGACGCCAGGGATTCTGGTCGAAGGATACTCGACGGTGTTTCGGTACGCGGCCGTGGCAATCATCATCGTGGCACCGCTGGCCTGGGCACTCATCCGTGTCTCGAAAGGGTCCGTGCAGACCTCGGATGCTGTGCACCTCGGCTAGAACGATTCCGCCGCTGTTCCTGCTGGCGGAACGGCTGCGGGCCAAGGTTCCGACGCAAACCATAGCGTGGTCTCGTGACCGTCAATCTCGCTGCTCTATCGCATTCACCCCTGATCGAATTCGTCGAACCGCAGGCCGGAGTGCGCGAACGAGTGAACGAAGCGATAGGTCGCGCCAGGAAATTTGTCGAGGACATCCGGCCCGATCTCGTCGTACTATTCGCGCCTGACCACTACAACGGTTTCTTCTACGACATGATGCCGTCATTTTGTCTGGGAGCTCGTGCCGAAGCACTGGGCGACTTCAACACGCTTACCGGACCCCTGAGTGTTGACCACGAGGCGGCATGGAAGATTCACGGCGACGTGCTGGCGCAGGGCGTCGACCTGCCGATCTCTGAGCGCATGATCGTCGATCACGGGTTTGCCCAACCACTGCAGTTCCTCTTCGGCGCTCTCGACGCCGTGCCCGTTGTGCCCATCTTTATCAACAGCGTTGCCTACGCGCTCAACCCGGTCCAGCGCATCAGGCTGCTTGGCGAAGCCGTCGGAAACTCACTGCGCGGGATGACGGACCGCAACATCCTCATTGTCGCGTCGGGGGGTCTTTCCCATGACCCGCCCGTGCCGCGCTTTGTGGGCGCGCCCGAGCGTGTTCAGGCAGCGCTCATTGACGGCCGCGACATTACTCCCGAGGGACGGGCGAAGGTGGAAGCACGGACAATCGCGGCGGCGGTCGCGTTCGCACGCGACGAGGCGCCGAACATGGCCCCGCTCAACAGTGCGTGGGACAACGAGCTTCTCGACATTTTGAGTTCTGGCCACATCGGTGAAATTGACGCGTGGACCAATGAATTCTTCGTCGAGCAAGCGGGCAACTCCTCACACGAGGTGCGCACCTGGGTTGCTGCCTACGCCGCGCTGTCGGCCTTCGGTCCCTATTCGGTCACGTTTCGTTACTACGAAGAAATAAAGGAATGGATCGCCGGGTTCGCTGTCACCATCGCGTCCCCATCCTGAATCTCGTTCCGAAGCCCGGCACAACGAGTCGCGACGGGGCTCGCGACCGACTGAACTGAAGAGATGTCGCCGCAGGAAACCCTCGTCAATTCCCTCGCCACGCAACTGCGCGAAGCAGAAGCTGCCCGAGAACCCGTCCCCCAACTGACGGCGAGACATCCCGAATTGGACGTTGAGGTTGCCTACGCCGTGCAGAAGGCAAACATTGCCGTCAAGCTTGCTGCCGGCCGAACGATCGCCGGGCGGAAAGTCGGCCTGACCTCGATCGCAATGCAGCAACAACTCGGGGTGGGTGAGCCGGATTACGGCATCATTACCGACGACATGATGGTTCGCGCACCCGCGTTCGTGGACGCAACGCAACTCATCGCTCCTCGGGTTGAAGCCGAATTCGCGTTCCGAATCGGGAGCCCGCTCCCGACCGGGACGATTGACCTCGAGACGCTGCGGGCCAGTGTCGACCGCGTCTACGTCGCAATGGAAATCATCGATTCGCGTATCGAGAACTGGACCATTGGCCTCGCCGACACAATCGCTGACAATGCATCGTCCGCTCGTCTGGTCGTCGGTGCCGGAACCGCTGCGTCGAAGTCGGTCTTCGACTCACTACCGACGAAGGTCCTGCACCTTCTCAAGGACGGTGAGCCGGTCGCGTCCGGTCCTGGATCTGCCGTGCTGGGCGACCCGCTCCTCGGAGCCCTGTGGGTCATCAATCGACTTGCCGAGCTCGGTGAGAAGCCAGAGGTCGGCGAGATAATTCTGGCTGGCGCGGTGCATGCAAGCGTGCCGCTCGAAGCAGGAGTGGGATTCACCGTTCGTGCCGAGGGCTTCGATCCGGTTTCAATCTCCACCGCCCCCCTCGCCGAGCAACACGATGGTGGTCGTCAATCCGGAGCAATCAAGCCCGCACGCCGCACACCAGCGATTGACGTCACTCCGCTCATCAATGCGGACAACGGTCTGATCGACAGGTCCATCTTCACCGACACCGACATCTACCAGCAGGAACTGGGTCGCATCTTTGCCACCAACTGGCTGTTCCTGGGTCACACCGATCAAGTGGCTAAGCCGGGCGACTTTTTCACCACGTACATGGGCGAGGATCCCATAATCGTGACGCTAGACAAGGAACGCCGCATTCATGCCTACCTCAACTCATGTCGGCATCGCGGCGCCCGCGTTTGTCGGGCCGATTTCGGCTCCACAAAAGCTTTTACCTGCACGTACCACGGGTGGAGCTACGACTTGACCGGTGCCCTCGTGAGCATCCCGAACAAGGAGGGCTACCCGGCGAGCTTCGATAAAGACAACTGGGGGCTCGTGGAGGTCGCGCGGCTCGACGTGTACAAAGGGCTCATTTTCGCAACCTGGAACCCGACCGCTCCGGCGCTGGCCGACGCTTTGGGGGGCATGCGGTGGTACATGGATGCCATGCTCGACCGCGACCCTGAAGGCACGACCGTAGTCGGCGGAATCATGAAATGGGAGTTGAAGGGGAACTGGAAGCTCGCCGCCGAGCAGTTTGCGACGGACTGGTACCACGTCAACATGTCACACGCGTCGGCTCTGATGGTGATGTCACCCACAGGAAAGGGTCCGAAGGCGGAAATTGCGAATACGCCCGGGCGTCAATACCTCGATCCCGCGGGCCACGGTGCCGGGTTCCCGATTCACCCGAAGAGCAGGTTTGATGCCCAAGCGGTTCACGAGTACTACGACTATCCGGCCCTCCGTGAACGACTGGGCGATGCACGCGTTGAGGGGCCCATGACCACGGGACACGCGACGGTCTTCCCCAACTTCTCGTACCTGCCCATCAACGGCAGCATCCGAGTCTGGCACCCCAAGGGTCCCGACCGTATGGAGGTCTGGGCGTGGACGCTGCTCGACCGGTCGATGCCCGAAGACGTTCGGGAAGCACAGCGTCTGTACAACCTGCGGACTTTCGGTCCCAGCGGAATCTTCGAGCAGGACGACGGTGAGAACTGGAGCGAGATCCAGGCCATTTCGCACGGTTTTGTCACCAAGAGTGTGCAGCTCAATTACCAAATGGGGCTCGGGTCAGAACGTGACGACGGGATTCATCCGGGAATAACCAGCGAGCTCTACAGCGACGCCGCGGGCCGTTCCTTCTATCGTGCCTGGGCCCAGCAGATGAACACCCCGGCATGGCACGAAGAAGGACACCGATGAGCGCGGGGGTCGTCGTTGCACGGGACGGCGAGATTGGTGACGGCGAAGCGCTGCTGGTTACCCCGGAGGTAAGCGGGAGCCCGGAGCCGATCGCGGTGTTTTACGACGGTGGGGCGTACTTTGCGCTGAACGACACGTGCACCCACGCGCAGGCCTCCCTGTCGGAAGGCTGGATTGAAGACGGCAAAGTGGAGTGCCCGCTTCACAACACGAAGTTCTGTCTTCGCACGGGCGAGGTACTCTCGATGCCCGCGACGGTTGACGCCATCACTCATCGGATCGAGGTCCGGGACGACGAGATTGTGCTCTATCCGGGCGAAGCGGCCGGCTAGTGGGCCCGCGCTCTGTTGCGATAGTCGGCGGCGGCGTGGCTGGCGTTTCCGCGGCCAGGGAACTTCGCGCCCAGGGGTTTTCGGGAAGCCTCACGATCATCAACAGGGATGGGATGCCGTACGACCGTCCCCCGCTCAGCAAAGAGTTCCTGCTCGGTGCGAGCGGTCCGGACGACATTCTTCTGGCACGACCCGAATGGTATGAGAGCGCGAACGTGCGGTTGCTGACAGGGAGCTCCGTCATGCGCTTCTCGCACGGCACAGTCGAACTTGCTGACGGGCGGATGATCGATGCGGACGTGAGCGTGATCGCAACCGGAAGCACGCCGCGAAAGCTTCCTGTCAACAGCTCCGGTGCTCGTAACGTTCACGTCCTGAGAACCATCGCCGATGCCACTGAATTGCGCAACCGGATCGGACCGGGTTCTCAACTGACCATCATCGGCGCCGGCCTCATCGGAGCCGAAGTGGCGTCGTCTGCGAGGGCGCTCGGCACCGAGGTCACCCTCATCGACCCCGCGGCTCCTCCTCTCGCGGGCGTCCTGGGCACCGAATTGGCCGCCTTCCTGCATGAGCACCACGCGACGTATGGCATCACTACGATCCAGGGCACCGTCGACCGATTTGTCCTCGATAACCTGGGCAGCTGCCGTGAGGTGGTGCTGACCTCGGGCCAACAGGTGCCCGTCGGCGAGTTGCTCATTGGAATCGGGGCTCTGCCGGCCCTCGAGGTTCAACTCGGATCCCGCGTCGAAATCGATGGCGGGATCCTGGTTGACGCCGACGGTCGAACAAACGATCCGTCGATCTTCGCGGCAGGGGATGTTGCTCGCATCCGATACCGGGACGGCAGGCTGGGACGAAGAACGGAACATTGGGAAGCCGCACGGGTTGACGGCATCTCGGTCGCCAACGCCATCCTCGGTTCGGCATTTCGTCGGCCCCTGAGCGACTGGTTTTGGTCAGATCGGAGCTCGCTCCACCTTGAGGTCGCGGGCTCCATCGTCGGTGATGGCTCCATCGTGCACCGCGGCGCCATCGGCGACTCATCTTTCGCACTGTTCCGGCTTCAGAACGGTCGGCTGGCTGGTGCGGCGTCAGTCAATGACTCCGTTGCGGTGCGAGCGGCCCAGCGACTCATCGAATTGGACGTCGCTGTCGACCCCGACCAGCTTGCGGACCCGGGTGTGTCACTTCGAAAACTGGTTCGTGCCTGAATCGGCGGTGTTCCGTCACCCGGCACACCGTGTTGTCGCCCCGAACTCGACCACATTGACTGGGAGGATGGTTGCCGCCGAATCACTCGCGTCCGACTCCAGCGCGCTCGCACCACTGGCAGACCAGGGCACTCATTTTGCAGTCGAGCAGTTCTACTACCTCGAGGCAGAGTTTCTCGACGACGGAAGGTTTGCCGACTGGCTGGAGATGCTCGCTGACGACCTTCACTATTGGGCACCGACGCGCAGTAATCGCCTCCGGCGGCAGCAGGCGCTGTCCGTTGCCGCCCCGCATGAGGCGGCGTTCTATGACGAGACTCGTGACAGTCTCGCCTGGCGCATTCGACGGTTCGACTCCGGAATGGCATGGGCCGAAGACCCACCGTCACGGACCCGGCACCTCATCGGCAACGTCACGGCCCGCGAGCACAGTGAAGGGCTCGAGGTACGCAGCGCCTTCCTCGTCTATCGCAATCGACTGATGACCGAGACCGACATCTTCGCCGGAGGCCGAACGGACATCCTTCGCTTCGGTGGGCCGCACGGCTTTGAAGTCGCGAGGCGCACCCTGCTGTTCGAGCAGAACGTTCTTCAGATGAAGAACATCAGCACTTTCTTCTAACGGACCGGAGAGCCACATTGAACGCGCTTGCGACCACTCCGCCCCAACTCGTCGGAGGCGAAAGCCACACTATCCCCACGTCTGCAGGGGCGATCCATGTGACAACGGTGGGCCGAGGTTACCCACTTGTGATGCTTCACGGCGGGGGCCCAGGCGCTTCGGCCCTCGCGAACTATCGCGATAACCTGCCTGCCCTCACCGATCGTTACCGCGTCATCCTTCCCGATCAGCCCGGCTTCGGGCAGAGCGATCGACCGAATGCCGAAGAACTCGCCGACCCAGGGATCACCGTTCTCACTCGAACGGCAATACTCGAAACGCTCGACTTCCTCGGAGTTGATCGATTCCATTTGCTGGGTAACAGCCTCGGCGGTGCTGCCGCGCTCTCGATCGCGATTACAGCTCCAGACCGCGTTTCCTCCCTCGTTCTGATGGCGCCGGGCGGTGGGTGGCTCCCGACGGCGCCGACGCCCACCGAGGGGCAGAAGGCGATGTTTCGGTATTACAACGGCGAAGGACCGACGCTCAAGAAGATGAAGGATTTCGTCGGCGTCATGGTTTCGAACTCGCGCAATTTCGATGAGGCCTCAATCCAGGAACGCTACGAAGCCTCTCTCGATGAGTCCCATGTGGCGTTTTACCACCGCTACAACAGGGCGTTTGGGCAGCGTGGCGGGATGGATCCGCTCTGGAAGGAGCTCGACAAGATCACCGCGCCAACCCTCCTCCTGTGGGGGCGCGATGACCGGACGATCACACTCGACGGTGCCAGCGCCATGCTCAAACTGATCCCCACTGTAGAACTCCACGTTTTCGGGGACTGTGGGCACTGGGTACAGGTCGAACGCAAGGCCGAGTTTGAACGGCTCGTCCGCGATTTCCTGGGGGCGTGAGATCACCGTGGACCACGGATGGCTCGACGGCACGACTGCCCTCATCACTGGTGGCGGAACAGGCATCGGGAGGGCCGTTGCCCTGCGATTTCTCGCGGAGGGGGCAACGGTGGCAATCATGGGCCGCGCACGGGATCGACTGGACGAGGTCGTCGGCGCGGCGGGAGACTTGGGCGATAAGGTACTGCCCATAGTTGGCGATGTCACGAGCTCAGTCGACATGCACACCGCTGTTGACCAAACGGTCGAACACTTTGGTGGCCTGGACACCCTGGTTCCCAATGCGGGAATCTGGGACTATCAGCGCTCGATTACAAGGATGTCGGGCTCGCAGCTATCGGAAGCATTCGACGAACTCTTCTCCGTCAACGTCAAGGGTTATCTCCTGGCTGTGGAGGCGGCATGGCCCTCACTGGTGGCTCGGCGCGGCAGCGTCGTGATGACGTTGTCGAATTCATCTTTCTACTCGAATGGCGGCGGAGCACTCTACACCGCGAGCAAGCACGCCGGTCGCGGACTTGTTGTTGAGCTGGCCTACGAGCTCGCCCCCAAGGTTCGAGTGAATGGGGTCGCCTGCGGCGGCATGCGCACGGATCTTCGCGGTCCGGCATCGATCGGCCTCGGCGACCGGTCCATCGAGGACTCCTTCGCCCGGCACGATAACGGGGGCAGCAACCCGCTCCTCCCCCTCCATGACGCGAGCGTCGACCCTGCCGATTACACAGGCGCGTACGTTCTGTTGGCCTCGAAGGCGAACAGCTCCCCGATCACCGGCACCATCATCCAGGTCGACGGGGGGATCGGCGTTCGCGGCTTTCGGACTGCCGCGGGCGGTGACGAACTATGACTGGCGACAGGGGCACCGTCCTCGCTGTCAGAAACGAAGCTGGAAATTCGGATTGGCCAACCCGATGGATCGCCACCGATTCGGAAGGGCACGTTGCCGGATCGGTCAACTGTCGACTCAGCGTACTGGGCGACCTCTCCCGGGCCTATCCAGCTGGGCTCGCTGATCGCGAGTTGGCTGTAGAAGCTGGCACATCGGCGCCTGCGCTCGCCCAGATCGTCACGGTGCTGTTCGAGCGGTACCCCCGGTGCCGACGAATCGTCTTCTCTGCAGCGGTTGGCGATCTCGACTCGATTGCCTTGGCAGAGTCCGCGGGATTCCGATTCACCGTGGACGTCGAGACGCCCACCCGTCAACTGTCACTCCTGGTTGCCGAACCTGAGTGGGTTTTGGTGCAGCCCTCCGCACTTGAAGACATTCCCCTGTGAACCCCAGCCGCTCGAAGGAAGTAGCAATGCCATTACGCTGTGCAATTGTCGGATCCGGAAATATCGGGTCAGATCTCGTCGTCAAACTCGGCAGATCGGAGACTCTCATCCCGTCGATATTGGTGGGGGTGGATCCAGACTCTGACGGACTCAAGCGGGCGGCAGCGGCAGGCATCGAGACGACCAGCGGCGGGGTCGATGTGCTGCTTGATCGGGCCGACGAATTCGACGTTGTTTTCGAGGCAACTTCAGCTGCTGTGCACGCAATCAATGCTCCGAGGTACCGCGAGGCTGGGCTGTTCGCGCTCGACCTTACCCCTGCCGCCGTCGGTCCCTACGTGGTCCCGGCGGTGAACCTGGAAGACGTGCGCGACCAGCGAAACCTGAACCTTGTCACCTGCGGTGGACAGGCCACGGTTCCGATAGTCGCAGCGATCAGCAAGGTCGCGCCCGTCTCTTATGCAGAGATCGTCTCGACAATTTCCAGCCGAGCCGCCGGTCCAGGAACTCGGGCCAACATCGACGAGTTCACTGAAACAACTTCGGATGCCCTGATCCGGGTCGGTGGGGCCGCGCGGGGAAAGGCGATAATCGTTCTCAACCCCGCCAACCCTCCCATCATTATGAGGAACACCGTATTCGCTGCCGTTGACGCGGACGCCGACCTCGACGCCGTCGCTGCGTCGGTGCTTGAAATGGTCGAAGCAGTTCGCGCCTACGTGCCTGGATACGAACTCGTCAGCGAACCGCAGTTCGACCGTGGAGCGGGACCGAATGGATCCACGAAGATTACCGTGCTGTTGCGCGTGAGCGGTGCGGGAGATTATCTGCCCACCTACGCCGGCAATCTCGACATCATCACTGCTGCTTCTATTGCGGTAGCTGAACGTCTCGCGCCGCTGATCGTGAGGGAGCTCGCGTGAACGCGTTCCTCGCGAACCAGAGCTCACCGGTGGTCGACAGGGACGGCACGGTGGCACCCCTGGATGGACGCACGATTCAGATCTGTGACACCACCCTCAGGGACGGATCCCACTCCGTGGCGCATCAGTTCAGTCTCGACAATGTTGCTGAAATCGCGGGAGCCCTGGATTCGAGCGGAGTGAACCTCATCGAGGTCACCCATGGCGACGGTCTCGGCGGTAGCTCGTTCAATTACGGTTTCGGAGCCCACTCCGATCTCGACCTCATTCGCACTGCCAGGAGTGTGGTGAAGCGAGGCAAGCTGGTCGCACTCCTTTTACCGGGTATCGGCACGATTCACCAGCTCGACGAGGCGCATGACGCCGGGATCGACGTTGTGCGCGTCGCGACGCACTGCTCTGAGGCAGACATATCGATCCAACATCTTGAGCATGCGCGGAAGCTGGGCCTGGAAGCCGTGGGGTTCCTGATGATGTCGCACATGGTTGGGCCGAACCGGCTTGCCTCTGAAGCCGCAATCATGCGAGATGCTGGCGCACAGACCGTCTACGTCGTCGACTCTGCCGGGGCAATGCTCCCCCATCAGGTGGTGCAACGAGTGGAGGCTTTGAAGGACAAACTGGGTCCGGACACGGCGATCGGAATGCATGCCCACAATAATCTTGGCTCAGCGGTTCCCAACGCGATCGCAGCGGCTATCGCGGGAGCCAGCATTCTGGACGGATCAAGTCACGGGCTCGGTGCTGGCGCTGGAAATGCCGCCACCGAGGTCCTGGTTGCCGCACTCGATCGTGCTGGGGCGTCGACGACCGTTTCAATCCTCGATCTCATCGACGCAGCCGAAGACGTCGTTGCCCGAATCTGCGCCGGCAAGCTCCCTACTCTCGATCGAGGGAGCCTTCTGCTGGGCTATTCCGGCATCTACAGCTCGTTCCTGCTGCACACGCGAAGGGCCGCAGAACGTTACTCCGTTCGTGAGGCGGACATCCTGCTTGAGCTTGGACGCCGCCGTGTCGTCGGCGGTCAGGAAGACATGATCGTAGACGTCGCGATACAGCTTGCGGAGGAGCGAGTCAGCTGACCGAGCGAGTCAGCTGACGGAGCGTGCCAACTCTGCCACCGGAGCGACTGGCCTCGATGCGGCCTTGATTGCCTGCGATGCAGAAAAACAGACGGTCCTCAACGTGTGGGCGTAGCTCTCCGGGGCTGCAGAGCCGTTATCGATGGAGATTGAGAACGCCGCAACGGGTCGACCGGACCGGCCGATTATCGGCGCAGCGATGCAGTTGAGTCCTATGGACGACTCGCCCCGATCAAACCCGATTCCGACCCGACGAATCTCCTCTAACCTCGCAAGGAGTACATCTTTGCTGGTGATGGTCTTTTCAGTCCAGGGGATCAGAGGCGAGCTCAGCGTCTGGTCTGTGCTGTCGGGACTCCAGGCCAGAAGTACTTTTCCGATCGCCGTGGCATATGCCGGCGCATGGCCACCGATGCGGGATGGCGAACTGGCTGGGTGCGCCCCATGCAGCTTGTTGAGATACACCACATCCGTGCCCTGCAGAACGCAAAGATGCACGGTCTGGTGGGTGCGTTCGTAAAGGTCGATGAGGTGTGGGGTCAGAGTGTCACGGATCCTGTCCTGCGCAGCAGAACGGCTACCGACTCCCAGGCTCGACAGCATCGGGCCAACCCGGTAGCTGGTTCCAACTCGCTCGACAACGTGGTTGCGCTCGAGCATCACCAACAGTCGAAATGCCGTCGATTTCGAGAGGCCCGTCCTTCGCGCCAACTCGCTCACGCCCAACGTGTCGCGCGTTTCCGCACCGAAAGCGAGCAAGATGCTGAACGCCTTGTCGACCGCGGTTCGTTCGTCTCTGACTGACCTGAGTTCTAGTGTCACTGTCTACATCTTCTTCGATGTCGTGGATCATCGCCCGGAATTTGGGCTGATAGACGAATATAGGCACTGACATGCAAGAATGTCAAACTATGCTTTACTGTCTATTATAAATGACGGTAAGGAGACACCATGACGGAGCAGGACGAGACCATTGCCCGGAACATCATCCGGCTTCGTACTGACCAACGACTAACAATTGGTGAGGTCGCGAGACGAGCGGACATCTCGAAGCAAACGCTGTCAGTGATCGAACGGGGAACGGCCAACCCCACGATTGGAACACTCAACGCCATCGCGAGCGCTCTCGGCACAACACTGAGGACTCTTGTCGTCGAGGTCGGTTCACCCATCGTGGTTCGCCCTGCCTCGAGTGCATCCTGGACCGATGGGGTGGGCGGAGAGGCGCGACTCCTCGACCAGATCTACGGTTACGGCTACGTGCGGTCATCCATCGTGAAGCTTCAGGCAACGAAGCGCCGCCCCAGCGAGGTGCTCTACCGAGGCAGTCTCCATCACGTCTATGTGATCGAAGGGGATGTGCAGGCCGGCCCGAGCGACCGCCCCATCACCCTTGCCGCGGGCGACTTCGCGAGGTTTCCCGCGGATGTGGCGCATGTGCTCGCAGCCTGGTCCGCCACCGCAACCGTGCACCTGGTCACTACCTTCCCGCAGATCGCGCAGCTGCCTCCCGTTCCTCAAACCTGAGTTCGCGCAGAACCGTCACTCGCCCTCCGCTAACCAGCTCTCGAGCCATTTTCGCTCGGCCGGATCGATCGGTCTTGGCCCTCCGGGGCCCGAAAAGACTACGACGGAGCTTGCATCGAACGCGACCTCACCTGACTGGTAGCCGGAATGTCGCAGGCTCAGCGAGCGCACTCCGATCGACAGGATTCCCACTTCGATGGTCACCGCCGGACCCAGCAACACCGGACGCCGGTAATTGACGGTGAGACTGGCAAGGATCAGCGCGCTGAGAGTTGGATCGAGTCCGCCCTCGGCAATAGCTGCCATACGCCAGTAGACCCGGGACTCTTCGAGCAGGGTAACGATCCGGGCGTTATTGACATGCCCGTTCGGGTCCTGGTCGGACCAGCGAAGGGGAACGTCGACTGTGAATGTCCGCGTCACGTAACTACGAGGCAGCGCGTTCGCCGATAACTTGAGAAGCGGGAAAGAACTTCGGCTTAGCCGTTCCCGCCCACGTGTCTCCATCGATGTGAAGCTTCATCACGAAGCTCATCTTCATCGGCTTGGTGATGGACATCTCCCAGATGAGATCATCGCCGTCGGCCTTGCCGTTGACGACCGGAACAGTCTCCCCTTCAGCGGTGGCGCTGCCGGTGATAATTCCATCATTCTCGACGAGTTCAAATCGAACAGGGTTTTTACCCATGGGCGAAATGATGTGTGCGTTCCAAATACCAGTTGCAGACATCTGTGCCCCTTCAGCTTCCTCGGTGATGAAAACAACGCTAACCGCGCACGTCCGATTGAGTGCGCGGCGTTCCGAACGACGGAACGGTCGTGCGTGCGCGAGATCTTCCGCAAGACCACCAACCGGGCTCACAGTAGTGTTCACGCCGTCGAAAGGGATGTTCCGCTGGTCGGCACATGAACGAGTTGTGGCACACTCCGGCGATACCGTGACTCACCGGAGAGCGCCAAAGTCCGGGTGTTGCTCCACAAGACCAATGACAAAGGAGTCACTTATGTCGAAGACCCCGACAGCCGCGTCCGCGAACGAGCTGGGCGCAGACATCGAAATCGATCCAGAGAGTCATAACCCCATCGCGGCGCCGTCGACGAGGCGGCTCCTGCCGTCGCTCGGGCTCAACTCCCTGGCGCTCTTTGCCACCATAAACGCCCTTTGGCTGGTGCTACTCCCCGCGCAGGTGGCTGGGTTGGATGAAGCGCACAAAGTCACCAACCTGGCAATTGTTAACGTCGTTACCCTTATTTTCAACATTATTGTCCAGCCGGTCGTCGGCACTTTTAGCGACCGCACACGATCACCCCTTGGACGACGGGCACCCTGGATGCTCGGGGCCGCTGTGCTGGTTCTCGCGGCGACGCTCGTGCTCGGTCATCTGGTTACCTTTGGCATCGTCATCATCTTCTGGGTACTTTCTCAAATCGGCATCCAGGCTTTGAGCGCGCCCCTGACTGCGATCATCCCCGACCGCTACCCGCGGGCAAAGCGCGGCATTCCATCGTCAATGATCGGATTCGGAACGCTGATTGGTGCCGGCGTTGGTGCCGTTATCGCGGGGCACCTTGTGACGAACCTCCCGCTCGGTTACACGATTTTTGGCGTAGCGACATTTGTGACGACGGTCCTGCTCGTCCTGGTTAATCGTGATCGGTCGAGTTCGAAACTCGAGCTGCCGCCGTTTAGCGCACGGGTCTTCTTCGCAGGATTCTGGGTAAGCCCACGCAAGAACCCCGACTTCGCGTGGGCGTTTGCTGCGCGATTCATTTTCTACCTCGGATTCTTTTCTTCCTTCGCGCTGCAGCTGTACATCCTCATCGATTACGTCCACCTCCCACTCGCAGCCGCCGGCGCGCAGCTCGGAGTTAACCAGGTCGTCGCGCTCCCGTTCATGGTTGTCGCGGTGCTCCTCGGTGGTTGGCTGAGTGACAAGGTCGGAAGACGAAAGGTCTTCATCTACATCGCCGCCGGCTTCGTTGTCGTTGCCTTTGCCGTGCTGATCCTGATGCCTACCGTGCCGGGCGCCCTGATCTGGCAGATCCTCACCGGGATCGCGTTCGGGCTCTATCTCTCCTGCGACACCGCGCTACTCACCCAGGTCTTGCCGAATAACGGAAGAACGGCGGCCAAGGACTTGGGAATCCTCAATATTGCGACCTCGCTGCCGCAGTCGCTCGCTTCGGTCGTCGCCGCCATTATCCTCGCGGCTTTCGGAAACCCCGCGGGTTACGTCCCGTTGTTCATCTTCGGAATAATCTGTGTCGTGGTTGCTTCGTTCGTTCTTATTCCGGTGAAGTCCGTGAGGTAGCACGTTAGTTCGGACGGCCGCGAAACGCCTGAGGCGCCGCGGCCGTCCTTTTTTTGTGGGGGCATCGTGTCGGGATTAAACGGTAAATCGATCCGTTCAAAAAATATCAGAATACCGATTCGGTTTATTGTATTGTTGGCACAAGGGTGAACTCAGATAAAAGTCACCCGTGCTGATCAAGGAGGATCATGACCGCCACCGTCCCCACATTCGACATCGATTTTTTTCGGCCCGAAATACTCGCCGAGCAGCATGCGCACTATGCGACGCTGAGGGAGCTGGGCTCGGTGGTCTGGATGCCCGCGCACGAGATCTACGCCATCCCCCGCTATGACGAGGTGCGTGAGGTCCTGGGTGATCCCGAAACATTCATCTCTGGCGAGGGCGTCGGTTTCAACCCCGTTATCAATGAAGTAACCAAGGGAACGACGCTTGCGAGCGACGGCGCCCTGCATGAGCGTCGACGGACGGTTGTGGGAGCAGAACTGCGACCCAAGGCATTGACGGGTCGTCGCGAGGGCATCGTGCAAATAGCCAATGACCTCGTGGACGACGTGCTGGCGCGTCCCGACGTCGACGGCGTACGTGATCTTGCGCTCGCAATGCCGATGGGAGTCGTCCCCGACTTCCTGGGCCTGCCGCAGCACGACCGGGAGAACCTGATGCGCTGGGCGGACGCGGCCAGTGATGGCGGCGGCCCGGCAGGCCCAGATACGGAGCGGGCGCTGGGTGTCGTCGGGGAAGCCATTCCCTACGTCATCGGCCTGGTGGAGAACCGCGAACTGACGCCCGGCAGCCTGGGCGCAGGAATTCTCGAAGCCGCCGACCGGGGTGAAATAGAAATGGATGAGTGCCCTTTCTTCCTCCTCGATTACATTGGCCCCGGTCTCGACACAACGGCGACAGCCATCGGTCATTTCCTTGCCTTGTTTGCACAGCATCCCGATCAATGGACCGCCCTCCGCGATGAGCCCGGAATGGTCACGTCGGCAATCAACGAAACACTGCGATTCGAGGGACCGTTTCGTGGTTTCACTCGTGTGGTCGCCCGCGACGCCGAAATAGACGGCACGGTAGTCCCTGCCGGCTCGAGGGTTTGGCCGCTCAATGCGTCTGCGAACCGCGATGACCGCAAATGGGGCAACGGCTCGGAGTTCGACTTCAGGCGCAACCCGATCGACCACCTGGCGTTCGGCTACGGGTTGCACGGGTGCGCGGGGCAGGGTCTCGCACGGATGGAAATGCACGCTCTGGTGCACGCACTGCTCAATCGTGTAACGCGTATAGAGCTCACGGGCGAACCGGTTTACCGCGTGAGCAGCACAATGAACCAGTTGGCGTCACTGCCACTCGCATTGATCACGGACTGACTGCCGTGAGAGTGGACGTGATCCGGCCGCGCTGCGAAGGCCATGGCCTGTGCGAAGAGGTCGCTCCGGCGATCTTCAGCCTGGATGCCGACGGTGAGCTGATTCACGCGTTCGAAGGCCAGGAGATCCCTGCTGAGCTGGAGGCGACAGCACGGGCAGCTGTGACGGTGTGCCCTGTTGCCGCGCTGCTCATAGAGCGCTCAGGCCAATGACGGATCTGCACCGCATCGTCATCGTTGGCGGTTCGATTGCGGCGGTGACGGCGGTGGACTCGCTGAGATCGATGGGTTACTCCGGCGAACTGGTCGTCCTGGGTGCGGAAACTGGCCGGCCGTACGCTCGACCGCCCCTGTCGAAAGGGTTACTCAACGGCGTTTCAGACTCGGAGAGCTGCATCCTGCAGGTCGATGATTCGAGCGCCGACTTTCGGAGCGGCGCTTGCGCGGTGGACCTCGACCGTCACGATTCGCAGGTCATTCTCGCTGACGGCGAGCGCGTCCCCTTCGACGGGCTGATTGTCGCAACCGGGGCAAGAGCCCGTCGTATCGGACAACCCAACCAAAATGAGAAAGTCGTTCGCACCCTCGGCGATTCGCTCAGCCTTCGAGAAGTCATGCGTACGTCGGATTCGATGATAATCGTCGGTGCCGGTTTCCTCGCGTTCGAGATTGCTACCGCAGCCGCCCGAGCGGGGCTCACGGTGACGATCGTGTCGCGCTCCACCCCGCTCCGGGCGATTGCCGGCCCCCACCTTGCGAAGCTCGTCATCGATGCCGCCCGCCAGGCGGGCGTCGATTTCGTGACCTCAGCAGCTGGCGTGCGTCTGGTTGGACACGAGCGCATCACTGGGGTTGAGGTCGACGACGGCACCACCCTCACAGCGGACCTCGTCATCACCGCGGCCGGTTGCCTTCCGAACGTCGAGTGGCTGGCATCCGCATTCGATGTCTCGAATGGTTTGGTGGTGGACGAGAGGATGCGCGTCGCTCCCCGAATCGTCGCGGCGGGAGACGTCGCCTCCTGGCGAGGGCCCGGAAGGAGTCACCCCCGGAGGACTCCACTGTGGATGAGTGCGATTGCCCAGGCACGAGCAGCAAGCGCCAGCCTTCTTCAGTTGGACCCGATCCCTATGCCTGCCCAGTACGCCTGGACCGAGGTCTTCGGTCTTGACGTCAAGATCGCGGGAACAATTCCACCGCGCGTCTCACCGGTGGTCATCGATGGCTCGTTCGCGGAACGGCGGGCCCTCGTCACCTGGACTGGCGGAGAAAGTGGCGCTGCAGCCGCGGTCAACTATCACCTGCCGATAGCGCGGCTTAAAGCGCTCGCCCGACAAACACGCGAGACAATGAGTGTGTGAACGTGACCATTGAGGGTGTGCGTCCCGCTCGTCAGGAACGCTCGCAGCGGTCATTCGAACGCGCGTTGACCGCTGGCGCAGATCTGCTGCGGGAAGAGGGAATTGATGGTTTTTCCATCAGTGAGGTGTGCCGCCGCGCCAAGATCTCGGTCGGCTCCCTCTACGGACGGGTCGACAGCCGGGACGCCCTTCTCCTCGCGATCCACGACGACGTAATTGCGAAGATCGGGACGGAGCTCGCCGTCTTCGATCTCGACGACAGCTGGACCGCGCTCACGACCCATCAGCTGGTCGACCGGGCCGTGCGTGAATTGGGCGCAATCTATGAGCGGAATTCGTCCATTATGCGTGTCTTCATTCTTCGGGCCGCGTCCGACGCCGAGATGCGCAGGCACGGCGCAGTCATGAGCGCGAAGCTGGCCGACGCGTTCGCGGCCCTCCTCATGTCGCGCAGCGCTGACATCCCGCACCCAAACCACCAGGACGCAATCAATGCCTGCTTCCGTCTGGCAGCGGACGGCATTGCCTGGGAGACCGCATTTGGTCGAGATTTCGTCGAGATCGCGCCGTTGAGCGACGGTGCGATGATCGATCGCCTTGCGCGAGCGTGCACCCTCTCGCTGCTCACCCCGCTCCACCGGTGACGCACCCTTACTATCTACATGGCGGCGAACGGCCTGAGCACTATCCATACCGGCAACTACTGGGGTGGCGCCATCACCCCGTTCGCTGAGACCGCGGACGGAAACGTGCGGTCGCGGAGCACCGACACGGAGATTGCAGCGTCACGATGATGGGGCAACGCTGTGCAGCTCTGTGAAGGCACGGCGCAACGGTTTCCCCATCGCGTTCCGGGGTATCTCCTCAACGCGAACGATGGTTCGTGGCGACGCAGAGCCAAATGCTTGCTGGAGCGCAGCGGCGAGCGCATTCCCGTTGACGTCGGGCCGGGTGACCAAGGCGAGTCCGACCTGCTGCAGCCCTGCCGAGTCGAGGTAACCGAACGCACACGCATCGGTAACGCCAGGGAGCGAAACCGCGAAGAGGTCGAGTTGGACGGGGTCAACCTTCACGCCGCCCGCGTTGATGAACTCAGACTCTCTGCCGCGCAGTGTGAGCGTGCCATCGGGCTGGATGGTGCCGTAGTCCCCGGGATAAAACCAGCCGTCGCGAAAACTGGCGGCAGACGCATCCGGGTCGTGAAAGTACCCCGTGGACATGAGCGGCCGTTTACAGCGCACCCGACCACGCACGCCGGCGGGCACCGGTTGGTCAGACTCATCAACAATCTCGAGTGTGGAACCCGAGGTTGGCAGGCCTGCGTCGAAGGGGTCATCCGAATCCGTATAGCGAGCCGACACCGTTCCCACCTCGGTTGACCCATACATATTGAAAATCTCGCTCGACGTTCGCGCTCGCAGGCGCCGGGCGAGCGTGACCGGCAGAACGCTGCCCGCAATTTGCGCGGCACGGATGCTCGGCAACCGGTCGTCGGTAGCCTCGAGTTGTCGAACGAGCTCGGCGACCTGGGTTGGCGAGGTCTTGATCGACTTGATGGCGTGTCGTTTGAGAAGAGTGATGTTCTCGGCCATGGTTGCCGGCGCCAAATATGGCCGTCCGTCAGCCACGCTGGCGTAGAAGGTGAAGAAACCGCTTACCGTGCTGGCGTCCAACAATGACATGAACGGAGCGTCTCGCATCCAGACCTCGCGGGCCATCCGCGACCGAAACTCGATCATTTCGTACGTCAACGGCACCGCTTTTGGCCTGCCGGTTGTTCCGCTGGAGAACACCAGGCGACAAATGTCCTGGGCTGAGGCGTACGCGCGAGATCGTACTCCCACGGGGTTCGACTCAATTTGGCGAAGGAACGCCGGGTCAACCTGAAGGAAATTCGCGCTGACCTTGTGCTCCTCGGGACGACCGCTGATCAACCAATCGATGGTGAAGTCTGCGCGCTGCGAGTACTGGCGGGGAAGAACGCAGCTAATCACAGCCTCATGAAAGAGGGCCTCTGTGAACAACAGTCCCAACTGTGTCGGAAGGTCGACCGCAACAAGGGAACCGGGACCGATTCCCAATCTGCGCAACTCGAAGGCTATCTTTTGCACGTACGCAAGCGCTTCAGAATTCAGAAGGGTGGTAGAGACAGATTCAATGAAGACACCGTTGGGGTCCTCGCGTGCGTTATGCTCCAAGTGCCTGAAGGGATTGACTTCTTCACCCGTTTGCACGAGTGAACTCTATCCGGCGACCCAGTCAATGTTGTGACCTGCTAGCCGATCGAAGCGAGAGCCCGCGTGATAACTCAACGCAAAGCCATCACCCTGGCAACAGTGACTGCACTCACCGCAGGGCTCTCCACCGCACTACTCGGGGTAGCGCCAGCAAGCGCAACACCATTCACCTGCGGACTCGGCGGGACGCCGCTGGGCGGCGGAATTTGCCAACTCACCTACAACACCGGAACCGCTACCTTCACCCCGGTAGCTGGCACCTCAAAACTCGAAGCCATTCTGGTCGGCGGCGGGGGCGATTCCGCATACGGTTACGGCGGCGGCGGCGGTCAGGTCACACTCCTCAACTTCACCGACACAGCCACTCCGATCGACATCACAGTCGGGGCAGACGCGACCGCAACCACCACGACCCAGGGTGCGACGACAACCACCGCAAATCCAGGCGCGAGCGCCAGCTTCGGCGACGGCGGAACGAGTGGCAACGGAAACCCCGGGTGGACAAGCTCACAATGGGTGAACGGTGACTTCTCAGGCGCCGGAGGCGGTGCGGGCGCATCCCCGACGGTCACCCAGAACGGCGGTGCTGGCCAGGCGATTTCTGCTCTCGCCCCGGCTGGCTCCCTTTTTACCGGGGACACGAATTGTTACGGCGGCGGCGGTGCAGTTCACGACTTCAGCGGAAATGATGGACTGGCGACCTGCGGTGGCGGCACATTCCAAGACATTAACGGCACCGAAACGAACATCCCTGCAGCCGCAAACACAGGCGGCGGTGCCGGAAGCACGAACCAAAATAACACCTCCTACCCCGGAGCCTCCGGAGTGGTCGTCGTCCGCTGGCAAGCGGCCCTCGAATCGACAGTCACCTTCAATGTCAACGGTCACGGCACAACGGTTCCCCCCCAGGATGTCATCACCGGCACCACCGCCGTGCAACCGCCAGCCCCGACGGCCGCTGGCTTCGCCTTCACCGGGTGGTTCACCGACCCGGCCCTCACCACGGCAGCGAACTTCAGCGACCCGGTCACGGCGGATACCACCCTCTATGCATCGTGGAGCGCGCTGGCAGTAACGGGTGTGAACATCAATCCACTCGCTATCCCCGGAGCCATCAGCGCAGTCGTACTGGGCATCGCTCTAATGGTTGCGTCACGACGACGTCCGAGGCGACGCGCCCAGCCGTCACAGCTGTAATGACACTCGGCGACCTCTGAGCCTTCCGTTTCGTCCTCTCACTGCGAAAAGCAGAACCGCGCCGACGAGTATCAGGGCACCTAAGAGACCCAACGCTGGAGAAGTGGCAGCGCAAGAGAAAAAGGGTTCCCGGCGTAGGGGGGTAGGCCGGGACCCGGCGCGCACGGTTCGGTAAGCATCTTCGAGGCATCCTCCCACGACTACGCGCATGAACGACTCTAGGTCCTCATAACGGAGGACATCAGGCCTTGCGCGCGGGGTGCGCTGGCGATAGGCCCTCGGCTCCGTCTGGACAACATTTGAGAGGACGTTACGCAGGAATCCGGGGCCGCTTCCCGCCATCCGGGAGGAGAAGGAGCACCCCCGGAAAGATCATCCCTCCCTGGAAATCCAAGTTTTCGCCGGGAGACGTCACCCATCCACCCAACTTCGGGGCTCATGCTAACTGAGCGCCATACCATCGTCGCCGGGCTAGAGGGTGGGACTCAGTTTGACTTTCATGACGGGGACCGGATCGTTCCAGATCGCCGCATCAGCCCTCACAACGACCAATACGTCACCCATTCGGGCGGTGCGAATTCGAACATTGTTTGCGCGAGCCAATCCTCGAACCAATTTGCGAACAGTACCCACGTCGTCTTTCGGCCGAATACGATAGGCGACCTGCTCCCTTTCGGCCGCGATCTCAAACAATCGGCGGGCCAGACCCAATGAGCTCATGAGTGATTATGGGCACGGACCCCGGTCCAACTCAACAGACCCCTCCGCAATAACCGTGCGGGCATCCGGGTTTCGTTGTCGCTGCAGAAGCGCCACGAAGAGTACGAGTACACCGGTGCTGACAGCGAGTTGCACGAAACCGGCAACGAAGACCCCGAGCGGCGCGATCGCGAGCATCGCAATGCCTGCTGCGAGGTGGAGTCGCCCTGACCCGACCGTGAGAGTCCGCCTAAAGAGGGACTGCCCGAGCATGAACAGGGCAACACCAGTAGCGAACGCGACGGCCGGGCTCCAGGGCAGTGGACTGCCCGGATCACGAAGGATGTCATCCAGTGCGACCGCCACCAGAACCAGACCGGCGACGTGGAGCACATGCCACAGCGAGTACGCCCGGCTAGCCAAACCAGTCTGAAACTCTGGAGCGGCGCCCTCGACCGCTCGAAGGCCTCGCACGTCGTCACCGACCCCGAAATAGGTCCACCACAGTGTGGTGATGACGACCATCGCTTCAAGAAATGCGGCCAGAACATCGAACTGGAACAGGCGCCCGTTCGTGGCGACTCCGACCGCGACGACGGTTTCCCCTAAAGCGATGATGACGAGGAGTCGGTGGCGTTCAGCAAAGTGTTCAGCGCGCAGCGTGAAGTAGCTGAAACGCCGAAGCCCCGCGATAACAAGAAGAAGGATCGCCGTGACCCAGGCGGTCCAACCCCATACTGGCCCGAGCGCTGCCGCCACAAAAAGCAGCCCCGCGACACCAAAATTCACCGGCGCAATACGTCTGATACCGCGCCAGGAAACCCCCAACGACGAGCGCGAGAACTGGAACGCGTGAATGCCAACCACGAGCAGGTAGGCGGCAGCGAACACCCAGGCGCTGGCACCGAATACGGTCGTGACGCTGGAGGCCATGGCAAGGAAACACGTCATCGCGATGAGCATCGGCACCCGGGTGGCTGTGGTTGTCGGGGTCACATTGTTCGAGAGCCACACGAATCCGTCGTAAATCCACCACGTGACAAGCAGCACCATGCCCGCGTGCGCGTAACCGACCCAACTCGACGAAGCACCCACAAGGCCGGCCACTTGGGTCACGACGAAAACGA
>Ga0302198_10001024_pt1 | contig 30726 bp, 27 predicted proteins | sample II_Bog_N2_2_FD_193521 | JGI IMG/M metagenome (GOLD analysis project Ga0302198, IMG submission 193521) | Peat permafrost microbial communities from Stordalen Mire near Abisko, Sweden - II_Bog_N2_2 | ecosystem: Environmental > Terrestrial > Soil > Wetlands > Peat | place: Sweden: Abisko...
CACAGGCACGACTACGGCGGGCAGATGAGTCAAAAACAACCCCCCAAAACCGGACCAATGTGTAAACCATCTGCCCGGTCTGAAATGTAAAGGAAGTGCCCGGCTGGACACGGCACAAAATCAGCCGGGCTTTAGCCCCTGAGAGGGGCTTTGCCCAAAGAGTCGCTAAAACGGCTTTCTTGCCCAAAAAGTCGCCATCTTGCCCAAGAAGTCGAGCGGCTGCCCAAAGACTCGGAACTCTGCCCAGGAATGCCTCCAGTCAGATTCCCCAGCCGCTGGATTGAGCGTTCGGGAAGTTTACTCAACTGGTAACTGCCGAACAGGCGGTTTTCTGCCCGGAACTGATCAGCGCTCTCTTTCTGCAACATCTGTCGTCAATCCGGAAGCCACCAAGACAGCTGTCATCCTGACGCGCAGCGGAAGGATCTGCAGTTGCTTTTTACGTCACTGCCCGCTTAAGGGATGAGGTGCAAGATGCCGCCATGCACCAAGGCAGCGCTACGCGAAAATCCCTCACCACCCCGACAGTTGTCATCCTGACGCGCAGCGGAAGGATCCGCAGTTGCTTTTTACGTCACTGCCCGCTTAATGCGGTGTAGGATGCCGCCATGCAAGAAGGCAGCTATTCCACGTACATCATGGCGAGCCGTAGCCGCACGTTATATGTCGGTGTGACCGGGAACCTGCTGAGGCGAGTCTTCGAACACAAATGGAAGGAGCATGACGGCTTCACAGCGCGTTACAACTGCGATCGTCTGGTGGGTTTCGAGCGCCATCAGGATGTGCACAGAGCGATCGCGCGAGAGAAGGAACTGAAGGGATGGAGACGCGCGAAAAAGATTGCGCTCATCGAGTCAGCCAACGCAGCCTGGGTCGATCTGAGCCATGACTGGTACGACTGCGAGCCCGCGGATTAGCGCAGAGCGCTGGATCGAATGGACGCCTGAAAAGCAACTGCAGATCCTTCCGCTGCGCGTCAGGATGACAGAGGCAGTGATGGTGCGGCCGGAGGAGCCGCATCGACGTTCACGTTCGGTTGGTCGCCAACTCGTCTCCGACCCCGATTTGAACTGCAGGGGGCCCTGGAAAGACCAAAATCCGGATCGGAAACGAACAGGCGGTCAATCGCCCAGAACCCGGAAACCGCGGAAAGCCGTCGGAAATGCGACACGGCAGTACCGATTCATCGTCGATGAGTGGCTCGGCGATCTTCCCGAGAAATGGAAACCCGCCACCAGCAAAGCAACAAAGGACCAAATCACCAAAGCATCCAATCGCAGCCATCATTCTCCGGAACGGCGCACACACAGCGCACGCATGCTGTAGCTGAAGCCGAGAGGCAAGGTGCTCCGATCCTCCCCCGCGCCGTGGAGGATGACGTCCCACGCCACCTGCCACGGCTTCCCAGGAGCATCTCCCTGAGCACTGCTCCAGTACCATCCGGTGAGCTTGAGATTCCCTTTTACGTGCACATTGACAGCACCATAATCAAACACTGTTTGAGCACTGACGCTGGGATCATATATCCCATCCAACTCCACAATGGTGGGCAGACGCCAGTCTTTGTTGCCCGCAAGCTGCAAATTGGAGCAATAGGCGCTGGCCTGGTTCCAGTCCACATCCGAGCCGTTGTCCTTCCCGGTCCACATCAGCCCGGTGGCGGGGTCGGTCCAGGTGCGATTCCGCGCGGCATCGGCCTCGGCTGGTTCTCTGGCTGTCTCAGCTTGTTGCATCTTCAGTTGCCGATCGTGTTGCATCTTCAGTTGGATCGCGACCCAAAACTTGCCCATTTCGACATCAATTTTGGTGGGAATTGTGGTGTCAAATGTGGTGCGCATTGTAGCCACCCCATCGGTGGTAGCGGCCTGGATGAGATGTTCGCCCGGTGAGACCGGAACGACCTTGTGGTCGTCGGCCTTGAGCGGGTCCATGGGCTGCCCATCGAGCTTCCAGTTGCAGGCCATGTCAGTTGTTACGAACAACTTTCCACTGTCTTGTGCCCCTGCGAGCGTCGAGAGGCAAAGGCCAAGGAAAAGAAGGGGCAGACTACAAATGACTTTCATGAGAAACTCGCTTTCTTGAAAAATCCGGCCCTTGCCGGGCGGCCCGAAAAGCAAGACCAAAAAACCAAAGGATCAAATCACCAAAGCATCATTCTCCGGAACCACACACACAGCGCACGTGCGCAGGAATCCATTCAATGGACGGTCAAGCCTTCCTTTCTGCTCCAGGGAATGTGACGGGATCGCGCCTCTCGCTCTCAAGGGAGGCCATCCTGCATTGGACAAACCCAGAAGGCTGAGACGCCTCTACTTGCTTCTTCTGGGTGGTTGGTCGCCAACCCGGAAGTTACCAACCCGGAAGTTACCATGCAGTCACCCCCTTGCAGAGGCGTCCGAGATCAGGGATGCCAAAAGTCAGAACCTTGCCCAAATAGTCGAGAGGTTGCCCAAAAAGTCTTCGTCTTGCCCAAAAAGTCGGGGTTTTCAGGCAAAGCCCCCTGAGGGAATGTTCGCCCGGAGAATCGGCTTGTTCAGAGCTTCCCTGGCCAGAATCCTCAGCTTTTCCGTTGACGCTCCTCCGCATTTTTTACAGGCGTGCCGCTGTCACTGCGCGCAACTCGCGCAGCGGCCGTCCCGTAGCCGCGGCCAGGGACTTCTGAACCTCGGCAACAATGCAGAGGGCGATGGCTTCAGGCGATTCCGCGCCCAGGTCCAGGCCCATGGGGGCGTGCAGTTGGGCCAGCCAGCGCTCGGCCTGCGCATCCGCTGAGCTTGCGGGCAGGTTGAGCAGGCGGGTGGCCTCAGCCAGCAGCTCGCGGGTGCGGCGATGCGGGCCCAGTACGCCCAGGTAGGCGGGCGGCGTGGCCAGAGTCAGCAGGCCTGCAAGAACGCGCACATCCTGATCGAAGCTGTGGGTCAGGATCGCGGCGGCGCCCTGGGGATGCAAATGAGCAAGTGCCGGGAACGGGCCGCGCGGCAGCTCGTTCATCGCCAGCACGTGAACTTCATCGGCCAGGGGAAAGCGGTCGCGGGTGGCCAGGTGAGCGCGCCCGTCGGCAACCGTGACAAACCAGCCCAGTTCCTTGGCCAGACGCAGCAGCGGCTGCGCATCGTCGCCGGCGCCGAAGATCCACAAGCCGGGGCGGGCTGGGCGAAAATCGGCCCAGACAAGGGCCTCAGCTTCCTGGAGGGAGATCCGCTTCTCCATCGAGTGGCCGCTCGCCAGCGCCGCCTCCGCCAGCATTTGCAGCGCAGCTTCGCCGGCCGGACCCGCGACTGGGCGGAGTTTTTCCGCCGTTTCCGGCTCCAGGCCGGCGAACGCGCGGCGGCCCAGTTGCGCGCCTTCCAGAACGGTCGCCACTGCCAACGGAATGCGCCCTTGAAAGGCCTGCTCCAGCGCCGCCAGCAGCGGGCCCGCTGTCGAACGGCGCTCCAGCAGCAGATGAACCACCCCGCCACAGCCCGAGCCGTAGGGCCGCTCGCCATCTTCTTCCGCCGTGGAATAGCGCTGTACGCGGGGACCCTCAGCGGTAAGCCACCAGGCGCGGCTGGCCACCTGCGCCTCCAGGCAGCCGCCGCTCACCGTGCCGGCGCGTCGGCCATCCGGAGCCAGCAACATGCAGGCGCCCGGCTTGCGATAGCTTGACCCCTCCACCGCAACCACCGTGGCCAGAACATAGTCCGCCGCGGCGGCTTCCAGTTCCCGCCACAACGGCAGAATGCGCTCCAAATCTGTCATGCCGCTAGTATCGCTCAGGGCCCGACGGTCCGCGACAGGCGGAGGTCGGACTTTCCGCAGCCATACGGTTGAGTCCGCGCCCTCCAACCCCGGTTCTTTGTACACTGGTGCCCATGCCTGTTGCCGCCATCGTTCTTGCCGCCGGAGCCAGCCGCCGCCTGGGCCAGCCCAAACAGCTGCTCCTGCTGGACGGCGAAGCCTTGATTGCGCGCTCGGTCCGGCTGGCCGAAGAGGCCGGCGCCACTCCGCTGATTGCGGTGCTCGGTGCCCACCACGAACTGACCCGCGCGGCCCTCCCGCTGAACCCGATGGACAAATCAACCGCCGTCATTCCGGTTGTCAACAGCGCCTGGGAGCAGGGCATTGCCAGTTCCATTCACGCGGGACTGCGCGCTCTCGAGGACTGCGCCCCGCAGGTGCCGGGCGTGCTGATTCTGGGTTGCGACCAGCCCCGCCTTACCGCCGGCCACCTGCGCGCACTGCTGGCGGCCTTCGCGGCCCAGGCTGCGCCCGCCATGGTGGCCTCGGCCTATGCCGGCGTCCGCGGCATTCCCGCCGTGTTTCCCCGCATGGTCTTCCCGCAACTGCTTGCGCTCCGCGGCGACCAGGGCGCGCGTGCCCTGCTTCTGCGGTCCACCTGTCCGTTGATCGAGCTGTCCTTCCCCGGCGGAGAAGTTGACATCGATATGCCCGCCGATCTTGGCCAGTTGGAATAACCCCGGCTCACGCACGGGCCGCAAATCCTTCCGTCCATTCTCCCTTGCTGCCAGTGGCCCGCGGAAGGCAATACACGCCCTGCGACACCCCGCCAGCCATTCGAGTACCCCTATGTCCATCGCCAGCTTCTGATCCCGGTGCTGCACTTTCCCGCTCTCCGGTGCTAACCTTCCCGATGGAGTAAAAACAGGAGGAATCTGTGCGACTTTCCTTGCACCACTTTGCCGCAATCTCGTTTGCATTCTCGCTCAGTCTAGGTTTAACGGCGCAGACGCCCGCGCCGGCCGCCAGGCCGGCCGTCGTGCCCACTGCCATCACCGCGCCTCAGCCCAGAATGACTGAAACCGCCACCGATCCGGTTGCCGATCCCAAAGCCGTCGTTACCTTTGGCGATACCCGGTTCACCGTGCTCACCCCGGAGCTGATCCGCATGGAGTGGGCCGCGGACGGAAAGTTCGAGGACCACGCTTCGTTCGTCTTCCTCAATCGCCGCCTGCCGGTGCCCAGGTTCGAACATGCGCTGAACGGCGATACGCTCACCGTCAAGACCGCCGCTCTCACCCTGACCTACAAGCACGCTGCCGACGGCCGTTTCACCCCCGACGACCTTTCCATCGAACTCCCCGTCGAGGGCAAGCCGGTTGTCTGGCATCCCGGCCTGGCCGACCCGGAAAACCTGGAAGGCACCACCCGCACCCTGGACGGCGCGCTGGGCGACAAGACCAGGGAACCCATCGGGCAGGGCCTGGTGTCGCGCTCCGGCTGGGCCGTCGTGGACGACTCGACCCGGCCGCTCTTCGACTCCGCCGACTTCAGCTTCCGCCAGGGAGAAAAGAGCCCCTGGCCGTGGGTCATCGAGCGCCCCGCCGGCGAACGCCAGGACCTCTACTTCTTCGGCTACGGCCACGACTACCGCAAGGCGCTGGGCGACTATGTAAAAGTGGCCGGGCGCATCCCGCTGCCGCCCCGCTTCGCCTTCGGCGCCTGGTGGTCGCGCTACTGGGCCTATAGCGACCAGGAAATCAACGAGATCATCCGCGGCTTCCATGAGAACGACACGCCGCTGGATGTGTTCGTCATCGACATGGACTGGCACGTCAGCGATGACCAGCTCAAGGCCAGGGGAGAAGTGGATCAGTCCGGCCATTCCCTGGGCTGGACCGGCTACACGTGGAACAAGCTGCTCTTTCCCGATCCCACCCCTTTCCTGGCCAATCTCCACGCCGACGGCCTCAAGACCAGCCTCAACCTGCACCCTGCCTCGGGCATCCAGCCCTGGGAAGAGCACTATCCGGAGATGGCCAGGGCCATGGGCATCGATCCGGCCACAAAGAAATATGTGCCCTTCGACCCCACTGACAAGCGCTGGTCCACCAACTACTTCAACCTGATCCTCCACCCGCTTGAGAAGCAGGGCATCAACTTCTGGTGGCTTGACTGGCAGCAGGAGCCCACCACCAAAATGGCAGGGGTGAACCCCACCTGGTGGCTCAACTACCTCCACTTCACCGATCAGCAGCGCGAAGGCCTGCGCCCCCTGCTCTTCCATCGCTGGGGCGGCCTGGGCAACCACCGCTATCAGATCGGCTTCTCCGGCGACACGTTCTCCGTGTGGCCGTCGCTGGCCTTCCAGCCCTGGTTCACGGCCACCGCGGCCAACGTGGGCTACGCCTACTGGAGCCACGACATCGGTGGCCACATGCCCGGCGCAGTCGAGCCGGAGCTTTACACCCGCTGGGTGCAGTTTGGCGCCTTCAGCCCCATCCTGCGCACCCACACCACCAAGAATCCTGAGTCGGAGCGGCGCATCTGGGCCTACCCGGAGCCGTATTCCTCCATCCTGCGCTCCACCTTCCAGCTTCGCTACGCGCTCCAGCCCTACCTCTACACCGAGGCGCGCCGCACCTACGACACCGGCGTCGCCTTCTTCCGCCCGCTCTATTACGACTGGCCGGAAGAGCCCGCCGCCTACACCAGCAAGGGCGAGTACGTCTTTGGCGACCAGATGCTAGCCGCCCCGGTGGTCACGCCGCAGGACAAGGCTTCCCAACTGGCCACGGAGAGCGTGTGGCTGCCCAAGGGCGAGTGGATCGAGTGGCCTACCGGCAAGCACCTCACCGGCCCGGCCAGCGTCGAGCGCAGCTTCTCCATCGACCAGACTCCCATCTACCTGCGCGCCGGGGCCATTGTGCCCATGCAGCCCCCCATGCTCTACACCGGCCAAAAGCCGGTGGACCCGCTGATCTTCAACATCTGGCCGCTGGTGCAGGGCGCAAGCTCCAGCTACAAGGTCTATGAGGATTCGGGCGTTGCCGTCGATTATCAGCGCGGGGTCTTTGCCCGCACTCCGGTCACGGCCACGCAAAACGGCGACACGCTGCGGGTGGAGATCGGCCCGGTCGAGGGCAGCTACCCCGGCATGATGAAGATGCGCGCCTACCAGCTGCGCCTGCCCGCCGACTGGCCACCCGCAGCGGTCACGGTGAACGGCATGCCGGTGAAACAGGCCGGCCCAACCGGCAAGGGAGGGTGGACCTTCGAGGGCAACACGCTGACCACGGTGATTCCCGTCGCCAGCGGCAGTGTGCAAGCCAGGGTGACGGTGGAAGTGCGCCGCGCTGCCGGCCTCACCGCCCGCCGCCCGGAACTGGACGGCTTTGCCGGCGCCATGACCCGGCTGCGCGGCGTCTACGACGCCATGCACCAGACCTGGCCCGTCTCCGATCCGCCCGACCTCCTGATCGACGCCATGCAGACCGGCGACCGCCTCGGCTATCACCCCGAGCGCGCCGTTGCAGAGGTGGCCCACTTCCACGAAGTGCTGCCCAAGGCGCAAGCTGCCATCCTTCAGATCGGCGCAACCTTTGCCCCGCAGATGGACGAGTACGTGAAGCGCCTGACTGCCGAACACTGGCGCCCCGCCGGCATGGACCTGGCCGCCGAGAAACAGCGCCGCCTGGACGCCATGGCCCGGGCCGAGCGCCTGGCCGCGGAAGCCGCCAAATAACATCAACCCACCTTCAACAACCGCGGCGTGTGGGGCAACCGCCTCACACGCCGCTTCTGCAATGTTCCCCGTCCAACCCGCCCCGCCCGCAATCCTCCCCCGCACCACTCACCGAGCGGGAAGGCGATTTCGCGTGAAGCGAGAACTCCTTCCGGCTGAATCGTCCGTTATGCGGATAGCGTCTCGGACCGGCAATGCTTTGAGGCCTGTTTAACTCTGTGGCTAGATATGTGCGCAGTTAAACTATACAGTTGAACTTTACAGTTCAACTGTATATATGAGATATTGATTTGGTGAACGGTAAAAGGTCTCCTATTCAAACCGGGCTTGCTTGGACGCTTGCTGCCGAGATACGCGCGGCATTCCGCAAGCTCAAGCTACGTTACCGCGAGCATGGGGGCGGCAACGACCTGACGTCGTCACAGATTTCTGTTGTTCTTCGATTGGAGAAAGACGGTTCCGCCACAGTTTCAGGCCTGGCGCGAGTGGAAGGGATGCGTCCGCAGTCCATGAGCGCTGTTGTTGCGCCGTTGCAGGAGTCCGGCCTGGTGGTTGGCACACCTGACCCGAGCGATGGGCGCCAAACTCTGATGTCGCTAACGCCGAAGTGCCTGAAATGGCTTCAGGAGGGTAGGGACGCGAGACAGGATTGGCTCGCCACCACCATTTCCCAGAAACTTCCGGTTCACGAACAGGAGAAACTTCAGGCAACGCTCGAACTGCTTAAGCGACTGGCTGAGGATTGAACCCGCAGCGTCCCGCTTTTGTCCGAGTCCGCTTTGCAGTCGAGAAAAGGAGTTTTGCATCATGAATTGGCTTTGGCTTATGTCGTACTTCTTTGGGGGCGCGTTTGCGGCAAACGCCATCCCGCACTTTGTCTCCGGCATCACGGGGCGTCCATTTCAAACTCCCTTTGCCAAACCGTCCGGCCAAGGGCTCTCCTCTTCAACGGTCAACGTTGTCTGGGGATTCTTCAACGCGACGGTTGCGTATCTGCTCATTGAGCACGTCGGCGCATTCGACCCGCGTGCGACAACCCACATCGTTGCGTTCGGCCTGGGCGCGCTGCTCATCAGCATCCCCACAGCGCGTCACTTCGGCCAGTTCCATGGGGGCAACACGCCATCGCGCGCATGAAGCCCCCGGGTTCCGGCACCTTTCGCTCACTGAGAAGCTTCAACTTCCGCTTGTGGACGGCTGGCGCTCTGGTTTCCAACGTCGGTACGTGGATGCAGCGCGTCGCACAGGACTGGTTCGTGCTGACGCAGCTGACCCAGCACGATGCGTCAGCGCTGGGTATTGTGACGGGGCTGCAATTCGCCCCGCAACTGCTGCTCCTGCCATGGACGGGATCGGCCGCGGACCGCCTCAATCAGCGCAAGCTCCTGATGTTCACCCAGGCAACCATGGGCGCGCTTGCGCTCATGTTGGGAGCTCTCACGGTGGCAGGAGTTATCCTGCTCTGGCACGTGTATGTTTTCGCCTTCCTGTCTGGTTCCGCCGCTGCGCTGGATGCTCCGGTGAGGCAGACCTTCGTGGCAGAGATAGTGGGCGATGAGGATCTTCCCAATGCCGTAGCGTTGAACTCAACCTCGATCAACGCGGCGCAGATGATTGGTCCTGCCGTTGCCGGTCTGCTGATTGCAAAGGTTGGCATCGGATGGGCTTTTCTTCTCAATGGGCTTTCGTTCGCGGCCGTTCTGCTCTCGATGTCTTTCTTTCGTCTTTCGGAACTGCGTACAAGCGCAAGAGCGCATCGCAGCGCATCTGGATTTCTGGAGGGGCTTCGCTACGCGTGGGGGAAACCGGATCTGAGGGCCATCCTGATTATGTTGTTTCTCATCGGCACCTTTGGGTTCAACTTTCCGATCTTTATCTCGACCATGGCCGTGGATGTCTTCCACTCCGATGCACGCGCTTTCGGTCTTCTCTCCTCCATCATGGCCATGGGCACTCTCGCGGGAGCCTTGTTTGCCGCCAGTCGGAAGAGACCTGGCTTATCGTCTCTCCTGGCGGGAGCCGGCGTCTTCGGGCTGGGATGCACCCTGGGCGCACTCGCGCCCGGATACTGGTGGTTCGCGGCCGCTCTCGCGGTCAGTGGTGCGGCCGTGCTGATCTTCGCCAATGGCACGAACAGCATCATGCAGCTCTCGACAGGACCCTCCATGCGAGGAAGGGTCATGGCGCTCCGGGTAGGCGTCGGACTTGGGGGAATGACGATTGGCGCTCCGATCACCGGGTGGGTTGCCAATCACTTCGGCCCACGCTGGTCGCTGGCATTGGGTGCAGGAGCGGGCTTCGCCGCTTCCGTGGTCGCCGTCTACGTTCTGACCCGCCGCAAAGAGCTGCTGCACGCTCAGTAATCAGCCTGGTGAATGCAGGCAGATGTTCCCCGATCTGGACTCTGGGTTGACGACATCACCCCTTGGCGTGAAATGAAAGCCATACAGCGGAGCAAGATCGGCGGCAGGTGTTTGCCCTCTCTTTCCGCCCGGCTTGCCGATCATTATCTTCTCCTGGCGCACACTGGTAGACAGCGCGAGATGGGTGTGAAGCCCCGCATCGGCCCTAAAAATATCGCTGTACCCCACCCCCCTACCGTTTTCTCCTATTCTCCTGCCCCTTATAGGACGTTAAGTATCAACGATTGAACGCTTTATAAGTACGGCCAATTAACTCATCAGTAAACAAGAGAGCCTGTTTTGCCTGTGTTTTGAGCCGTTTTTGGTGCTTTTTGAGCTAAAAACACCGCCTTTTTGCTTCAACGCGCTTCCTCACTCCGGCAGCCGCGTCAGACACAGCCGAAGGCGGCGGCATGTACCATTTGGGCATGGCCCTGGTGGAAGTGAATGCGGTCTGGAAGAGCTATCCCCGGCGGACGGGCCTGCGGACGGAGCTGAACACCGTGGTCGAGGACGTTTCGCTCTCCATCGAGCCCGGCGAGACGCTGGGCTTGGTGGGCGAGTCCGGCTCCGGCAAAACCACCCTGGCGCGCATGATTCTGGGGCTGGCCGAGCCCAGCCGAGGCACGGTGCGGGTGGAGGGCGTGGATGTGGCCCGCGCCTCGCGCGCAGAACTGCGCCGCCTGCGCCGCCAAATGCAGCCCGTCTTCCAGGACCCCTACGCCGCTCTCAATCCGCGTATGAAGGTGTTGGACATTGTCACCGAGCCGTGGCTGATTCATGGCCTTGATTCCGGAATTGCTGCCGGATCTGCTGCCGGTATGGGGAAGCCCCGCGCCAGGCTACGCTCCCGCGCCGTCGAGCTGCTGGCCCAGGTGGGCCTGGATGAGTCGGCGCTCAGCCGCCATCCCCACGAGTTTTCCGGCGGGCAGCGGCAGCGCATCAACATTGCCCGCGCCCTGGCGTTGCGGCCCCGGCTGCTGATTCTGGATGAGCCGGTCTCGGCTCTGGATGTGAGCGTGGGCGCACAGATTGTGAACCTGCTGCGCAGCCTGCAACGCGAGTTCGGGCTGACCTACCTCTTCATCAGCCACTCCATGCCCCTGGTGCGCTACCTCAGCACCCGCATCGCGGTGATGGAGCGCGGGCGGCTGGTGGAAACCGGCGAGGCTGTGGCCCTATGCGCCGCGCCCCAGGAAGCCTATACCCGCCAACTGCTGGCGGCCACCCCGGAGCTGCCCGTCGGCGCAGCCTGAAACTCAGTAGCAATGAATTTCTGACAGGGGGCGTTACATCCCAGTTCCCAAAGGCGGGTCCTGGGTTACCCGGCTTTGAAAGGGCACGGCTTCAGCCGAGCCCTTTCAAGACCAGGACATCATTGTTACTTGGGCTGCGCCGGGGTCGGCGGAGCAGGCGCCGCCGCCGGAGCTGCCGGTTGCGCCGGCGTTGCTGCCCCGGCAGGCTTGTCCGGGGTGGCCGGCATGGCATGAACCGCAGTCTTCGGCATATTCATTCCCGGCATCGGATGTCCGCCGGGCATCATGCCCATGCCGGGATGGTTGGCCGGCATTTGCAGGTCGGTCACGTCCACCAGTTCCACGTCGAAGATCAGATCGGCCTTGGGCGGAATCCCCGGATTCTTGGGGTCGCCGGTCGGATGCCCCTTCGCTCCGTACGCCAGTTGCCAGGGAATGAACAGACGGCGCTTGCCCCCGATCTTCATGCCATAGAATCCCTGGTCCCAGCCGGGAATCACGCGGCCAAACCCCTGCGGAAATTGAATCGGCTGCGCTTCTCCCTGTTTGGGCTTGCCGTCGGCATCCAGCACCGGTTTGCCATCTTTGTCCAGCACCGGCGGGCGGGGGTGGTCGTAGGACGAGTCGAACTTGCGCCCGTCGGCCTGTAGCCAGCCGGTGTAGTGCACCTTGTACATCTTGTAGGGCTCGGCCTCGGCGCCGGTGCCGATCTTGATCTCCTGGTAGCGCAGGCTGAAGGCGGTTTTCACCATGCCCCGGACAGCGGGCACTCCGGCGGGCAGCTTGACGCCGGTTGTGGCGGCTGCGGCCCGGGCGTGGGTCGTGGCCGGTTTGGCCGCGGGGGCAGCCGGCCAAACCGGGGTTTGGGCGCTTGCGGCAGCCGCGGTTGCCGCCATCAACAGAATCAGAAAAGTGCGTTTCATCGCAGGGTCACGCTCCAGTGTTGTTTCACCGGAGTTTATCAGGCGCCGTCGCGGCAGAGCAGCCCGCCAGCATTCCCGCCAGCAGCGCCGTTCGCGGCGCCAGGTGCTCCACCAGGACGGACTCGTGCCGGGCGTGCGCGCCCTCGCCCACCGCACCCATGCCGTCCAGCGTGGGAATGCTCAACGCCGCGGTGAAGTTGCCGTCCGAGGCGCCCCCGGTGGCCGCCTCATCCAGGGCAAAGCCCAGCTCCGCAGCCAGCCCCCGGGCCTGCCGGTAGAGCTTCACGCCGCCCCGCCTGCGCTCCATCGGTGGGCGGTTCATGCCCCCGCTCACGGTCAGCGTGCAGCCCTTGTCCGTCGCTTTCAGCCCGGCAAACTTGCGCTCCATGCGCGCCTCGTCGGCCTTGCGGACGATGCGCACATCCACCTCCGCCCAGGCCTCGGCGGCAATCACGTTGCTCCTGGAGCCGCCTCCGGCCACCCCGACGTTCACCGTCAAGCCGCGTTTAAGGTCCGTCCAGCCGCTCACCGTCTCCACCACCCGGGCCAGCTCGCGGATGGCGTTCGAGCCCTTCTCGAAGTCCACGCCAGCATGGGCCGCCACCCCCTGCACATCGATGCGCCACATCCCGGTGCCCTTGCGGGCGGTTTTATAGGCCAGCCCCTGCGCCGGCTCCAGCACATAGACGCCGGCGCACTGGGCCGCCAGCCGTTCGGTGATGGGCCGCGAAACCGGGCTGCCCACCTCCTCTTCGCTGGTCAACAGCAGCACGATCTCCCGCCCTAGCAACCCGGCCTCGACCAGCATCTCGATGGCAGTCAGGGCCATGGCTGCGCCGGCCTTCATGTCCAGCGTGCCCGGCCCCCACAGCCGGCCCTCGCTCAGCTTGCAGGGCATGGTCTTGAGCGTGCCCAGGGGCCAAACCGTATCCAGATGGCCCAACAGCAGAATCCGCCCCGTTGCGCCGCTTTTTGACCTGAGCCCGAAGCGCGCCTCCAGCACATCGCCATACGCGCGCTGCCGGTGCAGCGTCACCCGCCCCCCCAACGCATTGGCGTGTTCGGCAACCAGCGCCGCGCAGGCGTCCACGGCGGCCTTGTCCCCGGAGGGCGACTCCGCCCGCACCAGTTTCCGGATCAGGTCCAGCAGCTGCGGCTCCTTGCGCCGGGCGCCGGCCAGCAGGGCGCGCATGGGAATTGAAGAATCGGGAGCAGTGAGCATCGTTCCACCTTTCTAAGCTGCTTCATCCCGGCCAAGCCACGGATTTCCTGATTCTACGACGGTTACAGCAGGCTTCCGCGCCCGATTTCCGGACCAAAGGGTGGCCTCAACGGCGCATAGTGTGGCTAAAATGCCACAAGACGGATCTGCCGCTTCGGGCCTACTCTAACCCTTACTGCAAGTTGTGCAAAGTTGGAGAGCGAAGTTTTTGGCAAATCCCGCGCATTTGGAACAAACCATTGCCGCGCCCATAGAGTTTACGGGCGTCGGGCTGCACTCGGGCGCGCCGGTCACCATGCGCCTGCTGCCTGCCCCTGGCGGCTCGGGCATCGTCTTCCGCCGCACCGATCTTGACAACTTTGAGATTCCCGCCAACGGCCGCAACGTGGCCAAAGTCAGCTACGCCACCAGCCTGATGCGCCAGGGCGTGCTCATCTCCACCACTGAGCACCTGCTTTCCGCGCTGGTGGGCATGGGCGTAGACAACGTGATCGCCGAGCTGGACAACCTGGAGCTGCCCATCCTGGACGGCAGCGCCCTGCCTTACGTGGAGGCCATTCTCAAGGTCGGCATCCGCGCCCAACGCCGCCGCCGCGAGACCATCCGCGTGCTCCACCCCGTCGAGGTGCGCGAGGGCAACAAATTCATCGGCATCTATCCCGGTTCCGGGTACAGCATCCGCTACGCCATCGACTTTCCCGCGCCCATCGGTTACCAGAGCGCCAGCGTGGATCTGGCGGCGGAAACCTACGGCTCCTCCATCGCTGCCGCCCGCACCTTCGGCTACAAGGCCGACGAGAAGCGGCTGCGCGACATGGGCCTGATCCGCGGCGCCGGCCCGGAGAGCGCCATCATTCTGGATGCCAAGGGGCCGACCAACGGCCCGCTGCGCTTTGCCGACGAGTACGTACGCCACAAGGTGCTGGACCTGATCGGCGACCTGGCCCTGGCCGGGCGGCGCATCGAGGGCCATGTTGTCGCCGAACGTGCCGGACACGCCATGCATACCGCCCTCGTCTCCCGCCTGCTCAAGGACCGCTCGGCTTGGGAACTGGCCCACGTGCCGGTGGCAGAGGCTCCGCCCGCGGAAGCGGATCTGGCAAGCCTGCCTGGCGCCGCTCTTTCCACTCCCGTCCTGCTGGGCGTTTAGCCCCATACTGCCTGCAGGTTTCTTTTGGGCAGACAAACTCCTTCGCCCTCCGGACTGAAAAACACAGTCGTGGCGATATGTTCCCTTCTTGGCACTCCCTGCCCGCACCAGCCGATTTAGACTGATCCTTGACGGCATGGATTCAGCCCCCCTCTGGATCGCATACGAATAGAAAGACACGAGGAAAGACTCCATGGGTTCCGGCGCGCCGCTGACCTTACGAACTCCTCTGATTTTGCTCGGAATAGCGGACCTGACCGTTCTCGGCATGCGCCTCTGGCCCTGGCCGCAGGTGTTCAATCTGCCCCTCAACGGGGCAACGGGCATCGATCCGGCGGTCTGTCTGGTCACCTACATCGGGCTTCTTTATTGGATCGCAAACGACTGCCTGCCGGTGACCAGGAAGGCGTTCTGCTCCGGCTCGCTGCTGGGAATGCTGGGCGGCCTTCTTCTGGCCGCCGAGGTGGTGCTCGGGGCCCGGCCCCCGGCTCCCGATCCTGCTTCGCTTGCGCATCTGCAGTTGGGCCTGCTGGCGGGCGCGGGCATCATCTGGGGCATAGCCGGCTTGCGCGCTGTGCAAATAACCCAAAGCCCCGTCATGGGCCTGATCGCGGGCCTGTGGAGCGCCATGGCCAGCGCCCTCATGGCGGTCGCGGCGGTGCTGGCGGAAATCTACCGCTTCGGCGGCTCGCAGTTGTCGCAGGACCCCTGGAAGCAGTACGAGGGCCTGGCCATCGGCACTCCGGCAACCCAGGCGCTGGTCCATTCCCTGAACTCGGCCACGGCCTTTCTGCTCCTCTGTCCGCTGGCCGGCGGCGCCTTGGGGCTGATCTTTGCCCACTTCAGCCAGAGCGAGAAAAACTGACCCAACCGCACGCGGCCATTTTCATGGAAGGTGTCAGGTCATGAGTGCCGCACCCTCGCCGCGTTTTTGCACTTGCGCCTAGGTCTCTGACCGCCTGAAGTTGCATCAACCCTGGGTGCCCCAGGTCCCGATTTTGGGACCTGGGAAACCAGGTACCGAAGGCACGAAATCATCCGGTCAGAGACCTGGGGCGAGATCGAACGGCGCCCCGCAGTCCAGGAACAGTGAAAACCCCGTAAGCGGAGCCTTCACGCGAACAGGATGCACATCGGCGCCGCCGCCGCAAAGCTCTTTCCCGCTTCGGCCAGCGTCCCTGTCTGCGGATTGCGCGCAAAGACGCTGATCAGGTTCGAGTCCTGGTTGGCTACCAGCATCCAGCGCTCGGTGGGGTCCAGCACAAAGTTGCGCGGAATCTTGCCCCCGCAGTTGCTGCGGCCCATCGGCGTCAGGCTGCCGGTCTTCGGGTCGGCCTTGAAGCTATAGAGAAAGTCTTTATCCCGATTGGCGAAATAGACACTCCTTCCGTCCTTTGAGATCACCGTGTCGCAGGCGCGGCTCAGCCCGTGGTAACCCTCCGGCAAAAGGTCAATCAGCTTGACCAAGGTAAAGCCCCCATCGGCCTTGTGCCACTCCAAAACGGCCACCGTCGAGGCCAGCTCGTTGACGCAGTAGGCGGTGTGGCCGTTGGGATGAAAGTGCAGCGTGCGCGGGCCGTCTCCGGGCTTGGAGTGGTAGGTCCCCGCCGGGGTCAGCTCGGCCGTGGCCGCGTTCAGGCGGTAGATGTGGATGCAATCGCCGCCCAGGTCGTTGATATAGGCGAAGCGGTTATCCGGCGAGAACGAGGCAAAGTGCGCGTGCGCGCTCTCCTGCCGGTCGGTGTTGGGACCATGCACCGTGTAGTGCTCGCTCCACACCAGGGGGCTCAGCTTGCCCTCGGTCACCAGGAAACTGGCGGCGCTGCCACCGCCGTAGTCGGCCGAGAGCAGCACGCGGCCGCTGTGGTCCAGGGCCACGTGGCAGGTGCCCGCGCTGGCCGAGTTGCGGGCAGAAAGCGGATGCAGTTCCCCCTTCTCAACGTTGAAGCTGGCCACCGCGCCGGTCGGCTTGCCCTGGAACGAGTCCACCTCCGAGGCGACAAAGAGAAACTCGCGGCCGGGGGAGAAGGTGATCCAATCCACGTTGGCGATTTTGGCGGCAACGCCGGCTGGCGTCAGTTCGCCGCTTGCCGGGTCCCAATCGTAGGCCAGGATTCCGTCCGGCGTGCCGGATCCAATAAAGACCCTCTGGCGGGGGAGTGCGGCCAGGCTGGGTGCTGCGGCGGCGGTTAGAGTGGCGGCTGCGGCGGTCATCATAAAGGTGCGGCGAGAAAGTTTTCCCATGGCACATGCGATTGTCGCCGATGGGGCCGGAAGCGCGCCAGTGTCGACTGCTGGGTGCCCCACCCTCGCCGCGCCTTTGTCCTTGCGGCTAGGGAGGATGGCACAGACCCCGCTCGCTCCATCTTCTACACTGGAAGCGCATTCCGCCGCACCCGAGGAAGCAAGCCTTGTCCCACTTCATCAGCTTTGTACGCATTCCCGCGCTGGCCCTGCGCCAGCATCTGCGGCCGCTCGCCCCCATGGGCGTCCTGGACGAGGACCGGCTGCGCCTGCGCGTCCTGCCCAACGACATCGACATCAACCTGCACATGAACAACGCCCGCTACCTGAACATCATGGACTACGCGCGCACCCATCTGCTGGCCCGCACACGGCTGCTGGAGCACATCGTCCACTCCCGCTGGCAGCCGATGGTGGGCGCCGTGTGGGTCACCTATCGCCGCTCTCTGCCCCTGTTCTCCGCCTTCTCGATCACCTCCCGAATGGTCTGCTGGGACGAGAAATGGTTCTATCTGGAGCAGACCTTTACCGGGCGCGATGGACTGGCCGCCATGGGCTGGGTCAAAGGCGTCCTGCGTAACTCCAGGGGCATTGTGGACCCGCAGCAGGTGATCGAGGGCGTAGCTCCCGGCCTGCTCAGCCCGCCCATGCCCGACACCATCGCCACCTGGAACGACCTGACCCGCGAAAAGCTGGCCGCCGGGTAGCCGCAACAGGCATCTTTTGCCTGAGGCCGGTTGCGGTCAAAAATGACATTCATGCGGTTGCCCTGAACCACTTCCTGAGAACCGTGCCGGGGCCGCATTTCATGCGATACACTCCAAAGCATTCAAGTTGTACACGATGGAGTTGGCATGAAACTGTTTTGCTTGTTGTTCCTTGCAGCCGCCGCAATCGCAAATTCAAGTGCCCAGGCCCCGGACGTTGGCTCCAATCCCGCCACTCCGCCTGAGCCCAACCCGGAGGCCACCCTCCGCTACATCCACAGCGCGTGGGACACCCTCACCCGTTCCATGACCGACTGCCACACGCTGACGGATTCCAAGATCACCGCCACGCCCCTGCTCTATCTGCCCGCGGAGCTTCCCGCGCCGCCGGAAGTGGCAGCCCTGGAGCAGAAGTGTCACGTCAAGATCGTGGCCTTGCCCCGCCGTATTGAAAAACTGGGCGACGTGCGCCCCGAGGAGCTGCCCGCTCCCGGGCTGCTCTATCTGCCCAAGCCCTACGTGGTTCCCGGCGGACGCTTCAACGAGATGTACGGCTGGGACAGCTACTTCATCGTTCTCGGCCTGGAAGCCGATCACCACGAAGCCTTGGCCAAGGACATGGTGGATAACTTCCTCTTCGAAATCGAGCACTATGGCGCGGTGCTCAACGCCAACCGCACCTACTATCTGACCCGCTCGCAGCCTCCCTTTCTCACTTCCATGATCCGGGCGGTCTATGAGAACCCGGCCAGCTTCCCGGCCACTCCCGAGGGTCGCATCGAGGCCCGCGCCTGGTTGCAGCACGCCTACACGCTGGCGCAGAAGGACTACAGCACCTGGACCCGGCCGGAGCACCTGGCGGGCAAGACCGGCCTGGCGCGCTTCTTCGACTATGGCGTCGGCCCGGTGCCGGAGATGGCCGACGACAGCACCTACTACCCCGACGTGATCCGCTGGCTGATGGCCCACCCCAGGTCGGACGACGAGGGCTATCTGGTGAAGGGCTCCGAGCATCCCGATGCCGCCGAGGCCGCCCGGCTCAAACAGAGCAGTTGCGACGTGCTCTCCAGCGTGGTCTGCGAGCGCGCCTGGGCCGCGGGCTACCGCCTCAGCCGCGACTTCTACCTGGGCGACCGCGCCATGCGCGAGTCCGGCTTCGATCCCAGCTTCCGCTTTGGTCCCTTCGACGGAGCTACCCATCACTATGCGCCCGTCTGCCTCAACAGCCTGCTCTACCGCTATGAGCGGGACCTGGAGCACCTGGCTCACGTTCTGGGCCTGCCCGCCGACGCCCTGCGCTGGGACCGCCGCGCCAAGGCCCGCGACGCCGCCATGCACCGCTATCTTTGGCGGCCCAAAGAAGGCGTCTTTGCGGACTACGACTTTGTCCACGCCAAGCCCTCGAGTTATGCCTATATCTCGTCGCTCTATCCCCTGTGGGCGGGCGTCGCAACCAGGGAAGAAGCCCGCCAGATGGTGGCCAGACTCAACCTCTTCGAGCGCCCCGGCGGCCTCTCCATGAGCAACTTCGACTCCGGCGTGCAATGGGATGAACCCTACGGCTGGGCGCCCACCAACTGGGTGGCCGTGGCCGGCCTGGAGGCCACCGGGCACCACGCCGATGCGGTGCGCATCGCCCGCGCCTTCGACGCCACTGTGGATGCCGGCTTTGCCCATGACGGCACCATCCGCGAGAAATACAACGTGGTCTCGGGCAGCTCAAAGGTAGATGTCAGAACCGGCTACAAGATGAACGTGATCGGCTTCGGCTGGACCAACAGCGTCTATCTCAAAATGAAAGAAGTCATGCAAAAGCCGGTGGCCGTCAATTAGGGAACTTACACGGGGCGTAAAATAACCTGTGTGCCCCACCCTCGCCGCGTTCTTGTTTTTGCGGCTAGGGTGGGCTCACATGCCGCCCGCATTGCAAGAACAGTGAATAACTCTCCTTGGAGCATGATTCCTGAGAACAAGAGGGGCGCTTCCACACCGTGGAAGCGCCCCTCTTGTTTGCAACCACATGCGTGTTACTCCGGCAGCTTCAGCGTCCCCTTCACCTTGAAGGTCTGCGTCAGCACCTGCACTCCGGAGTGCGGCTGCCCGCCGCCCACCGAGATGGCGTACTCGCCCTCGGCGACCACCGGCTCGCCCGCTTCGGTCACCATGCTCAGGTCGCGCGGGCTCAGTTCGAACTTCACCCTCTGCGAGTCCCCGGCTTCCAGGTGCACCCGCTTGAAGGCCCGCAGCGCCCGCAGCGGCGCGCCCGGCACGTCAGGGAACGAGAGATAGAGCTGGACCACTTCGTCGCCCACTTGGCGGCCGCTGTTGGTCACAGTCACCTCCGCTGTCACCGGGCTGCCCGCCGGCACCGCGCTGGTGGGGCCGGTCAGTTCGCTGTAGGAGAAGGTGGTGTAACTCAACCCATACCCGAAGGGATAAAGCGGCGTCCCTTGAAAGTAGCGGTAGGTGCGGCCCTTCATCGCGTAGTCCGCGAAAGGCGGCAACTGGTTCACATCCTTGTAGAAGGTTACCGGCAGCCGTCCCGCCGGATTGTTGCGGCCGCTCAGCGTCTCAGCTACCGCAGTTCCGCCTTCTTCGCCGGGGTACCATGCATCCAGAATGGCGTTGGCGTGCTCCTTGGCCCAGTTCACGGCCAGGGCGCTGCCGTTGGTCAGCACCACCACCAGCGGCTTGCGGGCCGTGGCTACTGCCTCCAGCAGATCCTGTTCCGGCTTGGGCAGGTCGATGCTGATGCGGTCGCCGCCCTTGAACCCCGGCACATTCACCGTCATCTCCTCGCCTTCCAGTTCGCTGGTGATGCCCACCACGGCCACCACCACATCGGCAGCCTTGGCCGCGGCCACCGCCTCCGGACTGGGCGTCAGGTCAACCTTGGACCATACCAGCCGGGCCGCCGCGCTGTGCTTCTCAGTCTGGCCGTATTCCACCAGCAACTGCGCCGGCTTGCCCGCTTCCAGATGCACCTGGCCCAGCTTGGTCTCCACACCATTCGAGTCCCAGGCTGAAGTCACATCCTTGCCGTCCAGCGAAACCCGGAAGAATCCATCCGCAGCCATGCCCAGGTTGTAGTCGCCCGTCTCCTTCGGCGTCAGGGTCGCCTGCCAGCGCACCGCCAGCGGCTTCACCCCGGCGACCTCGATGGGCAGCGGCGCTGCCGCCAGGTCGATGCCCGGCTCGACGCGGGTAAACAGCGGCGCGGGCTGGTCCTTGGGGTCCATGGACATGACCAGCTTGCTGTAGCTGGCCTTGGCGCCCGGTTTGCCATCGCTGGTCAGCAGTGCGGCCGGTACCGGCGAGGCATCATTCCCGAGGAACTGCGTGCCGGGAACATAGGTAATGGTTGCCGCGGGAAACTCCGCCTTCAACCCCTCGAGAATGGAGACCGTGTGGGTGGGAATCCCGTTGTAGTTGCCCAGCAGCACCTTGGTCTGGTCGGCCAAGGGACCCACCACGGCGATCTTGATGCCCGAGGTGTGCAATGGCAGCACGCCGTCGTTCTTGAGCAGCACCATGGACTCATCCGCCAGCTTGAGGGCCAGGGCGCGATGTGCGGCGCCGTTCAGCAGTCTCTCGTCGATCTTGTTGTAGGGCACCATCTCCGGCGGATCGAACATGCCCAGCTTCATGCGCGCCGCAAACAGCCGCGTCACTGCGACGTCGATCTCGCTCTCTTTCAAGAAGCCCTGCTTCACCGCATCCAGATACGGCTTGTAGTCGTTGTCGTCGGTTACCTTGACGGTAAAGTCGATGCACTCGTTGTCCATGCCGCGCTGCAAGCTGATGGCCGAGGCCTGCGCCTGGGTGGGCTCAAAATGGTGGCCGGTGAAGATGTCGCGCACCGCGCCGCAGTCTGAAACCACATAGCCGTTGAAGCCCCACTTGCCGCGCAGTTGATCCTGAAGCAGAAACTGGTTAGCGCAGGCAGGCTCGCCGTTGATGCTGTTGTAGGCGCACATCACGGAGTCCGCCTTGCCCTCGGTGACCGCGGCGCGGAAGGCGGGCAGATAGGTGTCCATCTCGTCGTGCTTGCTCACCTTCACGTCCGCGGTGTGGCGGGTCGGCTCCGGTCCGCTGTGCACGTCAAAGTGCTTGGGCGTGGAGATCGCCTGGTAATAGTGCGGATCGTCGCCCTGCATGCCGGTCACATAGGCCACGCCCATGCGCGCGGTCAGGAACGGGTCTTCCCCATAGGTTTCCTGCCCGCGGCCCCAGCGGGGATCGCGGAAGATGTTGATGTTGGGCGCCCAGAAGTCCAGCCCCTCGAAGATGTTGCTGTGCCCGTCGCGCACGTCCTGCGCATGCTTGATGCGCCCTTCCACGCCGATCGCCGTGGCCATCTCGTGTATCGCCGCCGGGTCGAAGGTGGCGCCCAGGCCGATGGGCTCGGGATACTCCGTGGTTCCATTCACGGCCACGCCGTGCAGAGCCTCGCTCCACCAGTCGTACGCCGGCACGTCGAGCCGGGGAATGGCCCGCGCCTGATTCACCAGTTGGGTGGCCTTTTCTTCCAGCGTCATCCGCTTTACCAAGTCGGCCGCCCGCTGCTCCGCAGGCAGGTTGGGGTTCAGATAGGCGGGCTTCTGCGCATCCTGCGCCCCGGCCACGCACATCGCTCCACAACAGGCCAACCCTGCCGCCACTATTCGCAATCCAAAGCTGTTCATCGTATCCCTCGCCGGCGGGCGCCCTCATTCCAGGTTTTCAGCTCGCTGGAAATCCTGGCCCGCCCTCCGGCTGCCACACTACTGTGCTTTGGAAGCCTCTGTCAAGCCCGGCAATTTCTGCGTTTTCTCTATTGGAAAATCGCTTTATTCGTTCGCGGCGCAAACGGCTTTTCCGGCCGCCCGCGAGTCTCGGTTTCGGGCGGTTCCCGCCCTCGCTCCGTCCGCGCCGCTCTCCCGATGTAACCTTTCTGCGGGCGGCCTCGTAAGTCTGGTTAGAAGGGAAAAGACGGATGGAAAACGGATCGAGCGGCGCCGCCAACCAGTTGGACCAGTTCCGGCAGGGCAGCGTGGCCGCCTTCGAAACGCTCTTCCGGCTCCATCGGCGCTCCGTCTACGCATGGATTTTGCGTATCGTCCGCAATCCCGCTGCCGCGGAAGATCTGACCATCGAGACCTTCTACCGCATCTACCGGGCCCATGCCCGCTTCCAGCCCGCGCGCGGATTCGAGGCCTGGGCGCGCTCCATCGCTACCCATGCGGCGCTGGACTGGCTGCGCGCCACACACCCGGAGAGCGCGTTGCTCCCCGATCCAGCACTGGAACTGGCGGCTCCGGCCACTGCCGACCCCGCCGTTTCCGCGGAGATCCGCGTGAAAACGGCTCAGGCCTTCAACCGACTGCCGCCCAAATTGCGGATTGCCGCCACCCTCGCGGTGGTCGAGGAGCAGCCGCAAAAAGAAGTAGCCATGGCGCTTGGTATCTCCGTCGCGGCCGTCAAACTGCGCGTTTTTCGCGGCTTGCGCCTGCTCAGAAAGGACCTGGAACGTCAGGGGATCACACCATGAATGCACGCAATGAGGACCGCTTGAAGAGGCTGTTGCAAGAGGCGCTGCCGCGCATCGAAGGCGAACCAGAGCCTGGCCGTGATCTGTGGCCTGCCGTGCTACGGCGGCTGGATGCGCAGCCCGCTGCGCCACCCTGGTTCGACTGGGCATTGCTGGCCGGCCTGGTGGGCTTCGTCGCATTCTTCCCCGCCTCGATCCCGGTGTTTCTTTACTACCTGTGAACCGGCGGACACATTTGCCCGCCAACAAGGAGAACACTATGAAACCCCATCCTTACCTTCGCGCTTATCTGGCGGGCGTCTTTGTGCCCACGCTCGTCCTGCCGCTGCTTCTGACCTTCGTCATCCTGCGGTTCGTGCTTCAGATACCCGTTCCCGTCGAACAGGCGCTGATCTTTCCCATGGCCGTAGTGCCGCTGCTGTGGGGACTGTGGAACCTGCTCTGGCTGTGGTCAGCGCCCCGCACCCACCTGCCCCTCGGTATGCATGGAGCGGTGCTGCCCTTCCTGCTGATGCCCTGCGGAGCGTGGCTGGCCACCTCGCTGGGAGTGCTGGCCATCGGCTCCCAGGGCGTCACTTGGTTTCAGGTTTGCCAGGTGCCCTATACCTTGATCGCGCCCATGTTTCTGGCCGCGGTGGCCGGCTACTACCTGATCTGGAAGTACATTGTTGGCTTCTTGAACCGGGTGCTGGGAATCGCGTAGTTGCGAAGGGCGAGCTTCACGGAGCCGTGGTAAGGAGACGGAAATGAGTCTTTGGAGCCTGGACTTTCGAACCTTGGAGTGGCTTTTCCCGATGGTCGTGACTCTGCACAATACCGAAGAGGCCATCTGGCTTCCGGGCTGGTCGAAACGGGCAGTTCTCTGGCATAGCCCTGTTACGCCGGGTTCCTTCCGTTTTACCGTGACGGTCTTGACAGTCCTGGCCTTCGCCGTCACGTGGCTGAGCGCCATATCGGGCAAACAGACAGTCTGGACCTACTTGGCTTTTGGATATATGGCCGCGGTGTTGGCCAACGTCCTGATTCCGCACCTCGCGTTGACCGTGGCGCTGCGCAGCTATATGCCGGGAGTTGCAACGGCCGTGCTCCTGAACCTGCCGGTACTCACTCTGCTGGTGGTGGATGCACTCCGGGAGGGATATGTCTCCGGCTGGAAGGCCGTGGGCTTCTGCGTCGGCGTATCCGGCGCCCTGGTTGCGTCCCTCTTCGCACTCTTCAAGCTGGGAAGGGTCCTGAACCTCTGAATCAGCCCGGAAACCGAGACACACGTGCCGATTGATCTCGTTGTCTTACGCGCCCGGCAAAAAGAAGTCGTCGAGCCCGGCGCGATGGGCATGGGCGGCCATGGTGGCCTGAATCTCCAAGGCCAGCGCCAGCGCATTGCGGCCCTGGCGGGCGGTCACGCGCGGCTCGCGGCGCGTCCGCACCGCATCCAGAAACGACTGAATCTCCAGCCGCAGCGGTTCGCCCGGCGTAACCTCCGGCTTGACGAACGACAGCCCCGGAGCGGGGCCGCCAGCGCCCGCCGAAGCCAGCTTGGCCAGCAGACCGGGATCGGCTTTGCCGGAAGCAATCAGGGCGGCAATCTCCGGGGGAAGGTTGATTGCCCCGGCGCCGTCGAGCCGAATCACCAGCAGATCCTGCCGGGCATAGTCGATCGAAACGTACTGGCGCGGCTCAAAGTAGCGCAGCTTGCGCACCCGCTCGGTAGAAACCCGCGAGGCGGTGAAGTTGGCCACGCAGCCGGACTCGAACTCCACGCGCACGTTGGCAATGTCCACTTTGGGCGACAGAATCGGCAGCCCCACGGCGCGCACCTCGCTCACCGGCGAGTTGGCGAAGGTGAGCACAATGTCCAGGTCGTGGATCATCAGGTCCAGCACCACGTCCACATCCAGAGCACGAGGCGTGAAGATGGAGAGCCGGTGCGACTCAAAGAACATGGGCCGGCGCAGGCGCGGCTGCGCGGTCAGAATGGCGGGATTGAAGCGCTCCAGGTGGCCGGGCTGCAGAATCCGCTTGCCCCGGTCGGCGCGGTCAATCAGATCGTCGGCCTCGGCCAGGCTTGCGGCCAGCGGCTTTTCCACCAGCAGGTCCAGGCCGCCATCCAGCAGCACCGAAGCCACCGCATGATGGTGCACCGTGGGCACGGCAACTGTGGCCGCGTCCAGATGCAAATCGGCAGCCAGCAACGCGTCTGTCGTGGAAAACACCGGGATCGAGTACTTGGCCGCGGTCTCGGCGGCGCGCGCCGGATTCGGCTCCAGCGCGGCCACCAGCGCAACGCCAAGGCCCGCCGTCTCCAGCTCGCGATAGACGCGCAGATGGTTCTTGCCAAAGGCTCCGGCGCCGGCAACGGCTACGCGCAAGATGGGTTGGCCGGCTATTGGGCTGCCCCGGTTTCCGGCTCTTTGCCTTCCACCGCCTTCAGGCAGCGGCTGTAGAGTTCGAGCAACTGGGTCACATGCTCTTCCGGCTTGGGCGCGGTGGCGCCGCTGAACCCGGTGGAGGGCGCGGCGGGGCGGCCTACTCCGGCCGTAGCGGCCACAAACTTCAAAAGATCGAGAGCGATATCTTCATTACGCCGGGCGCCAAGGCCCACGCTGCTAAGGGTTTCCATCAAGAAAATCTCCAAAAACGATGCTACCAGAAACCGCCCGGCGGCTGCCGTGCTTTGCCAGCGGGCCAGCACCGCCGCATGAATCAAAAAATGCGCCAAGGCTCAACCCCAGCGAACTACCCGCAAGCGCCTGCGTATGCAACGGGTTGCGAGAATGACGGAGGATTTCCGCCCGCTCGCTGCACTGCGGCGCTATGATTCGAATCGCATTGGCGGCCGATAAGAAGAAGCTGACTTTGGCCGTCGCAAGCCCCTGGGTTCCCCTGTCGGATGAGCGTTGGTGCGATTCCCCGGCATCGCATTCCCCGGAGAAGCAATTTCGATGAAGGAAGCGCAGAAGCGCGTCTCTGGAACTGCGGGCGCGGGCTTTGTTGCCTGCGACGTGCATGGATAGGCCCGTATCTGGAACCGGCGGAACACCCGGTAGAATGCGTGCCAGAGAAAAAAGAAGCTCTTGGCTGACGGCGTTGCCACCTGCACCGCCATCGCTGGCCCGGCCAAGGCACGGCAAGATCACGAGGGAGCGCCATGGAGGCCAGGAAGAACGTTTCTCCCGAATTCGTGCTGGGCGAAGGGGCCCTGGCCCTGGTGGGCCGCTATGCGGCCAATTTTGGCGCCAACAAGGTCTTTCTGGTCACCGATCCTGGGGTCATCGCCGCCGGGTGGACGGCCAAGGCCGAGCATGCTCTCTCCCAGATGGGCATTCCATCCCATGTTTATTCCGGTGTTTCGCCCAATCCGCGCGATACCGAGATCATGCGCGGAGCGGAAATCTATCTGGCCGAGCAATGTGACGTGATCGTCGCCGTGGGCGGCGGCAGCCCCATGGACTGCGCCAAGGGGATCGGCATTGTGGCCAGCAGCAACCGCCATATTCTGGAATTCGAGGGCGTCGACAAGGTCGTCGTTCCCGGTCCGCCGCTCATCTGCATTCCCACCACCGCCGGCTCATCGGCGGATGTCTCGCAGTTCGAGATCGTCAACGACACCGCGCGCAAGGTAAAGATCGCCATTATCAGCAAGGCGGTTATTCCCGATGTGGCGCTGATCGATCCGGTGGTGGCCACCACCATGCCGGCTGCGCTGACCGCGGCCACGGGAATCGATGCCCTGGTGCATGCCATCGAGGCCTATGTCTCTCCGGCCCGCTCTCCCATCACCGATCTGCATGCCCTGGAGGCCATCCGCCTGGTCTCGGCCAATCTCATCGCCGCCATCGAACATCCCCACGACCTTCGCTACCGGGATCGGATGATGATGGGTAGTCTGTTGGCCGGCCTTGCCTTCTCCAACGCCAGTCTGGGTATGGTTCATGCCATGGCCCACGCCCTGGGCGGCCTCATGGATCTGCCCCATGGCGAATGCAACGCCCTGCTGCTGGGCTGGGTGGTGAGCTTCAACTTCAGCAGCGCCCCGGAGCGTTACCTGCACATCGCCGAGGCCTTCGGCCTGCGCCTGGAGGGATTGCCCAGGAATGAAATCGAGAAGCGCCTGGTGGCAGCCCTCCAGGCATTCCGGCAGAGCGCGGGGCTGGCCCACTCGCTGCGGGATTTTGGCGTAGGCAAGCAGGATATTCGCATCCTGGCAAGGCATGCTCTCAACGATCCTTGCCTGGCGACAAATCCAATCCAACCCACGGTCGAGGAGATTGAGCGCATCTATGAACAAGCTCTCACCGCATGAAAATGACCGGGAATCGCTGCGTGCGCAGATTGTCGGCCTCGGCGATCAGACGCTGAGGAAGAGTTATTTTCCCCAGTTGCAGAAGCAGATTGAAGAGCTGAAAAAAGCTCGCGCAGCCGAAGAAGAAAAATCCGCGGCGCTCGAGATCATGATCCGGGACCTGCGGGAATCCCGCGCCCAGGCGGAAGAGAGCGAACGGAAGTTTCGCACCCTGGCCGACTTTACCAACGACATGGAGTACTGGACGGGACCCGACGACCGGATCATCTATATGTCCCCCTCCTGCGAACTGCTGACCGGCTACAGCCAGAGCGACTTCGCGGCCCATCCTGAACTGTTCGAGTCGATGGTCCATCCCGACGACCGCTCTCTGCTGGCTATCCACGCCCTGGGCGCGGCCCTCGTCGAACCGCATTGTGTCGATCTGCGGATCATTACCCGCCAGGGACTGACCCGCTGGTTTGCGCACACCTGTCAGGCGATCTTTGCCGAAGATGGACGATGGCTGGGCCTGCGCGGCAGCAACCGGGACATCACCAAGCGCAAGGTCGCCGAAGACCAGATCCAGCGCCATTCCGGACAACTGGAAAGCGCCTTCATGCACACCGTGCTGGTGGCCATGAACCTGAGCGAGTTGCGCGACCCCTATACCGCGGGCCACGAGCGCCGCGTGGGAGAGATCGCCAGGGCCATTGCCAATGAACTGGGGCTGGATGAGAACAGGGCCAAAGGGGTAGAGGTCGCCGGCTACCTGCACGATCTGGGCAAGATGACCATTCCGGCGGAGATTCTCACCCGGCCCGGAAAACTGTCTGCCGTCGAATTGATGCTGATCAGGGGGCACGCCCAGGCCAGCTACAACGTGCTGCAACATGCCGAGTTCCCCTGGCCGGTTGCGGATATCGCCCTTCAGCACCATGAGCGGCTGGACGGCAGCGGCTACCCGCAGGGGTTGAAAGGCGAGGAGATTCTGCTGGAAGCGCGCATCCTGGCGGTGGCGGATGTGGTCGAGGCGATGGCTTCGCACCGGCCCTACCGTCCCCCTCTGGGCATTGATCAGGCTCTGGCCGAGATCGAACGCGGCTGCGGCACGCTCTACGACCCGGCCGTGGTCGAAGTCTGCCTGCGGCTGTTTCGCGAAAAGGGCTTCAAGCTTCCACAATAGGTCTCTGGCCGCTTGAATTTGCACCAACTTAGAGTGCCCCGGAGCCTGCCCCGTGCTCGTCGAAGAAAAACTGCGTTTCGCAATTCTGACGAGAGGGCGCGGACCGGCCACTCCTCCCGGGTTCCATGCATCCGCGGCGCAGGTTCTCCTGGCGGCCTTGTCAATATCAATACGCAACAAGTTGTAAATGAAATTAAGCGGTGATATACAGGAGCCGCGCCGCATTTGCCGTTCTGCGAGACGAGTGAGAACACAGCGTCAAACCGGCCGGCGGCAACCTTTAACCACAGCCCTTTTCTGTAACGGTGGTGACATGGTGAATCCCGAACCTGAATCGGTTGAAGCCGCTCCGCTCAAGCGGTATGCCTTTATCCTTCGCCTGCGCCCCGGTGCCGCCGAGGAATACGAGAAGGCCCATCGCGCGGTGTGGCCGGAGATGCTGGCGCTGCTCAAGAGCGCGGGCATCAGCGAGTACTCCATTTACCGCAGGGACGAGTTGCTGATCCTTGCGCTGCGGGCGGCGGACTTCGAGGCCACCTGGAGCCGCATCGACAACCATCCCGTCAACCTGCGCTGGCAGGCGACGATGGCGCCGCTCTTTGCGCCCACGGAGGGGCTGCGCCCCGGCGAGCGCTTCCCCATGATGGAAGAAGTCTTTTATCTGCCTTGAGCGGCCGCACGGCCTTTCGGCCTTCTGGCGCCGCGCCCGTTACAAGTGAGCGTAATGCAGCAACAGCCCCGCCGCCGCTCCTCCCAACAGGGGACCCACCACGGGAATCGCCGCATAGCTCCAGTTGGAGCCGCCTTTGCCGGGAATCGGCAACAGCCAATGCATGATGCGCGGTCCCAGATCGCGGGTGGGGTTGATGGCGTACCCGGTGGTTCCACCCAGGGAAAGGCCGATGCCCCACACCAGGCTGGCTACCAGCCACGGCGCCAGCCCGGCCGCTGGCCCGTTCGCTGAAACTCCGTGCGAGCCAATCGCCACGGCCACCACCACCAGCACCGCGGTGCCCAGGGCCTCGCCGAACAGGTTGGAGAGCGGACTGCGCACGGCCCCGTTGGTGCAGAAGATGCCCAGCTTGTCAGCGGGGCCCGGCGTGAGCTTCCAGTGCGGGGCATAGTGCACTGCCATCAGAGTTGCGCCGCTCATGGCGCCCAGCATCTGAGCCGACCAGTAGATCAGCACCTGCGAATAATTTCCGCTGGTCACGGCAAGGGCTAGGGTAATGGCAGGGTTGAGGTGCGCGCCGGGACTGCCAAAGGCCTGCGCGACCAGTACGCCGCACAGCACGGCCAGCGCCCATCCGGTGGTAATCACCATCCAGCCGGCATCCGCGGCATAGGACTTGCGCAGCGTCACACCGGCATTCACACCGTTGCCCAGCAGCACCAGAACCAGCGTGCCCATAAACTCACCAAACCAGACAGAATGCATCGAACAATCCTTGAAGAACGTTAGGGGCGCCCAGCGTGGGACGCACGATCCATTGTTTGAATCCATCGCTGGATCAGAACCAGGTCTTTTGTTTGTAGGCCCGGTAGGCCTCGCCGAATTTCTCCGCCAGCACATGCTCCTCTTTGCGGGCTCGATACACCTGCAAAGGAGCCAGAACGGCGAAGGCTAGCAGCAGCCAGGGTTTGCCGGCCCAAAGGACGATGCCCGCGACCGTCAGGCTGCCAAATACGTAGATCGGATTGCGGATGCGGGCATAGAGGCCGCTGGTCACCAGGGTGCTTGCCTTGGCCTGCACGCTGAAGGCCCGCCCCAGTTGAATGCGGGCCAGTCCCAGCAGCAGGAATGCCGGAATCGCCAGGGCAAGTCCGGCGATGCGCGCAGCCGTCCACGGAAGCTCCACGGCGCGCCACAAGAATATCGATGCGAAGAAAGCTATCAGCGCCAACGATCCGTAGTTCAGTTTCAAGCCAGACCTCCTCGCCGCCGGATTCCGCGCAATTCTGTTGCTTGATCGCTTGCGGATGCCGGTCTTGAAAGCCGCAAGTTGCAAACGATTACACGATTTGCGGAACTAGAGCATTTTGCACTGTCTGCCCCACTTCCGCCAAGGGGCTGCGTGCCCCGCCCTCGCTGCATAAATCTCCGTGCCCCATACGTGCGTTTTTTCTGTCGCAAGGGCGGGAAAGCAATCACTCCGTTTGGGCCAAATCATCAAGGCGTTTCTCCTGAAGGTGTAGAGCTCTGGGTGCCCCACCCTCGCCGCGTTTCTGCGGCTAGTGTCCTGTCCCTGAAGTTCGCAACAAAACAAGGGTTGTCATCCTGAGCGAACGGGGCCCCAAGCGCTTTTCAGCTTGGGGGTGGTGAGTCGAAAGCCTGCCCTGAGCGAAGCCGAAGGGGATC
>Ga0302198_10001040_pt1 | contig 30558 bp, 23 predicted proteins | sample II_Bog_N2_2_FD_193521 | JGI IMG/M metagenome (GOLD analysis project Ga0302198, IMG submission 193521) | Peat permafrost microbial communities from Stordalen Mire near Abisko, Sweden - II_Bog_N2_2 | ecosystem: Environmental > Terrestrial > Soil > Wetlands > Peat | place: Sweden: Abisko...
GACCTCCACTGACAAGATAATCGAAGGGGGGAATCAAGGTTACCACTATTTACGGATAAGTTCTTAAGAAAAAGCCACCTTGCACGGAACGAAATAGAGCACATGAATTGGAGAACTGCTCCAAAAAATTGCGCAATCATTGAGTCACTACACTAGCCTTGCTTTTGATTGTTAAGCAACAAGACAAAAAGACAGTAGAAATTAAAGCAATATCCCTCAAAATTCCTTCTAACCACCCTTCAAGACCCTCCACACAGCGGCCTATCCTCGTCCTCAGATGGGTGCGGCTCCCCGCAGCCACCGGAGGTCCCGCATGGCATCGTTTGCTCCCAGCACCGTCACCACCGGCAAGGATTTCCTGCCCCTCAAGGGCACCGATCACGTCGAGTTCTACGTCGGCAACGCCCGCCAGGCGGCCTACTACTACCGCACTGCCTTCGGCATGAGCCTGGTTGCCTACTCTGGCCCGGAGACCGGCCAGCACGACCGCGCTTCCTACGTCGTCCAGCAGGGCAAGGTCCGCTTCGTGCTCACCACCTCTCTCCGTCCCGGCTGCCCCATCGCCCAGCATGTCGCCCGCCACGGCGACGGCGTCCGCGCCATTGCTCTCGAAGTCGACGACGCCCGCCAGGCCTGGCGCGAGACCACCGCCCGCGGCGCTCGCTCCGTAGGCGCGCCCGTTGAATCCGGCGACCAGTTCGGCCACATCACCACCTCCTCCATCGCCGCTTATGGCGACACCATCCACACCTTCGTCGAGCGCGGCCACTACAACGGCGCATTCCTGCCCGGCTTCCGCACCGAGAAGCCCGACACAGTGGCCCGCCCCACCGGCCTCAAACACATCGATCACATGGTGGGCAACGTGGGCTGGCACGCTATGGACGAGTGGGTCGCATTCTACGCCAACGTCATGGGCTTCCAGCTCTACCAGCACTTCGACGACAACGACATCTCCACCGAGTATTCAGCGCTCATGTCGAAAGTCATGGCCAACGGCAACGGGTATGTGAAGTTCCCCATCAACGAGCCGGCCGAAGGCCGCAGAAAATCCCAGATCGAAGAGTATCTGGACTTCTACCAGGGCCCTGGCGTGCAGCACGTCGCTCTGGCCACAGACAACATCCTCTCGACCGTCAGCTGCATGCAACGCCAGGGCATTGAGTTTCTTTCCGTCCCGCACACCTACTACACCGAGCTCGCCGCGCGCATCGGCGCCATTGACGAGCCGATCGAAGAGCTCGAGAAGCTCGGCATCCTGGTCGATCGCGACGACGAGGGCTACATGCTCCAGATCTTCACCCGCCCCGTCGAAGACCGGCCCACGCTTTTTTTCGAAATCATCCAGCGTAAGGGCAGCCGCAGCTTCGGCAAGGGCAACTTCAAGGCGCTGTTTGAAGCCATCGAGCGCGAGCAGGCGTTGCGGGGCAACCTCTAATGGCCACAACAATCGTGCTGCCCAAAGCCGCTCCCTACCTCACCGCCCAGGACTACGCCGCCTACACCACCGGGCAGCACGGCACATGGGCCGAGCTGGTCCGCCGCCGCATGCCCCAGCTTGAGCAGCACGCCGCGCAGGAGTATCTCGACGGCTTTGACGCGCTCTGCCTGCCCTATGACCGGCTGCCCAGCCTGGCCGCCGTCTCCGCCAAGCTGGAGCGCCGCACCGGCTGGAATGCCACCCCCGTCAGCGGCTTCATGCCCGCGCCCGCCTTCTTTGAAATGCTCGCCGCGCGCCGCTTTCCCACCACCACCTGGCTGCGCGGGCGCGACTCGCTCGACTACACCCCCGAACCCGACATCTTTCACGACGTCTTCGGCCACGTGCCCATGCACGCCCATTCCGTCTTCGCCGACTTTCTCGCCAACTACGGCCAGGTCTGCGCGCGCATTCAGGACGAAGCCATCCTCGAGCGCATCGGCCGCCTCTTCTGGTACACCGTCGAGTTCGGCCTCATCCGCCAGCAGGGCCGCGTCAAGGTATACGGCAGCGGCCTCATCAGCTCCGACGGCGAATGCACCAACGTGCTCTCACGCGGCTGCACCGTGCACGCCTTCAATCTCGACAACGTGCTGCGCACCCCCGTCAAGGTCGATGAGATGCATCATCTGCTCTTCGCCATCGAGAGCTTCGACGAAATCTACCAGGCCATGCGCACCGTTGAAGCCCGCGTCGACAGTGGCTCGCGCCTCGATGATTGACTCCCGCAGCTTCCCGCAGCCTTTTCATAGTACAGTTGCAGCGTGTGCCCAATCGTGAAAGCCGCAGGAAGATTCTGTGGCTTTTGTGGACGGTTTCATGACCAACGAACCAAAGTTTGACAACCACCTCACCTCCCGGCTGGACCTCAACTCCCCGCGCGCTCTCGCCAACCGCGAAGCGCTCCTCGCGCTGCTTGGCGTCATGCGCACAGAAGAGGCCACCATCCGCCAGGGCGGCGGCGCCAAAGCCGCCGAAGCCCAGCACGGCAAGGGCCGCCTCACCGTCCGCGAACGCCTCCGCCTGCTGCTCGATGAAAGCACGGAACTGCTGGAGCTGGGCCTGTGGGCAGCCTTTGAAATGTATGGCGAATACGGCGGCGCACCCGGCGCAGGCGTCGTCACCGGCCTTGGCCGCGTCTGCGGGCGCCTGTGCATGATCATCGCCAACGACGCCACGGTCAAGGCCGGCGCCTTCTTCCCCATGACCGCGAAGAAAGTCCTTCGTGCCCAGAACGTCGCCCTCGACAATCGCATCCCCACGCTCTATCTCGTCGACTCGTCCGGCGTCTTTCTTCCTCTGCAAGAGGACGTCTTTCCCGACACCGACGACTTCGGCCGCGTCTTCCGCAACAACGCTGTCATGAGTTCGCTGGGCATCCCGCAGATCACCGCCATCATGGGCATGTGCGTCGCCGGAGGCGCGTATCTGCCGGTCATGACCGACACCGTTCTCATGACCGAGGGCTCCGGCCTCTTTCTCGCCGGCCCTTCGCTCGTGCAAGCCGCCATCGGACAAAAGACTGACCCTGAAGACCTGGGCGGCGCAGCCATGCACGCCGAGATCTCCGGCACCGTCGACTTCAAGGAGCCCAACGATCATCTCTGCATCGCCCGCCTGCGCTCGCTGGTCGATAAACTCGGCGCGCGCACTGCAGCCCGCTCCGGCGTCTTCAGCGCGACAGAGTTCGACGCCGAACGCGATGCCCCCCGCTACGCCGCCGAAGATCTCTACGCCCTGCTCAACCCCGCGCCCGGCGCAAGCAACGTCTACGACATGCGCGAAGTGATTGCGCGTCTTGTCGATCGCAGCGAATTCGACGAATACAAAGCCGAGTTCGGCCGCACCGTGCTCTGCGGCTACGCGCGCATCGGCGGCCGCGCCGTCGGCATCGTCGCCAACCAGAAGATGAATCAGAACCAGACCGTCGCCATGGGCCCATCCGCCGGCATGCAGCGCATTGAGGTCGGCGGCGTCATCTACACCGAAGGCGCGCAGAAGGCCGCCCGCTTCATCATGGACTGCAATCAGAACCTGGTGCCGCTCCTCTTTCTGCACGACGTGAACGGCTTCATGGTCGGCAAGGATGCCGAGTGGTCGGGCATCATCCGCGCCGGCGCCAAGATGGTCTCCGCCGTCAGCACCAGCGTCGTGCCCAAGATCAGCGTCATCCTCGGCGGCAGCTTCGGCGCCGGCCACTACGCCATGTGCGGCAAGGCCTACGATCCGCGCTTCCTCTTCGCCTGGCCCACCGCGCGCTACGCCGTGATGAGCGGCGCATCCGCTGCCAACACGCTCGCCGAGGTGCGCGCCAGGCAGATGGAGCGCGGCGGCAAGGTTCTCTCCGACGCCGAGAAGAAGACCCTCTACGACGAAATCAAAAACACCTACGATGCGCAGGCCGACCCGCGCTACGGCGCAGCCCGCCTGTGGATTGACGCCATCATCGACCCCGCGCAGACCCGCGCCACGCTGATCACCGCGCTCGAAGCCTGCTCCCTCAATCCCGATGTGCCCAAATTCAATCCGGGAGTCCTGCAAACCTGACGGGCGGCGAGCATCGCGCATCAAACGCAAAGGAGTTCATTCATGACCGTTGAGCTCGAATCGAAAGAAAGCCTCTACCCCTTCATCCTGACCGAAGACCAGGAGCATCTGCGCCGCGAGATACGCGACTTCGCCGCCCGCGAGATCGCGCCTCACATCATGAAGTGGGATGAAGCCTCCGAGTTCCCCGCTGAGGTCGTCAAAAAGCTCGGCGCCATGGGCCTGCTCGGCATCATCTTTCCGCCCGACTACGGGGGCGCGGGCCTCGGCTACGTCGACTACGTTCTGGCCATTGAAGAACTTTCCGCCGTCGACGGCTCCATCGGCATCACCATCGCCGCGCACAACTCGCTCGGCACCAACCACATCTTTCTCGCCGGCAACGAGCGGCAAAAGCGCGCCTATGTTCCGCGCCTGGCCAGTGGCGAGTGGCTCGCCGCCTGGGGTCTTACCGAACCCGGCTCCGGCTCCGATGCCGGCGGCGCGCGCACCACCGCAGTCAAGAAAGGCGACCGCTACGTGCTCAACGGCAACAAGACCTTCATCACCAATGGCCACTATGCCGATGTCGCGGTCGTCATCGCCGTCACCAACAAGAGCAAGGGCACCCACGGCCTGTCCGCATTCGTCGTGGAGAAAGGCACGCCTGGTTTCCGCCCCGGCAAGAAGGAGAACAAGCTCGGCCTGCGCGCCAGTGACACCAGCGAGTTGATCTTCGAGGATTGCGAAATCCCCGAAGAAAATCTGCTCGGCATCGAGGGCGAAGGTTTCGTCGACGCCATGCGCGTCCTGGACGGCGGCCGCATCTCCATCGCCGCGCTGGCATTGGGGATTGCGCGCGGCGCGCTCGATGCAGCGTTGAAGTATGTGAAGGAGCGCCGCCAGTTCGGCAAGGCCATCGCGGAGTTTCAGGGCATCCAGTGGAAGCTCGCCGACATGGCCACCGAGCTCGACGCAGCGCGCCTCCTCACCCAGCGAGCCGCTGTGCTCAAGGACTCCGGTCGCAAGGTCACGCGCGAGTCATCCATGGCCAAGCTCTTTGCCAGCGAGGTTGCCGTGCGCATCTGCGACGAAGCCGTGCAGCTATTCGGCGGCTATGGCTTCATCAAAGATTATCCCGCCGAAAAATACTATCGCGACGTCAAGCTCTGCACCATCGGCGAGGGCACCAGCGAAATTCAACGCATGGTCATCGCGCGCGAAATCTTGAAAGTCCATCCCTCGCGCGGGTGAGTGACTGGCCGTCACGGGCGGGCGCGCCTTCGGCGCCTTGTCCTCTGCCTGTTCGCACAACTGCGGGCGATATCAAGAACGAAGAGGAGTCTAACACTCACAGCAATGGCGAACTCGGTCAAAATCGTAGAGTGCCCGCGCGACGCCTGGCAGGCTCTGCCCGTGCACATCCCTGCGTCGCGCAAGGCCGCGTATCTACGTGCACTGATCAATACCGGCTTCACGACGATCGATGCCGTCAGCTTCGTCTCGCCCGCCGCCGTCCCGCAGATGGCCGACTCCGAAGAGGCGCTCCAACTCCTCGGCCCCGCCAACGGCGTCGAGCTGATCGGAATCGTCGTCAACCAGAAAGGCGCAGAGCGCGCCATCAAAACAGGCAGAGTGCAAACCCTCGGATTCCCCTACTCCATCTCTCCCGAGTTTCTGCGTCGCAATCAAAATCAAACGGCAGACCAGGCCCTCGCCGTTCTACAGTCGATCGCCGCAATGGCCCTTGATGCTGGCTTGAACCTCGTCGCCTATGTCTCCATGGCCTTCGGCAACCCCTACGGCGACGCGTGGAGCGTGCAGCATGTCGAAGACGCGTGTGCGCGCCTCATAGCATCCGGCGTCGGACAAATCTCACTCGCCGACACCGTTGGTCTCGCCACACCGGATCGCGTTACTGAGACCCTGGCCCCGCTACTCGCCGCGCACACCACAATCGAAATCGGCGCCCACCTCCACGCCCGCCCTCAAGACGCGGCGACTAAAATTCGCGCCGCGTACAACGCCGGGTGCAGGCGATTCGACGCGGCCATCGGCGGCCTGGGCGGCTGTCCCTTCGCGCAGGATGCGCTGGTCGGCAATCTCGCGACGGAAACCTTACTGACTGAACTCCACGCACTCGACGCGGAAACACCGCCGATTCGCCTGCTCGACGAGTTGATCCGCGAAACCGCGGAGGTCGCGCGGACTTTCGGCAACGCTCTCCATTAACTTCCGCTGCAATCCGCGTGGTGCCTAATTCGCGTAGCAAAGGAGGACCACCTTGAACTTCGAAACAATTCTGGTTCAAGACGCCGACGGCGTCCGCACCATCACCCTCAATCGGCCCGAGCGCCGCAACGCCATGACGCCCACAACGCAGCTCGAATTGATCGCGGCCATGGAAGGCACCGCCGCGATCCGCTCCCGCGTGCTCGTTTTCAAAGGCGCGGGAGACGCCTTCTGCTCCGGCCTCGATCTCTCCTCACTGCAGGCCATGCACACGCAGTCGCCCGCCGAGCATAGCACCGACGCCGAGCGCATCGCCCGGCTCTTCCGCACGCTCTATGGGCTGCCCTTGCCCACCATCGCCGTGGTGCATGGCGCTGCGATTGCCGGCGGCGCCGGCCTGGCCACCCTCTGCGACTTCACCCTCGCCACGCCCGCCGCAAAGTTCGGCTATACCGAGGCCCGCATCGGCTTTGTGCCAGCGCTCGTCTCGGCCTACCTCGCCTTGCAAATCGGCGACAAGCGCGCCCGCGACCTTCTGCTCACCGGCCGCCTGGTTGACGCCGCCGAAGCTTACCGCCTCGGCCTGGTCAATGAAGTCATTGCGGCTGACGAACTGGAGCCGCGCCTCAATGCCCTCTTGCAAACGCTCCGCGCCAACAGCCCGCAATCGCTGGCTGCAACCAAACAGTTGATGGCCGCACAGAACCGCCCGTGGCTCGACGCCGCCATTGCTCAGGCAATGGAAGCCAACACCCACGCACGCGCGACGGCCGATTTCCGCGAAGGCCTGGCAGCCTTCCTCGAAAAGAGAAAGCCGCTCTGGCAGCCTCCCGAATGAGTACTGGCCCACCACGCTCTAAACCACACAAGTTTGCATTGTTCACATAAAAGCCATGCACATTCGGCACATCGATGCCCCAATGTTGTCTTACTTAGAGTTTTCCCAAATTAGAAACCCTGTAAGCAATTCTTGATAGTGATCCTGCGGGGGTGACTACCGCCCGCTCTACGATGAGATGGTTGAATCATCGAATGCAGGAGCCACGCCCATGCGATGGCCGCACGTAGGGTTGAAGAATCTCTTTCTAACAATCGAATCCGCATCAGCTGCGAAGACGCCAGCATACTGGATCGTACTTCTCTACCTCGTTGCATCAAACGTCCCTCTATTGCTGTTTAACCGCATCTTTGGGGCGACGCCCCATGGATTGATCAACATCGAGTTCCTGCTCATCGGCGCGATCAGCGTGTTTGCGTCGCGGGCGCCTGTCTTCGTGCTTCTGTGCACAGCGGCGCTCGCCGATTTCGCCTACAGTATCTGCTATACCTTCCAGTTTTCGCTCGAGCAGATTCTTCAATCGTTGCGCTATCTCGACCTCCTTCCCAGGGACACAGCCATCGAAGGGTTCGCCCTTCTGCCATTGCTCGTCTTGATTTACGGAGCCGTATCGATCGCGCGGCCGCGTCCTTCCATGCGCCCGGCGACTGCCGGAGCCATGCTGGCGCTGGTCGCAATCCTGGTGCCGATCGACATGCTGAGCGGACAAAACCCCGTCTGGCACACACGCGACATAGCGCTGCTGCCGTTTCGCGTCACACGCGCGCCACTGCTCGCGCTGGGCGTGCGCGAGGTGAAGACCGAGCTGGTTTATGCAACCGCGCGCGGCGCGAAAGTTGAGCCCATGGTCGCTGCCTCTGACCAGGCCGTCGCGCTGCTGACCGGCCGCCCCGCCGGTGCCGCGCCTCCCAACGTGGTGCTGGTCGTGGTCGAGTCGTGGGGGGCGCTGTCCGATCCGCAACTGGCACAAGCCTTGACCGCTCCGTATGCCGATCCGCGCATAAGCGCCAATTACACCACGTCCTATGGCGCCGTGCCCTTCACCGGGCTGACCGTGCCCGGTGAGGCGCGCGAGCTTTGTCACTCGACCATCGGCTTCGGCATTGTTGATCTCACGGCCGATGACTCCATGCAATGCCTGCCCGCCTTCCTCCACGCCCGCGGATACAGGAACGTCGCCATCCACGGCTATGTGGGTCAAATGTTTTCCCGCGCCGCGTGGTATCCAAAGCTCGGCTTTGACGAAACCTGGTTCGGGCCTGACCTGAAGAGAGCTGGCCTGCCCAACTGCGTGGGCGCGTTTCCCGGTATCTGCGATGAGGCCATTGCCGCGTGGATCGGCCGATCGCTCGCAGCGCAGGACAGAACGCAGCCTGCATTCCTCTACTGGGTCACGCTCAATTCGCATGTTCCCGAGCCGGCCCACCCCGACTTGCCCGATGACGGAGCCTGTCCCGCGCACACCGCATTGCGCAGCTCACCCGCCCTCTGCTCCTGGTTTCGCATTGTGCATGGGGTGCACCAAGCCATCGAACAAGTGGCCATCCAGCAGGCGACAGGGGCGAATCCGCAGCCTACCGTCTTCCTCCTGGTAGGCGATCATGCACCGCCGTTTGGCGATTCTACCCTCGCCCGCCAGTTCTCTGCTACCCAAGTCCCGTTTGTGATGCTCACGCCGAAAGCTCTGGCCCGGCGCTGATCCCCCCCGATGAACGCATGCAGGACGTTGGTCTCCGCGCCTGCTGCGATCAAAGGTTCGCCGCCCGCTTCACTGCATGGTCCGAAGCACCGGAACTGGCCGGCTGCGCAGCAGCGAGCGGTAAATCAGGGCGCGGAGAGAGCCTGGCGCCAGTCGAACCGAACCGCGAATGAGAATATTCCAAACGCTTCCAGCCAGGTCCTGCAGGCCCATCCGGCGCAGGAACGATTGAAAGCGAATCTCCCGCATCAAGTAGGACAGGCCGCCTCTGCGCCCCTGCATTCCGTTTCCGCAGCGGGCGAAGACCAGCACATCCTTCAGGTTCCGCAGCTGGTAGCCCAGGGTCAGCATTCGCGCCCACAGGTGGTAGTCCTCAAATCCCTGCCACGATTCGTAGTTGCCCGCCCAGACGACAGACGGCTTGCGGAAGATCACGGTCATGTGGTTCATCGGCGTCCGCGAGCGCGCAAAGCGCCACAACGCTTCGCCGCTTGTGGGCAGGCGGCGAATCGCCCGCGGCAACGCCGGGTCCTGTTCGAATTCGGCGATCGCCGAACCCACCACATCCACATCCCGATGGGCATCCAGGTAGCTCACCTGGCGCTCGAACCGCTCCGGCACGCAGATGTCGTCCGAGTCCATCCGGGCCACGTACTCGCCCTGGCACTGATAGAGTCCGGCCCGCAGCGCAGCGCCCAGACCCACGTGGTCCGGCATGCGCAGGGAGACGATGGGCAACGCGCTTCTCCAGGAGTCGATCGTGGAGCTCAGCTCATGGCCCAACGGCCCGTCTTCGACGATGATCACCTCGTCGGCTGGCCTCGTCTGCTGGACAAGGCTCTTCAGGCACTCCGCAAAAAACACCGGGGACTCCTTGTCGTACACCGAGATGAGAACGGAGAGTTTCATTGGATACCTCTCACCAGGAGATGGAGTACTGCGACAAAACCAGACGGATAGAGTGCTTGCACGAGTTGCGCCGTCTGTTCGCCCGCATGCATGAGCGGATCCTCAACGTCACCGCAGCGGATCAGTTCGTTCATGAGCACTCCTGGCCTGCACCCGCAGCGCACGCGGAAGCCTCTCCAGGCGCAGCCGAGCGGCCGCGCGGCACGAGGAAAATGGTGAACGCAACCACCACCGGAATCAGGTCGGGCGGAGCCATGAAGAGCAGAACAATCCCCGCCGTCATCAACAGCATTCGCTGGGAGAGCCCCTCGCGGGGGAGATTGCGAGCCAGCAGGCAACCGAGCCAGCCCACGCCGACGATGCTGCCATAGCCGGCCAGCAGTGGCAGCAATCCCATCGGCTCCATCACCGCCGCTCCGTACAATGTCGGCGGCTGGTAGATGCGCGGAAATCGCGCCAATGGATAGAACATCTGCGCAAAGCGCATGAGTTCCTTGTTGGACTCAATGCTCAATCCTCCGGTGATCATGTTGGTCTGCAACTCAATCAAACGTTTGGAGTGCTGCGCAAACAGCAATGCGGCGGCGCCAAAACACGCCAGCGCCAGCAGAGCAACCGCCTTGCGGCGCAGCGTGGACAGCAAGCAGAGGCCTAACAGACTCAGGAACACCAGTGAGTAAACTGACTTGTTCAACACAACCATGACCGCAAACCAGGCAAGCACCCGCCAGCGCCGGTCCGGCCGCTGACGTATGTCCACCAGCGCCAGCGCCATCGTGAACAGCGCCGCCCCGGCCGGTTCCGAGGCCCAGCCCTGCACCCCGCGCACGCCCGAATCGTCGTAGGGAACCGCGCTATAGCGCGGCAGCAGCGCCATCAGCAGGTCGGTCAAGCCCTGCGGAATCACGTGAAACCAGTTGAACTCGACCGTTTGCAAGATGCAGAATCCGACAAACACCTGCAGACAGCGATAGGCCAGGTTGGCCGGAATCAGCTCCTCCCCCCGGTCGCGCAGGCGCCGGGTGAGGTTGAGCAGAAATTGCAGGGGAATGATGCCGATGGCCAGGCGCAGCGGCGCGGTCGGATTGGCCCACAGCAGCGCCACCTGAAAAACCGGGAGCACCAGCACAACCGACCATTTCTCCCGCAGGCTGACCTCGGGCACCAGCAGCGCGGCGAGGAAGACAGGGAGAAAATTCACCTCCGTCAGGTTGCCCGGATCAACGAGGCTGTAGTTAAAGAACGGCCATACAAAGCAGAACACCACCAGGGTTCTCGCCATCGCCAGCCGAGCCGGAGCCAGGGTCAGGCCGCGGAGAGATGAGAAATCGAACAATCCGGCACGCGGAAGGCTTACCTGCGAGGCGCTCATGTTCTCGCCTCGGCAAGAATCACCTCGCCGCCCGCGCGCCCCGCGTCTACCCGGAGAAATGCTTCCGCGGCGGCAGCGGCGGTAAACGGCTCCGTATTCACGGGCCGTGGCCGCGCCTCAATGGCTCGCCTGAGGGTAGCCAGAATCTCGCTTCGGCCCAGCGACAGCGGCAACAGCTGCACCGAGCGGCCAATGTTCTCGGGCGATATCTCCAGTCCGCCGCCGGACGCCGGCATCACCACGACGCAGCCCTGCGTAAGCGCCTCGAGATAGGTAATGCCGAAACCCTCGGCAACGTTGCCGGAGACAAAGATCCGCGTGCGGCGCAGCCAGCCGCGCACGGCCGTGTCGTCCGGCGCTCCCTTGAACTCAAAGCGGGCATCGCCGCCGATCATGGCCTCCAGCTCACCCCGCTGCTCGCCCACCCCGATAATGCACATCCGCATCCCCGGATTCTCGTCCAGCAGATCGCGCACAGCGGGCACAATGCGATGCAGGTTTTTCGCCACCGTCAACCGGCCCACATAGGTTATATAGCATCGCTCCCCATCCGGGTCGGTCAGGGGTTCGAGATAGAGCGGCTTCACCGCGTTATGCACCACGGCATCGGTTCTGATGTTGTAGAGCGCCAGCAGGCTGGCCGCGGTGTAGTGGGAGACAGAGACCAGCCGCGCCCCGGAGCAAAGATTGGCCAGCTTGAACGAGGCAACGATGGCCACCAGGGTGCGCCAGCCCTGCGAGTTGGCCTGCGGCACGCCGTGCGCCATGCAGATGGCGCGCCGCGCCAGCGGGGCCCCAAATACCGCCCCGGTGCTCAGAATCTTCAGCACCCGCGGATCGGCGAGTTCGCGCCACCGGGCAAACAGGCGCCGCGGCGAGACAATATCCGCCTCAATTCCCAGCGCGGCAAAGCCCGCCGCCAGACCCTCGGCAAAGCTGCGCACGCCCCCGATCTCGCGGCCACCGGTGATCAGCACCTTGGACGGAAATTCTTGCTTCATTGCGTAGTCTCCTGCCGCACCGCCGACGTTGCGGCTCCCCAGCCCGCGGCGCGAACAAAGGGCAACCCGGTCAATCGGCGAAAAAAAGAAAGTCGTGCGCGTCCGCGTCGACGTGGCCCTGAGCCACCCAGCGGCTCACCTCGTCCGGGCCCACCGGAGTGCGCGTCGCGTTCAGCATCCGGCATCGGTACCCGTGCTCCCAGAACAGGGCAAAGGCCTCCGCAAATCCAAGGCTCACTCCACCCGGTATGACCTGGCCGTTGAGCAGGATCTCCACCAGCCAGGTGGGTTTCGGACTTCTCGACAACGTGGCCTCGGCGCCGGCCAGCACGTCCAGTTCAAACCCTTCCACGTCCATCTTGATGAGAATTTTCTGATCGTGAAATCTGCCCCCCGCAATCGTGTCAAGGGTACTCAGAGGCACAAGACTCGATTGCGCCTTACGCGCCTGCGCCCAGCCGGGCACAAATGACGAGATGCCGCCATATCCGTAGATCCGCCCCAGCCCGGCATGCCGTGCCAGGCCAAGAGGGAGGATTTCGACGTCGACAAACTTGTTTTCCCACAGGTTCCGGTAGAGGAAGTTCAAGTTCCTTGCCGATGGTTCAACAGCAACAATCGGCTTGCCCCGGCTGGCAGCCAGGCAGGAGTAAAGCCCCACGTTGGCCCCGATGTCGATCACCGCATCGTGGCTGCCCAGCAGGCCAAGAAATGCCTCGATCTCATCGGTCTCGTACCCCTCGCTCGCCATGGACGGGTCGCCCGCCAGACTGAATCCGTAGGTGGTCCGGATGGGCCTGCGGCGATTGGTCGCATCGCGCAGCAACCGGTACTGCCGCCCCAGCGGAGGCGCATATGTATCCACAGCCTTACGACACCCTGACAAGAACATCTTTTTCGCTCCTTGGAGCCTTGCTCCCGTTGAACTTCGTACCCGGTTATCCAGATTCGGCAACAGCGCCGGCTGGCATTCGGCTCAGCCCGCCTCACCTTCGCACTGTGCCAGCGCACCTCTGGCCAGATAGCCGCGGCGGGCCCGATTGAAGATTGCTACCGCCGATGGCAGCGCCACGCCGACGGTCGCGGCCAGGTAGCTGAAGGCGGCGCCGGCATTGCCCCACCTGGGCGCGGTGAGCGCCGCCAGCAAAAGCATCAGCACGGTGACGGCCACTGATTGCGCCAGGAATGGCTCGCGTTTGAACGAGCGCAGCAGCGCCGCCAGGCATTGCACCGCGCAGTTGGCTCCGGCGGCAACCACCAGCAGGGCAAACAGCTGCGGCGAAACCATCCGCGCGGCCAGCCGCGGCATTGCCCACGACAGCCCCGCTGCCACCGAGCAGGCCGCCAGCGCCAACAACAGGAACGCTGCCAGCGACTGGCCCAGCACGCGTTGAAACAGCCGGTCCAGAGCGCGAAAGTCCCTCTGCGCCACCATTCGGCCGAACGGCGTGGTCTTGGTCGAGGTCCAGGCCAGGGCCAGAATCGTCATGTACCCCGTAATGCTGAGCGACATGCCCATCTGTCCTGCCTCCACCGGCCCGCGCAGGGCAAACAGAATGGGAATGAAGATCTGCACTGTGAAGTAGGAGCACATCCAGCTGCCGGCAATGCGCCATTGGAACGGCCACACCTCGCGCGTCCAGCGGATCGTATTCTCTCCCGGCGCGTGGCGCAGCAGCGCTGCCAGCAGCAGCCGCCGGGTCACTAGAAACAGCCCGCCACTGGCCACATAACCCACCAGCGCCCAGGCCGGCGCATAGAGTCCGCGCCCCAGCAGCATCGCCGCCCAGGCAAACAGCGCCGTCGCCAGCGCCTGCCAGAAGCGCATGGCGGCCACCGCGCGCACCTGCCCACAGCCCTCGATGAAGGCGTAGAAAGGCATGCACCACAGCCCCGCCATCGACGCCGCAACGGCTGCGAACCACGGCCCGCGCCAGGCCACCGCAGCGGTTCCCGCAACTCCGTGACGCGCGAACAGAACCATCCCCAGCGGCGCCAGAATCACTCCCATCGCGGCCGCGGCCAGTGTGTACCAGCGCACGCTCAGCTGCAGCGCCGACGCCAGCCGTCCGTGCGCCGCAGTGTCTCCGCTCACGCTGCCGTCGCGCGCGAACTCCAGATGCACGCACTCGTGCGCGGCCAGCTGCTGAATCACGAACGAGAAGCCCATCTCGAAGACCACCTGCAACGACACCAGGCTGAGCAGCGTGTAATAGTAGCCCTGCTCCACAGGCGACAGGTACCGCACAATCAGCAAGACGGTTCCGGCGCTTCCGGCAATACTCGCCGCGCGCGCCAGCAGGGTGTAGGTCACCGCACCATCCAGCCCCAGCCGCTCCCGAGTGCTTGTCTTCTGTGTCATCATGGCGTCGCACCTCCGGTCACATTCTCAAGCGCCGCCGACCACGACCCAGCTCTGCGCCGCGCGGCGCGCAGAATTGCCGCCAGTTCGGCAGCCGCCGCGGCCATCAGTCCAAGCGGCGGCGCGCCCAGCAGCGCCGCCACCGCCGTCCAGATGCGATAGGTATTGATTGGCTTGTCCGGCGGAACCGCCGGCTCCACCACCTGGACCAGCGGTCCCTGCCGCGCCTCATCGACCCGCGCGCCTTCATACTGGCGGGTCAGCAGATCCTGCACCGTCTCGCGATACTTCACCTCGCGCAGCGCCCGCGCGTAGTCCAGGCTGGCCTGAGTCACCTTGCCCTTGGGCGCGATCAGGTCGCCCGAGGCGCGGTTGCTGTCTGCGTCCATCGCCGCCAGTTGGCCTTCCATGCCGGAAAGCTCCTGTTCGGCACGCTGTAGGTCCGGATTCTGGTCGGCGGCAAACTCGCGCATCGCACGGATCTCCACCTGCTTGGCCGCCAGCTGTCCGCGCAACACGGCTGCCGAGGCAATCAGCGTCCGGTCCTGGCCCTCGGCGTCAATCACTCCGGTCCGCTGCTCCACGTCTTTCATCTGCTCCTCGGCGCGGACCAGGTCACCGTGCGCCAGGCTCAGCTGCTGCTCATAAAAGAGCCGCCGCTGGGCCGCTTCGGTAATCGCCAGCGTCGCGGAAAAGCGGCGGTACTCCTCCACCCAGCCGTTGGCCATCTCCGCCGCTCGGACTGCATTGGTGTCGGTCACCGAGAGCCGCAGCAGCCCATCCTTCAGCCCGTTGTCCACATCGGAGTGCGCTTCCCAGCGCCGCCGCGTGCTCGACTGGTAGGAGCGGTGGTAGAGCGCGCGCAGGTGAAAGCGATTCACCATCGCGTCTTCCACCGTCCGGCTCTTCAGCAGCGCCACCTGCTGGTCGTTGGGGTTCTTCATGCTCATCCCGCCGCCGGAAGCAGCCAGCGCCCCAATGCCGCTCAGCTGCGCCATCATCGCCGCTGAAGAAGACGCCCCGCCCGACTGCGGCGGCATCATCACCACCGTCGCCGTATAGCGGCTGGGCAGCAGCAGCGCCACTACCGCGCCGATCACCACACTCACCAGCGCCGTCCAACCCACCAGCTTTCTCCAGCGCAGCGTAATCCGTATCCACGTCTGCAGCGATGCGCGGGCGCTTGCCGCTTCGAGCACGGGTGCGGATGCCGTCCTTTCCTGTTCTGCCGTGGGCACTGGCTATCTCCTCGATCAGGTCGGGAGTTGCTCCCGCATGGGCTGCAGCTTCCGCCGTACGCAATCTCGACGAACGCGGCAGCAACCTCATCTGCATCGCGCACCCGCTGGGACCTGGCGCTACAGGCCGCAGGCCCCAGCTCGTTCGTGGGAAAACTGATTCCAAGGTTAGCCATGGAAGCGCAGGACGCGGCGGAAGAATCTCGGCGGATTGAGGCTCCATGCCAAACATGGGAAGAGACTCATAAAGTCGTCCGATTTTGGGACCGGCCGCCGCGGCGCCCGCATTTTGCGCGCGCAACCGCATTGCTTGCAGGAACAATTGGGGTGACATGAGAAACCCTTCATCTACTCCGCCGCGCCGTGCATTCCTGTTCCTTGTTGCCTTCGTCACCCTCACCGGCCTCGCTGCCTTCGCGCCCCCTGCCCATGCCCAGGAGCAGTGCGGCGACGGCAGCGATCCCGACACACTGGGATGCGCTAACCAGCCGCTCAATCCTGCCCAGGCAACCAGCACACCCTCCACCCTCAACGTGCAGGAGCGGCCCCAGACCCAGACTCCCAACGCGGACCAGTCCAATGAAGCTACAGCCAGCGGCAGCCTCACCAGCGGCGCCAGCTTCTCCGAGAGCGAGATCCGCACCAGGAAGCCCGAAACCGAGCGGCGCAGCGCCCCGCCCGACAAGCCGAACGAGTTTCAATACTTTGTGGCTGCAACCACCGGCAAAATGCTCCCCATCTTCGGCGCCCGGCTCTTCAACGCCGCTCCGGCGGCCTTCGGCCCTCTCGACCGCGGCCCCGCACCCGGCGACATGCTCATCGGCCCCGACGACGAGCTGCGCATCCGCACCTGGGGCCAGGTCAACTTCAGCGCCAACCTGCGTGTCAGCCGCGAGGGCGATATCTACCTGCCCAAGGTCGGCGCCGTGCATCTGGCCGGACTGCCGTTCTCGGCCGTCTCCGCGCACCTGCGCACCGTAATGGAGCGCATCTATCGCAACTTTGAGCTGAGCGTCGACCTGGGCGACATTCACACCATCCAGATTTATGTCACCGGCCTGGCCCGCCAGCCGGGCGAGTACACCGTCAGCGCCCTCAGCTCCCTGGTCGACGCGGCCTTCGCCGTCGGTGGTCCCTCGGCCGCCGGCTCCATGCGCCATCTGCAACTCAAGCGCCAGGGCAAAGTCATCGCCGACTTCGACCTCTATGTGCTCTTGGTCGAGGGCGACAAATCAGGCGATGTCCAGCTCGCCTCCGGCGACGTTCTCTTCATCCCGGCCGCCGGCCCCCAGGTGGCGCTGGTCGGCAGTGTCCGCCAGCCCGCGATCTACGAGCTGCGCGGCCAGCAGCCGGTCGCGCAGCTGCTCTCCGCCGCCGGCGGCCTGACCGCGGTCGCCAGCGGAGCCCGCATGTCCATTGACCGCATCGAGGACCGCGAGCGCCGCCACGCCCTCCAGGTTTCCCTTGACGCCGCCGGTCAGGCAACTCTGCTTGCCGATGGCGACATCGTTCGCGTCGATCCCATCGTCTCCACCTATCACGATACGGTTACGCTGCGCGGTGCCGTCGCCAATCCGGGCCATTTTCTCTGGCATGACGGCATGCGCCTCAGCGAGCTCATCCCCGAGCGCGATACCCTGCTCAAGCGCGACTACTGGTGGAAGCGGACCCAGCTCGGTTTGCCCACCCCGCAGCTCAGCCTGCCTGCGCCGGACGCAGAGAACTCTCCGCAGGACAGAGTTGCCGCCGTCGAGAGCCCCAGCGCCCAGACCAACTGGAATCAGGCCGTGATCGAGCGGCTGGACGCAGCCACCATGACCACCCGTCTTATTCCCTTTGCGCTCGGCAGGCTGGTGCTCGACCACGACAGCACCCAGGATCTCGAGCTCATGCCCGGCGACGTGGTCACCATCTATGCGCAGCAGAGCGTCCAGCCGCCCATCAGCGAGCAGACCGTCTACGTAGAGCTGTCCGGAGAGTTCGCTCATCCAGGCGTCTATAGCGTCAACGGCGGCGAAACTCTCCGTTCCCTGGTCGAGCGAGCCGGCGGACTCACTAGCCGCGCCTATCTCTACGCCTCGGTGTTCACCCGCGAGAGCACCCGCGCCGCCGAGCAGCGCCAGCTGGATCAGTATGCCGATCAGCTCGATCGCCAGTTGCAGCACAGTGGTCTGGAAAACGCCGCAGACAGTTCCGAACTGCCCTCCGGCTCCGGGTCCGGAGGACAGAACGCCGCGCTCAACCGCGAACTGGTCGCGCGCGTCCGGCAGATGCGCTCGACCGGCCGCGTGGTGCTCAACATGCGCCCGGACAGCAGCGGCCTCAGCGCCGTGCCCCCCGTGCACCTCGAAGACGGGGACAAGCTGTTTGTGCCCTTCGTGCCGGAAACCATCGAGGTCGTGGGCGCGGTCTTCAATGCGCACGCGTTCCTCTCCCGGCCACGCGCCCGCGTGGGCGGGTACCTGCATATGGCCGGCGGTCCCAACCGCGACGCAGACAGCCGGCACATGTTTGTCCTGCGCGCCGATGGTTCCGTCGTCGCCCACACCGCAAGCTACTCCGCGTTCGCGTCCGGCTTCACGGCCATCCGCCTTTACCCCGGCGACGCGATCGTCGTTCCGGAGAGGGCGATCCGCCCCTCCAGGTTCAATCAAATCATGGCCTGGAGCCAGTTCCTGTCGCAGCTGTCAGTGAGCGCCTTCGAGGTTAACGCGCTGAAATAAGCGCCGGCACTTGCGCTGGATATAACTCCGGTGTCGCGACAAAGTTCGTTCCATCTTCTTGTCTTCGAATGTTAGTACCTTCTTATAATTCGCGCCCGCGCCGGAATACGACTGACTATCTTACGGCGCGGTCCACTTACTAAAACTGGCTCCTGGAGTGCAGAACGTCGCTGATCGACCGTGGAAACGCCATTAGTAGGATCATTCGCCCGATTGGTCGCGCAGATAGCTCCGCAATCGTTCATTTATAGGAATTGTCCCAATCATGTCTTCGCCGGCAATCTCTTTCTTCTCCGCAATCCATTTTCAACTTCGAACCGGGTCAAGATCGATTCATGGGCAAAGCTCGCAGGCAGCAGAGAACTCCTACCGTTCGCACTCCCGCCCGCAAAGGCCGCCTCTTGCCGTAACACGCACCTCAAAATCATCCGCGCTCACGCAGACACACTCCTGTTCGAGGTAAGGCTCCATGCAACTTCCCGTTCGACGGACGCAGACCACCCGTCCTGCCGCTGCTTCGCGGATCTTCCCGCCCCTTGCCACCACGCGACGGGCCGCGCTCATCCACCACCTGCATCTTCATAACCCCTCCGCCAGCCCCTGGACCCTGTCCCGTTCCAAGCGAATGCTCGACCTCGCTGCGTCGCTGTTGATGCTGATCATGCTGGCCGCTCCCATGCTCGCCATCGCGCTCGCCATCCGCCTCAGCTCTCCCGGCCCGGCTCTCTTTGTGCAGAAGCGGGTGGGCCGCGGCGGACGCCACTTCGGCATCTGCAAGTTCCGCAGCATGGTGGTCGGCGCCAGCGCCGGCCATGGACTCACGGCCGATGGCGACATGCGCGTCACCTCGATCGGCCGCTGGATGCGAAGGTTCAAGATCGATGAGCTGCCCCAGTTGTTCAACATTGTCAGCGGAGACATGAGCCTGGTCGGCCCGCGTCCCAAGCTGCCGCAGTATGAGGGAATTCTCAACATGCCCTATCGCCCTGGCGTCACCGGCGCCGCCACGCTGGTCTTCCGCGGCGAGGAATCGCTGCTGGTCAATATCCACCCCACCGAGCTCGACTACTTCTATGCCCAGCGCATCAAGCCGCTCAAGGCCAGCATCGACGTCCGCTACATGAGCCAGGCCACCTTCTGGACTGACCTGCGCATGATCGCTCAGACGGTCATCGCCTGCATGCGCCCCTCCAAGGTTCCCGGCGAGCTTCTCTACGACGAAGAGCAGCTGGGCACGGACTCGATCACCGCCTGATCAGAGACCGCAACCCATACAACACCTGCAGTCCAACCCGTCCGGCGCCCCTGCAGCGGAGAATGACCGCTCTGCCTTCGTGGCATATCCGGCTAGCTCAACCCGCTCATCACCAGCATCCGCGGCTCGGTCATCTCTTCAATCGCCGAGCGGATGCCCTCGCGTCCCAGCCCCGAGTCCTTCACTCCGCCGTAGGGCATCGGGTCCAACCGCCAGGTCGGCGTATCGCCCACGATCACCGCACCCACTTCAAGCTCCCGATAGGCCGTCAAGATGCGCCCCGCATCCCGCGTCAGCAACCCTGCCTGCAGGCCATATCGCGAGTGGTTCACATCGGCCAATGCCTGTTCAAAGTCGTCGTAGGGTTCTACCAGCACCACCGGCCCAAAGACCTCTTCGTCGCGAATCTTCATCCCTGGCTTGGTCGCGGTCAAAATCGCCGGAGTCATCACTGACCCGTTGCGCTCGCCGCCCGCCACCAGCTTCGCGCCGCCTGCCACTGCCTCGCGCACCCAGCCTTCCACCCGCTCGGCCTCGCCCAGCCGCACCAGCGGGCCCACTTCCGTGGCCTCGTCGGCCGGGTCGCCGGAGACCATCTTGGCCGTCACCTCCACCAGCTTCCACAGGAACGTCTGAAAGATCCTCCGCTCCACAAACACCCGCTGCACGCTGATGCACGACTGCCCCGCATAGCCGAACGCCGCGTGCGCCGTGCGCTGCGCCGCCTCGTCCAGGTCCAGCCAGTCCCCGTGGACGATCAACGCCGCGTTCCCGCCCAGTTCCAGCAGCACGCGCTTGCGGCCCGACCGCGCCTTCAGCTCCCAGCCCACCTTGGCCGAGCCGGTGAACGAGACAATCTTGATGCGGTCTTCCTTCTCCGCCAGCCACGCCGTGTCCGCGTTCGAGAGCGGCAGTACCGCCAGCGCCTCCGCCGGCCAGCCCGCCTTCAGCACCACCTCGCCCAGCGCCAGCGCGGTAAACGGCGTCTGCGGCGCCGGTTTCAACAGCACCGGGCAACCGGCAGCAATCGCCGGCGCCACCTTGTGGGCCACCAGGTTCAGCGGAAAATTGAACGGCGTAATGGCCAGCACCGGTCCCACCGGAAAGCGCTGCACCAGTCCCCAGCGCCCCTCGTTGCCCTCGGTCAGGTCAAGCGGAAGACTCTCGCCGCCCAGCCGCGCCGCCTCTTCCGCGGCCGTCTTGAAGGTAAGCACGGAGCGGTCGACCTCAGCGCGCGCCAGCCGCAGCGGCTTGCCTGCCTCGGCCACAATCAGCTTGGCAAAGCGCTCCTTCTGCTCAATGAGTGCGCCGGCAATGTCTTCCAGAATCTCCCGTCGCTTCCAGCGCGGCAGCGCACGCGTGCGGCGCAGGCAGGCCGCGGCGTGGCTCACAGCCTGGCGCGCATCCGCCCGCGTCGCCGTAGTCACCCGGCCCACCAGCCCCTGGTCCCACGGGGATCGCACCTCAAACGCCTCGCCGTCGCTCCACTCCTTGCCGCAGAGCAGAAATCCCGTTTGTGTCCCGGGCCGCATCTTCATAGTCTGGTGCTCCTGACTGATTAGCCTACGCTCTCAATGTTAAAGCGGCAGCGGGAAGGGGGCACACGCACAACCGCTTTAGCCATTTTGGGCTTGCCCTGAGCAAGTCAGCGGCCATCGCCAGACAGGCGGCCAGTATCGATCGGCGGGGGCAAACGCCGCACAGTCGCGCGGGACCGGGGAAACAATCGGCCTCCTGCAGGGCCCTTCCAAACTAACACCGCGGTGAGACGAAATCCTGGCGCCAGTCGGCCCCGCGTGTGCCGCGGCGCGGGGGATGCTCCATGGTCCCCGCCCCGGGCGCGCAGCCGCCAATAAAACTTGGGCTTAAAACTGGTAGCGTGCGGTATAGTGGCTGGAATCCGGAAAGTGGATGGCCGGCGTTGCCGACAAGGACGCGCCAGACCCACCAATTGAAAGCAAGGAGAAATACCGTGCCCGAGAATCCCGAAGGCTCCCCCCAGGCTACGCAGCAGCCGCCGGTTGTCGTCTACAACCCGATTCCTCAGCCGCCGCCCCCGCCGCCGCGCAACAACACTCTCAAGATCATTCTCATCGTGGTCGCTGTCATCGTGCTCATCGGCGTCCTGGTGCTGGGAGCCATCGGCTACATGGGATACCGCATCGCCCACTCCATGCATGTAAATCCTGCAACCGGCGAAACCACCATCACCACCCCGGCAGGCACCATCAGCGCCAACGATCGTGAGAACTTCACCGCCGCCGACCTGGGCGTCGATCTCTATCCCGGCGCGGAACCCGGCAAGGGAAGCATGCGCATGACCATGCCCACCGGCCCGGTCGTTTCCGCCAGCTACCTGACCACCGACGCCAAAGACAAGGTTGCCGCCTTCTACAAGGACAAGCTCGGCAGCCAGGCCACCTCCATGGACTTTGGCGGCAGCTCCATGGTGACCTTGAAGAAGGGCGATCGGGAGCAAATTACGGTGACCCTGGTGCAGCAGGCCGGCCAATTCGACGGCAAAACCCAGATCCACATCATGCACACGACCGTAAACAAAACCGAGTAGCGCCCCCGCGGGGCAGAGCGCTTGTGCGCTTTGCCCCGCCGCACCACTCCGGCTGCCCCGGCAAGGGGCCGGCCGTTTTCCGCCGTGCCAGCCTGCGATAAACTCCTTCCATGATTCATGACGGCCGCAGCCGCAAGCTTCCCTTCGATCCCGTTGAGGCCATCGCGCACCTCAAAGCCAGCGACCCCAAACTGGCCGTGCTCATCGACTGCGCCGGCCCGTTCAACCTGAAGCTCAGCCCGCTGCCCTCGCCCTTCGAGTCCCTGCTCGAGTCCATCCTCTACCAGCAGCTCCACGGCAAGGCCGCGGCCACTATCCACCGCCGCGTCCGCGAGTATTTCGACGGCGATCCCACCCCACAGATGCTGCTCGACACGCCCGACCATCCCCTCCGCGCCGCCGGCGTCTCCGGCAACAAGATCAAGGCCTTCCGTGACCTGGCCGCCAAGACTCTGGATGGAACCGTCCCCACCCACGCCCAGATCAAAAAGCTCTCCGACGCCGAGATCGTCGAGCGCCTCACCGCCGTCCGCGGCATCGGCCCCTGGACCGTGGAAATGCTGCTCATCTTCCGCATGGGCCGGCCAGACATCTTCCCGGTCACCGACTACGGCGTCCGCAAAGGCTTCGCCCTAACCTTCCAGCGCATTCCCAAGAACCGCGCCCTGGCCGCCGCCGACCTGCCCACCGCGGACGTCCTGCACAAGCGCGGCAAAAAGTGGGCGCCCTTTCGCTCCGTGGCCAGCTGGTATCTATGGCGCGCCTGCGATCTCGCCAAAACCACGTCGACCGCAGGCCGTTCTAGCCGCGATTAGCCCTGCACGCATCAGACTCGGTTGGAACCTGGTTCGGAGCGTGCCCAGCACACCGAACTCTGAAACCGTTTAAGATCCCAGACGCATTCTGCGCCCGCCTGCGGACGAGCCTAGAATGAAAAAAGGGAACCCGAAGTTGCGGCACAATCTCGCCATTTAATGGGAAAATCAATGCCTTCGAGCAAGCGCTTTATCTGCATTCATGGCCACTTTTATCAGCCCCCCCGGGAGAATCCCTGGCTGGAGACCGTGGAGTCCCAGGACTCCGCCGCCCCCTATCACGACTGGAACGAGCGCATCTGCGCCGAGTGTTACGCTCCCAACGGCGCCGCCCGCATCCAGAACATCCGCAACCAGATCACCCGCATCGTCAACAACTATGCGCGCATCAGCTTCAACTTCGGCCCCACCCTGCTCAGCTGGCTCAAGGAGAACGCGCCCCGCACCTATCGCATGATCCTCGATGGCGAGCGCCGCAGCCGCAAGAGCTTCGGCGGCCACAGTTCGGCCATGGCCCAGGTCTACAACCACATCATCATGCCCCTGGCCAGCGAGCGCGACCGCATCACGCAGATCCGCTGGGGCATCGCCGACTACATCAACCACTATGGCTACCCGCCCGAGGGAATGTGGCTGGCCGAGACCGCCGCCGACTCCCGCTCGCTTGAGCTGATGGCCGAGCACGGCATCAAGTTCACCCTGCTCGCGCCCCACCAGTGCCGCCGCTTTCGCCCCCTTGACAGCACCAGCGACTGGACCGGCACTCCCGGCGCATCCGTCGACACCACCCGCCCCTACCGGGTGCGATTCCCCTCCGGCGCCTCCATCGCCGTCTTCTTCTACAACGGCCCCACCTCGCGCGCCATCGCGTTTGAGGGACTGCTCAACTCCGGTGAGAGCTTTGCCGCGCGGCTCAAAACCAGCTTCACAGATACCCCGAACCCGCAGCTGGTGCACGTCGCTACCGATGGCGAGTCCTACGGCCATCACCACAAGCACGGCGAAATGGCCCTCGCCTACGCGTTGCGCCTCCTCGAACTCGACCGCACTGTCAAGCTGACCAACTACGGCAGCTTTCTGGAGCAGTTTCCGCCCGAATTTGAAGCCGAGATCGAAGAGGACACGTCCTGGAGCTGCGCGCACGGCGTCGAGCGCTGGCGCTCCAACTGCGGCTGCAACGGCGGAAGGCCCTACAACCAGCTGTGGCGCGCGCCCCTGCGCGAGGCCCTCGACGCGCTCCGCGACGCCATTGCCCCGCTCACTCAGGATGAAGGCGGCAAGCTCTTCAAAGACGTCTGGGCCGCGCGCGACGCCTATATCCAAGTCCTGCTCAACCGCGATGCCGAGCAGGTGGACCAGTTCTTCGCAACCCACGCAAGCCATACGCTCTCTGAGGCTGAGCGGATTCGCGCCCTGGAGCTGATGGAGATGCAGCGCCACGCCCAGCTCATGTACACCAGCTGCGGCTGGTTCTTTGACGATATCGCCGGCATTGAGACCGTACAGATCATCGCCTACGCTGCGCGCGTCCTTCAGCTCGCCCGCGAGCTCTTTGGCGAGCGCGCCGCCGGCCTCGAGCCCGCGTTCCTGGCGCGTATGGCCGAAGCTAAATCGAACGTCGCCGCCAGCGGCGATGGTGCGATCATTTACAAGGCCTGCGTCGCCACCATGGAGCTCAGCCTCGAGCAGGTTGCCGCGCACTACGCCATCAGCTCCATGTTCTCCTCCTTCGCCGAACAGACTGACCTGTTCTGCTATCGCGTGCGCCGCATCTCCTACGAGGTTCACACCTCCGGCCGCGGACGTCTCGGCCTGGGCCGCGCCCACATTGCCAGCTCCATCACCGGCCTGCAGCAGAGCTTCTCCTTTGTCGTCCTGCACTTCGGCGACCAGAACATTACCGCCGCCGTCAAGCCTTACACAGACGCCGATGCGGCTGAATTCGAGCGCTTCGCCGCCCAGGCCGCCGAGCACGTGCAGCGCGCCCTGTTCCCCGACGTCATTCGCCTCCTCGACCGCGAATACGGCCATGTGGACTACTCGCTCACCTCGCTGTTCACTGACGAGCAGCGCCGCATTGTGCAGCTCATCCTCAACTCCACCCTCTGGGACATCGAGAACTCGCTCACCACCATCTACGAAGACCACGCCAGCCTGCTGCATTACCTCGCGCAGGCAAGCCTGCCCAAGCCCGCCGCCCTCACCCTGGCTGCCGGCTTCGCCATCAATGCCGGTCTGCGCCGCGCTCTCGAAACCGACCCCGTCGACGCCGCCCAGATGCGCTCCTTCCTCAACCTGGCCAAGGCCGACCAGGTACCGCTTGAAACCGCTACGCTCAGCTACATCGCCGACCAGCGCATGAAGCGCGCCATGGTCGAGTTGCAAATGTCCTCCGGCTCTCTCGAAATGCTCGACCGCGCCCTCACCCTGGCCCGCAACCTGATCGAGCTGCCCTTCGAACTGAACCTGTGGCAGGCGCAGAACATCTGGTACGACATTCTGGGCACTGCCGCCTATGCCCTCACCGCACTCGCCCCCGACGACCGTCCGCGCTGGGACAAGAGCTTCAGCGACCTGGGCGCCTGCCTCTCCATTGATTGCGCCAGCATCGCCGCCGACGACGCCGTCGAGCTCGCGCCCGGCGACTGAGCCCGCATCGAAGCCGCAGCCTGTGCGCGCGGCAGGGTATGCTGGTCACGATGCTTCCCCGCGCCGGACAACAACAGAGCCATGTTCCCGGGATCACGTTTCGCAACGGCTGCCTGAGAAAATCTTTGCACCTGGCGATCGTGCTGCTGGCGGCCTTTGCAGCCGCCGGCCTCACCGCGCAAAGTCCGCCGCCCTCAGCGGCGTCGCCTGTCGTACTCCTCGATCCCTCCCATCCGCAGGACTGGATCACCGACATCGGCGACGGCTGGCGCACGCACCAGGGCGACGATCCGGCCTGGGTAAGCCCCACACTCGACGACTCGAACTGGCAGCCGGTCGAGCTCGACGATCAGGGCCCCGCGCAGCCCGGCTGGCGCTGGTATCGGATTCACCTCAAACTGTCTCCGGTTCAATCCGGATCAGCGCTGCCGTCGAAGGACCAAACCAGGGTTGTATTGACGCCAGAGGGCCAATCCGGGCTCTCTCTGCTTCTAAACGGTGGCGAGGGCACTTACACGCTCTATATCGACGGTGTCGCTGTTCCCGGCCCCGCAGTGCAATCGAGCTTCCACGTCAGCCGTCCCGCCGAGCGCACCATCCCGCTCGGCATCGCTGCAGGCGACATCGTCCTCGCCTTGCGCACCCACGCTTCCCCTGCCTATGCCGCATGGCACCTGCCGCTCTTCCTCAGTGCGTCGCTGGGCACTGCCGATGCAATCGAAAGCCAGCGCCAGGCCTTGCAAAGCGAACGGCTCTATGCGGCGTTGCCCTCCATCTCCATCAACCTGCTCTTGATCATCGCCGGCATCGCCGCCTTTGCGCTCTACCGCAGCCAACCCACGCGCCGCGAATATCTTTGGCTCGGCGTGTATTTGTTCTTGCAGGGAACCGCTCAGCTTCTCTGGGGATGCCAGCAGGTGGGCCTCTTTCCCCTCTGGATGAACTTCCTCATCAGCGATCCGTTCACCTATGCCGTGGCCATCGTCCAGATCCAGTTCACGTTCAGCTTTGGCGGTCAGCGTGTGAGCCGCGCCTGGCGCGCCTACCAGGCGCTGCTGCTCGCGCCTCTCGTGCTGATCATCCTCACCTGGCAAGGCTATTTCTCCACCGACTACTACGTCGTGGTTGAAGGCCTCATCCTGGTCCCCGTCGCCATCCTGCTGCCCATCCAGCTTCTGGTCTGGTATCGGCGCGGCAACCGCGAAGCGGGGTGGCTCATCCTGCCTAGTCTCCTGCCTGCCGCCACCGTCTCGACCTTTGATCTCGGCACCTTGTCGCTCTTCTTCGCGTGGCGGCGTCTCGATTTCCTCGACAATCCCATCCAGTTCGGCCCTATTCCCGTGCAGCCGGGCGATATCGGCGATCTGCTTTTCCTGCTCGCCATCGCCGTCGTCATGTTCTTCCGCTTTACCCGGGTCAGCCGCGAGCAGGCCCGCGCGGCCGCGGAACTCTGTGCAGCGCGCGAGATCCAGCAGCGCCTCGTGCCCGCGTCGCTCCCCGAGCTGCCCGGCTTCCAGCTCGAGGCGGCCTACTTCCCCGCAGAGGAAGTCGGCGGAGATTTTTACCAGGTTCTTGAGATGCCCGGCGGCGATACCTTGATCGTGGTCGGCGATGTGAGCGGCAAGGGCCTCAAGGCTGCCATGACCGGCGCCCTCGCCATCGGTGCGCTGCGCACACTGGCAGACGAAGACCTCTCCCCCGCGGCCTTGCTGCCGCGTTTGAACCGGCAGATGCTCGCCGCGCAGGAGAGTGGCTTCATCACCTGCCTCTGTCTGCGCATGTCACTCCGGGGTTCGGTCGCCATCGCCAATGCCGGCCACCTGTCTCCCTATCGCCGCGGAGAAGAGATCGAGGTCAATTCCGGTTTGCCGCTGGGCCTGACCGCCGACGCGGAGTACACCGAGACATTCCTTCAGCTTGATCCAGGCGATACCCTCACCCTGCTCTCCGACGGAATTGTCGAGGCCATGAATGCCCAGCATCAGCTCCTCGGCTTCGAGCGCGCCCGCCAACTGAGCGCGCAGTCCGCGCACGCCATCGCCGCCGCCGCCCAGGCCTTCGGACAGGAAGACGACATCACCGTCCTCACCATCGCGCGGCTGGCCGCACATGATGCTGTTTAGCTGCGCCAGTGCAGATCCATCGGCCCATCCATCGGATGCCTCGCCGCCGGTGCCCCCGGTCTCGCTTCTGAGACCGGGGAAGGATCAGCCCCGTCCAGCCGCGCCTGCTTCAGCGCAAAATACCACTTGGCCGGCTTGTCCGCGTCGTCAATCAACATCAGGCTCGGGTTGTGCCTGAGACCCTCCGCCTGCTGGATCATCGTCACCTGGTCCTGGCGCACAAACTTCGCGCCGAAAAACTTTGCAATCGGCGTAACCAGCGGAACGTTGTAGAACACATTCCACGCCGCAATCACATCGATCCGGCAGGTGGACCCGGTAACCGGCGTCACCGTGGTCAGCGATGAGAACCACTTGTCACCGCAGCGAATGATCTCGGTCCGCCGGTTGGGCAGCGTAAAGTCGATCGTCGTTTCAATCGGCTGCCCGTACACACCCAGCAGCTTGTAGGGCGCGGAGTTGCCGCTGGGCGCATGCGCGCTCATGCGGAAGCCCTCGGGGATCGGCTCGAACCGCTTGGTCTTCTCGCGGATGCTGGCCCGCGAACGCCACCACCACGCCTGGTGCACAAACGGTCCATGCGCCGGGTCCATCAATCCAATGATGCCATGGTCCACGTTGCAGGGCAGCTCTGCGGCCAGATGCGCCGTGCGGCAGCGCGCGCCAAATTTCGCAAGCTCCGGCACGGCGCGCAACCCGCCCTTGCTCTTCCCGCTCCCAGGGCTCGGGATAAACACCCACGCATGCCCATCCCGCTCTTCGCACGGAAACGCGGTGGCAAAAATACGCGTCGCGTCCAGGTGATCGTGGCTTGAGAGTGAGGGAATCAGCGCGCACTGCCCGCCGCATGGCTCAAACTCCCAGCCGTGATACCGGCAGGTCACGCGATTGCCGTCAAACCACCCGTAGCTGAGCGGAATGCCGCGGTGCGGACAGCTGTCGCGCATCGCAAACACGCGCCCGTCCGCGCGCCGGCCCAGCACCAGCGGAATATCCAGCAGCATGGCCGTCGCCAGCTTCTTCGGCCGCAGCTGGTCCGTGCGCAGCGCTGGATACCAGTCGTCGTAAAGCAGCGTCGCGGTCGGCCCCTGGATCGGCACTCCAGCTTCGGATGTCGTTCGAAACGGCATTTGGCCTCCACCATAGCACCCCCGGCATCGGCAATGCCAACCAGCCACATGGGCACCCCCCATGCCCCGAGCCGATCTGCATCAACCAGGGCGCAGCGAACCGCGGTATCAAACTCGTCAACGCTTTCTTGCCGCTCCCAATCCAAATTCCCACGCCGCTCTGGAATTCCACCGCCCACATGCCGATAGGGACCCATGCGCACAGCGGGAAGTCCACGTCCCCACGCGGCCGGAAGGGGCTGCGGCGGCGCGTCGGCTGCCCAGGTCCTTCCACCACATGCACGCAAGCGCGACCGGTCCCACGCGCCGATGCCTGAAATGTAGACACCGGAGAATGCACGAATGATTTCCATCAAGCGGTACCTTGACTCAGAAGACGCTCCAGAGCCGGAAGCATTTGAAGCGAAACCCGACTCTCTCTCGGCCGCGACCATCGAGTGCTACCGCGCCGCCCTCATCGCCGTCGGCCGCGTCGCCGTGCAGGTGTCGCCCGGCCTCGGCGAGGACCTCGAGACCAATCTGCGCGGCCTCGAGCGCCGCCTCTCGGTCGGCTACACGGCCGAGTCCGTCAAGCGCACCGAGCAGCAGGTCGAAGTCCAGCTCGACGAGTGGGGAACCCGCACCTCCGGCCACTTCAAAGGCCAGGCCGACGAGGTCAAGGAGCTGCTCGTCGCCCTCGCCAGAACGGCGGAGTCCGCCGTCAGCCGCGACCAGGGCTACTCCAACAAGTTCACTGACCTCACCGCACGCCTGGAAAAAATCGCCGACCTCAACGACCTCACCCTCATCCGCTCCTCGCTGGTCGTCCAGGTTGGCGAGCTGAAGACGACGGTCGAGCAGATGACCCGCGACAACCGCCAGCTCGTCGCCCAGCTGCGCGCCGAGGTCTCCACCTACGAGACCCGCCTCAAGTCCGTCGAGCGCCTCGCCCTCAAAGATCAACTCACCAAGGTCGCCAATCGCCGCAGCATTGAGGAGCGGCTGCAGTACAACATCGACAACGGCCATCAATTTTGCGTAGCCATGCTCGACCTCAACCAGTTCAAGCAGGTCAACGACTCCTACGGCCACACCGCCGGAGACGACCTGCTTCGCCAGTTCGCCACCGAGCTGCAAATGAACACCCGCTCCGGCGACCTGGTGGGCCGCTGGGGCGGCGACGAGTTCATCGTCATCCTCACCTGCAACATGCAGGACGCCAAGGTCCACATCGAGCGCATGCAGAAGTGGGTGCTGGGCAAGTACACCATTCGCGGCGCCGATGAGCGCACCTTCGCCGTCCAGGTCGACGCCTCCATCGGCGTCGCCGAGTGGCATCGCGGCGTGACCGCCCTGCAGCTCATCGCCGCCGCCGACAAAGACATGTATCAGGACAAGAAGCTCTCCCGCCGCAAAGCCTCCTAGGAGCTTGTTGAAATAGTCCTGGGTGTCCCCGCCTTTGAAGGGTACGGGCTTCAGCCCGTACATCAAGTTCTGCCTTTTCAGCAGCGGGCTTTAGCCCCCGAGGGAATCGAAAGCCAATTCGAGCTGTCCCAATCGCTTTTTCAACAAGTTCCTAGAGCAGTTCTCCAATTCATGTGCTCTATTTAGTTCCGTGCAAGGTGGCTTTTTCTTAAGAACTTATCCGTAAATAGTGG
>Ga0302198_10001041_pt1 | contig 30538 bp, 29 predicted proteins | sample II_Bog_N2_2_FD_193521 | JGI IMG/M metagenome (GOLD analysis project Ga0302198, IMG submission 193521) | Peat permafrost microbial communities from Stordalen Mire near Abisko, Sweden - II_Bog_N2_2 | ecosystem: Environmental > Terrestrial > Soil > Wetlands > Peat | place: Sweden: Abisko...
AATATCATGTCTTCTTTAAATTTGCCTCAGTGTTCTTGGGAGCGATCCGGTCCAATTGCTGGACTCGAAGCCCAGGTCCATACCATCGTACACCTGTACCATATCCAGCGCATACGCACTCCGCTAGGATGGGTGTGCCTTACGAGCGGGCCCTGTGAGCTGTCTCTGTGAGTCAGGACAAAACCGGGCGAAGGATTGAATCGACGCTTGGTGAAATTGCGGCCGGATGAGTATGCGATTCGAATCGTGGGACTCGGCTCGTAACGGAGCGCAATGATCGTCACCTTTGTCCCGCCGCGTTGAAATCGAGAGAAGATTGTCCTGATGTTTTGAGAGATTGAGCGTGCGCTGGAACAGGTCGCATGGGGCGGCTCGGAAAGGGTACGAATCTGCGGCGGAGTAAACGTTTGCTTCATGCTGCAACCGGCGTCGGCAATGCCCTTCGTCGCACAAGGAGAGTGCTTTCATGCGTTGTACGTTCCTGCTGTCTGCCGCTTTTGCCCTGCTCCTTCCCGCGCCGCTCCTTGTCCAGAATCCTCAGGCCCAGAACGCTCAGGCCCGGAACCCTCAGGCCCAGAAGCCCCAGGCGCTGCCCCTCACTGGCGACTACCCCATCACCCACGATCCCTCCAGCGGCCCGAAGGCGACCTCCTCGTGTTTCATGCCTACGACGCCGTCACCGGCAAGCCGGCATTGCAGATTTCGACTCTGACCTGGGACTACGGCTGGCCCCATGCAACGCTCGGAACCGCCGGCCAATCGAAGTAACGCAGCAGACGCAACCCACCGCGCAACTGCTTGATCGCAGCGCGACGCACTCATCAACGTTGAAAAGACCACTGCATTTCAAGAACCATGGTGTCAGTGAAAAGGAATTGGAGAAATCATGCATCACTCGCTTCACCGCATCGCAAGAACACACTCGATGGTTGGTTTGGGGTTTGCACTCGCTGCGGGGGCGATGCTCACCGGCTGCGGCGGAGCCGGTAGCACCAGCGGAGGAGGCGGTGGCGGCGGCGGGACAACGCCCGACATGGGGACGGTGGTGAATGTGGACAACTCCTCTCTCTACACCAACCAGTACCAGATCAAGAACGCTGCAAGTGGAATGGTGCTCGGCATCAGCGGGCAGAGCCAGCTTGCCGGGACGAACATCGTCCAGGAGAGCAATACCAGTTCTACTGACTCCATGTGGCACCTGGTGCCGAATGTCTATGCCGACGACCGGATGAACCTCGAAAACATGCTGACGCACGAGCTGCTTGGACTTTCCAGCACAGAGTCGAGCACTGGTTTGCCATCGTCCGCATCCATGAACGCCGGCGCACAGGCGGGCCAGTACAGCGACATAGGCACCGATGACGAGGACTGGGTCTTCTATCTGTTGAAGGACGGCAATTATCTGATCAAGAACCATTCGAGCGGACTGTACCTGCAGGACGACGGCTCGAACACAACCTCATCGGCCACCATCGATCAGGGCGCACGCGCCACCACCGGCACTGGATGCACCTGCCAGGAATGGGTCCTTTCCAAGTCCTCCACCGCGGCCTATCCCATGCCGCTCACCGTGCAGGGAACGGGAATCTACGTCCACGATCCCAACATGATCCAGGACCCGGTCACACATCTTTACTGGCTCTATGGCACCCACCAGACCATCGCCTACTCCGCAGATCTCTCCACCTTCACATACACCACGGCCTCCACTCCATACGGCGCCTGCGGCGCCACGCAAGCCAACGACGACTGGCTCACAGAGAACGGCCGCTGCGCCGACATCGGCCCCGACCTCGCAATCTGGGCCGGTCTGCAGACGCCGCCCTCCGACAATAATGGGGGCAACGTCGACACCTGGGCACCCGACGTAATCTTCCAGAACGGCACGTACTACCAGTACTACGCCATTCCCGTGGAACCCGATACGGTGGGCGGCGAAGCGATCATCGGGCTCGTGACGAGTCCCAATGCCTGGGGGCCGTGGACGCAACAGGGATGGGTCGTTCGATCTTGGAGCAACACCACAAATACGCCGATCAGCGGATTCGGGTTCACGGCAGGCACCACCGACAACGCCATCGATCCTGCTCCGTTCGTCGACAACGGCGGGAACTGGTGGATACTCTGGGGATCGTGGTTCGACGGCATGCATATGCTCGCGGCCGATCCCGCCACAGGTCTGCCTTCCACCTCCAACACCACCGAATACAACATAGCCTTCCGTTATTGGGGTGAAGAAGGATCATTCATCTACTACTGGAACGGCTACTACTATTACTTTGGGTCCATTAACCCATGCTGCAGCGCCACCAGTACCTACCGGATCGTCTATGGGCGCTCCACCAGCCCCACCGGACCATTCCTGGATCGCGGCGGCCAGGACCTTGCGCAGAACGGCGGCACCATCCTGCTCAGCACCCACAGCAACATTGTTGGGCCCGGAGGCGAGAGCGTCTTTACCGATACCGGCGCCAACGGCACTGAAGCTCTGCCCACGCTTGTCTACCACTACTACGACGGCAACAACAACGGAACGCCCACGCTCGGCATCAACCGTTTGTACTTTACTTCGGATGGTTGGCCCTATATCCAATAAGCCGAGGCCGGTTTCATTCGCAAGTGGGTTGTCTTCCAAGGGAAGAAACCTGCTGCGCCCACTCTTCCGCAAAGGGCTCCGAGCCTGTTCGCAATCCGCTGCTCGAGCCCTCCCTGGCCAATCGACGCTTTCATGATGCCATAATCGTTGGGTTTGGCCGCGCATGCGGGCATAATAGGGTAACCGGGATGCTTTGAGGAGTTTGGACGGATGGGCACAACAGTTGCCGCAAGACTGGCGTTGACTTTGGCGTTTGGGTGCGCCGGCTGGAGCCTGGCCGCGCCTCCCCCCGTTGCTGCGCAGGAGCCGGCAGCGGTGGGCGACCCCGCGTGGCCCGAGCACCTGGCCGCCTGGCGCGCCGACAGGGAGCATGACCTGGCTGCTCCCGGCAGTTGGCTCACCCTGGTGGGCCTGGAGTGGCTCAAGCCGGGCGTCAACTCGGTGGGCGCCGCCGCAGACAACTCCGTCGTTCTCCACGCGCAGGCGCCGGAGCACATCGGGCTCTTCACCGTGAGCGGGAAAACTCCGGCCACCAGTCTGATCCAGTTGCTGGCCCCCACCGGCGGATTCCCAACCGGCCTCACCATTGATGGATTGCCCGCCCGCGAAGGCCCGCTCCGCATCAGCGATGCCAAGCCCTCGACCATCGCCTGGCACGGCCTCACACTGGTGGTGCTCCTGCGCGGCGGTCGCTACGCCCTGCGCATCAAGGACGCGAACTCACCCACGCGCACCAATTTCCACGGCCTCAATTGGTACCCGCCCAACGCGCACTTTCGCGTAATCGCGCACTGGCTTCCCTACAAGCCACCGCACTTGGAGAAGATTCCCACGGTAATTGGAAGCACCCTCGACCTGCCCGCGCCGGGGGTCGCCGAGTTCGAGCTGGACGGCAAGACGCTGCGCCTGGAGCCGGTGACCGAGCCGGAAGAGCCGGGCGTACTGTTCTTCATCCTGCGCGACGAAACCAGCAAGACCACCACCTACCAGGCCGCGCGATTTCTGCATACGCCGTTGCCGCCCGCCGGCCTTGACCGCAGCGGCCCGCTGATTCTGGACTTCAATCGCCTCGAAAATCCGCCCTGCGCCTACACACCCTACGCCACCTGCCCCCTCCCGCCGGAACAGAACCGTCTGCCCGTCGCAATTGAGGCCGGCGAAGAGCGCTACTCCCACTGAGCGCGCGAGCGGCGGTCAATGGTAGGTCGGGGTTTTAACCCCGACAATCAGGTGAATCAAATCAGTGAGGGCCTTAGCCCCTGAGGTTACGCCTTCCGAAGATTCGATAATAACGTCTAGTCTTTTCAGCAGGCTGTTACCGCTGCCCTGATACCGGGCGCACCCAGAACGGAGTATTTTTAAGCGAGCCATGTTTCACACCACGGAAGATATTCGCATTCAATGGACCAAGGTGGTTCTTCCTCCCGTGTTTCTTGAGGAAGAACGCCCAGTCACTGAGGCCGCGTCGTCCACCATCTACGACGCGCGCCATGAGGTTACCGAGATTCTCAGCGGCCGGGACTCGCGGCTGCTGGTCCTCGTCGGCCCGTGCTCCATCCACGACACCAGGGCTGCGGTCGCGTATGCCGCGCTGCTCAAAGACGCCATCGCCGCGTTTTCTGCCGATCTCCGCATTGTGATGCGTGTCTACTTTGAGAAGCCGCGCACCATCGTCGGCTGGAAGGGGCTCATCAACGATCCCTGGCTCGACCAGTCCTACAAGATCAACGACGGCCTGCGCAAGGCGCGCAACCTGCTGCTGGACCTGGCCGAGATGGGCGTGCCCAGCGGCACGGAGTTTCTTGACATGATTTCGCCGCAGTACATTGCGGGCCTGGTGAGCTGGGGCGCCATCGGCGCGCGCACCACGGAGAGCCAGGTGCATCGCCAGTTGGTTTCAGGTGTTTCCTGCCCCGTGGGATTCAAGAATGCCACTTCAGGCGACGTGCAAGTGGCCATCGACGCCATCCAGTCCGCCTCCCACTCGCACACGTTCCTTGGGCACACCAAGCATGGGCAATCGGCCATCTTCGTGACAACGGGAAATCCGGATTGCCACATCATTTTGCGCGGCGGCCGCAGGATGGTGAACTACACCAAAGAGTGCGTGGCCGATACCGCGGCACAGATGGAAAGGGCCGGCGTCCCACCCCGCATCATGATCGACTGCAGCCACGCCAACAGCAACAAGGACTACCGGCGGCAGGGGCTCGTGTGCCACGATGTAGCCCGACAAATCGCGGCGGGGAACCAGCAAATCCTCGGCGTGATGATTGAGAGCAACCTGGTGGCGGGAGCGCAGAAGCTGATTCCCGGCCAGCCTCTGGTCTACGGCCAGAGCATCACCGATGGCTGCATCGACTGGCCAGAGACCCACACGCTGCTCACAGAACTCGCCGCAGCCGTCCGCGCCCGCAGATCAGCAGAGCCGGCGTCGGCTCCCTAATCCCTATTCCCTAATTCCTAATCCCTGCTTCTTTCACCGCTGTTGGCTCACCAGCACGCGCACGCGCTGGCGCGTCAATCGAACCCGGCAAACTCCGAATCCCGGCCCGGCTCCGCAGCTCTGATTCCTCACATCCAGCCACGCCAGCGTGTTGGGACTCAGCATCCAGGCAGTGGCGTTGGCGGCGTTGTGCGTTTGCTCCATGAAATCGGCGGCGTTCAAATCGGCATCCGCGGCTTCCACATTCAACGCCTCGCAGGTATCCTGCGGCGGCGCGGGCCGGTCGGCCGGATGATCGCAATAGTCTTCGTCATGCATCAGCACGTACTTCTTGCCGTTCTCGGGAATGAAGTAGCGCGTTGAAACAAAGCGCAGCCCTTCCGCCTGCACAAACCGGCTCAGGTCTTCCGCAAAGGCCAGCGGCAGTTGCGTCATGGTCAGCGCTGTGTCTTTCAACTGGCGCGAGTAGATGGCCAGTGTCGGCGTAGGCTCGCCGTTGGTGGGATGGAAGTACACCCCGCCCAGCGCAATCCCGTCCTTCACGTCGATCCACATGAATCCGCGCCCATGCAGATAGGGCCCCTTGTCGCCCGAGACCATCACGTAGCGGTCTTCGCGCACCTCCACGGGCAGCTTGGAACCATCGAGCATGGCGTCTCTGGCGTCGGAAAGCGGCATGTCGCGCCCGTAGTGGTACTCGGTCCGCGGCGTCACCTGCTTCAGAATCGCCTGAAACTGTTTTTCCTTGAGCAACTCCTTCGCCGGCTTGCCCGCATACGCGTCAATAAAGGCGAGCTGGCCGCCCGGGATCGTGTGCTGAAAGGCGGCCGGCGCGGGTGCGGCCTGCGCCTGGTTCTGGTCCGGAGCTGCGCTGGGATCCTGCGCGGATGCACTCAGCGCTGCAAGTACAAGCGCGGCAACGGCAAGTCCGGCGGAAACGAAGGTTAAGTGAAGCTTCCCTCGGCGGGAAGACCCTGGAAACAATCTCATGGCTTGACCTCCCGATTTCAATTTAGACCCGAATCGTCCGCTTTTACGCAATTTTTTATTCAACATCAGCGCCTCGATGCCCTCTGTGCCCCATTCATCGCAGCTTTATCGCGATGAGTGGGACGGAACCCCGCATACAGACCGTACCCTCTGGGGGGTCCGTGAAGGCGGGTGCGTTGCGCACGCCCGGTCCGGATCAGTATCTTTGAGATGCAGCCTGCGCAGTTTTCAGAAAGAGATTCATGGACGCACTCAAGCGGCTCTTCGAGCAGCACTTTCACATGCCGGCCGAACACGTGCAGCCGCTTCAGGGCCAGCTGGGCGGCTCAGGACGCGCCATCGTGCGCCTGGCCGGCGGCAACTTCAGCGCCATCGGCATTCTTTACCCCGTGCGTGAGGAGAACGTCGCATTCCTCGAGTTTTCAAAGCACTTTCGTCGCCACGGATTGCCTGTGCCGGAAATTTATGCGGAAAGTCTGAGCGATAATGCCTATCTCGAAGAGGACCTCGGTGACACCACGCTCTTCGAGTTTCTTTCCGACCATCGCGCCGGCGCCGCCGTCAGCCCCGAGGCCATTGAAGCCTATCGAAAAGTGGTCGCCGTCCTGCCGCGCTTTCAGGTGGAAGCAGGCCGCGACCTCAATTACAAAGTCTGCTATCCGCGCGCAAGTTTCGATCGCCAGTCCATCGCCTGGGACCTGAACTACTTCAAGTATTATTTCCTGCGCTTGGCCGGTGTGCCCTTCAACGAGCAGGCGCTGGAGCAGGACTTTGGCCGCCTGACAAAGTTTCTGCTCGGCGCGAGCCACGATTATTTTCTCTATCGGGATTTTCAATCGCGCAACGTCATGCTGCGCGACGGGCAACCGTTTTTCCTCGACTACCAGGGTGGCCGCAAAGGCGCGCTGCAATACGACATTGCGTCGCTTCTCTACGATGGCAAAGCCGACCTGCCGCCGGAATTGCGTCAAGAACTGCTCGACCATTATCTCGATTGCCTGGGCGGCTACATCCCCCTCAACCGCGAAGCCTTCATGGAGCACTACTACGCCTATGTCTATGTGCGCATTTTGCAGGCGCTGGGCGCGTATGGCTTTCGCGGATTCTTTGAGCGCAAAGCCCACTTTCTGCAGTCTGTGCCCTATGCGCTCAAGAACCTGCGCTGGCTGGCGCATCATGTTGAGCTGCCCATCGCCTTGCCCGCGCTGATGGACGCGGTCCAGGCCATGCTCGCGTCGGAAAAACTGCAAAGCCTGGCATCGTCTGCCGACGTTTTGACGGTGCGCATCTTCAGCTTTTCCTTTCATCGCGAAAAGCCTGCCGATGAGTCCGGCAACGGCGGCGGATTTGTCTTTGACGCGCGCAGCATCCCCAATCCCGGCCGCGAAGAGCAGTTCAAAACCCTTACCGGCAAGGACGTCCCGGTGAGCGATTACCTCAACAGCCAGGCCAGCGTGCACCAGTTTTTTGCCAATGTCGTCTCCCTGGTCGACACCAGCGTGGCTGCGTATCAAAAGCGCGGCTTCAAGAACCTGATGGTCTCCTTCGGCTGCACCGGCGGTCAGCATCGATCGGTCTATTTCGCCGAGCAGTTGGCCAAGCATCTGCACGGAGCGAGTGGCGTGGAAGTGGTGCTGCGCCACGTTGAGCTCGAAAAAATCAACAGCGAAAGAGCCGAACAGGCAAAGCAACTCGCATGAAGGCCATGATCCTTGCCGCCGGCCTCGGCACGCGCCTGCGTCCGCTCACCGACGATCGCCCCAAGGCGCTGGTCACCGTAGCCGGCCATACGCTGCTGGAGATTGTCCTCGCGCGTCTGCGCAGCTTCGGCGTGCGCGAAGTCATCGTCAATGTGCATCACTTCGCGGACCAGGTCGTTGACTACCTCCAAGCCCAGGCCAACTTCGGCATGCGCATTGAAATCTCCCGTGAGGAGACACTGCTCGACACCGGCGGCGGCCTGAAGCAAGCCGCCTGGTTCTTCCTCGAAGCCGGTTCGAACCACCCCTTCATCCTGCACAATGTCGACGTGATCAGCACCATCGATTTGAGCCGCATGGTTCAGTTTCACCATGAGCAGAATGCTCTGGCCGCGCTGGCAGTGCAAGCGCGCGAATCCTCCCGCATGCTCCGCTTCAACGAGACCGCCCAGCTCTGCGGCCGTCGCGTAATGCATTCAACTGACGACAGCCAAACAGAATGGGCGCACCCACTCGAACACGGACAAGCGCAGGTGCAGGCACTTGCCTTTTCCGGCATTCACGTACTCTCGCCGCGCATCTTTGCCGAACTCAACGAACCCGGCCCATTCTCCATCATCAATGCCTATCTGCGTCTCGCCGCACAAGGCGAAAGAATCCTCGCCTTCCACGCCGACCAGGCCTATTGGCGCGACCTCGGCCGCCCCGAGAGCATCGCGGCCGCAGCGCGTGATCTCAAAGACGGCAAGTTTTCGATTGAGCGCGATGAGCCTGAAGCCAATCTAAGAATGAAGATGTCATCCTGAGCGAAACGGGCCCCGAACGCTTTTCAGTTCCGGGGTGGTGAGTCGAAGGATCTGCGGTTGTTCTTGCTTTTGCCGTTGCTTGTTCTCTCCGAACTGTGCCCCATCCATCGGACGTTTTTTTGTCCGATGGGTGGGAGCCCCTGGAACTCCATGACGACGTCTTGATTTGTTGAACTTGCAATTCTGTTTCTTCTAGATCGCCGCTTCGCCTCCAGCCCTTTTCCTCCCTCCCAACCGCTATGATGGCTACGGCGCTCCAACCACCGGCGCTGGCACCATCATGGCTCCCACCTTCTTCATTTCGGCAGGCGAGGCAAGCGGCGAGCACTACGGCGCCCTGCTGATTGCCGCGCTGAAAAGCCAACTCGCCTCTACCGGCCAGACCGGCCAATTCTTCGGAATGGGCGGCGAGCGCATGGTCGCCGCGGGCCTCGAGCGCGTGGTCCGCTCGGAAGACATGGCCGTCATGGGCATCACCGAGGTCGTTCGCCACCTGCCACGCATCTATCGCGAATTCCGCCGGCTCAAGCAGGCCATCCGCGACCGCCGTCCAGACATAGCCGTCCTCATCGACTTCCCCGACATTCACTTCAAGCTGGCCGAAGAGTTCCACCGCCTCGGCGTTCCCGTGATCTTCTTCGTGAGCCCGCAGTTGTGGGCGTGGAAGAAGCACCGCATCAAGCTGGTGCGCAAGTACGTCGACAAGATGCTGGTCATCTTCCCCTTCGAAGAAGAGTTTTACCGCGACCGCGGCGTGGCGGCGGAGTTTGTCGGCCATCCGCTGGCGGAGCTGCCGCTGCCCACCATCACCCGCGAGCAATTCGCCGCGGAAAACGGCCTCGACCCATCGCGCACCTGGATCGGGCTGCTGCCGGGAAGCCGTCCCAAAGAGATTCGCGACAACCTGCCGGAGATCCTGAAAGCCGCGCGGGAGTTGGCGGGACAAAACGAAGCCCGCGGCCTTGAGTTCCTGATTCCGCTCGCGCCGACGCTGAATGCAGCCCAGCGCGAACAGGTAAAGCGGCTGCTCGAAATCCACGCAGCCCGCCTGCCTGTTCATCTGGTAGACGATGCGAGGGCGGCGCTCTTTCACGCCCGCGCCTCGGTTGTAGCCAGCGGCACGGCCACCGTGGAAGCGGCCCTGATCGGGAATCCCTTCGTTGTCGTCTACCGGGTTTCGCCTCTGACCTACGCCATCGCCAAACGGGTGGTTACGGTGCCCCACGTGGCCATGGCCAACCTGATTGCCGGCAAGAGAGTGGTTCCTGAACTCATTCAGCATGACTTTACGGCAGCAAATATCGTCCAACATCTCAGGCGGCTGCTACCCGACGGGGTCGATCGCGAGTCCATGAAGATGGAGCTCAAGGCCATCCGGGAGCGGTTGAACGCCCGGACGGCTGGACGGAACCAGGAAAGCGGCGCCATCGAACGGGTGGCGGCAATTACTCTGACCCAGCTGCAAACGCCTTCCCCGGCGCCAAAACCAGACCCTGTGCAACCCTGACTTCGCACCACTAACCCGGGCCGAAGCATCTGACTTTCACTAAAACCGCTGCTACAAGAACGGCTGCAATGCGATGATGACTGCTATGGAAAATCACGAGCTGATTTTGCGGCGTGCATTTGGACTGGGCCTTCCCCTGAAAACTCTGCTGGGAATTCTCTCAATCGTCCTGCTGCTGGCGCCCTCCTCTTTTGCGCAGAGGCCGGAGCGGCCCGCGCTGAACATTACCGGCTACGTGATTGACGCCGAGCTGGACACGGCCACTCACCACATCGCCGCCACGGCCACGGTCAGCTTTACCGCGCCGGAGACGCTGGAGCTGGTCAGCTTTGGCTTCCATCCCGCGCTCAAAGTCACCAAAATCACCGATGAGTCCGGCAAGCTGCTCACCGGCGACCGCTCGGCAGACGGCACCATCCGCGTAACCCCTGCCGTACCCTTTACTAAAGGGCAGGTATCGCACTGGACTTTCGTGTATGAAGGCGTCATCACGGGGAATGAGGACGGTCCCATCGAGGGACTGAAGCTGGCCGCCATTCAAGAACCGATCACCTACCTGCTCTACCCCGCTCGCTGGTTTCCCACCACCGGCTACCTGACTGACCGCTTTACCGCGGAGATGCACATCCGCGTGCCGCAAGGGATGCGCGTCTTTGCCAGCGGCGGTGATGGGAAATCGAAGCCGGTGACCCTGGCCAGCGGCAAGCCTGGCGACCAATACAACTTCAACTGGAGCAAACCCGGATTTCCAGGAACTGTGATCGCGGGCCGCTACCTGCCTGCCGTCACGGCTGGCCCCGGCAACGTGAAGGTGTACCTGACCGTGGCCCACCAGTCGTCGGCCAATGAGCTGGCGCAGACCGCGGCCAAGGAGTACGACTTCTTTACTGACAGCTTTGGAGCGCTGGAGACGAGCCATCTGAACGTGGTCGAACTCCCTGACGACACGCTGCCCGCCGTCTGGGCGCCCGAGCTTGCCGCGATTCTCGGCTCGCGCGTGGGCGACAAGAGCGGTGTCCGCCTCCTCGCCAATACCATTGCGCACCAGTGGTGGGGCTCCGAAGTGAGTCCGCGCACCATGAACGACGCGTGGATCACCAACGGTATGTCGCGCTATGGGGAGCTGATGTATCTCGAAGACGAAAACGGCCGGAACGCCATGCACTCGGCGCTGCTCGATGTCTCGGCCGGCGCGCTGGCCTATGACACCATTCCGCTTTCAACATCCGGCCGCCTAAGCCCCTTCTCGCCGGAGTTCCAGTCCATGACCCTGGAAAAGGGCGCCATGATCTTCCACATGCTGCGCTGGGAGGTCGGCGACAAGGTGTTCCTGGACACGCTCAAGGGCGCCCTCAGCCAGTACACAGACAGCAGCCTCCGGTCGTCGGATTTTGTGAAGGTGGCCGAGGCGCAGAGCCAGCAGCAGTTGACCGCCTTCTTTGCGCAATGGATTGACGGCACCGGCGCACCGCAGTTCACTGACAAGTACGCCGTCTACAGGCTGGGCAACAACAAGGGCTTCCGGACCATCGGCGAGATTCAGCAGGACCTCGACCTCTTCCGTATGCCGGTGGATCTGCGCATCGAAACCGACGGCAAGACAGAAGACAAGAAGATCGACGTGGTGGGCACCGACACGCAGTACGTGGTGGATACCTTCGGCCGGCCCCGCCGCATCGCCATCGATCCCAACGGCTGGCTGCTCAAGGCCACGCCCGATTTGCAGGTGCGCATCTCCATCCTGAAGGGCCAGCAACTGGTGGCGCAGGGTGACCTGACCGGCGCGCTGGCCGAATACCAGAGGGCGCTTGAGGCCAACCCCAACAGTTCGCTCGCCAACTACCGCATCGGCGAGCTGCTTTTTACCCAGCACAACTACCAGGCCAGCGTGAATTCCTACCGTGACGCGCTGCGCGGCGATGACGAGCCGCGCTGGACCGAGGTCTGGAGCCACATTGCGCTGGGCAAGATATTTGACATCACCGGCCAGCGCGACCGCGCGGTAAACGAGTACCGCCTTGCCGTGCAGACCAACGACAACACCCAGGGCGCGGTCAACGAGGCCCGCCAATGGCTGCAAAAGCCCTACAAGGCCCCGGAGACCGAGTAGCGCGTGAATTCCCTCTATTCGCGTTCCTGTTTTTCTTCTTCATTTGCGCCATTGCTTTGAAAGAGCACGATTTTAATCGTGCCATCAATCCACCTAATTTCGGTACCGGCTTTAGCCGCTGAGGGATGTTCTCGGATATCTCGAAGACCACCCTCAGTGGAAGGGTTCCAAGATCCCCCTAACCGCCAGCCTCTTTCACCCGTCTCTTGCTGTGAGTGCAACTCACACTCTCAGAAGAGGTTCTCTCGTGAGCAAGACCCGTTTCGGCATCCGCCTCGCCCTGTTCGCAATTTTCCTCCCGGCACTCCCCTTATTCGCCCAGCAGCCAGCCCAGGCGCCCGTTCCCGCGGCCATCCTCAACGGCTCTAAAATTTTCGTCTCCAACGCCGGAGCGGATAGCGGCCTGTTCCCATCGCCCTTCACCGGCGACCCAAACCGCGCGTACAACCAGTTCTACGCCAGCCTCAAGGCCAACAGCCAGTTCGAGCTGGTCGGCGACCCCGCAGACGCCGATCTTGTACTCGAGCTTCAACTCACCGCACCCGTCGGCTCAACCCATTCGATGAACACCAACAAGGTCAACGGCGCTTCTGATCCCGTGCCCATGTTTCGCCTCGTCGTCTATGACCGCAAGACCCATTACGTTCTGTGGGCCTTTACTGCGTCCATTGAGGTCGCTTACCTGCAAAAAACCCACGACCGCAACTTCGACGACGCCCTGAACGTTATCCTCCTGGAATTTGAGTCGCTTAGCGGCAAAGCGCAATCCGTAACCCACCCGTAACCGATTCGTTCCCACTGTGCGAAAGGGCACGACTTCAGTCGTGCCTCAAGCTGCTTCAAATGAGAGAAATGGGGCTTTAGCTCCATGCCGCGGATTTGCAGGATTGTCGCCTGCTTGAGCCTCCTTCGGCAGCCTCGTTCAATAGACCCTGATCCCGCCTGACCGGACTGAAAAATAATTCAGCCGCCCACCCCCCCGTTTTGCCGATTAATTCACCGATCCTGCTAGCGTGGAAATCGGGCTGCAATTGGCTTGATCGGGGGGACGGATGCAACTGAGCGCAAAAGGGCTGGCGTTATTGAAAAAGTCGGAGGGCTTTCGCGGCCACTCCTATCTGGACGTGGCGGGGATTCCAACCATTGGCTACGGCCACCGGATTCTTCCCGGCGAAACCTTTCGGGATGGAATCCCCGAGGCGCAGGCCGCCGCGCTGCTGACGCATGACGTCCTCCAGGCGGAAGACGCCGTCAAGCGGCTGGTGAAGGTGGAGCTGATGCAAGGCCAGTTCGATGCGCTGGTGGATTTCGTCTACAACCTGGGCGCGCGCAGGCTGGAGGCGTCCACTTTGCTTCGTGAGCTGAACACAGGCCGCTATGGCGCGGCAGCCGACCAGTTGCTGCGCTGGGACCACGCGGGCGCCAGTGAAAATGCCGGCCTGAAAGCCCGCCGCGAAGCCGAATTCCTGCTCTGGCACAGCGCCGATTCTGGCTGGCAAACAGCGGCATAAGGCCAACGTGAGACGCGAACTACGGAAGACTTTCTTCGTATGCAATGGGGTTTAAAATATATATTTTCGCGTTTTTCCGCATCTCAATGAAAACAAATATGTTACATCAACAACGACCCTCCACGCCCTATCAATCTAAACAAGTTACGTGTTTTTCATTTTCGGCGATTTTCAAAAAAAAGGACTTACGACCATCAACAAACTAGGTATCAGGGCGCGATTCACGGCTTCAATCCGTCGAGTTCCACAACCTCAAGGCGCTCCACGCGCTTGAGGTAACCCTTGCGGCGAAACCAGTCTTCCATCGCCGGCTGCAGCCGATCGAGCGGAACCCGGGTTCCGGCTTCCATCAGCCCATCCGCGACCGGCAGCGTGTCGTCAAAGACCGCGTCATTGGTGAAGTTGCGCATGGCAAAGTTGTCGATCCAGCCGATCGGGCACACGTGCCGCTCGCCTGCGGAATCAACGCGCTGGATCGAGAGCCGCCGCACAAACATGCTTCCACTTTACCTTGGGATCCCGAGCCCGCGCTTCTTTCGAGCGCGATTGTAGGAATTGTGGGAAGCGATGCGCCAGAGCGAGCCTCCCGCGAGCTTCCGCCCCACGCAGTGGTCAACGCGGCAGGCCAAAGCGCGTCTAGCTATATGAGCGCCTTCGCCGGCGAAGGTGCTCACAGGCGGAGGATCCTGTGCGGTCGCTCAAGGGCGCTGCGGGGATTGCCTTCAGATTGTCCCCAACGGGGAGGAGCATTGCATGATGAAGATTGAACAGGGATTTTTGGCTTCACGCCGGACGCTGCTGCTGGCAACAATTCTGGCTGCAGGTTCGTGCGGACTTTGGGCGCAGGCCGCGCCGCCCGAGGGCGCCCCTCCGCAAGACCAGATGCGGCAGCGCGGACCCAACCCGGAACGGGAGATTGCCCAGTTGACTGAGGCGCTGGCGCTCACGCCCGATCAGCAGACGCAGGTAAAGGCGCTCCTGAAAGAGCGGCGCGAGAAGGTTGAAGCTCTGCGCTCGGGTGGCGAACGGCCAAGCCGGGTGCAGATGGAAGGCGTCCGCAAGGACACCGACGCCAAGATCAACGCGCTCCTGAACGACGACCAGAAAACGAAGTACGCGGCTTGGGAAAAAGAACGCATGGAGCACCGCCGCGGACCGGGCGGAGACGGCCCACCTCCTCCCCCGTCAGGCGCGTAAAACCTCGTGTTCCCCAGGTCTCGCCTCCGAGACCTGGGGCCGCTTCAACCGGAAACCTCTGTGCTACTGCGGCTTCTCCGCCACCGGCTTGGCGTCCTTCATCTGTTCGGCCTCCACGTGGAAGCGCTTGAAATCGTAGTCGCTCTCAGTAAAGTGCTGGCGGTAACCTTTGAACAGCAGCACGCGGGCCTGAAGGCTGGCTTCGGCAGCGGTAGGCAGCCAGATTTCGCCGTTCACCAGCGACTGGTCGAAGCGAAAGCTGGAGCCCTTGTCGATGCTGGCCACCAGCCCGCCTGCGACGCGAAAATTGTCGATAAACCGGACTTCAAGATGGGCCACCTCGCGGTCGGCCTCGTCCACCCACATCGTGCCTTCGAGCTTCTTTGAGGCGTCCTCGGCCAGGCCGTGGGTCTTCGCGTCCTTGCGCCCAATGAAGTCAAACACGATGGCCGCCCGCCCGCGAAGAGTCTCGCGCCGCGCGTTGCGCACATCCATGATTTCCAGAACGCGGCTGACGCTGATGGTCGGCCCTTCGAGCGGCTGATCCGACGGCGTCTTCTGCGCCTTCTCCACCAGCTTGGTCACGCGCTCGGTCTCTTTCTGCTGGTCGTGATCGCTGAGTGGCTGGCCGTTCTTCTTCACGGCGCGCTCAATCACGTGGCCGTTGACGAAGAAGTCCTCGCCTTCTACGGTCTCGGTCTTCTTCACCTGCCCATTGGAGTCGATGTCCTGCGTGGTCTGCAGCGACGTGTAGGTGTAGTTTTCGCGCACCTTTTCAAGCTGCTTCTGGTGCTCCTGGACCTCGTGCATGAGCTGCGGAATCTCCGGCAGCGGCGGGTTGGCCGCCTGTTGGGACAGAGCGACCGGCGCCGCAACAAAACCGGTGAGGCAAAAGAAAAGCAGAGTGCGCATGAATTGATTTTCCTTCAGAAGGCAGCGCGCGAAGGAATGGGCCGCGCAGGGTTCTTCAAAGTTGGACCCCGCCACCGGCGAAAGGTTGTGCCCTTTTGAACATCTTGAACTGGTCCGAAGATTCCATTATCGTCTCAGACCAGGTTGCCGGGGACACGAAGGGCGCGTCCAAGCAGTGATGCAGCACCCACGGCAGCTCAACAGAATCAGCAGGCTCCGCCCGCCCATACAAGGAGAAATACGGAATGATCAAGCTTTTGATTCACTGGATCTTGAGTGCGCTCACCTTGATGTTGATCTCCCACTTCCTGTCCGGCTTCCATGTCATGGGTCTGAAGCCGGCGCTGATCGCGGCGCTGGTCATCGGCCTGCTCAACGCGACGCTGGGCCTGTTGCTGAAGGTCATCACCTTCCCCATTACCATCATCACCCTGGGCCTGTTTCTGCTGGTGATTAACGCGGCGATGATTCTGCTGGCGTCGCACATCGTAACCGGCTTCCATGTAACCGGATGGATCCCGGCACTGTGGGGCGCGGTGGCGCTGGCGCTCGTGGGTATCGCTGTGCAAGCCGGGTCAAAGAGGGTATAGCAGGCTGCGGAAAAACTCACTCGGACGGTAGGCCGGGGATTCATCCCCGGCATAAAGCCAACCAAATAAACGTGGGCTTCAGCCCCTGCCCATTTCCTTTCGAGTTTCGCTTAATTGCGCGCCCTTTTCCGCAGTCCGTCAACACCCTGCGCTCGATACCAGGCACAGGAGACGCCCTACTTCCGTGCCGCCGCAGCCGTCTGGGGAGCGGCATGATTTGCAGTCATCGCGTGGGCGCGCCGAACCACCTTCTTACCGCCCGGCGCAACCACTTTGGGCGGTGCCGCATTCACCGCCGCGGGGTTCGCGATCATGGGTCCGTTGAGCGTGTTGGGCACGTGCATCGCTCCGGCGTTCGAGAAGCCACCCGGCGATACCACGCGCGGCGGCATCACAATCACCTTGGCCGACTGGGGCGGCAGCACATGGGAGTAAACGCCCCATCCGCCTCCGGCCACCACGAGCACGATCGCAGCCGCGGCCGCGGTACGCATCCAGCTGCTCGCCGGCCGCAACGCCGGCCACGCCAAAATCCTCGCGCTGCGCGGAGCGTCAATCTGCCTGCCACGCAGTCCGGTCTGCACGCGATCTTCAAGGCCTTCGGGAGCAGACAGGCCGGCAATCAGCCGCAGCGTCTGTTCCGCTTCACTCATTCCGGCATGGTCGCCATTCGAAAACTCGTTTTGTATTGAATGATTCATTTCAAACTCCAAAGAAGCCTCACGGGCTGTTCACTGTGCACTGTCCACTGTTCACTGTCCTTCATCGCAGGCTCCTTGCATGATTCAGCAGGCCGGCCATCAGGTTGCGCGCGCGAAACAGCCGGGAACGGACGCTGGACTCGGTAATGCCCAGTACCGTAGCGATCTCGACGCTGGAAAGCTCCTCGAAGGCTGAGAGCATCAGCACCTGGCGCTCGTTGGCGGGCAGCTTCTCCACGCAGGCCAGAACGTGCGCATGGTGCTGCGCGGCGGAGGCAATCTCTTCGGCGGAAAGTCCAGTGCAGGGCAAAACGCGGGCCAACTCGGAGACGTCGTCCGTCTCCGGCCTGGTTTTTGCGCGGCGCTTGCGGTCGAGCACGATGTTCCAGACAATGCGGATGAGCCACACGCGCTGGTCGCGCACTTCGCCGAGCGTGTCGCGATGCCGCAGGACGCGCATAAACGCTTCCTGCACAGCATCTTCGGCATCGGCTGCATTACGGAGGACGGAGAAGGCTACGCGATAGAGGGTTCCGGCGTACTGGCTCACCAGGGCCGCAAGAGTTGCTTCCTCGGCCCGAGTCTGTTCCGCCTGGGTGCGGGCTTCATCGCTCACAGCGCTGTTTGGAATCTCCATCCAACCTGCGAAAACTGCCTGGCTGGCACTCATAAACCACCAGACGCATCCGCACAGGAAAATGCTCAAAGGCCAGAGAAGCGCTAACCCGCGTTTCTCGCGAGCGAAGAAAGTCGTAGCGCCGATCTCCCGATCGGCTGTCCTGAGGGCGGGTGCCCCATCCATCGAGCGCCTTTTGCTCGATGGATGGGAGATCACAAAGGCCAACCATCGGCCATCGGGTCTTCCCGCCTTCCATTCTGTTTCTTATCAGAAGCCAGATCGGCTATGAGCGCCAAGCCGGCCAGAAGCCTGCCCACGCTCAAATCAGGATCGCTGCTACTTGCCGGCCAGCTTCTGTGCCGCGATGGAACCGGCGGCGCCATCCTTGTCGGCGTCCTTCACCTGGGCCCAAATCTTGCGCGCCTGATCCTTGTTGCCGGCCGCTGCGTAGAGGTCGGCCAGGTCAAGCTGAGCTACGCCGGCGGAAACCGTCTCAGACGGCTTCGCGATCAGGGCGTTGTAGATGCCGATGGCCTGGGAGTCGCGGCCCGTCTGGTGATAAATGCTTGCCAGCGCCAGCTTTGCCAGGTTGGCCAGGTTGCGGTCCCAGGAGGCGCCCGCAGTCTTCAGCTCGTTCTCTGCTGCTGCGGTCTGGCCTGTTTCCTGGTCGGTGATGCCGACGAAATAGTGGGCCTTGGCGCCCTGGGGCAGCCAGCCATACTGCGCGGCGACGGCGGCAAACAGCTTGTTGGCAGCCTTGGAGCGGTCGGCGGTGGACGAGTACACGCCGTTCTCAGCGGGAGCGCCGGGAATGGAGAGCGGCGCATCGTAGATGTCCAACGCCGCGCCCAGGGAGGTGTCGGCGGCGGCGGATTTCATGTCCCAGAAGATAAATGCGCCCACAATCAGCGCCAGTACAACGACGCCGGCAATGACCCAACGCACAACGCCGGAGCGGTGGCCGCTGACCCAGCTTACGCTGCTGGCAGTGGCTTGGGCGAACTTGTCCTTTTTCAGGGCGTGACGGGTTTGAGTGTCCATGGAGTGTTTTCTTGTCCTTCTTGAGCTGACTTGCAGGCGGGTCCGTACGGGTGGAGGCACTGCCACTGCAACCCTATCAGTCTATCAGCGCGCCAACACGAGCGTCCACCAGCCACAAAAGACTGGCCGGATGACCCGGATGCCCCAGGTCCCTCGCACGTGGGGACCTGGGAAAGTACATGCACTCCGCTGCGCACGACGGAGGGAGCAGGGGCCTTCGAGGCCCCTGAATGACATCCTCCAATGCAATGGCTTTAGCCACGGGCCATTCGCTCCCATTCTTCAAAAGAAGACCCGACAAATGTTTCAGGCGTTTTGCCGATTAATTCCCCCCTTTGGCGCACAATTCTTAATAGAGAACCCGCATGGGGAGGACCACCCATGAAAAACATCGCCCTCTCCAACAACCCAAACCGGAGCGGAACAAAAGAGATCTTTTACTTTTCCGCCAAGAACCACCGTAACCAGCACAAATTAAACGACTTGTAAGCAGAAAAAACAGCGCCATACAGCCCCAGTATGCCAGTATGGACGCTCTAACCACCACATTCAGCAGGATGTAAGAATCCACCGGCAGAGCCGGTGGCTTTACGGTTGCTGGCCCCTCAAAGGGGCCTTTTCGCAACCGTCCGAAGCAAAAGCAAGAACAAAAGCAAAAGAATTGTAGTGCTGTCTTCACTGCCGCAGCACAGGCAATTCGAGGGAGAACATACTCCCGGAATTCTCAAAGTTCTACTGCCACCCCGGCAGAGCCGGAGGATCTCCCTTTTGGTTTAGGAGACGGACCGAAAAATGCGGTCGCGCGGAAAGCCAGCCGGTCGTCCTGGTTCTCCAGTTCATCGCCGCATACCCTCGGAGCGCGGGCACGTTGCATAATCGTTTCAGAATTCATAAACAGGGGGAGCGGGTCGCCTATGCGGACCTACCACGCCCCCCTGCAGCCCGCAGGGCCGCCGTGGCCCTCTTGGGCGCTTGCAAGTCGTTGATTGTAAGGACTTCGACAATAACCCACCCGGAATCAATAAGATCGGGCGGATAGCCCTTGCTATCTCCATGAAAACAAGTCATTTACCCAAAAAGTATAGGGGGAGTGGGGGGCGGCCGTAAAGGACAGGTGCGCTGGATCACCCCTACCGGGCTGCCCCCCGGTTGGTCCAAGATCTGGTCCAGGATCTCATGTCACCCCCAGGTGCCCCGCCCTAGTGTTTGGGTCCAACCGGCGCGGAGCGCAGGGCTCTGATGCGCTCGATGGCGCTCGTCAGCACAGGGCGCTCCGTCGCCGTGCTCATTCCCTTGTCAATAAGGGATTCAACAAAATCGATGACCGGAAGACCGCGATTTCCGGCTTCGCGGACAATTGCGTCAGAAACGGTAACTGTAATCTGCATGGTGAGCGGTTCCCCTGCCGCCTTCATCGGCGGCCGGAGGCAATTCAACAGGGCTCAATCCAACCTGCGGCTTTTCCTGGAGTGACGTTGGTGCTCGTCCTGTGTCGACACCCGCATTTTTGCGAACGCAGCAGCATCTTATGTGTCCTGCGCCCTTGCCCGCGGGTTGGGCTGAAAGGTACGATCATTCCATGTATGAAGACTTCCATGTTGCCGATCGCTGGACCGGCGAAGACCTGCACTGCCGCTGGAAGGGCACCATTGTGGCCATCGCCACGCGCCACGCCGACGCCGTCGATGTCCGCTTCGATGTGAACGGACGCCCGATGTGGATCGCGCTGCCCTGCACCGCGTGGAAGGAACAGAAGCAGCGCACGGGCAAGGTCATCACCGACCAGCTAGCCGCGCAGATCGCCGGCCGCTACCTCAAGCAGTTGGTTGAAGAGGGCTACGACTCCCGCCGCGAGATCTACACCATGACCGTACCGGAAGTGCTGGAGCATCTGGACGTGGTGGTAGCCGAAGCCAAGGACCAAGGCGCCATGCCGACGCTGCCAGTGCTCGCATAAAAGCAGCTTTCAGCTTCTAGCCTCTAGCTTTCAGCTTTGACTTCCTGGCAATCAGCGCATAGCCATCCCGAAACTGTTAGGTGTAGCTGACGCCCCGCGTTCGATGTGGCCGAGCACGCGCGCGCAATCAAGAAGCCTCGCGCACAGATGCCTCAGCTAAAAGCTAGAGGCTAGAAGCTAAAGGCTGCCTCATTCGTGCCTGAGCGCCGTCATCGGCTGCACGCGGGCTGCCCGCCGCGCGGGAATCCAGCTTGCGGCCAGCGCGACGACAAGCAGGATCAACACACCGCCGGCCATCGTCGCAGGATCCCACGCCTGAATGCCGTAGAGCATGGACTGCACTGCGCGCGTGAGCACCAGGGTCGCGGACACACCGGCAACAATCCCCAACACGGCAAGGCCTGTGCTCTCGCGCAGAATCATGGCCCGCACCTGGCCCGGCTGCGCGCCCAGGGCGAGCCGTATTCCTATTTCGTTGGTGCGCTGAGAGACCGAGTACGCCATGATGCCGTAGATGCCCACGGAAGCCAGCGCCAATGCCAGCAAACCAAAGCCGGAGGTCATGGTGACAAACAGCCGCTCCTGCTGGAGGTCGGCATCGATCTGCTGATTTTGAGAGCGCACATTCACCACCGGCAGGTCTGGATCGACCTGGCGCACCACCTGGCGCAGCGCGGGCAAGATCGTCTCCGGCTTCATGCGGGTGTGGATCTCGTAGACCATCCCGCCCACTTCAGACTGCTGTACGTAGGGCAAAATGAATTGCGGCGGCGGTTCGGTGCGCAGATTCATATAGCGCGTATCCCCGCAGATGCCGACAATCTCAATCGAATCCTTCGCCAGAATGCTCTCGTGCCCGTCGGAATCATGCGCGTCGGTCACAAACCGCTTACCGACAGGATTCTGGCCGGGGAATCTGGTTCGCGCCATGCTCTGGTTGATGATTCCTACCCTCGGCGAGGTCGCCGTATCCTGATCTCCGAACGCGCGTCCGGAAATGATGGGAATGTGCAGCGTTTGAAAGAACCGATTGCCGACTACGTTGTAATCCTCTTCCTGATGCTTGTTCGGATCGTAAGTCTCGCCGTCCGGCAGAAAATTAGTGGATGACAAATCGTCGGAGACATACGCCTCCATGGCCGGAGCTACGGAGTCCACGCCTGGCACAGCGGCGATGGCCCGCTCCAGTTGCTGGTGCAGTTGAATGTCGGTGCCGGCTGGATACCGCTTCTCTGGCGGGTTGATTTCCGCGAGCAACAGATGGTCCGAGCTGAAGCCCAGGTTGACAGTGCTCAAACTGGCAAGCGTGCGCAGAAACAATCCGGCGCCAATGACCAGGAGCGTCGAGAGCGCAATCTGAAAGCCCACCAGCGCCTTGCCGCCCAATCCCTTGCGCCGCCGCGTGGTAGTCTTCGCCGTCTCCTTCAGCCCATGCGTCACCTCGGCGCGCGCAGCGGAAAGCGCCGGCGCCAGCCCGAATAGAAGCCCCGTGAGCATCGTGATTCCCGCGGTAAATCCAAACACTCTCCAGTCGAAGTGAATTTGAAAGTCCGAGTGTTCCCATGCATTTTCGGTCATCTTGGGAATCGCAGTGCTTCCCAGGTATCCGGCTAGCAAACCGCCCGCGCCACCCAGTGCAGCCAGCAACAGACTCTCCACCAGCATTTGCCGCAGAACGCGCGCTCGCCCCGCGCCCAGGGCCAGCCGCACGCTCATCTCGCGCTGGCGTTGCGCACCGCGCGCCAGCATCAGGTTGGCGATATTCGCGCACGCCAGTAGAAGCACGAATCCCACCAGCGTCATAAGCACCGCCATCGGCTTGGCAAATACTTTTTCCTGCGTGAATAGGCCTCGGCTCCCGTCGCGCACCACCATCCGCGGCAGGTCTTCGCCGGATCGAACGCGCATGGTGGCGCGCACAATTGCGCTCAATCGCCCATCCAGCTCCGCTTGCGCCGCGGCCTGGCTGACGTCCGGCCGCGCACGTCCGGAAATATTCACCCACCACTGCGCTGGATCCGTCAGCCACGGCGCTCCTTTGGAAGGCGGCATCAGTTGCGGCTGCATGCTCACCGGCACAAACAGGTCCGGCGATTGCTGCACATTTCTGGCCCCGGTAAAGCCTCGCGGGTTCACTCCCACAATCATCACCGGCGTATCGTTCAGCTTGATCCACTGGCCGAGCACTGCAGGCGATCGGCCAAATTCGCGCTCCCACAGGCCATCGCTGATCAGAGCCACGGCAGCCTGGCCGGGCACATCGTCCGACGGTCCAATCGCTCTGCCCAACTGCGGCCGCACTTCCAATACCGTGTAATAATTGCCGGAAACCATCTCTGTCTGAGCGCGCAGTGCGTCTGCACCAACGGTCGCGTTCATGCCTGTCAGTTTGAACGCGATCAGATCGCCGAGCACATGATTTTGTGCGCGCAGTTGTTGATAGACCGGATAGGAAAAGGAAGCACTCGTCATCATGCCGCCCGGGAGCGGATCGTCGTTGCCATGCAGATGATGAACCACGCTGTGGTCTTGCGTGCCGGTCCAGGTGAGGAGACGCAGTTCCGCCGCGCGCGGCACGGAAAGCCGCTCATATAAAACCTGCTTGGCGAGCGAGAAAATGGTTGTATTGGCGCCAATGGCCAACGCCAGCGAGAGTGCCGCGACGATCGTGAACCCCGGACTCTTGCGCAGCATGCGCGCGCCATAGCGCACATCGGCGCACAAAGCGTCCCACCAGCGCAGGCCAAGCGCGGCGCGCATTTCTTCCTTATGAACCAACGCTGGGCCGAGGGCGATCCGCGCACGGCGCGCCGCCTCAGCAGCCGAATGCCCGGCGCGCTTTAGATCGGCGGTGAGGTTTTCAAGATGAACAGCGAGCTCGGCATCCATCTCCGACTCAAGCCGCTTGCGGCGCACTACGGCGCGCAGCCACGACCGCGTTGCTGACCCCACGCGGGCAAAAATCGATTGCAGACTCATATGCGCCGATCCTTATTGATTGCTTCGCTCATTCCGCAGTTGCGCCGAGGATCGTGCCGATGATGCCGGCCATGCGATTCCATTTCTTGGTCTCTTCGCCGAGCCGTTCGCGGCCGGTGCGCGTGAGCTTGTAGTACTTGGCCTTGCGGTTGTTATCGCTCTCACCCCACTCGCTCGAGATCACGCCCTGGCGCTCAAGCCGGTACAGCGCCGGATAAAGCGAGCCCTGCTGAATCACCAGCTCTTCGCCGGAGATTTGCTGAATGCGCAACAGCACTCCATAGCCGTGCAATGGCCCAAGAGAAACTGCTTTCAGGATCAGCAGATCCAGCGTTCCCTGCAGCAGATCCATCGGGCCGCCAACCTTGTCATTCCCCATTTGCAACTCCCGCGCGCTTTCCTAGCCGCTCTAGGAAAGAAAATATCCGCTCTCTCCTAGATTGTCAAGGAGAGATTCTCCCAGAGTATTTTAAGAAGTTCTTTTGCGCGTTCTGGCGTTCCCCATGCGCGGCAAAGGGCAGCCCGATTTTCGTGCTGCCCTTCGTGCTGCTTTACGCTGGGATGGATAGCTTACGGCAGGAAGTAGCGCAGGCTGGTGAAGACCATGCTGTCTACACCCTTTGCGCCAATGCCGTTCGCACCCGACCAGCCCTCGCGCACGGCGTAGCTGTATTGGATGCCCTGGCGCAGGCGGCCGCGATCGCCCTTGTAGATGTCATACCAGTAGCCGCCGGTGGCCTCCTGCGCATCGCGGGTTTGCGCGCCGCACGATGCGCCGGTGTAGTAGCCGGTGGAGCTGCCGTTGTATCCGGGGGCGGTGTTGGAGTTGCAGGCCGAGTTACTCAACAGGCGCGATCCGTAGCCGACTGCAGCGAGCGAGGGCGCCTTCCATGTGCCGCCCCATGCGCCGGCAGCGTTCTGCGCGGCCGAGGGAGCGCCCAGTGTGCTGGCGCCGGGGTTGGATTCGTCTTCACGGCCGGCATAGTCACCGCCGTAGTAGAAGTAGAGCTGCAGGCGCGGATTCGGTGTGATCTCCGCGGTCATGAGGCCAGAGAGGTTGTGGATGGCAACGAGTTCGCCGCTGAAGTTGGATGTGGCGTCAGAGAGCGTGGAGGCTCCGAAGTGGCCCACACCAGGTCCGAACAGGCCTTTGGCGCCGAAGGTGAACTTGTTGGCGACGATGGGAAGGCGCATGCTGCCGCCAACGCCGCCGAGAGTGATGCTGTTGGAGTAGGCTCCAGCTGTCGTGAGTGCGGGAGCGACGGTTGCACCGCTGACGATGTCCTTCAGGCCGCCATAGAGGTTGCTGTTGGTGGTTTCGCCGGGATAGACGGTCTGATGGAAGAAGCGGGAGATTCCGAAGACCTCATAGTGACCGAAGCCGGGATCGAATGCAGCCTTGACCAGCATGTCGGGAGCTTCGTTGAAGGAGATGTTGGCCAGGTTGGCGCAGGAGTTGACCGTCTTGTAGACAGGAACGGCGATGTTGACAGTGTTGCCGGCCGAGTCAGTCTGCTTCTGGTTGGTGTAGTTGACGATCGAGGTGGAAGGCGAGCAGGCACTGATGGTCTGGTTGAGGAAACTGGCGCTGAGACCGGCGCTGCCCACCACGGCATACGGCGTGTTGCCGGCCAGCGTAGCGGTGTAGAGGAGTTGCGGATTTTCAGCCGAGATAGCGAAGGCGGCTTTGCCAAAGCTCCTGGTCAAGCGGAAGTAGCCCATGCGCGCCCAGACAAGGCCGGCCACGTAGTTGGGATCGATCATCATCGGCAGTGCCTGGTTGGCCGCCGCGGTGGTGATGCCTACTTTGTCTTCGGTGGCGAGGGTCCATCCCTGTCCGCCTGAGAATGTCCAGTGGTTGTTGGTTTCTACTTCGGCCGATGCAATGCGCTGGCGGAAGATATAACTGGTCGACTGGTTGTCGTTCGAGGTGGCGCCGGCGCCGAGGAAGTCGCCTTCAAGATAGGCGCGAATAGTGCCCCATCCGACTTTGCCTTCCATGTTCAGTCCAATGCGTGACTGGCGGCCCGATAGCATGGTCTCGCTCATGGAGTAGGAGTCGGCATGTTCGTAAGGGATTGAACTCCACGGCGTCGCTTCTTCGCCGCCCGTGGCGTGGGTGCGGTAGGCAGATTCACCATTGAAGAAGCCGTAAGGCACGAGCGCGATTCCCTTGAAATGAAGAACTGTGGGGCTCTCGATTGCCTTTTTGATCTTCGATGTCTCGTCCGAGAAGGTAATAGCGAGAGAGGTCTGATTGGCTTTGAGGCCTGTGACAGCGCTCTCGAGTGTGGTGACAGCGGCGGTGTTGTCTTCAACCGCCTTGTTCTGGTTTGCGGCGGCGGCTTGCGCTTTGGCCGCGGTAACTTCCGCATCGGACGCAGCCTGCTCGGCCTTCTTCAAGCGCGCATCCTTGTCGGCGAGATCGCTTTTGAGCCCATCGATCTGGGCCCCTGCGATTCCAATGCCTGGCGCAGTGTCTGAAGCTGGTCTTCAACCGAGGGCTTCGCGGGCGCCTTGGCCTTTTTGGTTACTGGATGTTTCTTCGCCGACGGTGTTGCATCGCTGGCATAAGCGTACGAGGCAATCACACTGGCAGTCAGGATTGCGGCTGCGATAGTATTGCGCTTGAGTTTCATTGGACCTCTCATTTCTCTTCTTATCGGGATGGATCGCGTCCGCTTTAGCAATTCGTCGTTTCTCTCGGGGCGATGCGCGAACCGAAATGGGATGAGTTCCCGGTCGGGTTGGCCAGATTGCTCGCGGATGCCAGGTTCCTCTTCTGAAGGAATATGGACCAGGATCGAATCGATCGGGAGCGGCGAGTTGTCAGATAAGTCGGTAATCGGTCATTCTGATTGCACTGAGACATTTGGCGGTGATTGTGATGATCTGGTGCAAACGCAGATGATTGCGTGGATGATCACAGACACCTTTGTCTGATCAACGCCAAACGCCGGGTCACGAGCGACAAGCCGCTTCTGCCAAACCATTGCGATGAAGACGGGGCGTCAATTCCTTCGCGAGGTTTCGATGACGATGGTTTCAACTCCACCACAAAAGGACGGTTCTGCGTCTGCCGGTCACGCGAACTCGTTCTCCATCCTGCGTCTCTCGCTGACCATCGCGGGCTTGGCAGCTCTTGTCGCGTGTGCGATTTCGCTGATCGGGACGAACGCTCATTCCGGCACCTGGCTCCAAAGCTACGATCCCACCGGTATCTGGTGGCTCTCCACTCTGGTTGCCTCGCTGCCCGTTGTCGCGCTGCTTGGCGCGATGGCAGTCTTCCGGCTCAAGGCACACGTCGCGGCGGTCATCGGATTAGTCACCGCGCTAACCATCGCGATCATTGTGTATCGCATGCCGGTGCGCCTGGCTTTGACCACGACCGTCTATGGCGCCGGTTACGGCCTATTCCCCATCTGCTGGATCATTTTGCCGGTCATCTTCCTCTATCAGTTGACGGTAAAAACGGGGCGGTTCACCGCGCTGCAGGAGAGCCTGACCAACATTACTGAAGACGGCAGGCTGCAATTGCTGCTCATCGCCTTCGCGCTGGGCGCCTTTTTTGAAGGTGCATCGGGATTCGGCACTCCGGTTGCGGTTTGCGGAGCCATTCTAATCAGTCTCGGCTTCAAGCCGATCCAGGCGGCGGGGCTGTCGCTGATTGCCAATACGGCTCCAGTGGCCTTTGGTTCATTGGGCCTCCCCATTGTGACGCTCTCGGCGGTGACGGGAATCGATGTGCTTCAACTGACCACGATGACAGCTATGATTCTGATGCCGTTCTGCCTGCTGGTGCCTTTCTGGCTCATCTGGGTATACGCCGGCTTCAGGAGGATGATCGAAATCTGGCCGGCGATCCTGGTAGCTGCCGTCACGTTTTCCGGCGCGCAGTACTTCATGGCCGCCAACTTCGGGCCTTCGCTGGTGGCCATTGTGGCCGCACTTTCAACCATTGTGGCGCTGATTGCCTTTCTGCGCTTCTGGAAGCCGAAGCACGTTCTCAATGCGCAGGGCGAGGATATTACGCACCAGGCGCGAAAGCGGTTTGACCATAGCGGCGCCCACACTTTTAAAGCGTGGTTGCCATGGCTGGTCCTGAGCGCGGTCGTGTTTGCCTGGGGAATTCCGCAGATATCAAAACCGATGGACAAGGCAACCACGGTTTACCTTCCCGTGACCGGCCTGGACAAGGTTGTGCAGCGGACTCCGCCAGTGGTGGCAAAGCCAACGGCAGAGGCTGCGGTCTACGAGTTGAATTGGGCGGTGGCAACCGGCACGGGCACCCTGATCGCCGCGGTGCTGTCCGGCTTCCTGATGGGACTCGGGCCGCTCTCGTTGGCGCGGACGTTTTTCAAGACTATCTTCAACATTCGATTTACGGTGCTCACGATTTCAGCCATGCTGGCGCTGGGCTTCGTTACCCGCTATTGCGGGCTGGACGCAACCATGGGGCTGGCGCTTGCGCGTACCGGTGCGCTCTATCCGTTTTTCGGCACGCTGATTGGCTGGCTGGGAACCGCAACAACGGGCTCCGACACCTCGTCAAATGTGCTGTTCGGAAGTCTGCAAAAGTTGACTGCTCAGCAGCTCGGTGTATCTCCGGTGCTGATGGCGTCAGCCAACACAGCCGGCGGCGTGATGGGCAAGATGATTGCCGCGCCGAGCATCGTGGTGGCTTCAACAGCTACCCAGCAATACGGACAGGAAGGATCGATTCTGCGCTTTGTGTTCTGGCACAGCCTTGGACTGGCCTGCCTGGCCGGCGCGGTGGTCTACATGCTCGCCTATGTCTATCCCATCAGCACGCTGGTGGTGCGCTAGAAGAACCAAGCCGCAGGATGGATGCGGGCTGGTGAAGATTTCCATGCCTAAGGAAGAGGGTGAAGGTGAATGGTGGAGGCGGCGGGAGTCGAACCGGACAACAGTGTTGAAAACGCTCAACTTATTGATTCTGGGAATGCCTGAATTGGCATGACTTCCAAGATTGCCAAATCTACTGTACGGTCACTGTACGGTGATTTCCCAGAATTCCTACAACTCCCAAACTCCACCTTCAGACGGCTCCTTTGGCGAAAAAAGCATTCTGAAGTGCGTTTGTAGTATCGCATAGGTCCGTAATCGTGCGCGAACTGCTCCGTGAGTCGTGATGCGATTGCTTTCTTAAAGGCGATGACGCTGAGCCCCGAGATCAACGAGAAGGAATCCATGCGCGATGTCTGGTTCACGGCCGATTTTCATTTCGGCCACTTCAACATCATTCGGTAATGCGATCGCCCGTTTGCGAATTCGCAGGAGATGGACGATGTGATCTGCGAGCGTGTTAACGCTTGCGCCAAGCCAAGCGATGCCCTTTATTTTCTCGGGGATTTCTGCCTGGGAGGACCGGAACGCGTAATTGCCTATCGAAAGCGGCTGGCCTGCCGAACAATCCACTTTATCGAAGGCAACCACGACAAGACTGCGCGAAAGCTTCAGCATCTCTTTTCATCCTGGAATTTGCTGTCCGAAGTCCACGTAGCGAAGCAAAGAATCGTGCTTTGCCATTATGCGATGAGAGTGTGGCCACACCACGCTCAAGGTGCATGGCACCTCTACGGACACTCGCACGGTAACCTACCGAACGAGCCTCTGGCACTCTATCTTGATGCTGGCGTTGATACATACGAGTTTCGCCCGTGGCATTTTGATGAAATCCAAGCCGTGATGCAGCCCAAGGCGATCGCGCGGGAATCGAGGTTCCAGGCTGAACGCCGCGCTGCGCTTGCTGGGCAGGCGGCCCACGACCAGGAAATTGGGATCTGAAACATGATCAAAGTTCTCCCTGCGCACCGGCGGTCTTGTTGAAATGATTGCTCATCGCTAGCCAATCTGTACTCATTTTGAGTACAGATGTTCTCGAAATGAGAACGCCTCTCGCATCCGTCGGGGATCTGCTCTTTGGCCAGACCAGAGGTAGAGTTCTGGCGCTTCTGTATGGTGCGCCCGACGAAACTTTCTTCGTTCGCCAAATTGCCCGCCAGGTCGAGACGAGCGTGGGGACTGTTCAGCGCGAACTTGCATTACTCGCCGACGCAGGACTGATCAAGCGCTCAGCTGTAGGCAGTCAGGTGTTTTACCAGGCCAATCAGGAGCACCCCGAGTTCCCGGAACTCAGGGTGCACAATGTAGATGCGGCGATTGTGCGACTCGCCGGCATACATGAAATCATGTTTAACCAGCCCATTGCCTGGAGGCGGAGCGCTCGGCGATTGAGCGCATGCCGCGCCAGCCAGCCCAAGAAGTGCAATGAATACCGCGTATTTAAGCACGATTTATCTCCTCAAGAGGGCAATCCCATTGCCGTAGTGTAAGGACATCGGCTGACTGCCGTCTTGAGCTTGCGCTCCACCACCATTACCATGTCCGTCGGGATAGTCCTTTCGAAAACCTCGGCGCCCAATTTCCCGGCATCTTCAATCGACAGTAGCTGCTTTGCGTCAATCGCCGCAGCCGAAGCAACGAGCAACACACCGAAATGCAAGAGCCTCCATCTGCAGCCGCGGCGAATTATTCTTACACGGCCTTCCTATCTGTGCACACGATCTTGAACTTTCAGAATATTGCTCAAGTATTGTGCTCCACTCGAGGCAATCTCTTCGGGGGACACCGATCGATCTGCCCAGAGGGTCCCAGGTGCGTTCTCTTCTTGTGGGGAATAACCAAATCCTTCGATCATCAGGTAACCGTGATAGTCGCCCTCTCTAAGGGCCGCAAGGATCGCTTTGAAATCCACATGTCCTTTGCCAAGGAGTCCGCGATCGTTTTCGCTGGCATGAATATGCTTGAGATAAGGACCGAGCGATGTCACGGCTTCTGCGATGTTGCGCTCTT
>Ga0302198_10001047_pt1 | contig 30473 bp, 28 predicted proteins | sample II_Bog_N2_2_FD_193521 | JGI IMG/M metagenome (GOLD analysis project Ga0302198, IMG submission 193521) | Peat permafrost microbial communities from Stordalen Mire near Abisko, Sweden - II_Bog_N2_2 | ecosystem: Environmental > Terrestrial > Soil > Wetlands > Peat | place: Sweden: Abisko...
TGCTCCTGGTCCTAAAGCACCCATCTGAACACCGAGATATGCCTTGGGCCCTTGCCAGTTAGATCCGTCTGCTGACGCCATCACCATCATCTCGTTGCCTTGGTCACTCGCCCCATAGATTAAGTAGAGGGTACAGTTAGAGACCACCAGAGCAGGTGAACTGTTTCCGCCCATCGTTTGACCTAGCATCTGGTTGCTAAAGTTGACTCCATCCGACGAAGATGCGATCCACACATTATTGCTGGGGTCGTCTGCCCTATAGGCGATATAGAGCTTGCCGTTGAAGGACGCTATCGCGGGATCGCTACCGAGCCTAACGTTGGGTACCTGCGTTGCGGTCGGCCAGATCACCCCATCCGGCGAACAAGTCACATGCAAGGTGTGGCCCGGATCGTTCGCCTGGAAGGCTGCACACAGATAGCCGTTGAACGTCGCCAGCGCGGGAGCGCCCCCCATCTGAATATTCGCGAACCCGGTTGCAGTTGGAAAATTGCTCCCCGTCGGCGACGACGTAATGTAGAAGTCGTTATTGACATTCACCCCTCGGAATGCCACATACAGTTGGTTGTTGTACGCCGCCATTGCGGGCGCGCTGCTCGATTGAAGATTCCCGTACGGAGTTGCCTGTGGGACGTTGATCCCTGTCGACGCCGCCGCAATGTAAAGGGCGTTGCTATTCGTATTGACCCCTTCGAATGCCACGTAAAGCTTTCCTTGGAAAGAGGCAAGTGCCGGCTTGGTCGCCATGATTTCGTTCGGCTGTTCGGTCGCCGGCGATGCAAGCCCGTCTTGTGGGCCAGGGCCGCCAGGGTCGCTTGGGCCAGTGTAACTGGCCGCTTCCGTCACTTTGTTTGTCACGAATAAAACGTTTCTGGAATCGTTTGACTGGAAGCCCACGGAAACGCCGTTGCCAAATGCCGCTGCCGCTGGTCCTGTAGTACCCATCTGAACACCAAGATATGCCGCAGGGCCCTGCCAGGTAGATCCGTCCGTTGACGCCGACACCAGCATCTCATGGCCCTGGTCATTCGCTCCATAGATGTAGTAGAGGGTGCCGTTGGAGACCACCAAGGCAGGCGAACTGCTGCCGCCCATCGTTTGACCGGTTAGCTGCTGATTACTAAAGTTGACTCCGTCCGACGAAGATGCGATCCACACATTTCTGCTGGAGTCATTGGCCCTGTAAGCGATATAGAGCTTGCCGTTGAAGGACGCCATCGCGGGATCGCTACCGAGCGAGACATTGGGTATCCCCGTTGCGGTCGGCCAAGTCACCCCATCCGACGAACAGGTCACATACAAGAGGTTACTCGCATCGTTCGCCTTGAAGGCTGCGCACAGTTGATAGTTGAACTCGGCCAGCGCGGGAGCGCCGCCCATCAGAATATCCCCGTGCCCGGTTGCAGTTGGGAAATTGTTCCCTGTCGGCGACGACGTCACGTAGAGAGCGTTATTGACATTTACCCCTCGGAACGCGATAAACAGTTGGCCGTTGAATGCCGCCATTGCGGGCGCGCTGCTCGATTGAAGGTTCCCGTACGGGGTTGCCTGTGGGAAATTGTACCCTGTCGACGACGCAACGTAGAGGGCGTTGCTATCGACATTTACCCCTTCGAATGCCACGTAAAGGCTTCCGTTGAAAGAGGCAAGTGCCGGCTTGGTCGCCATGATATCGTTTGGCTGTTCGGTCGCCGGCGATGCAAACCCATCTTGTGGGCCAGAGCCGCCAGGGTCGCTTGGGCCAGTGTATGTGCCAGCGGGATCGGTCGAACCGCTACCGCCGCTGCTGTCACCGGTATAGCCCGCGGCAACGATATTCGCTTGGACTGCGCTTTCCGTCGCAGCCGATGGATAGCCCGAAGTCATGGCGCCTTCGAAGAAGGAGCCCTGACCCGAGTTGCTATTATCGCCCCCGGTTCCAAGAACGATGGCCCCTTCCAGTTTCATCGGGATGTACCCCGAGTTGACGGTCGGAAGCGTTCCCGAGTATTCCGTGGTGAGGCTGCCGGATTGAGCATTGCCGGCATACAGGGCAAAGGTGGATGTTCCGTTGTTCTCGGACATCGCCGTCACGAAGTCGCTGTTGATGGATTGGTCTCCGAGATTGGAACCATTGCCCATATATTGGCCGTCTTCAAGGTCGGCTTCGACCCATGGACCGGATCCGCTGCAGGGCGGGAACTCTTGGCACGCTGTTCCAAAGTTGAGCGCATCCATATGGCCTGCGTGGTTGTCTTGGCTATTCGTTTCTACGTTTCCGTAGTCGAAGCAGCACAAGTTGTTCACGTACGTGCCGCTGGTCACCATGTAGATGCCTTCCGGCGACGCGCCCTTGGCAACGCCAGAAGTGGCGTTGTTTCGGTAGCCGACGCCAGGTGTCACTTTCACGCCGTAGGCTTCATTTCCGTTGACGCTAATGGGCAGCGCGTTCGCTACCGCACCGGAATCGGCGGTCGACACCGCTCCTCCACCTGCGCCTTCGATGGCCAGATTATTACCGTAGGACGATTGATCGTAAATCATCGTTATCGTGCATGTCGTACTCGCGCAGAATGAATCCTGCGCGGCCGCGTTTGCGTTACCGCCCGCGGCCAATGTGCCGATGTCGCTGGTAGAGCCATCCGACGCACGCTTGACCTGGTAGAGCCTTCCGCTATAGGTGCCGAACAGAGCCCGCACCGTGCTATGCGCGGCAACGCATGGCGTGCCGCCAGAAGCATAGATATCGCAAGTGGAAGTGCCAGTGCCGGTAGAAACTGCCTGTGTGGTCAGAGTTAGCGAGTTGGAGGTGTTTCCCTGGTACGTAGCATCTCCGGAATACGTTGCAGTGTAGATGTGGGATCCTGCCGCTATGGAAGTCACGGCAAAACCTGCAGACCCGCTATTCACCGAAACGGTGCCGATTGTTGTCAAATTATCCTGGAAGGTCACCGTTCCGGTTGCATCTGCGGGGCTGACGATGACTGTCAGTTGAACATTATCGCCTGCTACTGGAGAGGTTTCGCTGGCAGATAATGCAACCGACACGGCATTGGATACAGCCGAAGGATTGGGCTGCATATAACTTAGGTTCCGCTTGCCGTCGGCTTTTAGATTGATGTCGTACCATTGGGGACGGTCGGTAGTGATTAGCTGGAAATTATTGTTTGTTACGAAGGTGTAATCGCCCCGATCGTCCGCCGTGTCCGTGGGTTGCCCCGCACCATAGTTGGGATTCGGAATTGTTGGAAATGGGGTTGCTGGATTTGATGAGATGGGAGCGTTCAGGTTTGGCATAGTAGGACCATACAGGTAGGCCGTCATAGGGAGGCAGCAGTAACCTGTATTTGTGTAGAAAAGCGGAGTTTTGTGTGCCGTCGGAGGGGTAATAGTACTCCGCGTACGGACTAAAAATCCCAACGGTGCTCGACGATCCTCTGTATGACCTCGCGTATTTTAATGTCTTGTCCAGAATTCCGCCGTTTTGCTTATAATCGACTTCTATCGCAGGAAAGGAGATGTTGTCATCATTCTGAAATGTTTTTATATTGCTGAGGATTCCATTTTCATCGCCAAAAGCATTCGGACTTATGTTCGACGTGCTGTAGTACGGAAAATAGTTTACTTCTGAATAAGATTCGTTATTGACAGTCGGAAAGGTATTCTCGAAGCATTGAACTGGCGTATCACAGCTGTCATTTGGCTGAAACGCTGTTGCCGGCATCTTAAAGAGAACCGACTCGGCGAAGGGCCGGCCCTTTGAATCGGTGGTTCCGGCAACGACGCTCCATACGGCTGTTGCAGTCGCGGCGTCCTTAATATCGAACGCCACGACCATTTGAATATTTTTGTTTTTTATCTCGGTCAGTGCATCCTGCACCGTAGGGGGAAATACTCCCGAGAAGAGGCTGTGGCCAGTTGTCGAACATCCATGGTTATAAAAACCATTATTGCCCTTGGTCAGACTGATGGAATCCCTCAAAACGAAGTTGTCGGAGTAGTAGTACTTCGTCCGCGTGAGGGAAGTGTCCGCTACTACAAGGTCTTTTGCGTCATTCGTAGAATTGGTTCCCAAGCTCTGGAACGGATCAAAGGGAACGCCGTCAAGACTGCCGCCGAGGTAGGTACACGTCTCACGTCCCCAGGTAAGGTCGTGACTCAAAATCGGGACGTTATCGCTGGTGAGTTTCACATCCAACTCAATCATCTCGATTCCTGCCTGCGCGGTCAGGTCAATGGCTTGAAGTGAGTTTTCCGGAACATGCGCGTTGCTTCCGTCAACGATAGCGTGGATACCACGGTGGGACGCAATGATGGAGAGGTCACTGTTGGGGGTCCAGATTGCGCCCATTATTTTCCTTGTGTCAAAATTATTCGGATTGTAATTTTGCGCTCGAAGGAAAGCACTTGTGCCGAGGAGGATAAGAGCAATCACAATCATGAGAATGTGGCGGGCAGATCGTCGACTGACAGGCAAGATGCCGAATTGAAGTTGATCGCGGTGAGTCGAATCCCCTGTCTTCTGAGCGCTCCGCAACGTTCCCAAGGAGCGGTGGACCATCGTGGAAATGCGAGTGGTATGCATGATGAATCTCCTTGTTTTCAGTAAAACCATAAGCTGAAGTGGCTTAGGGAAGTTAAGGGGCCCAGAAAGAAACTGCTGCGCCTTGTTTGATCCTTCACCATTAGACATGAGGAATGTTTCGCCGTGTGAAAGCGAACCTGGAGGCAACGTTGCAGCCTCCAGGCTCAGTCGATTTAGATCTCAGAACTGCAACTTCATGGAGAACTGAATGACTCTGGAGTTGGGCTGTTCGCCGCTGAATCGTTCGCTGGTAATCTGGCCGAACGCGCCAGTCTGGTTTGATTGGTGATGGCTCCTCCACCGCCGCCTACGTTCGTTGCCGGTTGTCCGTGGGCAGGCGTGTTGAGGAGGTTGAAGGCGTCCGCTCGAAATTGCAGGCTTGATTCGCGCAGCGTTGCAAAGTTCTTGAACAGCGACATGTCGACACGGTTGTACCTCGGTCCCACAACGGTGGTCGATCCCTGATTTCCGTAAAACGAAGACAGCGGCAGATAATTGTAGTTAGCCGCTGTTACGCTAGTTGGGTTTGCAAAAGAGCAGGGATTGAACCAGTGCGTCACAGTTTTGGCGGCGGTTGCACAGGCAGGTCCAGTGTTTTGCACGGTCCCTCCAGTGGTAAACGGATTCGCGACCTTTAGGGGATATGAGACTCCGTTTCCCAGCGTGTTGTTGGCCACGAGTGCTACGGGGCTTCCCGTTTGCACGCGAAAGGTCCGGACGACGTCTTTCCATGTAGAGCCCTCAGATGCAAGCAGCGCAGTAATGTTCTGAAAAGTCTTGACGGACTGAGCGCGGATGTCACCGATGTGAATTGAATCGCCGTGCTCGTCGATACTGGCCGTGCCGGAGATAAGAAGAATTACGAGGTCATTCAGGTCAAGATGTATCCCTCGCGAGAACGAACTAGGTTTCGTGTAGTGAAACGCTTCGTTCAGTACGGTTGGGTTGCTAATGGCCCGCTTCGCGATCAGAGTGCCGGCCACGTTCTGCAGCAAATCCTGGATTGTCATAATCTCCTCTGATAAACCACTTCACTTGGGCAGTGTGCGCGCCAGCCTCAATTGAAAATCAAGTCATCTGAATGTGCCGGACCATCGTAAAGAGCTCCCAGGTGGAGCAGGGGGTTCAAACAACGTAGAGAACTTCTTTGTGCGTAGCGAGGTCTGCTGGCAGTCCTCGTTGATCGAAAATCGCTACACCAGATTCCAGTGCGATTGAGCATCTTCGGATTGCTTCATGCAGTCCGTCAATTCGATAACCAGGAACAAATTGAGCCATAGATCTCCCGAGCGGAGTACGGCCGCGCGCGATTCTCCAGTATGCCCCTTGACGGCGACACAACCAAAGCAGTGTTTAGATGTTCGGAGATACATAGGCACAGGGTCTCTTCATGGTCCAGATACCTCAGCGCGGAGAGCCAGACGTAGTGAGCAAGGATGGCTGCGTCGATAGCACTGTTCTCTGGATCGTCGGTGTCGGGTACTGTGCTAACCATCTCCTGATTCTCAAAAACGGCAATACTGGTGAACGGTCTCGGCTTTTTGCGCATCCCAAAGCGAGCGATGACGACTCTCGGCCGCGCGCGACGAAGTGCCTCCGATGCAGACCACTCGACGAATGCGTTGGGAAAAACCAAAGCACCGTTCCCACTCAGAAAGACTTCCACTACAAAGCTGCGCAGGTTGTGTTGCCGGACAAGTCCGGGAGGGCACCAGCTCGACCAGTCGGCTTGACGCAGACCCGCCATCGTCTTATCGGCTTCTGGTATATCTTTGGGAATCGTATTCAGGCCTGCCAGAAACTTATCACGGAACAGTTTTAGATCCGCATAGTTCAAGGTGGATGCCGAAGGTACGGCAGAAAGTGTGCTATCCAGCCCGCTATCCGCATCGATGAGCCACATATCGGCAGGATCTGAGCTTCCTTGACGGGCGAGAAGATCGGGAATGCTTTTTTGGCCAGGCTGCGGTCGCAAAAGAAGATCATACAATTCTTGCGCATCGCTGGAGAGGTCGATCTCCTGACACTCTCCATTCCAGTTCCGCCAAGCTTCGCGACGATCGATGGGCAAGCTCTTCGGCAGCAAAAGAAGGATCAACCGCCTCCGCGCGGTCTCCTCACTTACAAGTTCCTTCGACTTGGCATCAACGGCCTCGTATACCCTTTGCACCTCGCGCCGCCAGTCCGCGTAGTATTCAGAGCGGGCGAGCTCAGTAGCATTCCCTACCGTGTCGCCGGCAGCGGAGAATTGCCAGCGGTCCACGCCCATCTTCAATTCGATGCTGCGTAAGGATGCTGTCAATGCGGTCAGATCATTCGGGCTGAAGGACTGAGTTCCTTTGATAAAGGAGTGAAATCGACTCCTCTCAAAGGGAAAGAGAGTGTCCCATTGCGCCAACTGCTGATTGAGCGCAGGGCGAAGTGTCAACGGCAAGCGTGCGATCGTTCTCCGCCATTCCACTGCTTCATTCGTTTTTTCTGCAACGGCTAAATCCGTTTCACTCATCATTCTCTGACTCACACGTGAATCTCATGAAGAACATTGCCTGCTGTCTCTAGATCATTCAACCCGAACATCTTTGCAATGGTAGGGCACAAATCGATGTGCTGAACTAAGCGTTCTACGGTTCCAGTGGCCTTTACTCCAGCGCCGAGGCACATCATCCACGTGCGGCGAGTCGAGTCGTTGTCCAGCCTGTGATTGAAGAACCCGTTGGTGGGAGAGCCATCCAGGTCGCGGCCAAACTCAGGCAGGACGAAAATGGTTGTGTTGCCCCGGTACGATGGATTAGTTTGCACTTCGTGCCACAGTTCGTACACCAACCGGTCGAGAGTGCGAATGCCTGCAACGTGCAGGGAATATGATCCGAAGTGAGCCGCTTCCATATCCGAAAAAGTGATTGCGAGCAGGGAAGGTGCGAAGCGCCGCATGACTTCCACGCTAACGAGATAAGTGAACTCGTCTCCTGTAACGGGCGCGTTTGTGCGTGCCAGGTCTTCAACGGCATGCAACACGGAAAGTTGGGTAGAATCGTCCAGCGTGGAGGTATCTCCGGAGACTGACCACCCCAGTCCTTCATAATTATTGGTTTTCAATATAGCTTCAATTTCAATCTGCATCGCACTCCTGTCCGCGCTATGCGCGGCGTGTCCCTGCGATGCGGCATTGACGACAGCGTTGATCAGGAGCTGCTTGGGAAAGATAACATTCGCTCCATAAGATGGCCCGAATGTGCGAACCTGACTTGCGCCTATTTGATTGCTCAGGGCCTTATTGCTCGAAATAATCCACGCGTCGGTTTGGGGAGCCTTCAAACCCTTACGGAAATACTCAAAGACGGTCGGGGCTTGCGGTGGCGTCTTTCCCCAATCGTCTATCCTCTGCCAACTACCTGTGAGGACACTGGAGATCGTGTTGAAATGCGAGGTCACTCCCGCGTTGACTACGGAAGGGAAGAAGAGGCTTTGCGGGAGCAAGTCACGATAGAAATGAGGAATGTTGGCAAAACCGGTTTCCTCAAAGGTTTCGGCCCTCCGCACTCCGCCGCACATCACCACGATGACTTTTTGCCTGTCTTTGTGCAGCGAGTAAGCTCTATCCAATCCTAAAGCGCGCACACGCGCCCCCGCCCATTGATCCACCACCAGAGCTGCCGCAGCCTTTAGAAAAACCCGCCGGGAAGAGTTTGACGCCATCATAGCCCCCTTCATGTACGAGCAAACGAACAGCAGAGAGACAGTGAAACAAAATCCTGCACAACCACACGAGCCTGAACAGAAGTCCACACCGGAGTTAGTGACGATCAATCTACGTTAGAAAGGGGGCCCGAAGGAAGAGTTTGCAGCCTTCGGGCCCAGTCAAAGTGCATCTCAAAACTGCAGCTTCATGGAAAATTGAATGACCCGCGAGTCAGGCTGTTCGCCGCTGAATCGTTCGTTGGTGATCTGGCCGAAAAGGCCATTCTGAATTTGACCGTTTATGCCGCCGCCGCCGCCGGCTACCTGGATGGCCGGTTGTCCATGGGCAGGCGTGTTGAGGAGGTTGAAGGCGTCCGCTCGAAATTGCAGGCTTGATTCGCGCAGCGTTGCAAAGTTCTTGAACAGCGACATGTCGACACGGTTGTACCCCGGTCCCACAACGGTAGTCGATCCCTGATTTCCGTAGAACGAAGACAGCGGCAGAGAATTGTAGTTAGCCGCTGTTACACTGGTTGGGTTTGCAAAAGAGCATGGGTTGAACCAGTGCGTCACAGTCTTGGTGGCAGTTGCGCACCCGAGTTTAGTGTTTTGTACAGTTCCTGCGGAAGCAAATGGATTCGCGACCTGGATAGGATACGAGATTCCGTTCCCCAGCGTGTTGGAAGCCACGAGATCAACTGGGCTGCCCGTTTGCACACGGAAGATCAACGATGTCTCCCAGCCGCCTACAATCTCGTTCAAAACGCCGGCTTGGTTGAGGAATCTCTGACGACTTCCAAGTGGCAGCGCATAGTGTGCGTTCAGCGTCGCCCTCTGCCGTACATCTGAAAGATCGGTGCCGTAGTCATAGTGGGCACCGAGCCATTGAATAAGGCGATAGCCGGCTTGCCCAGAATAACTGCCGAGTGGTGGCCGGGCGTCGTCCAGTGCATGTGAGTATGTATAGGTTGCAAGAAAAGAGAGATTCTTGCTTGTGCTCTTCTCGAATTTGGACTGGAGTGCGTTGTAGTTGCCAATCCCGTTATCTAAGACCAACCTGCCACTGGTCAGGCCGTAGGTGCCGAAACTACTGCCAGCGATTCCAGGAATGCCGCCCCCCAGCGGCAAGTACTGATTGTAGGAGGTTCCGGGAGCCAAGAGGCCGTCATAGGTGTCCGTAGTGCCGTTTGAGATGCGCAGATGGAGGTCCACATTCCCGACGTAGCCAACCGTGACTGACGCGGTGGGGCTGATTGCATACTGCATACTCAGGTTGTAGCTCTCCGTGTACGGCGTTTTATTGCTGACTCCATACGATTGAACGGCGGGGTTAACGATGTTCGTGGTGCTCAACGCTCCGTTGCCCTGCAACAACCCGGCGAATCCGTTTTCGAGTGTGGTTAATGGAACGGTGCAGTTGGTGGGCGAACTGCAAGTCTGCTGCGCGATAGAGTCGGATATAGCGAACGGCACATTCTGTCCGATATTCGGCCCATAACCAAGGCTCTCTAAGCCACCGAAGAAGATGCCATAGCCGCCGCGAATGACAAGTTTGTCTGTAGGCGAATATGCGAAGCCGAAGCGGGGCGCGAAATTCAAATGCGGCGCGTTGACCAGCGAATCGTTGCTCGTGTATCGCAATGCAATGTTGTTCTTTGCCAGACTTGCAAGGAAACCTACCGGCAGTGCATATGAACTACCCTTGTAAGGAATGTCGTATTCTCCACCGCCTTGGACATAGTTCGGAGCGCCAGCGACTCCTGCCACAGGTGTATAGTTTTCGGGAATAAAGTTAGCCTGACGGCCATGCCTCTCGACATAAGGCTGCGCGTATTCCCAACGAATACCAAGATTCAAAGTGAGCTTACGGGGCAGCTTCCAATCGTCCTGCAAGAAGATGGCGTCGTACCAGCGCTGATTCTCGGTATTGTAGAAATTGTTGATGGTGGCGCTTTGCATATTGTCCATGAGGAAGTCAACGATGCCGGCGCCTGAGGTCCCTGTGTGAGCCGGGTCGTCGCTGTACATCCCGTTGTAGACCAAATTTCCTCTGGACTGACCGGGCTGGAGCGTAGAAGTGAGGATGCGCTGCGCGTTCATGCCGATCTTCAGGGCATGATTCCTAAATGTGGTCGTAATGTTGTCGAGAAATTGCGCAACATTCTCATATTCCTCGCTCGGGGTATAGCGGGGTGAGCCCGCGGCTGACAAACCGGAGATGTTGAAGTAAGGCAGGCCTCCGTTTAATGGACCGGAGGGGATACCGCCTATGCCGTAGGTGCTGGACTCGCTGGTGCCACTGTTTTCCTGCCGGAAGGTTGCGTGAACCCAGTTGTAACCGAAGCGGGCCTCATTCACCAATTTTTGGCTGAAGACGTGGGTCTCGCTAGAGGTAAAGTTGCGGCCTTCGGTTGCAACTAAGCCGTCCGCGTCAAACGCACCGCCATCCAGGATCGGCCCCAACGGGCTTTGGTAATGCTGAGGCTCCTGCGAATAGCTATAGCGGGCAAACGCCTGGTCTGCCCCACTCATGTTCCAGTCGGAGCGGACGTCGTACTGTGTGGTGTCGTCGGTGATCTTTCCAGGAAAGAGATAGTTGCTGGTAGTCTGGCCCACCGCTCCGTAGTTGGGGAGCGGGTAGTTCGCCAGCAGGCTTTTCGCGATCACATTCACCTGGCCGGGGCAGAGGGTGTTTTGCACTCCGTTGCAGGCCAAGGTATTGCTGGTCGTACTCCCTGGTGTGGCCGGCCCGCCGGCAGTATAGAGAGTCTGCACTTTTCCGTTCAGAGTTGGATTCAGCAACTCTGTAAAGTCGGTGAATCCGCTGCTATGCTGGAGGGCGGTCGGAACGGTGAAGAAGCTGCCGCTTCGCTGATATACAACCCGGTTGGCTTCCATATCTCCGAAGAGGAACAGCTTGTTCTTGAGGACCGGGCCGCCCAGCGTTCCGCCGAATTGATTCTGGTGGTAATACGGTTTCTTGAGTGAGAACCAATCTGTATCGTTTAGCTTATCGTTCCGGAAGTACTCCCACAGCGACCCGTGCAGGGCGTTAGTTCCCGATTTAATTGAGGCACTGAGCACACCGCCGGCGTCATGGCCCAACTCGGCGCTAAAGTTGGAGGTCTGTACGCTGAACTCCGACAAGGCATCGGGCGGAGGCTTGATGACATAACTGGCGCCATTCAAGAAATCCGCCAGGTTGACGTTGTTGTCAACACCGTCGAGGATGAAGTTGTTCTGCTCGGCGCGCTGCCCGTTGGCGGAGAAATCTCCCCTTGCCGCGCCGCGTGATCCTGCGTTTGCTGGGGCAACGCCCATGGTCATCTGGGCGATATAGACATAGTTCCGTCCGTTGAGCGGGGTCTCTTGTATGGTTTCGGCGGAGAGCGTCTGGCCCACAGAGGCATCTTGCGTTTGCATCTGAGCTTCTTGTGCTGCGACCGTCACCGTCGTGGCCGAAGCGCCCACGTGCAACTGTATGTTGACGCCGAGACGTCCTTGAGCGTGCACCTCCAGGCCGGAACGCAGGTCAGTCTCGAATCCATCCGCTGAAACCCTGAGTTCATAAGTTCCGATTTTCAGCGGAGACAGGGCAAAAGTTCCGCTGCCATTACTCTTGCGGGTCATCGTAAACCCGGTATTGACGTCCTTGACTTCTACTGTTGCATTGGCGACAACGGCGCCTGTGGTATCCGCGACCGTTCCAATGATGGTGCCCTGATCTTCCTGGGCTCGCGCGAAGGGCGTCTGCATCATCCATAGCAGAGCAATCGCAAATGTGACAGCAAGTAGACGGCAGTTTGTGCCGCTTCGAGTTCTTGAGAACATCACCTAGCCTCGCAATCTGATCATCACTGTTGGTGCAAAGGATTCATCGGGGGATTTGGCTGGATTTGCTGAAGTAAAAATGGAACATGCGAAGAATAAAAGCGCCGTGCAAGCTCCTTGAGTTTTGGTGCGTACAGCTTCCGCCGTGCGTCTTGGCCGATAGCGGAATTCGCAAGGACAGTTCATCACCTGCCAGAGGAGTACAACAGGGGCTATCCGGTGAATTACGGCGCTCGTTGCTCGTGCATTTAACCTGCTGTTCATCGCAGCGTCAAACTTGTCTTCCGCGCCGCGTCACTTCGATGCGGGACCAGGAAACATTGGGAGGATCGCAGTGGCTCCAAGTCGCGATGCTCCCCGATGGAGCGCACCTGCCTGGTGGACTTCCATCCTAGTAGCCTCGGATCGAGGGTGATATTGACGGACGATGTGTTGCGGTTGAAGCGGCCAACCGCCTACGGTCGTCGGCAAGGTCGCGCGCCCAGATCTCGATGGGCCCCTGGATCACACTGGCCGGAGCGGTGGAGCTTGCACATTGGGACAATCAGTTCGCTAAAAAACCGTGCTTCAAACTCCTATGGATGGATAACAAGCAAAACGACTCCATGGGGAGCGACGAGAAAAGTTCTAGAACCTTGAATAGGCGGCAAATCTCTGTGCAACCATACGTCACGCACCTTGGCCACTTCCTTCAATCCGAACAACTTAAGGTCGAGAGAAATGCTGACAGGTCCCTGATTTCGGTTGAAGAGGCCTACCGCAATTGATCCGTCTGTGAGATCGCGAGCCCAGATCTCTAGGGGCCCCTCGGCGCAAAACCGGCTACCTTGTCGCCCTGCGGGATCCTGATCGATACTCAGGACCTCGCGGTTGTTGAGAATTGCCAAAGAGTCAGAATCCATCTTCGACAAGTTGTTGCCAGCGAGCAGGGGCGCAGCGAGCAAGGACCACAGGCTCAACTGCGTCCTGGCCTCATCGGGAGTCAGTCCCCCGTTGCCGATCTCGAGCATGTCTGGATCATTCCAATGGCCCCGGCCTGCAAACTTCGAGAGCCCTCCCTGAGCAAATCCAATCTCCGTAACACTGAGATAGTTGTCGCGGATGTCGTCACCTGTGCGCCACAAATTTGCCCCCGCTTGGCTTGCCCAAGTCCAACCACGCGACAATCCATGTTGGCTGATACTGTACACAATCGGTCTTCCGGTGGCCTGAAGTGCAGAGTGCATTCTCTCGAAAACGCCGAACATCATCTGTTGTGCGAGGTCGGGGTCGCCATGCGCCTCTTGGTCGAGAACCTTCCGGTAAGAACAAATGTCGTATTTGAGGTAATCTACGCCCCACTTCGCGAATGCTTTGGCATCCTGTTCTTCGTGCCCCATGCTCCCTTCGTTGCCGGCACAGGTGAGCGGACCTGGTGAGGAGTAGATGCCCAGCTTCAATCCTCGCGCATGAACATAGTCGGCGAGCGCCTTCATGTCCGGGAAACGCTCGTTGGGGGTCAGTTCACCGGATTCGGTGCGCTTGCCCTGCCAGCCATCATCAATGTTGACATATATATAGCCACTGTCGCGCATTCCAGTTGCGGCAAGAGCGTCAGCGGCCGCACGAACGTCCGCATCGCTGATTTTGGCTCCAAAATGATTCCAACTGTTCCACCCCATCGGGGGGGTCGTAGCCAATTGAGCTAGAGTTGCTCGGCTGGCTAAGCAGAAGAACATAATCAGCATCGCCAGAAATGAGATCGTCTTCGACCGGTTGAGGGGGCACTGAAAAGCTGCTACCATAGAGATGAGATTTTCGCTAGTCACCATTTCCATATTGTGAGCAGAAGGTTGCTTCCACAACAGGGATTTCACGGGATCATCCCTTCGTTTCCGGTCGTTTAGCGAGATGCGACCTCCCACTGTCCACCGCTATTCAACGTCCGTTAATGATCCGTCGGTATCTTTAGGAGTCGAGGGACTGTCAATGACTTCCGCACCGGCTGCAGTACGTGACAGTCCGCCGCGTATCGAGGAACCAGATCTTCAGGACGGCGAGGGTGGCGCGAAGACTCCATCCGGCCTCGAAATGGACCCTCGGTGGCTTAGCGTCCAGCGTCTCATCAATACAGAAAGTCTTGCCAAAGCTACTCGGCTCTCGTCATTCCTCCAGTATATAGTTGAACGATTTTTGCGGGGGCGGACTGAAGAAATTACGGAGCAACAGATTGGCGTTCACGTCTTCGGACGTCCCACTGATTACAATCCTGGCGATGACAATATTGTGCGTCAGACCGCAAGACAACTGCGGCAGCGGCTGGCACTTTATTATCAGGAGGAGGGTCGCAGCGAACAGATCCAGGTAGTCGTTCCCCGTGGCGGCTACATCCCTCATTTTCAGTACATGAGTGAAGCAACAAATCCCTCAGAGTTTGTGGATGCAACACCAGCAGCAGAGGGCACTCCGGTTGAAGACTCAAGGGATCTCCCAGTAGATATTCCTCAAACCAGTCTCACCGCGACAGGTCAGCGCAGTCAAAACGTAAAATCGGCTGCTCTCGTCGGCTTTGGTGTTCTGCTCGGTCTAGCGCTCGCGCTACTTATCGGCTTTGGAAGAGCACGACTGCTTCACCCCCCCACCGAAGCCGACAAGCTTTGGAGCGTCTTGTTTACGCCGAACAAGCGCATGATCGTCGTTACGGGCGACGCCGGTGTCAACATGTACGCAAACCTTGCCAGGACCCAGGTTGACGCTTGGGAGTACGGCTCAGGCTCGTACCTGAGCAAACCGGACGCGCAAACACCGTCAGGTTTCACTTGGTCTCCATTTGCGGCTCGACGGTACACCACAACCGCGGATATGAAGTTCGTCTCAACAATATTTCAGCTTCCGAACATTAATCGAACCCGGATGGAGGTTCGTTTCGCGCGCGATATAATTGCCCAAGATTTCAAAGAATCGAATGTCATTTTGATAGGTTCTTCCGCCTACAATCCTTGGGTTCAAATCTTCGATAAGAACCAGAATTTTAAGATGGTCTACAACGGAACTGAAAACAGCATAACCGTTCTTAACCGCCAACCAGTCAAGGGTGAACAGGCGAGCTACAAGTGGAGCGAGGCGGACCCTCAAAGAACCGGTTATGCCCTCATTTCTCTGACGGACAATCTGGATTCCACTGGTAAGATTCTTCTTGTTGAAGGGACGACGATGGGTGGAGTTGACGCCGCCATGGATTTTCTTTTTCACCCGGCGCAGATGGACCCGGTCATTCGCAAGGCGATCGGCAAGAGCGGCGAGCCATCCAACTTCGAGTTGCTTTTGGAGACCACTTTCTACTGGGGCGGCAGCATGAAGACCAAAGTCATTGCGGAAAGAGTTCACTAGTCTGCTTAGCTGAGAACTAGGTCAGCTAGACAAGGCTGGACGCGGTTTTCGTAATCGCGATTACGATATTTCTGCGAAGCCAGAAATGTCACCATGCTCACCAATCTGCTCACCCCCCTTGGGTCTGCGGTCGTTCTCAACCGTCCTGACCGAGCGAGCAGTTTCAGAAACAAGACGAATGTGGATTCCCTGCGGGCGAGGTGAAAACCCCAAATGGGTCTGTAGACGCTGCCCGCAGCCACTCTACTTGCCAGCAACGAACGCCAAGCGACGTCTCCGTAAGATATGGCAACCTGTGCGCCATAGGCTGCATGATCTGATGAGTGCCGCGGTCGGCGGCGGAAAGTGCGGCCCCGAGGAGCTTCGCTCCACAATGATGCACTTGCAGCCGAAAACCCTCGGAATGACATCCGCCTCTCCACTTGCCGCAGATCCGCTCCTTGCCCAGTTCTCGATCGATCTCTTGGTTGAAGTGTCTGGTACGCGATATATAGCACCCCGTTAGTCCAGTGGGCCACACGTGAGATCCTCCGGCGTGCCAGACCGATGGCAGCATTGATCAGATTTACGCCGCGCGTTCGGCAACGTCCTATGAACCAGCAGTGGTCTAGAGCTGACGAAGAGCCCGAAGTTGACTTTACGGGCTCTCTCGTCGATGCAGACATGGCTGCTTACTCTAAGTGGATCTACCTGAACCGCTTGGCCGGTACCGATTCCGCTGGCTTTGTTGCATTCCATTCAGGTCGTCGTCAGGCATTTGCAAGCGGACCGGGCCTACGAAGAGGCACATTCTTCAATCAAGCCATCTCTCAGTCAAAACTGCTCTCTCTCATTCCGTAGACCTCTAGCACCTCGCTTTCTGAATACGGCGTAGATCAGAAATACTGCTTGAAACGCTGCATTCATCTCTGGATCGCTGAAAATCTTAGATTCTTACCGCCCGATTTGTAAACAAGAATACTTCAACAAATATCAGGCAGCTTCGAGCAGTTGAATGATGTTTTTGATAGAGTGGTCAGCTTTGTAGAAAGCGGTTTCGAGTTTGCTCTTGGGTCGTAGGGCGGCAGTGGGCTGATGATGAAAGAGGCTGTTTGCAAGCGGGCCGCAGAGTTGCTTGTGGAAGAGGATGAAGAGCAGGGCGACCTTGGTTCCGTTCTCTGTCAGCCGATAGGCGTATCGCTTTCCGTCGTGGGCGAGCAGCCCATGAGCCTTCAGTTTGCGCAGGTCGTAGCGGAGTTGATTGAGGCAATAGCGGTCCGCGCCGATGCGGAAACTGGTGAGGATGGCTTCGTGGATCTGGCGGGTGCTCCAGCCGGATACAACCGTTCCGCCGTGCAGCAGCACTTCCATCAGGCGGATCATGCGGGTGTCGTGGATCTTGATGCCGGGGTACTTTGCCGATCCAACAGCGATGGGCAGCGCCAGCCGTTGGAGCAGTGGAAAATCGACATGCACGTTCAGCCATTGAGCCTGGAAAGCGGCGAACCTGCCGGTGACGGCGAGCAACGCCACAGCAGCATTCGTTTGGGAAGGTGGCAACTCAGAACGAGCAGTGCCCAGATGAGGATTGCGAAATGCACCCTTGTAACCATAAGTAGATCGCCGTTGAAGAGCGGAATCCACAGAACGCAAATGATCGTAAGCATCCCTGCGACAAACCATATCCGTGAAAGAACCCTATAGCCGGAAAACAGGATCAGATCGTGCTCAGGATTCAATTGAGCGTCCGTGTGAGGAATGGCGACGTTGAATATAGACCAAGGGCGTCCCTGTCGATAACTCGAATAGTCAGCGATTCGAGTAATAAAGAAGATACGCAGCGCATGAGCTAGCCAGTTATCATTCGAACCAAGATAGAACACAACTACAAGGAGAACGATATCAATCAATGAGTTGATGACAACTTCTCTTCTGAGCCTCTTCGTATTTTCCGAATGATGCGAAATCTGGTTCCTAATCAATGTTTAAACTCCTGTGTGTCTATGGGATGCGACCATTTCTCCGAAGGCGTAAGTGTGAAGCCTGGGTAACCAAGGGCGCAAATTCTCTCCCAAAACGCAATTGCAGCAGTAAGTCTTGTATCCATTCGCGACGCTTCGGAACTGAGCTTACCGATTGGCGGGATTCTAACACTATACAAAAATAAGAATGTATGAATTTTCGCCTAGTCTCCTTATGCCGTGATGCCCGTCACAGATCCGCCATCAAAGTAAAAAACTTGGCATTTATCGAAAAGGAAAATGCGGGTGAGTTACGAGATAGAATTAAATCGGTCTGATGTAGGCTATTCTTTCCCAACCTTTCGAAACAGCTTGATTGGCCTGGAGAGGTCACAGCTCGAACCCGAAGTCTTGCGTAATCTCCAGCTCTGGCACTTGCTCTATCTTCGGAGCAATCACCAGCTCTTGCTTCACTTCCGGAACATGGGCGGGCGTGTGGGCACTTTCATGGGAACTCTCATCCCCCCAACGCCGCCCCCAACTGCTGACTGTCGTTGGTGAAAATCTGGGCATAGTATGCGCCGCGCGAGATGGCAACATAGGCCATGCGGTTGTTGATCAAGTCTTTGGCGTCCAGTTCGGTATCGACGTGGATCAACACCCTGTTGGCGGTCTGGCCCTGGCCGGCATGACTCCACCCACGGTAAGGATTCGTGTTGGATTGTCACACTCGCGTCTTGACTGAGGCCGATGAGAAGTTTCGCGTGAGCCGGCCCACCTGTAGAACGAGCCGACACCGAAACTTCTCCATCGCCGGTCGTTCGCTCAGAATTCCACCGTCACAGCGCTCTTGCCTGATTGCGCATACAATGGGCCGCATTACCCATTACAGGAGGCTGAAATGCTTGGGAGAATCTGCAGGTGTTTGTTGGTGATCACTTTCAGTTATGAGTGCATGGGCGTGGTGGCGGCGCAACCGCCAACCAAAGATGGCAGGTTCGCCGTCGAAATCCGCAGCGCGAATGTGACGACGCCGGAATATGTGACGATCCCAAATTCGAACACGCTTGCTTTCAACTCTCTGTTCTATGGCAGGAGCCTTCATCGCTTAGAGAACGCAAAGGCGGGCACAGATCAGCCATCGTTGCTGAAGTTGGACTACAAGGTAGAAGGAGACACCGTTTTCATTACAGCCACCGTCTTCTATGGCGACTTCGACCAGCAAAGTTCAAGCGTTCCTTTCGAAAGGCTCCGCCGCCAGACTCTGGCGACGCACTCCGGAAGGCTGAACGATTCTGTCGCCTTCCCGGAGATGGAGCGAGCGGGTCTCGAGCCGCTTGCGCTCCGCATCGTCACGGCCCAGTCTGATAATCCCTACCTCCCTCTGACGCGCAGCGATGTGCCTTCCGTTCAGATCGACTACACACCTGTTGATCGAACCTTTGGGACGGTAACTCTGCGCAATCTATCCAAGAAGGCAGTGAATGCTTACAAAGTCGGCAATTCCGGAGAGACAGGCTCAGGAGTTGGCATAGAGGAAGAGAAAGGCGGGTTGTGTGCGTTAATTGCACCCGGATCGAGTTATCAGGCGCGCATTGGCATTCCACACTCCGGGAGGACCGTCAACGAGACGTTTATCGAGGATCCGCAGCCACAGTATTTGGTCCTCCAGTCAGTGCTTTTCGCCGATGGCTCCTACGAGGGCGACCAGCGGATTGCGGCGGAAATGGCGGAGAGAGAGTTCGGGGACCATGTTCAGCTTGTGCGCATTGGGCGCCTGGCGAGGACCATCCTGGCCGAGGAGAGGCTCGACGATGCGGCCAAAATCGAGCGCATCCGCAACGCAATTCAGCAACTATCCGCCCAGCCCGATTCCGAAATACTCGCCCAATTTCATGCGCAGTTCCCGGCTTTCTCAGAGGATGTCCTCACGAAGGCCGAAAGCAATATCAGTCACGCCATGAAGGGAGAAAGCTCCTCCATGGACCATCTCATCGAAGAGAACGAGCCGATACTTCGGCAGAATCGGACCATTCTCCCCCTGGCGCAGTGGTGGGCAGCGATTAGTGAATGCCATTAAATCTGCTTGACCTGAGTTGATAGCCGGGTTTGGCTCACGTTGTTGTCGTGTCGTCGCCAACTCGTCTCTATGCCAAATCTTCGCCCTGAGAAGTACGCGAGCGTGACCAAGAATCGTAATGCGCTCGCCGCATTGCAGGTTTTGAGCGGTCTTTTGTTCGGTTGTTCCCAGAATGTCATGGTAGGCGGTGAAGGGGCTGCTGTCGTGGCGGGACCATTGTGCCAGAAAGGGGTTGTTCGTGGTTTCGTGAGAAACCCAATGATTTCGTAGAATTGAGAGCCTCAAATCGAGTGGGCAAAAACGACCGTTTATGGCACACTTCTTGCATGGCCAGCCGGCACACCTTTTCGAACGACGTATCCGTGAAGGCAGCTCTGTACGCGCGGGTGTCGACCGACGACGGCCGCCAAACGGTTGCCAACCAGGTGCGGCAGTTGCGCGAACTGGCGGTGGCGCGAGAGTTTGAAATCTTCCGTGAATATACGGATGAGGAAACGGGCGCCAGCCCGAGCCGGACCGCTACGGCGTGCGGGTCGTGAGCCTCAGGCAGGGCTGGCTCGATTACGATCCTCGGATTGACGAGGACCCTGAGCTGCGCGAGATGCGAAACATCCAGACAGCGGTCGCTCTGACCTGGGCCGCGCTTGAGCGACAGAAGATATCTCGTCGAACGAAGGCCGGTCTCGAACGCGCTCGAGGTGAGGGCAAGCGCCTGGGCCGCAAACCGGTTGATGCTACCGGTGAGCAGGTATGCCGGCTGCTTGCAAAAGGGACCTTCATGTCGCAGGTGGCGGTCAAGCTTCATATCAGCCGTCGCACGGCGTATCGTTTGCGCGACCGATTACAAGTGAGCGACCAATAGATGGCGGGAATCGGCGACACAGCTTCCAACGCGGACGCCCGCGCCATTGCCTGAATCACGTCATTCCGTGTAAGCGCAATCACGATGGCATCGATGGCATGATGCCGGTGATCGGTTCTCGGCTTTCCAGTGCTTTCGCTTGGTTCGGGGGGAATAATATTGCGCAGAATCTGCTCGAAGCCCCAGTTCCGGCGCAAGGTTGCGGTCACGGCTCCGGTCGAAGCGAAGATGATTTGGCGCTTGCCGCCATTCTCCGCCACATCTCTTCCACCATAAAGCGTGCTCAGCAGCCGTTGCCATTCTGGACTATATGTCCGATGATGGATTTGGGACGGGCACGCACCGTCCTGGGGTGTGGAAACCCCAACAACACTTGAGCGCGCGAATATGCGCGCACGAACCCCTATGCCTTTGCGGTCGGGGTGCCTGTGACGTATGTCCAGGCCCCTAAAGCTAAAGGTCACAGGAGCCGAGTGTTGTCGGCTTTCCAACTCCCCGATCACGGGTTATAAGGGTAGTTTGCGGGGGCGCACCGCAGACGTTTCTCCCTTCTACCAGGTTGAGGAGCTGTCATTGATTCCTCCTGAGACAAAACCTGCATCGCGCCCCCTGCGGCATGTGATAAACAGCTCATATGGGTGCGACCGCCTACTTTTTCGGTCAAGACTCTCATCCTGCGAACCTCTCCAACCTTCCGCGTACTGTATCGGGGAATGTGAGGGAGCTTCCGAATGAGTGAACTGCGCTTCCGTCCCGACAAAGAAGGCAGGTTGATGCTTCCTGAGCAGTGCGGGATTGAGGCTTCCTGTTACGAAACCGAGGAAGCGCGTCAAGCCGTCACCGCGGCGATGGAGCAAATCCTTTATGCGCTCGCACTTGTCGGCATGGATCTCCGAGCTCTGGACGGGATTACCCTGTCCCATGATTGCCGGACGGATGCGACAGCTTTGCAGAAGATGCCTGAGGGACAGATTCCCTTGGAAATGAGCGATCAGCCTGACACGATGGAGATGGCGCGGACGGTCGCAGTGTGGCGGGAGAAGGAACTGAGATTTCATATTGTGCTCCGGGCAGGCATTGGCCTGATGACGCTTTCGCCGGAGAAAGATTTGCAAACCGTTGCCCACGCCTGCATCGCCCATGAAGCTGCGCATGTCGAACACGAAGGCCATTTATACCGAACCTTCCCTGATGCCTATGGCTGCCCTCTGGAGTGCGGCGACCGTTCACGGCAGACGTTCCTGAAAGCGATGGATGTGTGGAGCGAATATGCCGCGTGCCGGTCTTCTGCCATGTTCCGCCCGGAAGCAGTCGAAGAGTTTGAAGGTATCTTCTGCCGTGCTCTCGAAGATAGCCTTGCCGCTTCGTCAGCGCAGATCGCAGCCTTTCGGCATGATCGAAACGCTAGGGACGTATTCGTGGGAATCCAGCAGCTCTTCGGAGACGTGTTTATCCATGCCGGATACTTTCTGGGCCATCTGGACGGTCTGGAACTGACGCTCGAAGACCATGCTCCCCGCGTCCCAGAGCTGTTCCAGAAGCATCCGCGGATTCATCCCTTGATTGTCCGTCTGCGTCGGGTTCTACATGAATTGTGGCTGAGCGAATATGCGTGGCAATCCATCGAGGTCTTTACACCGATCTACGATCTGATCAGCGAGATGATGGCGCTACACGGGCTGGCGTTTGCGAGATATGAGGACGAGTGGCGCATCGTCATGTGTGAAGACGAACACGCGACGGAGGCCATCCAAGATACCCTTTCGGCCTGGGCCGCCCACGCGGAGGAGTCCCAGGACTGATTTTATGGACAGTACCAGATCCAATTCGATTTCGGGCACGGAAAGCAGAGTGTAGTATTGCCCCGACGGTCTGGGTTGACCATGACCTTCCCTACTGAATGCGTTTAAGCGTCCTCGGGCCGAAGGTGATTGCTCAGTAGGAGAGCAGACCTCGATGCAGGACGAAGAAGCAGAAGCGTACGCGAGTACGGCCATTCCTGAAGGTGGCGGGCGGAACCTGTCATGGCCCGGAATTGGTGCTGAGACCCGCACGGCGGCTGTTGGGTTGCCGAAAACGAAGGCGATGAGAGCTTTATTGCGCCTATCGCTGTTTCATGAACCGCCGGATACCGAACGGTCCGTCCGGTGGTGTGGGAGGACGGCGGGAGTGATCCCGCCTCCTACCCGATCTCGCTAAAATCGCGCGTGGAGAAACCGTGCTGGTTTCTCCCCCCGGCCCCTCATCCCGCCGCTATTCGGCCTCCGCTCGCCGTCTGCGCGCCAAGAGTCAAGTTCCTCCTCCTGGGCCTTCCCCTTTATCTCTGTGGGGCTGGCATGATGTCAATTACTCGTCGCTACTGCACCTCGTCTTTATGATTTCCCGATTTCCCAAAGTGAAGCCCGCCCCACGTTGCGAGGTGATCCAGAAGAGCACAAACACCTTCACGCGTATTGTCATCCAAGTCGTATTCGATATGTAGAACGAGATCGCTCATGTCCTTTCGAATGATGATCCCATCAGCCTCAAGTTGGCGCAGGTTTTGGGCAAGCATCTTCTTGGAAGCCCCAGGAATAAGCCTCGCGAGTTGACCAAGACGTACCGGCTCAGATCGCATTGCATAGAGAATTTGCACTCTCCATTTACTCTGGAAAAGAACGCCAACAGCGAACGTCGCATTACGCACGTACCTCGTATCTGAGCTATTCATATCGCGTTGTCGCGGTTCTCCTCCCTGATTTGTTGCGGCACGAGGCCCTGACGACTTTGAGACCAGTTCCCACTACCGTCATTGCGGAGTTCGTCGACGACATTTTCTTACCATTGGTTCGCGACAAACGCGCACGCGAGAAGGACAAGTAGAGATGCAACAAAAGCTTCTGGATTGAACGTTGACCAGTGCATGCCTCTCCGGCTTTCCAAATGCCGAAAAGTAAGACCTCCCGCGCTAACGAGTTAGTGCAAATCGCCAATATGCGTTTCCAGGCTTGGCCAGCATGGAAAAGTGCATCGGGTTGCGTCAGTGGAGATCGAGTCGCAGTTTAGGCAGTGCTGGCGGTACGGTCTCCGAGTGTTTCGTCGAGCCAATCAAAGATACGACCAAGCGCCATACGTGCGGCCCCAATGTGGCAATGGTCTCCGGCGCCCTCGCTCACGGCGAAGCGCAGCAAGGTTCTGGGGCAAGTAAGATGATCGAAGAGTTCCTGTGGCTGGCCCTGAGAAAAGAGATCGCCTTCCGCTTCACAAACCAGGGTCGGACAACTGATCTTTTCCGCCACCCCATTGCGCAGATTGTAGTCAAGCGCCGCAGCCAGATAGGCCCTGGGAGTGGGAACGCCCATCGCATACATCCCATGGGTTAATCCCCACTGTGCTATCGGCGAGGCCGTCATGACGGCTTGAATCGCCCGGTCAATCTCAGGTGCGGACTTTGCCAAAAGTCCCTGTCTGAAAGCCGCGCGGTCGGCCTCAGGTGCAAGGGACAAATTGGAAGCACCGTAGTCGTAAATTCCGTCCATCGCGATGAGAGCGGCGACCCGTTTCTCATAAGCGGCAGCGCGGGGCGCCAGTTCGCCGCCCATGCTGATGCCCATCAGAGCAATCCGCTTGGGATCGACACCGGGCAGTTTCAGAGCGAAGTCCACCACGGGCGTGACAACCTTCTCCCAATCCGGCCGGAAGTGCAGCCCCTCGCGGTGGAGTGGACCGAACTGTCCCGGTCCATCGAAGGCCAGCACGTTGTATCCACGCTCAACTGCCGCGCGAGCCCCTTGCACATGCATCTCCTCGGCCGATCCATCGAAGCCGGTATGGATGATGACGAGGGGGCGCCGGGTATTGGAGTTATCTACGCGATGCAAGTAGCTTGGCAGAGTCGTATGTTCATATGGAATCTCCATAGGTTCAATCGGCGGGTCGAAGAGCCTGGCGGACGACAGGTAACACTCAACCGTTTTCCGATAAGCATTGCCGATTCTGGAGTCTTGCGGATTCCCGTGGAGGAAAAACTCTGAAGCGCGATAGTAGGTTGCCGCGCGGAAAAAACTGTCACGCGCGCTGATACGGTGACCGTGCTCAAGCTGCTCCCCTGCCTCTTTCGCAATTCTTTGAGCGATGTCATGCCAGGCCTCGTACCAACTGTCCACATCACCGGCAGTGATGCGGCTCGCGGTCACGAGTACTTCGCCGAATTCGCTGCCTCCATAGTTTGCTGCGCCAAAACCCCGCAGCGTCTCATACCAAAATTGTGCATTGTCCGGGAACAGCGGCGGCTTGCTCCTTGGCACTGCTCCTGCGCGTGTCGCTTGTGAAGATTGGGCATCGGCCCCTGAACTTGCTGCCATCAGAGCAAATGGAATTGCTGCGCCCATAAAGTCTCTCCGGTCCATAGATCGCTCTCCTTCATCTGCAATGAATTTACGATGCAATCAGCGGTTAAGATCTGACTGCGCGGGCGTGATGACGAGCGCGGCGCTCAGGACGCTGCCAGCGTGATCAGCCCCTTGTCCCTGCAATACCGCGCCACAGAGTCTTCGATCGTCGGCAGTTCGCCGAATAGGTCCTTCTGCTTTTGCTTCGCATGGCTGATATAGCCTCCTCTTCGTATCCACGCCAGGACTTTGGCCTGGGCCCGAAGTGACGGGACGAACCAAGCGACGAGCGGCAACATGGCGACAACGATGGACGGGAAGACGGGTTTAGCAACCACGGGTCGACCCAAGGCCCGGGTGAAGGCGGCAGCCACCATGGGTCCAGTGGCGGGGACATCGCAGCATACATCCACGCTCTGGTTCAGGGCCGAGGCTGGCAAGTCGAGGGCAGCTTCAGCCGCGTACCGAGCGAGATCCGGGGAGTAGATCATGTCGAGAGCGACTCCAGGGACAATGTCGGGGAAAACGCCTTTCCGAACTTTTGGGGCCACGACATCCTGGGCTCGGTCAAGGAAGGCTCCACCGCGCAGTGCTAGGTACGGCTGGCGCTGCTCGGTCAGGTATTTCTCGGCCATGAGCTTTTGAGAAAAATGGGGCAAGTCGGGTGCCTTGTCGCATTCAAGAATCGAGATCAAAATGAATCGAGGCACACCAGCACTCTTTACCGCGTCAACCAAGTCTCGATACCCCTCGGTGTCTGCCCGTGAGTTGTCTCCCTTTGTGCGAGCCGAGTGGGCGGAGAAGCCCGCGGCGCTGGCAATAACAGCCTCGGCGCGGGGCTCGGCTGTCATCGCCCGCTGTAGCGAACTAGCATCCCTGAGGTCGGCCACCACAAATTCCGTCACTCCGATTGCTTCGAGCTTCGTACGGTCGCTAGTAGCGCGAACCATGGCCCTGACCCGGGCCCCTTTTTTTAGTAGGGCTCGGACGATCTCCGACCCCAAAGCTCCTGAAGCTCCCACCACCGTCACTGTTCTTGTTTCCATAACTTCTCCTGTCTTGTCGTTCAGCTTTTAGGTTCATGAAGGGGCATCCTCTAACACCCTCTTAGGGACTTGCCAGTTTGGGCCATCGCGGAAGATTAACCATGTATGCGAGCCCCGCTATTGACGAGAGGGTTCCAGCCAGGGTCATCGTGGATATGGGGCCTAGGAGCTTTGCGAGATACCCCACTAGCAGACCCCCAATTGGAACCATCCCCAGGTTCATCAACGCGTAGATCGACATGATCCGGCCACGGAAATGATCCGGCGCTCTTTCCTGAATCAAGGTATTGACGGAAGTCATCTGGATCATGAAACCGAAGCCCACCAACACCAGAAACACAAGTGAAAGTTGTAAATTGTGGGATCTTGCGAATCCCGTCAGTGCGGCGCCGAACAGCAAAGAAGCACCTGCGACCCAAGTTGGGAGCCCGTGCGTGCTTCTGCGCATTATCAAAGTAAATGCGGCTGCCAAGGCACCTGTCCCTGCGGCGGACAGCAGCAGGCCGAAGGTTCGCGGGCCTCCGCGCAAAACATGATCCGCATAAATTGGACCCAGCACTGTATATGCTGTCCCCAATAGGCTAAGGCAGCCAGACAGAAGGAGCATGTGCCGAATTGGCAGGTTCCTGGCCACAAATCCAAAGCCCTCTCCGGCCTCGTGAAGGGCGTTATTTTGATGAGCGTTGGTGTGATTTCGCGGAAGGCCTGGAATTAGTGTCAGCGCCCAGATGACGCCAGCGTAGCTGAGGGCGTTGAGCATGAAGCAACCGCCCTCGCCCAGCATCGCAACGAGGAATCCGCCTATGGCAGGACCTACAACCCTCGCTCCACTAATGAGGGTTGAGTTCAAGGCGATCGCGTTCATCAGGTCATTCTTGGGTACTAATCCCGCCACAAGGACTTGCCGCGCAGGGTAGTCAAATGCATTCACAAGCCCCAATCCAATGGCCGCCACCAACACATGCCAGAACTGAACAGTGTGGAGCACAACCAAAGACCCAAGCCCGAGGGCGAGGAGCAATGAGAGGGTTTGGGTAGCTAGCAGGAGGCGTCGCGTATCCAGGCGCTCAACAATGACACCGGTCACTGACGACAGCAGGAGTATGGGAGCCTGACTGGCGAAAGCGATGAGCCCAAGGGCCGTTGCGCTTCCGGTGATTCGGTATACCAACCAACTCTGCGCGAACAGTTGAATCCAGGTTCCCACCATGGAAACCAGTTGGCCGGAGATAAACAGACGAAAATTCCGATGCCGGAGAGATTGAAACGGGTGTGAAACCGAGTCGGAGGCACCTTTTGGGCGCGGCCCCTTGGGCATGAATTTGCCGCCAAAAATGACGTTATTACCGACGATAGGCCCCTCCTTTGCACCATATTAGTAGGGTCTAGCGATACAATCTATGCTATGGAGTCTCCAAATATATCGAGATCGTCCAGAGTGGCGGCTGATCCGCTCTCCGACGTGCTCTCGCTTCTCAAGCCGCGCAGCTATATGTCCGGCGGAATCGACGCGGGAGGAGATTGGTCTTTCCAGTTCGAGCGGAGCAACTGCTTCTTGTGTTTTGCGCTGGTCTCAGGCCACTGCTGGCTTTCAATCGAAGGTGTCGATGAGGCGGTACGGCTGGAAGTAGGAGATTTTGTGGCGCTGCCGCACGGGCCGGCGTTCCGCCTCGCAAGCGATCTCTCTGTCGCCCCGGTCGACGTTCGATCTATCGTTACTGGGCCACTGAATGGGCGCATTGTCTCGTGGCAAGGCGGCGGAGCGTGCCTGGGTCTCACAGCTTTTTTTACCTTTGCCGCCGAACACGCGAGCATCCTGCTGGGTTTGCTGCCGCCTCTTGTGTATATCCGGAGTCACGCGGACCGTGCCGTCATGCAATGGTATTTGGAACGTATGATTGCGGTGTTGCGGAATCCGCAACCGGGCAGCGTGCTACTGGGAGAGCACCTCGCACAGATGATGCTGATCGAGTTGCTTCGACTCCATGTGACGCAGAAAGAAACGGAAAGAGTCGGCTGGCTCTTCGCGCTCTCCGACCGGCAGTTGAGCGCAGCCATGACGGCAATGCACGAAGACCCCGGCTATCGTTGGACCGTACAGGAACTGGCCGAACGCGCCTGCATGTCGCGGTCAGCCTTTGCGCTGCGCTTTAAGGCCAAGGTTGGGAGTTCCGTCATGGAATATCTGACTCAATGGCGGATGCTCCTCGCAGGCGATCGGCTCATGCACTCGCACGATTCTGTCGCTGCCATCGCTCTCTCACTGGGCTATGAATCCGAGAGCGCGTTCAGCTTTGCCTTCAAGAGGGAGATGGGTTGTTCCCCGCGTCAGTATTGCCGCGCCCGAGCCTCTGCTCTGGCCGATCCTGTTTCCGCGTAAGCCGGAGCAAGACTTCCAGACGTTGCCTTATGACTGTGTTTCAGCAATAGTCCCCGTAGGCTTTCCGGTCTCTTGGTTAGCATGGATAGAGATTCGCGCAGGATATAGATGGGCTGTGTCGAGAGCATGGCGGTGCGCTGTGCGCGACGTTCCATTTCAGTTCTGAGGGCGTTGTCGCAAGGACGAAACCCCAGTAGTTCAAGTACGCCCTGCTGCAGAGCGTACTGAGTCGGCCGGGACGGGATGGTGACGGCCGCTAGATCCTTTCCCGGAAAATATCGTCCGAGAATATGGCGCAGGTCGTCATGAACGGTCTCATAGTTGTATTGGAAAAACTGATGCTTGACTTTGAAATATCCGAGCATCAGTGTCATATGCACGGCGACCGACGTGGTGCGAAAATCAACTATCCGCCGTTCTGCTTCGCTCAGATCGAAGTATGCAAGCCGGTCTTCATTGGAAAAGCGAGGCAAACCGTACAGATCGTCGATTTCGTGCAGGGTGAGGATCGACAGGCGATGGGAATCGTCGGCAATGTGCGGTGTCAGAACTTCCCCCCTCTACGCAACGAACCAACAACGATCAATTCAGATCCAAGCCGCTGAAACGGTCAGTCGGGGGTGGCTCTGGGGTGTAGCGAAAACGAAGGTTTACGCTACACCACCGGAGATCCCGCATAAGCCCCCGTTTCGCTTCCAGAAGTGTCTCATAACCTGTCCCGGAATCTACGTCGCATATACCTTCCTGCCTGATATGATTCGGGACATGCGTATTGGCTATGCCCGCGTCTCGACTGACGACCAGACCCTAGACATGCAAAGGGACGCACTCAAGCGGGCCAAATGCAGCAATGTCTATGGGGAACAGGTATCGGGAAAGAACGCTGATAGGCCGCAACTGGAAAGCTGCCTAAAAAGCCTCCGCAAGGGCGATACCCTCGTTGTCTGGAGGCTGGATCGGCTCGGACGGAACCTGACCGATCTGGTCAGGCTTATCACCGAACTCGAACAACGCAGTATCCATTTCGAGTCGCTGACGGAAAAGATCGAAACGAGTTCACCGGCCGGCCGGCTTGTCTTTCACGTTTTCGCCGCACTGGCGGAGTTCGAACGCAACCTCATCCGCGAACGCACCGTCGCCGGTCTCACAGCCGCTCGCGCACGAGGCCGGAAAGGTGGTCGTCCTGTAAAACTGTCTCCCAAAGAGGTCAAGACCATCCGCGCACTGCTCAAAACCGCCGACATACCCGTCGCCGAGATCGCCGCCCGCTTTGGCATCGCCCGTTCCACCCTCTACCGCACCATGCTCAGGCCCACCACGTGACATCACGGGGTCTCCGTCATCACCCTTGATTCTGGATTGAACCTTTTCGGGGCGTTATGCAAAAAACCCCGAGATCAACCAGGCCATCCATGCCGAGCTACAGGCGAAAGGAATTGTCGGCAGGGAGGAACATCGCGCCCAGGTGCTTGTACCGCGCCAGGACCTCACCGGCGCGGACCGCATCTGGGCGGCCCGGTACAACCCCGGCGACGTGCTGCGCTACAGCCGCAGCTCGCAGGAGACCGGCATCGGCAAAGGCGAGTACGCGCGGGTTAAAAGCGTCGATGCGCCCAACAACCGGCTCACCGTTGAGCGGAAGAGCGGCGAGGAAGTGAGCTACGATCCACGGCGCCAGCAGGGAGTTTCCGTTTACCGCGAGCAGGAGCGGGCCTTTTCAGTGGGAGACCGTGTGCAGCTCACCGCTCCCTTGCCCGATTTGAAGCTGGCCAACCGCGAGCTTGGAACCGTCGAGACCATCGGCCAGGATGGACGAATGAGTTTGAAGATGGACGGAGGCCGCGAGGTCGATCTTGATTCAGCGAAGAATCCGCACCTTGACCACGGCTACGCCGTGACGAGTCATTCCAACCAGGGACAGACCGCCGACCGGGTACTGATCCACGCCGATACCGAGCTGGGAGCCAAAGACCTGCTCAACAACCGCATGGCCTACGTTGCAGTTTGGCGCGGCGCATACGACGCGCAAATCTTCACCAACGACCGCGAGAAGCTGGGAGCCGCGCTGGGGCATGATGTTTCGCACAGCAGCGCCCATGCGCCGGAGATGAAGCCAGAACAGAAGCAGGAGCAGGCAGTCGCGCCGCAGCGGGAAGTTGCGCCTAAACAGGAGCAAGGAGAAGACTTTGGCTTGGGTCTCTAGTCAAAAAGTTGGGCTTAGATTCCCTGCCTTAGTGACCTTGCCCCCGCAAAACGTATCCCTTAGCGAGCTGCTCTAATAGCGAAAGGGAAACGAAGATGAGGCATGGGACGCGTGGTCGTTACACGCTTGAGTTCAAGCAGGAAGCGGTTC
>Ga0302198_10001064_pt1 | contig 30082 bp, 28 predicted proteins | sample II_Bog_N2_2_FD_193521 | JGI IMG/M metagenome (GOLD analysis project Ga0302198, IMG submission 193521) | Peat permafrost microbial communities from Stordalen Mire near Abisko, Sweden - II_Bog_N2_2 | ecosystem: Environmental > Terrestrial > Soil > Wetlands > Peat | place: Sweden: Abisko...
GCGTCTAGCAGCAACCAGTCTACTCGGGCTCGAAGGAGCCGGCGCTGTCATGTAATCAACCTCCCGGTCGGCTGTAGCGTGGACGTCCTCGTCCACGCTTGCTCAGAACGACTCACATTTTCTGGCGGCCGCAGCCCTCGGAAAGACCTTTTTTCAGGTCGATTCCGGGCAAAAAAACAGCCAAAAATCGTCCCTACCCCCACCCCCCTATCGATTATTATCAGACTTACGACCCTTAAAAATCGCGTAAGTAATATATAATGAACAGCATACAAAAACACATAGTTAACTTACTAGTAACAGGAAACCTCCGATTTTGGCCCCTTTTTGGGCATTTTTAGGCCGTTTTTGGCTCAAAATGGCGCAAAATCGAGACCAAAATGACATCTTTTTGCCGCTCCGCCGCGATCTCGGATGGGAACCCTTGAGTTTCAGTGTCGAGTCATCCTGGAAGCGCGTCTAACGCAGTGGGTAGCTCCCGCGCTTAGACTCGGGAGCAGAGTCTTCCGGCCGCGCCGGCGTCTCCAAAGGAGTATTTCGGATGAAAAAACTGGGAGTGGCTGTTGCCTTGGCCGCGGGGACGCTGCTGATGGCCGCGCCGGCATTCGCGCAGAACCAACATCGTCAGGGCCAGGGACAGGCCATCGTCACCGTTCTCCCCGCGCATGAAGGCGAACAGGCGGTGAGCGTTGCCCTTCAGGATGTGAAGGTCAAGATTAACGGAAAGCAGTCCAGCGTCACCTCCTGGACACCGCTCCGCGGACCCGACAGCCGCATCGAACTGGTCTTGCTGATCGACTCGGGCGCCAGCCGCAGCCTGGGCGAGGAGATGGGCGAACTCCGCCAGTTTATCCAGGAGACTCCCTCGAATACCAAGATTGCCATCGCGTACATGGAGAACGGCCGCGCCGCCTTTGCCGGCCCGCTCTCAGCCAACCCGGCCGAGGTCGAACGCGGGCTTCATCTGCCGGGCGGCTTTCCCGGATCCAGCGCCAGCCCTTACTTCTGCCTCTCCGACCTGGCCAAGAACTGGCCTTCGACGGATCGCGCGGCGCGGCGCGAAGTGCTCATGATCTCGGATGGCGTGGATCCCTACCAGATGCGATATGACCCGGAAGATCCCTATGTCCAGGCCGCGATCCAGGATTCAGTCCGCGCCGGACTGGTGGTCCACGCCATTTATTGGCTCAGCCAGGGCCGCGCAGACCGTTCCAACTACGAGAACAACGCCGGCCAGAACCTGCTGCTCCAGCTCTGTCAAGCCACTGGCGGCAAGAGCTACTGGGAAGGAATGGGCAACCCTGTCACTTTCGAGCCCTATTTCAAGGACCTCCGGCGGCGCCTCAGAAATCAGTACTCGCTCAGCTTCACCTCTCGCCTTGACGGCAAGCCCGAGGTCCAGACCCTGAAGCTTCAGCTAGCGGTTTCGGCGGCAAAGGTCGACGCCCCCGAGCAGGTTCTGGTCAGCCCTGCCGGTGGAGCGGGCGAATAGCAGGCGAGAGCCAGCCTTCTCCGCTTCACCCTGCCCGTGCCTCTGCCGCTGAGTTTGACCACTTCATTCTTTCCTGAGGGAGCCCTTTTGTGTCACACTTGTACCCATGGGAAGCAAAGACAAAGGCAAGAAAGAAGCAAAGAAAGCGCCCAAACCGAAGCCTAAACCAGAACCCGGCCGCAGACGCGAAGGGTTCACGCCGGCTCCGCCGAAATAGGGGCGGGAGCCCCCTTCGGCGCGCCGCCCAATCTGCACAAAAAAACCCTCCCAAGTTGAGAGGGTTTTTTTGTGCGCGCAAAGAACCGGCCTCTTCGGCAGGCGATGGGAGATCGCGGCCACCCGGGAATTCCCCCGCATCACTGCAACTCCGGCCGGAAGGCATTAACTTCAAGAGCAGATGGATTTTCTGGGGGTATTCCCGTGGGCTGGAAACTTGCTGTAGCGCTTCTTGCCGTGCTCGTTCTACCAGCTGCTGTGGCGCAGGACTCATTGCATCCGGTAACCGCCCTGCCCGACGTCGCACCCCCCAACCGCCCCTCGATCGGCATTGCTCTTGAAGGTGGCGGCGCCCTGGGACTGGCCCACATCGGTGTCCTCCAGTGGCTCGAGGAACATCGCATCCCCGTCGACCGCATCTCCGGCACCAGCATGGGTGCGCTGGTTGCGGGCATCTACTCCACCGGCCGTGCGCCCGCGGAATTGCGCGCCATCGCCGTCAGCGATGCCTTTACCCGCGTCTTCGCCCTGCAATCTCCCTATGCTGACGCCAGCTTTCGCCGCCGTCAGGACCGCCGCGAGATTCCCCAGGCAGTCACTGTCGGCATCCGTCACGGGGTGGCCCTGCGCAACGCCCTGCTCACCGACAGCGGCGTCAACGAATTCCTGGCCACTTATCTTTTCGGCTACAACCGCGAACAGTTGGACTACGACCGTCTCCCCATCCCCTTCCGCTGTGTGGCCGCCGACCTGAACACTTTGCAAGCGGTCACCTTCTCCTCAGGGCCGCTGTCCCAGGCCGTGCGCGCCTCCATCTCCATTCCCGGCGTCTTTTCCCCAGTTCAGGACCGCAATGGCCACTTCCTGGTCGATGGCGGCATCCTCGACAATCTGCCCACCGATGTTCTTCGCCGCGATCTGCATGCCGATACGGTGATCGCTGTCCGGCTTGAGGATTCCCCTCTCGAAGGCGTTGACGTCGCCTCCATCGTTGGCGTGCTCAACCGCGCCTTTTCCGCCGGGATTGTGCACAACGTCGATGAGTCTGAAAAACTTGCCGATGTGGTGGTCAAGGTGCCGGTCGGTAACTTCTCCGGCACCGATTACGCCAAGGCCGATGAGCTGATCAAGGTCGGCTACCAGGCCGCCGAACAGAGCCGCACTGCCCTGTTGCGCTACGCCCTCGACGCCGACGGGTGGAAGGCCTACCTGGCCGCTCGCGAAAGCCGCCGGCTTCCCCAGCCCGGCGTCCTCCGCCAGGTCCGCATCGAAGGCGGGGAGCCGGGAGCCGTCGCCGAACTCCGCGGCAGCATGAAACATATCGAAGGCCAGCCCATCACCCCGACTTCCACTGAAAATGCCCTCAAACCCGTCCAGTCCAACGGCGGAGTCGCCGCCACCTGGGAGACTTACAGCCCCCAACCCACCACCCCCACTGCCGCCGAACCCGCGCCCGACACCGGCGTCCTCGTCCGGCTCAGCCACGATCCCACCGGCCCCCCCTATCTGCTCGTCGGTCCCGATCTGGCCGCCGCCACCTCCAACGTGACCCGCGGCGAAATGACCCTCCGGCTCGTCGATCAGAATTTCGGCGGCTTCGGCTCCGAGTTCCGGACCACAGGCCGCATCGGCTACATGTCCAGCCTTTCCGCCGAGTACTACCGCCTGCTCACGCCCGACGGCTATTTCCTCGAGCCCCGCGCCGGCATTCTCCGCGCCCCGGTCTACATCTGGGCCGACCAGAAGCGCGTCGCCGAACGCTTCCAGCAGAATATTGATGCGGGCCTCGAAGCCGGCCGCACCTTCTCAAATGAGGTGCAGATCTCGGCCGAGTGGCGCGAACAACTGACCCGTTGGAGACTCACCACCGGCTCCGGCGGCGGCCCTTATCTCTCCGGGACCGCCCAGACCGCCCTGCTCCACGTCTACATCGATCAAGCCGCGGCAAGCACCGTCTCACCCAACGGCTTCCGCCTCTCGGCCTCGGCCGGCGCTCTCTATCAGGCCGCGCAAAGCTCCAACGCCCCGCTCGTCCAGCTCTCCTTCAGCCGCACCCACCCCTGGGGGCAAGAGAACATCTTCGGCATCAGCGGCGAAGTGAACTCCTATTTCCGCGCCAACGTCGCCGAACCCTACCGATTCACCCTGGGCGGGCCCATGCGCCTCTCCGCATCCTCATTTGACGAGTACCGCGGCACTGACACCTATCTAGCTCGCATGGGTTACATGCGCCGCATTGCAGCTCTGCCCACTGGTTTGGGACATGGTCTCTATGCCGTCCTGGGCTATGAGGCCGGCGAAGTCTGGTCGCCTGAAGCTCGCACCTTCGTCCGCCAAGATGGAAACGCCGGCTTCCTCGCCAACACCCCGATCGGTCTGATCACCTTCGGCGCCTCCGTCGGCGACGCCGGCCATCGCAAAGTCTTCGTTACCCTCGGCCGTTGGTTCTAACAGCCTTCCCTGCCGCCTCGAGGACGCCGTCGTCCCCGTCCCTGAGTCCCCATTCCGGATTCAGGGACGGAGATCGCTCGCAAACATAAGGTGACCGGCTGCAGCACTCCCGCTCTTGTCTCAAAAACAGTCCACCACGACTCGTAAACGGCAGGCAGCACGTGCGGAATTCGCCGGCCTCCGTCGTGCGCGCCGCGCACGCGCATTTGCGCTGTACACTTGAAACCACCTAACCCAAGGCACCGATGTACACGCTCATTCGTAAGGAGGAGTTTGCGTACCCATGAAAACTAGATCCACCGCTTACATTCTTGCGGCCCTGCTGGCCTTTGCCGGATTGGCATCGCCCGCAGCCTCGGCGCAGCAGCAACAGCCGACAATCGACAAAGAAACGAGAGGCGAGATCTCCGATATGCTGCGCAGCGCCTACGAAGAGGTCTCCAGGCATTACTACGATCCCAAGCTCCAGGGCATCGATTGGTCTGCGCGCTATAAGACTTACGCGGAGAGAATCGACACCGCGCCCAACCTGGGCGAGGGATTCAGGATCGTCGCAGCATTTCTCAGCGGGCTGAAGGATTCGCACACCTTCTTCGTTCCTCCCGGTCGTGCCGTCCGCTACGAATCCGGTTACCGGTATGCGCTGGTGGGCAATTCCGCCTTCATTACGAGGATTCGTCCCAATACGGATGCCGCCGCCAAGTTGCATATCGGGGACGAGATTTTGGCCATGAATGGCTTTGATGTCGACAGACGAGATTTCGACAACGTTCGGTACTACTTCAACACTCTTGCTCCGCAGTTGTCGATGAAGTTTAACCTGCGATCCCCTTCCGGCGAGGTGCGCCCGGCCGTCGTTGCAGCCACTGCCAGGCCCACCAAGAAGGTCATGGACCTGACCGAGACAGGCGACTATGAGGAACTCGTTCGACAGGAACAGAACGAAGACAAAGCTACGCGCTCCCGCATCATCGACCAGGGAGACGTCGCCATCTGGAAGCTGCAGCATTTCGACTTGGATATCGACCAAGTCGAAAAGACAATCGGAATCGCTCGCAGGCACAAAGCGCTCGTCCTCGACCTGCGCGGAAATCCCGGCGGGGAAATCGAATCACTACTCCTGATTGCCGCCTCGTTGTTCGATCACGAGATCAAAATCAGTGACCCGGTGACCCGGAAAGAAAAAGACGCCAAACCAATGATTGCTCGTCGGCACGGGCAGCCCTTTGACGGCAAGTTGATAGTTCTGGTCGATGCTGGCTCAGCCTCCTGCTCTGAGCTGCTGGCGCGTGTCGTCCAGCTTGAGCATCGCGGAACGGTCATTGGAGACAAATCCGCCGGCGCCGTCATGGAAGCGCGCTATTATCCGGAGTCCATGGGCGCCGACACCAAAATCTATTACGGCATCCAGGTGACGATGGCCAACCTGATCATGTCGGACGGCAAGAGCCTAGAGAAGACCGGAGTGACGCCGGACAAGTTGCTGCTGCCGACCGCTGCCGACCTCGCCGCCGGTCGCGATCCGGTGCTGGCGCACGCCGTGGAGCAAGCCGGCGGCAAGTTGGACGCCGAGGCCGCAGGCAAGTTGTTTCCATACGAGTGGCTGCCCCTTTAGCAGGCAACATCCGACCTCTTCAAAGGACGAGATATCGCGGCCTTTGGCACTTCCTACGCAAAAAGGCCTTCCCGACAGGGAAGGCCTTTTTATGTGCGAAAGCTGAAAAGAAATTCTTACGCAACCACTTCAATGCCCATCGAGCGGGCGGTACCCTTGATGCTCTTGATGGCCGTCTCTACCGAAGAGGCGTTCAGATCGGGCATTTTCTGCGTGGCGATCTCGCGCACCTGCTTTTCGGTCACTTTGCCCTTCTTTTCCTTGTTGGGCGTACCCGATCCCTTTTCGATCCCCGCCGCCTTCTTCAACAACACGGCCGCCGGAGGCGTCTTGGTGATGAAACTGAAGCTGCGATCGGCATATACAGAGATGACGACCGGGATGACCAGCCCTTCCATCTCCTTGTTCTGCGTGCGCGCGTTGAACTGCTTGCAGAACTCCATGATGTTGACCTGCGCCTGACCGAGCGCCGGTCCAACCGGGGGAGCCGGCGTTGCCTTGGCGGCAACGATCTGGAGTTTCACGTAACCCGTAATTTTCTTCGGAGCTGCCATGTGTATTCCTTTGGAACCAGCTTCTAGCTCCTAGCTTCTAGCTTTTAGCTGGTCATTCCTTCTGCAAATTTTGGTGTCGGCGCTTTAGCGTTTGCTTGAGCCAGCGTCCGCTAGGTGGACAATCTGGCTAGAAGCTTGAAGCTAGTAGCTAGAAGCTGAACCAACTACTCAATCTTTTCTACCTTGCCGAACTCCAGTTCGACAGGCGTCGAGCGTCCAAAGATCGTCACCATGACCTTCAGTGTCTCGCGATCTTCGTTGATCTCGTCCACCACACCGTTGAAGTTGGCAAACGGCCCATCCGTGATCCGGACCTGCTCGTTCTTCTCAAACTTGATCTTCAGCCGCGGTTTGTCCTTGCTGGACTCTGAACGGTAGAGAAGCGTTCCCACTTCTTCCTCAGAGAGCGCCACGGGTTTGTCGCCCGTACCCAGGAACCCGGTCACCTTGGGCGTGTCCTTCAGAACATGCCACATGTTGTCGTTCAGTTCCATCTCCACCAGCACGTAGCCGGGCAGAAACACTCGTTCAACCGTGCGCTTTTTACCGTTGACGATCTCCGTCACCGGCTCGGTGGGAATCATCACCCGGCCGACCTTGTCCTGAAGCCCGAAGGCTTCCACGCGGCTCTGGATCGACTCGCGCACCTTGCGCTCAAAGCCAGAGTAGGCGTGCAGAATGTACCACTTGAAGAGAGGGTTGCGCTCCGGCGCGGCCGGCTCTGCAGCTTGTTCTGCCTGTTCGGGTTGTTCTAATTCGTCTGCCATCATGCTCTCGATTCGCGGATCCACTTACTGCTGAATTCCGCCCAGCTTCTGCAGCAAGCGGTTCATCGCGAAGGAGAAAATCCCGTCTACCAGGAAGAAATAAACTCCAAAGATGAACACCGCGATGATCACAACCGTGGTCGTCGCCTGCACTTCTTTGCGCGAGGGAGTCACCACCTTGCGCATCTCCCCGCGCACATCGATCAGAAAGCGCGTGAATTCGCTCCACGTGCCGCGCACGCTATCGCCGAATTTTGACACGGAACTTGTCCCCTGCCGCTTCGACGGCGACGGCCGTTCTTCGCCGTTCACGATTGTTGCTTTGGATGCCATACTTCCAGTTCCTTCGCGCCGGGCGTTTTGTCCAGCGCTTTCCTACTCAATCTGGCAGGGGCGGAGGGATTCGAACCCCCAAGTTCGGTTTTGGAGACCGACAGTTTAGCCGTTGAGCTTACGCCCCTAAAAGCAGCCTTCAGCTTTCAGCTCATCCCGGGGAGTGCAACACCTTGCCCAACCCCACAATAAACTGACGGCTGAATGCTGGCAGCTGACAGCTGTCTTACTTCGATTCCTTGTGTACCTGGTGCTTGCGGCAGCGATTACAGAACTTCTTGAACTCCAGACGGCCCGTGGTCGTCTTCTTGTTCTTCGTCGTTGAGTAGTTCCGCTCCTTGCACTCGGTGCACTGCAATGTAACGATTTCCCGCATTCCCAAATCCTTTCAGCTGCCAGTTTTCAGTCATCAGTTGTCAGTTCTCAAAAGCCGAGCATTTCGAACTGACAACTGACCGCTGACAACTGTTCACTCTTGATTCACTCTTACTTGACGATTTCAGAAACCGTGCCCGCGCCTACGGTGCGGCCGCCTTCGCGGATTGCAAACCGCAGACCCTTTTCCAGGGCCACCGGCGTGATCAGCTCGATCGTCAACTGAACGTTGTCGCCCGGCATCACCATTTCAACGCCTTCAGGCAACTCCGCAACTCCCGTCACATCCGTCGTGCGGAAGTAGAACTGCGGACGGTATCCCTTGAAGAACGGCGTGTGACGGCCGCCTTCTTCCTTGCTCAGAATGTAGACTTCGCCCTTGAAGCTGGTGTGCGGCGTAATCGATCCCGGCTTGGCCAGAACCATGCCCCGCTCCACGTCTTCCTTGGCGATGCCGCGCAGAAGAATGCCGGCGTTATCACCCGCCATACCCTCATCCAGCTGCTTCTTGAACATTTCCACGCCCGTGCAAACCGTCTGCCGCGTCTCGCGGAATCCGACGATCTCGCAAGGCTCGCCCACCTTGATCTTGCCCCGCTCGATACGGCCCGTTACCACCGTGCCGCGTCCGGAGATCGAGAAGATGTCTTCGATCGGCATCAGGAACGGAAGGTCGATCGCGCGATCAGGACGCGGTACATACTTGTCCACCGCTTCCATCAACTCGTCGATCTTGGCTTCCCACTTCGGATCGCCATTCAGGGCGCCCAAAGCAGAGCCGCGAATCACCGGAACGTCGTCGCCGGGGAACTGGTACTTGGTCAGAAGTTCGCGAACTTCCATCTCCACCAGGTCGGTCAGCTCTTCGTCCTCTACCGCGTCGCACTTGTTCAGGAAAACCACGATGCAGGGAACGCCCACCTGACGGGCCAGCAGAACGTGCTCCTTGGTCTGGGGCATCGGACCGTCGGTCGCCGCCACCACCAGAATCGCGCCGTCCATCTGCGCTGCGCCGGTGATCATGTTCTTGATGTAATCGGCGTGTCCCGGGCAATCCACGTGCGCATAATGCCGGTTCGCCGTCTCGTACTCCACGTGGGCGGTCGCGATCGTAATGCCGCGCTCCCGCTCTTCCGGCGCGTTGTCGATCGAGTCGAACGAACGGAACACATTCTTCGGGTTGTGCTTGCCCAATACCTTGGTAATCGCTGCCGTCAACGTCGTCTTGCCGTGATCGATGTGTCCGATCGTCCCCACGTTCACGTGCGGCTTCGAACGGTCAAACTTTTCCTTCGCCATGCCCCTTCAGTCCCTTCCGTTAGACTTTTCTGTTGCGTTCCTTGTTCTGAAAACACAAAAATCGTTCAAGCGCCTCAATAGTAGGCGTAAACCTTCAAATATCGCTGCCGAAGATCCGGCGTCACCGCTTCAACCAGTTGCAGATAGCGTTCGCGGGTCAGGGCCTGGTCTGAAACCGGCAGTGCTTCATAAATCCCAGCCGCTTCCTTGCCCAGCAGTCCACACTTCAAAACGCCCTCGAAGTTGCGAATACGAAGTCCCGACCGGCGTACCCGGCTCAGAAAGACTTCCACGTCCCGCACATCGAACGCCGCGTCCATCAGTGCATAGAACTGCGAAAAACCCGGCTCGTCCGCGACGGCTATTGCAGCCTGTTCAAACTTCATTCTCTGCCCTCGCTCAGCTCTTCCACCGGTTTCAAACAATGGAGCGGGAGACGGGGATCGAACCCGCGACCAACAGCTTGGAAGGCTGTGACTCTACCACTGAGTTACTCCCGCCGAACAGCTAACAGCTATCAGTAGACAGCTAACAGTTTTTCATGCTGATGGAGGCCTCAACAGCCCTTCCAACCACCGCGCTGGCTGACAACTGTCAGCTGACTGCTGTCCACTGTCGACTAAAAAATCTGGAGCTGATGACCGGGTTTGAACCGGTGACCTCTCCCTTACCAAGGGAGTGCTCTACCAACTGAGCTACATCAGCCCTTCTATTACATTCTACGGGTTCGAACTGCCGCTTCCGTCCCCGCCGCGACGAATTTTCTCCGCCTGGTGGGCCAACACGGTGCATAAAGCCAATCCCCCGAGAATAATCAGCGGAACCACTCGCAACTCCACCGGCTTGCCACTGACGAAAACCTTCCCCTCGCCAAGGGTAAACCAAGCCAGTGCCGCCAACACAGCATACAACGTGAGAGCCACCCAGTACTTCCGGTTCAAATCCGAACCGGTACTCTTCAGGCTCTCCATCCGGCCGGCCCGCGCTACCCGAGACAAATTCGTTCCCGACTCTTGCCTCTCGCGCATAACCGCCTCAATTCATGGTGCACAGGGGAGGGTTCGAACCTCCGTAGGTCTAAAGACCGGCAGATTTACAGTCTGCTGCCATTAACCACTCGGCCACCTGTGCACAACCCGTTCCCGCCCCGTTTTTCACTGCGACAACCCTCATTCTGCGCATCAAGCCCCGTCCGGAAAATCTCCGGCATTTCGGGGGATGCACCTCAGTGGGATCACCGCGGAGGACAGGCCCGGCGCCTTTCAAAACCTTGCGCCGAGTCAATTTCATCTGCCGCTTCAGCCTCGTTATAGGCTTCCTGAAGTGGAGCTGGCGAAGGGATTTGAACCCCCGACCCTCTGATTACAAATCAGATGCTCTACCAGCTGAGCTACGCCAGCCCATCCCACCCGGAAACCCTCCCGGAGTCCGAAAAATCGCACGGACACACTGCCACTCCGCACGTTCTACGGCACAGAAATAAAGGTTAGCACACCCTTGCAACAGGAGCAAACCGGGGGCGTGGAAAACGGAGAGAGAGCCGGGAAAACGCGGCGCAAAACAAGGGGCACGACGTAGGGAGTAGGAACGCGGAGAAACCTCCTCCCGGAGGGAGGAGGCGAAAATAGCCCAGGTGAAGCGCAGCGAACCTCTGGGGAGGCACTCGCGCACATCCGCCCCACCCCGGAGGGCCGACATGAAACTTCTTCCCCCTAATTCATTTGCAAAAGCCAGACATTAGGTAGATGATTCGGGCGCAATTCCAACCCTACCTGAACAGTTCTGAAAGTTAAGGAGAAGCTGTATGCGCAGGAGTTTTCTTGCAGTTGCATTTCTGGCATTGTGCCCCCTGCTTGTAGCTCAGCAGGCACTGAACAATGACTCCGTGATCAAGTTGGTGAAGGCTGGCTTGTCTGAGGACCTGATCGTTTCCACCGTCAACGCCTCGCCTGGGACCTATGACACTTCAGCCAATGGACTGATCGCCCTGAAGACGGCCGGCGCCAGCGACAAAGTGGTGACGGCAGTCGTGATGAAGGCTTCTGCGCCCGCATCGGCGCCCACGCCTCCCATCCCTCCGCCGGCTCCAGTCGCGACGGATCCGAACGACCCGGCGTCGCCGCATGATCCCGGCGTATACCTGTTCACCAGCGGTCCGGGCGGGGAGCAGAAGATGCTGTTCATTGACCGAGCGGGCGCCGGGCGCGAAAAGACCTCGAATGTGATGGGAGCCGCCTTTTCTTATGGGATTGCAAAGGCCAAAATCAAGGCTGAGGTCCCTGGCGCCCATGCTCCCGTGCGCACGAAAGACACCAAGCCAGTCTTCTATATGTTCTTCCCTTCGTCCTCCAATTTGGGAGGATTTGGCGGTAACGACGTGATAACCAGCCCCGCGCAGTTCTCCCTGCTTTCCATGGAAGAGAAGAAGGATCACCGGGAAACGGCGATTGCCAAGATGGGCTTTGCCAGCGCCAGCGCAGGCACGGACGACAAGAGAACGAAGCTATTCGCCGTTGACCGGATTCGCAATGGCGTCTACAAACTGACTCCGAATGTCGATCTGGCGGCGGGCGAGTATGCCTTCATCGCCTCCACGGGAATGGGCGGACCCGCGACTAACCACACGGTTGTCATCTATGACTTTGGGATCGATTCCAAGTAATTGAAGGTTTTTTATAACTGCGGAAAACTGACCTCGACAGGCCTGTTCCGGGGTGCAGGACAGGCTTGTCGGCGCGAGGCGGATGACAATCCGCTTTCACGTCTCAAGTGATACGGTATTTCTTACGGCTTTTCATGACCAAACGCACTCGCAGAACGCTTCTTATCGTCGCCGGAGTCCTGGTCCTGCTGGCCTTGGCTGTCTTTCTGCGCTCCAAGGCTCCGCCGGAAGCAGCCCGCCTGCTTCCTGAGTCCGACGGCATCGTCTACTTCAACCTCAAGCCGGTCCGCGCCTTCCTCCACAAGGACCTGAAGCCGCCCAGCCGCGTGCCGGACTATCAGCAGTTCGTCGACGCCACCGGCATCGACTGGGAGCAGGATCTGGACCAGGCCGCGATCGCCCTTCACCGCATGCCCGACCCCAACGGTCCCAATGGCCCGGTCGCCTACTCCATGGTTCTGGTTGGCAAAATCACCGGTCAGAAACTGAATTCCTGGCTCGACGCCCACTCCGCCTCCCGCGAGTCCTACGCCGGCCACACGGTCTACAGCATTCCCTCCGAGGGCCGCACCGTCCGGGTGGCGCAGATCGGCTACGACATGGTGGCCGTCTCCAACTACCCCGAACCGGAAAAGATTCACTCCATCATCGACCGCCACGGCACCGCCGCGTGGCCCTTCGCCGGGTCAACTCTGCTCCGGCACCACTTCCACGAGGTGCCGCTGCTCTCCCAGGCCTGGGGCGTGGGCCAGATCGGCCTGCCTTTCTCCGAGAGCGGGGCAATCAAGATCTTCGGCTTCTCCCTGCCTCTGCAGGCTGACGCGACCATCGTCGCCAGTGTGCGCTGGGCCGGCTCGTTTCACCTGAAGATCGAAGAAATTGCGCCCACCGACGACGCGGCCGCCCATCAGTGCGCCGCGCTGGCCACTCTTGTCACCATGGCCCGCCTTTTTACCGAACCTCTGCCGGACAATTCCGCGAACAACGGCCTCAAAGAGATTCTGAAGACCGCCGAGGTCACCCAGAAGCGCAACCGGGTCGTCGTCACCGCCTCCTTCTCGCCCTCCCTCCTCGGCGAAGGGTCTTCCGAGCAAAATTCCTCCCCTGCGTCTTCTGCCGCTCCCGCTGCATCCAAATAACCAGATAGCGAGTTGCTGCACTTTTCCTGGGCAGACAATGAGCCGATCTGCCCATTTCCACTGATTTTGGAAGACACAACCGCATTCCCCCGCGGAGGTTCCATGATTCGTCCTGCTCGATCTTCGAGGGCAGCAGCCCTTCTGTGCACCCTTGCCTTCCTGTCCTACCTTGTTCTGCAGATCGGCGGACGGTCTGCAAAGGCCGTGTCTCCCCAATCCGTTCTCACCGGCCAGGCTGCCTTCACTGACGCCACCCACGAGTCCCCCGGAACGCGCCGTCACCTCACCGTCAGTGACCTGCCCGCGCCCGCTCCTGAGCAGTCGGTGGACAATGGTCCCACCCTGGTTCCCCGCCCTTCCAGCGCCTGGCCCGTCGCTCCCAAGGGCTTCAAGGTCACGCTCTATGCCACCGGCCTCGACAACCCTCGCCTGCTGCGCACCGCCCCCAACGGCGACCTCTTCCTGGCTGAAAGCCAAACCGGCAAAATCAAGGTCTTTCGCGGCGTGGGCGCGGACGGCAAGGCTGCCCAGGTCTCGACCTTCGCCGAGGGCCTGCACCAGCCCTTCGGCATCGCCTTCTACCCCGCCGGACCCCATCCCGCCTGGCTCTACATTGGAAACACCGACGGCATCGTCCGCTTTCAATACCAGAGCGGCGACCTCAAGGCTCGCGGTCCCTCGGTTAGCCTGGCCGAGTTGCCAGGCGGTGGGCGTTTGCGCGGCGGCGGCCACTGGACCCGCGACCTCGTCTTCTCCAAGGACGGGTCCCGGCTCTTTGCCTCTGTCGGCTCTCACTCCAACGTGGACGACACCGACACCCACCCCGAGGAGTTCCACCGCGCCGACGTGCTCGAATTCACTCCCGAGGGCAAGTTCGTCAAGGTTTACGCCTGGGGGCTGCGCAACTGCGTCGGCGAGGCCATCAATCCCATCACCGGCGAGCTCTGGTGCTCCACCAACGAGCGGGACGCCCTCGGCAACAACCTGGTCCCCGATTACGTGACCCACGTCCAGGAAGGCGGCTTCTACGGCTGGCCGTGGTTCTACTTCCATGGCCCTTCCGGCGGCCTGCAGGATCCCCGCCACCCCGGCAAACACCCCGAGTTGCAATCCAAAGTCATTACCCCGGACATTCTGGTCAATCCCCACTTCGCCTCGCTGGAAATGTTCTTCTACCAGGGCTCCCAGTTCCCGGCGGAGTTCAAAGGCGAAGGCTTCGCTGCCGAGCACGGCTCCTGGAACCGTGCCCAGCGTACCGGCTACGAGGTGATCCGCCTGCCCATGAACAACGGTCACGCCACCGGCGAGTACGAAGACTTCCTCACCGGCTTCGTTCTGCCCAACGGCACGGTATGGGGCCGTCCGGTCGGCGTCACTGAAGGCAACGACGGCTCCCTGTTCGTCTCCGATGACGGCTCTAACTCCATTTGGCATGTGAGCTATACGGGAAAGTAACCGGAAGAGCGGAGTTAGCGGCGTTAGCCCCGCTGCGCGCGTGTTAGCGGAGTTAGCGTGGGCTTACCGGTCTCGGGCTTCTGCTAACTCCGCCAACTCCGCTAACTCCGCTCTTCAGCGCCACGCCAGTAGCCCCAGAAACAAAAGCGGCTCCCGGTTTTGCCGGGAGCCGCTCTGGTCCTTATTCGATTCGATTGAACTATTTCTTTGCGGCCACTGTCGAGGCGTCGCTGAGCGCAAGCTGCTCATAGTTGCTGCGCAGATACTTGTGTGGATTCACGGGAACGTTGTGCACACGCACTTCATAGTGCAGGTGCGGTCCGGTCGCGCGGCCTGACTGGCCCACATAGCCGATCACCTGGCCGCGAATTACGTGCTGGCCGGGAACCACCGCCATCGCTGACAGGTGCCCGTAAACGGTCAGCACATCGTGGCCATGATCCAGCACCACTTCGCGGCCATAGCCGGCGCCCAGGTTGGCTCCAGTCACGTAACCGTCGGCCGCAGCACGTACGGGCGTACCGTAGGCCGCCTCGATGTCGATGCCCGAGTGGAACTTGCCTTCTCCGTTGAAAGGATCTTCCCGTTGACCAAAGCTGGAGCCTACGCGTCCCTCCACCGGCCAAATCGAAGGTGCATCCGCCAGCGTCGTCCAATCGCCGGCAAAGGCGGGCGACAGTCCCCCCTCCAGAGCGCGAGAAACCCGGCCGGAAAGCGCCTGCGTGCGCAGCGCGTAGAACTGGTCAATGGAGAGCTTCACCTGTTGCTGGTCCACATCGTCCGTTAACGCCAAGCTGTTCGGCGTGGGAGCCGACGCCGCGACGGCCGCTGTTCCCGCCTTGGCTGAAGCCATCTTGTTCTGCCGCAGTCCGTAAAGCGCGGTCACTTCATTCGCCAGGGCGCCCAGCGAGGCCACCTGCACATCGCGGTCGTGCGCGATCTGCGCCATCTGCTTGTAGTCCTTGCGCAGCGTTTCCCGTTCCTGCCGTACCTGGTTGTAGCTCTCGGTCTTGAGCAGCATGCGGGTGTAGGAGCCAGCCAGCCCCACAATCGTGAAAGCTCCCACCACTGCCGCGGCTACAAATCCATACACATATTGAATGGGCAGAGAGATCTTTCGAACTCGCCCGTCGTTATCTCTGGCGACAAAAAGAATGTAATAGCGCTTGCGTAGCATTTTCGCCTTTCATCCCTGCCACCTGCAGGGCCGCAATTCGCCGAGTACTCATAAAAGCGCAAGGCATTTAAAATCTGTACGCACCCAAACGGGCACACTTCGTGGAACGCCTGTCAAGGCTAACAGACCCCTAGGGCTGGGTCAACGAATTAATCCACCCCCTCCGGCTCCTGGCAATCCTGGTCCGTTGCCTACAGATTCGGCGCTCTACTCAGTCCAGCGAGGTCCGGTTGAAGTGATACCAACGGCTTTTGTCCTATTCTGGTTCAATGCGCAGTAAAAAGACTGATTCCGGAATCGCTGCTGGGCAGGGCGAACTCGCCATTCTGCACGAGATTCGCCGCCGCACCGCCCGCGCCGCCCACGGCGGCCTCCGGCTCGGGATCGGCGACGACTGCGCCCTCGTCGCCCCGCGTCCCGGCGAAGAATTGGCTGTCACCACCGACCTTTCCATTGCCGGCCGCCATTTTCGCCTCGACTGGCACGCCCCGGAAGCTGTCGGCCATCGCGCCCTGGCGCGCGGTCTGAGCGATCTGGCTGCCATGGGAGCCCGTCCCGTAGCGGCCTTTCTTTCCCTGGGTTTACCGCGCCCACTCACTCTGCGTCACGGGGGCAAGCCCGCCTGGGTGGACCGCTTCCTCGACGGCCTTCTGGCCCTGGCCGCGGCCCACAAGACTCCCCTGGCCGGCGGAGATCTGGCAGAATCCCCCCTCGCTGTTGCCGACATCGTCCTGGTCGGGGCCGTGCCGCGCGGCCGTGCCCTGCTCCGCTCCGGCGCCCGCGCTGGCCACCAGCTTTACGTCACCGGCGTCCTAGGCGGAGCCGCCGCCGGCCTCGCCTGTCTCGCGGAACTGGCTGGCAGGCTGAAACCGTCCCAAACCCAATCGGGCCTCCCGCCGCTTCCGCACATCCCGAAGAAGTTTGAAGCTATTCTTGCACCCCACCTCTACCCGCAACCCCGCATTGCCCAAGGTCTCTGGCTCCAGCGCCGCGGCCTGGCCTCCGCCGCCCTCGACCTGAGCGACGGTCTCTCCACCGACCTCGCCCACCTTTGCCAAGAGTCGGGGGTTGCCGCCGAAGTGAACTCGGCCGCCCTGCCGCTCCATCCTGGCGCAACCCTGGACCAGGCCCTCCATGGCGGCGAGGACTACGAACTGCTGTTCACCTCTGCCGCCACGGCCCGCATTCCCCGCTCCATCGCCGGCGCTCCCGTCACCCGCATCGGCCGCATCCTCAAACTTCGCTCCGGCCGGCCGCAAATCACGCTTCTCACGCCCCAGGGCCCGCAGCCCCTCCAACCCCACGGCTGGGAGCACTTCTCCTGATTCCGGCGGCCATCGGCTCGATTTCGAGGGAAAGCCATCTGTCCCGGAATTTCCGCTCAGCCCCCTCACCCCTCCCAGCCGCTATCATCAGTAATGTCATGACCACGATACCCCGCGTCCGTTTTGCCCCTTCCCCCACCGGCCTTCTTCACGTTGGCAATGCACGCACAGCCCTTTACAACTGGCTCTTCGCCCGCCGCACCGGCGGCCAATTTCTCCTCCGCATCGAGGACACCGATCTCGAGCGCTCCGAAGTCCGCTACGAGACCCAGCTCATGGAAGACCTCCGCTGGATGGGAATGGACTGGGACGAAGGCCCCGGCGCCGAGCCCGGCGCTCCCGAGAAAGGCGCCTTTGGCCCGTACCGCCAGTCTGAGCGCCTGGAAATCTATGCCACCCACACCGAGCGCCTGCTCGCCGAGGGCAAAGCCTACCGCTGCTTCTGCACCACGGAAGAGTTGGAAGCCGAGCGCAAGCAGGCCGTTGCCGAGCACCGCCCCCAGGTTTACTCCGGCCGCTGCCGTGGATTGCTGCCGGCGGAGGTAGAAAAGAATCTAGCCGAGGGAAAACCCTTCGCCGTACGCCTCAAGATTGAAGACCATCCCCTGCGCTTCCACGATCTGGTCCGCGGGCCGGTCGAGTTCGCTCCAGAGACGGTTAGCGACCCCATCCTGGTCCGTTCCGCCAGCAGCCTCTCGGCCGGGGTCCCGGTTTACAACTACGTGGTCACGGTCGACGACGCGCTGATGCAGATCACCCACGTGATCCGCGGCGATGATCACATCTCCAACACTCCTAAGCAGGTGGCCATCTACGAGGCCTTCGGCTGGCCGGTCCCCGAGTTCGCACATCTCTCCACCATCCTGGGCGCAGACCGCGAGCGACTCTCCAAGCGCCACGGGGCCACTTCGATTTCGACCTTTCGCGAGATGGGCTACCTGCCCGAAGCTTTGGTGAACTACCTGGCTCTGCTCGGCTGGGGCGCCGAAGACGGCAAAACCGAAACTTTCACCCTGGCCGAGTTGACCCGCCTCTTTTCCCTGGAGCGCGTCACCCCCAGTCCGGCCATTTTCGACTTCGACAAGCTCAACTGGCTCAACCGACATTACCTCAAGCAGGCCGATCCGGCGAGGCTTGCCAACCTTGCCTGGGGCTACTTTGCCGACAAGTTGCCCGCGCACGATTCCGCTACGGAGCCGATCAAGGGCTGGTTCGCCCGCCTGCTCGCGCTTCTGGTTCCTTCCGTCGATCACCTTGACCAACTCCCGGCCAAGGCCGCTCCCCTCTTCGCCTTTGACCCAGAGGGCGCCCGCGCCAATGAGGAGAACGTCGCCATCCTGGCCGCCGACTCGGCCCGCACCGTTCTGGCCGAAATGGCCGACCGCATACGCGCTCACTCCGGCCCCGTCACTCCCGAGGTCTTCAAGGCCTGGATGAACGAAGTCAAGGCCGCCGCCGGCGTCAAGGGCAAGGAGCTTTTCCATCCCGTGCGCGTCGCCCTTACGGGCTCCCACTCCGGCCCCGAATTCGACAAGCTGATCCCGCTTATTGAGGAGGGCTCCGCTCTCGGTCTCGGCATCCCCAGCGTCCGCGCCCGCATCGAGAGTTTTGTCGGAGTCTAGTACTTCAGTTGTAGGTTCTTGAGTGGCTCGGATTTCTGAACGGCCCGGGCCTGAAGGCCTCCGTCAAGAAGCGGCTGTTTCAGGGGACTTAAGTCCCCTGCTCCCTACGCGTTTTCCGAAGTTCAACTGTGGTACCAGGCGGCCGTGACCAATCCCGCTCCCATCATCGACCTCAGCTTCCCTCACAACTGGGAGGCTGAGGTTTTGTCCGCGCGCCCGCTGATTCTGCCCCCACGCCACTTCGTCTATCCCCTTCAGGCGGAAGAAGTGGAGCGCGGCGCGCTCGAAGTGCTGGTCCGGCCCGGCGCTCCCGATGAACTCCGCCAAAAACATCCGCTTTACGCGCAGCAGTTCCTAGCCACCTTCGCCCTCGGTTTTCGAGATCCTGCGGTTCCCACCGGCTTGTGGTCTTGTCCAGAACCAGAAGAATTGTGTGCCGTCTCTGGCGGCTACGCCTACCTCATCCACACCGCCGCCCCGGAGCGCTTCACTATGCTTCCCTACCGGCCGGTTTTGGAAGTTCGCCCCGTGCTTGATGAGCAGTTGCTCCTCTTCATCGGCCACCGCAACATCCTCGCCTGGGGCAGACAGAGCGAGGCTTGGCAATCGGAAAAACTCTCGGATGAGGGACTTACCATTACCGGCCTCGAATCCGGTGTCCTCCGCGGCCTGGGCTGGGAGATGCGGACCGATAAAGAGATGCATTTCGCCCTTGATCTGCGGACCGGCTGCCGACTTTCGTCTCCTCAGAACTGATCGGATTTGGACCATAATTCGGATTCCCTGAAGCCAGGTTCGGGGCTATGATGGTGCCCGGAGAATGACCATGTGTCAATACGTTTTTCTCTGTCAGGATTGCAACAAGGAATTCACCAAGGATCTCCACATGGCGGAGTTGGAAAAGGGCGGCATCGTGTGCCCGCACTGTGGCAGCAAAAAGGTCAAACAGAAGGTGACGGAGTTCACCGCCGTGACATCGAAGAAAAGTTAGGCCGGGCATCTTTTTGAGCGCCGCATGATTTCCGGATCATGGTGTCTTCTTTGCGACTGAGTCCACCAATGAGGACTTATCGGGATTTGTTTGCCCTCAGGCGACGTAGCGAATTCCCTAACCAACTTTGACGTCTTCCATGCTTGCAGGCAGGATCGTCTCATACCCCGCATAGACCCCTTCGAACACCGAGTCCCAACTGGCCGTGAGCGCATAGCTCCGCGCCGCAAGGCGCATCTCCGCGTGTTTTGGCGGGTCGCCCAGCACACCGGCCACAGCGGCGGCAAAGCCGTCATCTGCCACAATCCGTCCCGTCTCACCATCCCGCACAATGGTGCATGGACCGCCATCGGGAGTCACAATAGCCGGAACGCCCGAGGCCAGCGCCTCCAGCACCACATTCCCAAAAGTGTCGGTGTGGGAGGGAAAAACCAGCAAATCCATGTTCGCGTAAGCCGTGGCCAGTTCTTCCCCGCGCAGGACGCCCGTAAATACTGCTCGCGGCAACCGCTCCCGCAGCCAGCCCTCTTCGGCGCCGTGCCCCACGATCAGGAACCGGAAGCTCATAGGTCCCATCGCTTCCAGTTCTTCCTGTACTTTGGCCAGCAGGGCTACGTTTTTCTCCACCGACAGACGTCCCACAAACCCCAGCACCTGGTCGCGGTCCTCGGGACTGCGGTTGCGCTTCGACGGATGGAAGAGCTCCGCATCCACACCGCGCGGCATCAGGCGGCAGGGCCTGCCGGTGGTCCGCTCCAGCAGCGCGCATAGTTCCAGGTTGGGCGCAAACAGAACCTGCGCAATCGAATAGAACCTGGCTGCCACGGCCATGGTCAGGTCTTCGATTTTCTGCTCCGCCGCAGCCGACTGGCGCTCCGGCAAAAAGCGCAGCAACCAGTTCGACCGCCGCGCCAGGTACTCATGCACATTGGTGTGCCAACTGGCGGCCAGCGGAAGGCCCAGGTGGTGTGCCAGTCCCGCACCCAGCATTCCCACTTCGCTGGGGCCGGTAATGTGGATCAGGTCCGGCTTGAACCTCTCAAGCACCTCGCCGATCTGCGGTATGTGGCGTAGAAACGCCGGGTCGAAGCGGAGGTCCTTTTCGAGCGCAAAGGCCAGAAAGCCGCGTGGCAACTCCAAGGTCCACACATTGCCGTCTTCGACGAAGGACTGCTCACGGTCGCCGGCGCGCACGCACAAGAAAGGCAGATTCCGCCGCCGCGCAAAGCCCTCGAAATGGCGGCTGGTATGAGCAACCCCATTCACCTCGTGAAACGAGTCGGGGAAGTAGGCCACGCGCGGCATTTGTTCCTTCATATCTATCGCTGGAATCCGTACCCGATTTCATTCTACCTATAAGAAAGCGGCGTTAGCGTGGAGAGCGGAGTTAGCGGCGTTAGCCGTGCGTTTCTTTGCTAACTCCGCTAACAACGCTCGCGCACTAACTTCGCTCTGCCCTACCCGTCATGCTCTCCCAGAGCCAGCCGCAACTCATGCGAGTCGCTCCACGCGTAGCGCAAGCTGCCGGAAACCAGGCCGTTGCCCATCATCTGCACCATCCCGATCAACCAGCTCATCGCCCTCGGCGGTTGTCCCTTGGGCCACAATTCGCTGAGCGGCCGGATTACGCCATTGGCGTCCGGATGATAGACGCGCTCGTCCCAGGTTCTCGAGCCCTGGGGAAACTCCGGATAGTGCCGAATGGCGTCGATGGTGGACTGCAGAATCCGGTGCTTCCACGGCTCTGCGTATTGCGGCATAAAGAGCACATCGCTCTTCTTTTCCCGCCGCACCTGGTGAACGAACTCGGTGAAGCTGGTGGCGTTGGTGAGGTTGATGTTGGCGTTCGGCTCGACGCCGTGCCGGTCGCCGCCGGAGATCAAGAGCATGTTCCACTTCTCGGCCAAATGCCGCACGGCCCGGTTCTCCTCCCACGTGCGCAGACCATTCAATTCCAGCGCGTGCAGGTAGTTGCCGTTCTTCAGCAGAAACTCGTTGACCAGAAACTCGTGCTTTTCCTTGCCAATCAGATAGAGGTCCCATAGCGGGTGGTTGAAGACCACCAGGACATTCGGCTCCTCGTGAAGCGCAACCAGAATCTCGGTAAACCGCGCATCGCCGGGGTTGGCGGTAAATTCCTTCAGTGTCTGCATCCACTCGGTGGCCCGTGCGCTGGGCAGGTTATGCACGCCCAGGTGGAAAGATTGATCGCCATAGGGCGCGCTCCACTCCAGCGAGACCGGAATCTGCCGCGCGCTGGGAACGGTGCGGAGCAACATCGGCGCCTTGATATTGTCGTGGTCGGTGATGGAAACCATTGAAGCCAGGTCCAGCTTCTCGATCTGCCGGCTCTCCAGGTCGAACGCCAGCTTGGGAGTCATCGGCGGTGTCCAGTAGCTGGCCGCGTAATTCACCCGCACTCCGTGGATCTGCTCCGAACGGCTCTCCAGCCGTGAAAGCAAAGGACGGATCACAGGGTACTGGTTGCCTAGATTAGCCAGGAAGTCCAGAGTTTCCTGCGACTGGTTGGTGTGACTGTGCAACGAAACACCCGTGCGAAAATCCTTGGACGCCATTTTGTCGCGCCACAAGTACGAGATGGTCGAATTGGCCATTCTGCTCCTCGATTCCGCGGACTGACTGGAAATCTCGAAGCTAGTATCGGTCAGCGGCCATCAAAGGAGGGTTAACAGGGTGCGAATGCCGGTTCAATTAAGAAGAGAATCGCTGAAATAGCTATAAAACTGCCAATTAGAGCGGAAGATTCCCGGAAAACTCCGAAGAATGTCCTATTGATCCGGCCCTAATTTGTTGCACCGTGGAAGGAGAAAGAACAAATGCAGATCCTTCGGTATGCTCCTGATGACAGTTTTGTGACGAATTTGTGACGAAGCAATTGTTCAGGGCCGGATCAGTAAGTAGCTGTCTCCGTCCCAGCTTACTTGCTGGTCTTGGCCAGCTCCGGACCCAGAAAGTCCTCAACCGTCCAGCCAGCCATCAGATCTTCGCCAACCGCGATCTCTTCGCTCTCGGCAAGTGTGCCCGCGGCCACCTCGTCCTTCAGGTAGTTCTCCGTCAGCCCCCGCCGGAGGAGATCGAAAGCCTGCTCGGGCGTATCGGCAAACTGGAACAGCTCGATGTCCTTGGGCGAGATGGCCCCGGTGTCCACCAGCGTGTCCAGGTTGAAGACCTTCTTCCAATAGTCCGAGCCGTAGATGACTACCGTCATCTTCTTTGCCAATTTGTGGGTTTGGGCCAGGGTCAGAATCTCGAACATCTCGTCCAGCGTGCCAAAGCCGCCGGGAAAGACCACCAGCGCCTTCGACAGGTAGGCGAACCACAGTTTGCGCATGAAGAAGTAGTGGAACTCAAAGTTGAGCGAGGGCGTGATGTAGGGGTTGGGGCTCTGTTCGAAGGGCAGCCGGATATTCATCCCGATGGTCTTGCCACCCGCCTCGTGGGCGCCGCGATTGGCCGCTTCCATGATCCCCGGGCCACCGCCCGACATGACCACGAACCGCGCCCGCTGCGAAGGAATCCGCTTGGCCCACCGGGTGAGCATCCCGGACAGGCGCCGCGCGTCCTCGTAGTAGCGGGCCATCTTAACCGCCGCTACGGCCCGCTTGCGCTGCAGTTCCGACGCCGTACCTTCGGCTATCTCCGGTACGCTGGCCGGCTGCTCGTGACTGGGAGCCGGTTGCGTCGAGCCTGTGTTGTCCAGCAGCTCGAGCGCGTGGTCCGTCTCCGCACGTCCGCGAAACCGGGCCGAACCGAAAAACACCACCGTGTCCTGAATCTGTTCCCGACGGAACCGCGCCAGCGGCTCCATGTACTCTGCGACGATTCGGATCAGCCGTCCGTCGGCGCTGTCAAGAAAGCTGGAGTTCTCATAGGCCAGCGGAGCGCGTTCGAGCGGCGGCGGAGCCCCATTGCCCGGAATCACCGCAGCGTGGATCTCGGCACCCGCGGACACCGCTTCCACAGCGGGCTTGGATTCGGCAGCCTTTGCATCCGGCTGCAGCACAGTACCTTGATCTGGTCCCTGATCGCTGACCCCTGTTCGCTGCTTTTCTATCTCTGAACCCTGTTTTTCGTCACTCATCGCTTGTCCGTTCCTTGGCGGACGGCGTCCTGAAACGCAATCCACAAATTCAGGAGCCCCAGCCCCGACACAATTCCGCGCACGGCTCCATGGGCCGCAAACGCCGAAAGCGAGGGATACTGCGCAAACAGGGGATTCTGGTCCCAGAAAACCCTGGACCACGGCGCATAGCAGACCGCCAGGCCGATGTACATCCTGAGCAGAACCCGCAAAAACAGCTCGGCGCGCTCCAGCCAGCGCGGAATCCGCTGCGGCGTGTGGTGCGGAGTCTGCGTGGCAGGCGGATCGTCGGGCTCGGAACTGAACAAGGAACCGGAAACAGGCACGGGACCGGACGCGGAGCCGGACGCGGAGCCCCGGTTCACGGCAAGAGAAGGCGAATTCAGTTCCGGCTGCTGGGACATTCTCAATCTGCGCACGCCGCCCCCGATCTCCACTGATTCGCTCCTTACATGCCGTACGTTGACCCTGCCAAAGCGATTCGAATGGCGCTTTCACGCGACCGTTTCCCATGACAAAACCGGGCCGCCAAGCTTGCGATCCGGATGGAATCAAAAGCCGTCCGGTTCAGGGACGCTGTACTGCCACGGTATCACAGCCGCCGTCTTCGCCAAGCGCTGCGCCTCACCGTGCAAACCTGCCTTAAAAGCGGTTCGGCAAGATGGGGAGCAGAGAGACTTCTGCGCCGATGCGGCTTGTCAAATGAGCCGTAGATTTGACTCAAAAAACGGCTTTTAGAGCTGAAAACGCACTCAAAACGGGCAAAAAGGGGCCAAAAACAGGCTTGAGTGTTTACCTTTTAATTAACTGAAATAAATCGTAAGTTGTTCATTAATTTACACTTACTGCAATTTCAAAGTGAAAATGGCCCTAAAAAAAGGTAGGGGGGGGTGGGGGTCGGGACCTTTTTCAGGCTGAAACGGGACTGAAAAAGGCTGCGAAAAAGAGGGTGGTCGGGGAGAAAATCCCGCGATATGAAAGCACCATCTCCTTCCGGATCGAGTCCGTCGCAGGCGATGAGGGATCTCGGTCTTTTGCTCTTGTCTACCAGTGTGCGCCGGGAAGGCTTAATGATCTGCAACAACCACCTGCGGTGGGGCCAATGGCCTTCGGCTGGTCCGCGCCAGAAAAAAGGCGCGGCATGGGGGTGGTGGGAGAACTGGATGAGGCTTCCCCCCTTCCGCGATAAGACTGCGGAAGGATGGGGCGCGCAGGTCAGGGGCGGGGAGAGGGTGGCTTAGCCAAAACCGGACAGCCGAGGTCTGTGGTATCCCAGGTGCCCAAATGCGAGGCACCTGGGGCAACCATCTTTGGTGGTGGCGCTCACTTTCCTGGAACCTGGGGTAACCGTCTTTGGTGGTGGCGCTCACTTTCCCGGAACTTGGGGTAACCGTCTTTGGTGGCTGTGGTCACTTCTCCCGGCACCGCGCAATGATCTCCAGAAGCACAAGCGACCTTCCGTTAACGCACCATTCATCGAGCTTTCACATTTCGTTCATCCATCCGCGAGCGAGTTATGTAAGTTTATTGCTCGGAGGAACACACGTGAAAACTTCCCCGATCGCGAAAGTTCTGATCCTTGCCGCTACGTTAGGCGTGCCGGCTGGATTGGTAGCCCAGGATGATCATCACCGGGGCGATAACCACCGCTTTGAATTTCAACCGGGCACGCTGGTGCTGAGTCGCAGCTACTATGTGGGAACGGCCTCGACAGTTACGCCTGGCGAGACGTTGCCGCTGGGCTGCACCGGCGGCGCAACCGGCTTGACTGTCGAAGTGCCCACCACCACCGGCGGGACGGCCGCCGTTGCGGTACCCTGCGGAATCGCCACGGACAACGGCGAATATCCGAATACGTTCGATGCCCACAACGTCTGGAACAACGCCAATTCCGATGGCAGTTTCGGCGTCACTTCCCCTATCTTCCTTGACAATCTGACCACCGACGGCTGGGTGCTGCGGACACTGTCCATCCCCACCGATCAGATGGTCACCAGCTTCAGTTCGAAGTCCGAGTTGGCCCTGAACCGCTCAATTGACGGCCGATCGCTCACCTTCATGGGCTATCGGGGCGGCGTAGGGTGCGGTGGCTCCGCTGTTTCTCCCACGCGTCCCAACCTGCTGGACGTATCGGCATCCAATACGCCGGGCGTCTGCGATCCTACGAATCCGGTGATTACCACGTTTCTGAGTAATCCAGTTGTTCCCGCGGCCTACTACCGCGCGGTGGCCGAAGTGGACGACGATGGCCATTTAACCTTCACCGATGGCAATGCCTACAGCGGGGACAACGGCCGCGCGGCGATCAAGGGCGGCAATAACGTCTACTACATGGTTGGGAACGACAACTCCGGCAACCTCTCGAAGAAGCAGGTGTCCACGACTTACGATGGGATTGACCTGGCCAATGCAACGGGGGCGGAACTGCTTTATCCCGGTCTTACGCCGCCGACCCCGCCCAACATCGACATGATTGGACGCCTGCTCTTTTCCGGCGACAAGCCTGGGAAAGACACCAATTTCCGCGGTCTGACCATCTTTAACAACACGCTTTACGTGAGCAAGGGCTCGGGCGGCAATGGAATCAACACCGTGTATCAAGTTGGCAGCACGGGCACATTGCCAACCGGTTCCGCCGCCGACCTGGCAAAAGTACCGATTACCATCCTGCCTGGATTCCCCAACACGGCAGCCAGCACTTCCACCGCGTTTCCCTTCGGCATCTGGTTCGCGGACGCCAAAACTCTCTACGTTTGCGACGAAGGCGATGGAACCCTGGTGACGCCCGCAGTGAATGGAAACGTGGCGGACGCTCAAACCCTGGCCACCGCGGGGCTGCAGAAATACCGCCTGATAGACGGCACCTGGGTGCTGCAATACACGCTGCAGGATGGGTTGAATATCGGCGTTCCCTACAGCATTCCCTGGTATCCGGCGGCGCTTAATCCGGCTACCGGCGGCTGCCGCAACCTGGCGGGGCGGCACAACGACGATGGAACCGTGACCCTTTTCGCCATTACGTCGACCATCAGCGCCAATGGCGACACGGGAGCCGATCCGAACAAACTGGTGAAGGTCACCGATCGTGTGAGCGACACAACCTTGCCGGCAGGCGACGATCGTCTGGGCCGCTTCACGACGATACGAAGCGCCCGAGCCCGCGAAGTGTTCCGGGGCGTCGCACTTGCTCCCGGGGATCGGGACAGCTGGTAAGAATTGAGTGCCCGGTAAGTAAATGCAAAAAACGATGGCCGGAGCCGCGATCATCCCGCAGTTCCGGCCATCATCCCGTTCTCTGCCTACGAAATCTGGTAACTGCCGTAGTCGATAGTGAGCACCGCCGTGCCGCCAATGCGCACCTTGGTTTCACTGCGGTTTTTCTCCGGGAGCCAGAAATCGCCCCTTTTCGCGTTGGAAAATTGTATCCGCGTTCGCGAGATCCAGAAGGAAGGGTTTTTGGCGGGTTCCGCATCGACCTTGGCCAACGCAAAGTCCACGGCATCTACCCAGATCTTGCCCCGGTAGAGGAACTTGCTCTCTTTCAGCGGCTCCACGTCCAGAATGTAGGCTGGGCGGCCGGCCAGGCTCTCAGTCCCCGCCAGGTGAAATTTGTAGTTTGCCGCTGTCAGCGCGGTCGCGCCCTGATCCTGCGCGGCTTCCTTTTCGCTCTCCACCGCCCGCTTGAGAACCTTCTCGCACAGAAGCTTCGAGCCGCTCTGGGAAACAATCCTGAAGCTCTTTCCGGTAGCGGCGTCGTAATTGGCTTCAACGTCCATCCTAGCCACAATCGTCCTGGAAAACCCGCGGTACTCCACCTGGTAGTGGCGCATGGAACTGTAGTGCTTCAGGGCTTGCGTCCGCGCCTGGTTGTGGCGCTGCAACTGCTCGACAATCTGCGCTGGACTCAAGTTCGCAGCCGGCGCCGCATCTCCGTTTGCCGCCCGCACCCCGGTGACCGCCAGCAGGAGCCCCGCTACGATCAGGATTTTTCCTGTCTTTGAGATCATGAGGCATGATATCCCGGCTATGGGGCCCTCCAGCAAGGATTGCGGTCGCCTCTGGCTCCGACTTTGCAGTGCGGGAACTGTCCAGCCGCCGTGGCACGCATTTTCGCTGCGATGCTTCGCCGATTCGTCATAATTTATTAGAATTTTTCACAAAATAGTCCAGGATTGATCAGACGCGGGATGTCAATACTGCATCTTATGTATTTATGCGGTTTCCAGGGCTTGGTAAGCGGGCTCTTGGAGAAACGTGAAGGGTACACCTTCCTTCCGCACAACGGGCCACTGGTTTGACGTATCTCGCCGGGACTCTCCTGACCCATCCCGAGCAGCCGGTAGAGATTGCTGTACTACTTCATCAACCCGATTCCCCGGGTCGAGCAAAACTCCACTGTGAGCCCGCGGTCCCCCGCGCTTTTGCAGTGGACTTCCATCGCGGCTCCACCTTCCCCAGGCTGGAGCCGCATCCCCTGTCACTCGTGAAGTAGCACATTCAAGAGAGCTTTGCGGACGCGAATCTCGCCTTTGTACTCGATGAACCCCAGCTTTCGGAAGCGATTCATGAAGAAGCTGACGCGGGAGCGGGTGGTTCCCACCATCTCTGCCAGGGTCTCCTGGGTAACCTTGGGAATCAGGGGCTCCGGATCGCCCGGTTCCCCGAATTGCGCCATCAGGAGCAGAATCCGCGCCAGCCGCTTCTCACTGGTATTGAACAACTGATCAATGAGATCGGCCTGGGTGCGCATGCTGCGCGCCAGCAGAAATTTCAGGAACAGGTCGGAGAAGGCGTGCTGCTCGTGCATGACGCGGATCATTTCGGCGCGATTGATCTTCAGGGCCGAACAGGCAGTCAGGGCCCTGGCCGTGGAAATGCGCAACTCCAGCGAACCGGCGATGGACTCTTCGCCCACAAATTCGCCCGCTGCGATGATGGCGATGGTCGCCTCTTTGCCGCCCTTGGAGATCACCGTGAGTTTGGCTCTTCCGCTTTGCAGATAGAAGACGCAGTCGGCGGGATCGCCCTGCGCAAAAAACGCTTGATTCGGTTTCACATGGACGATCTGACGCCCTAGCCCAGACTTGGCGAGGAAGCCGGCAAGATCAAACCCGTTACCTTTCCGACCAGCCATCTCCATGGCCCATCCCCCCGAACACCTTGAGGCCGAAGGCCGTTGAAGAAATCACCCGGTTCGCACTACGCGGGAACGCTTTGCGCCGGAGCGTGTACAAGCCTGATTTTATTATCCATTTTCCCAATTCAGGAGCAATATCTAATTTTTGCCCGTTTTTCGCCGGGCTCATTCGATAGATGGATTCAGCTTTCATCACGGAAAAGCCGCATCCGTGCATCATTTGCATGGTCCACCTCGCCGGTTGCGCCACCGCGGATGCACCTGCCTGCGCAACACAAGCGCTGCGTTTGATCTTCCAAATAATGCGAAAATGGGAGGAGCGCCCGGTCGTTTGCTCAGTTCAAACCGGCGCAGGGGAAATCTTTGGCCAAGCTGCGAGTTCTGTCCACGCACCTGTTCCTGAAACAGCGTCTGCACCCTGGCTTGCTGGAGTTCGCCGCCCGCTGCGGTGCGCAGGCGGTGGAGATTTTTGCCGCACGCCAGCACTTCGACTACACCAGCCGCCAGCAGGTCTCAGAACTGGCCACGTGGTTCCGCTCCGACTCCCTGGAAATCTGGTCGATGCACGCCCCACTCTTCCCCGACTACGAGATGGGCCGGGCCGGCGCACCGCCGGTGAACGTGCTGCACCCGGAGAAATCCCGCCGCATCGACGCCATGGACGAGATCAAGCGCGCCCTGGAAACGGCCGAGTACATTCCCTTTCGCAACCTGGTTCTGCATCTTGGCGAGCGCAACGATGAATGGTCTGCGCACTCCATCGAGTACGCGCAGACCGCCCTGGAGCACCTGGGCGCGTTTGCCCACCCGCTGGGCGTGCGGTTGCTTGTGGAGAACCTGCTGAGCGAGCCCACCACGCCCGAGCACCTGGTCTACATGCTCGACTCCGGCCACCTGTCTTCGGTGGGCGTTTGCCTGGACCTGGGCCACGCCCACATCACTACCGGTGTGCGCGATGCCCTGGCCACGCTCTCTGCCCGCATCGTTTCAGTCCATGCCCACGACAACCACGGCATGAAAGACGAGCATCTTTGGCCGGGCGACGGCAATATCGACTTTCCGGCCACGGTGAAAGCCCTGAACGCGCTGCCTGAACCCCCGGCCATGGTTCTGGAGCCCGGTCACAGCTTGCCGGACACCCCGGCCGAGCTTCCCGAGCGCATCCGGTTGGCCTTTGAGCGGCTTGACTAGATCCATTCTCTTGTTGGTGTAAGAGAGCGTGGACCGGGAGGTCCACGCTACGGCCGACCGGGAGGTTGATTACATGACAGCGCCGGCTCCTTCGAGCCCGAGTAGACTGGTTGCTGCTAGACGCCCAGGAGCTCGGGAGAAGGAGCCTGGCATGGCCAAGATTATAGGCTGTGACTTTC
>Ga0302198_10001069_pt1 | contig 30028 bp, 30 predicted proteins | sample II_Bog_N2_2_FD_193521 | JGI IMG/M metagenome (GOLD analysis project Ga0302198, IMG submission 193521) | Peat permafrost microbial communities from Stordalen Mire near Abisko, Sweden - II_Bog_N2_2 | ecosystem: Environmental > Terrestrial > Soil > Wetlands > Peat | place: Sweden: Abisko...
TATCTCGCCGGACTTGATGATGTCATCCTTCGCCCAGTTCAGCGCGTAAAGAGTCCGGCGCTTGGAGTAGATGGGCGTCTCGGGGCTGTTCTTGTATTTCGGTTCCACTCGCCCGTCGGGACGCACCGTCTCACTCGCGGAGGGAAGGATCCTCCCACCAACCGCCACTGCCTTGCCCGAGGGATCGAAGATAGGAAAGATGACTCGCGCACGCAGCGCGTCCTGTCGCCGATCGCGCTTGTTCACGAAGCCGAGCCCGGTGCCCTCGAGCACCTTGGGCGACAAGTTGAGCGAGCTGCTGAGGGCGTCCCAGTCGTCAGGGGCCCATCCGAGCTGGAACTTTCGCGCGACCTCACCGTTTATACCGCGAGTCTTCAGGTACTCGCGAGCCGGTCTCGCGTCAGGTGCGTTCAGCAGACGTTCGTGATACCAGTGCACCGCTTGGTCCATCGCGGCGAGGAACTCCTGACGCTCCTTACGCGCGGGACCAGCGTTCAGGTCCTCGTGCAGCTCGATGCCCGCTCGATCCGCGAGTAGGCGTAGCGCGTCAACGAAGTCCAAGTGCTGCATTTCGCGCACGAAGGTGATCTGGTCGCCCGAGGCTCGACAACCAAAGCAGTAGTACCGACCTTCTTCGGCATTGACTGAGAATGAAGGGGTCTTCTCGCCGTGAAAGGGACACAATCCCGTCCAGCGCCGCCCTGACTTCTTCAGTGCCACGTAGTCACTGATGAGTGCCACGATGTCGGTGGCGCCGCGGACCTGTGCAATCTCACTGTCCGATATGGCCATGTGTAGAAGGTACCCGTTAAGGGTGACCCCGGAACCGCCCACAGGGCCGTTCCCTAGACTGCGCTCATGCCTGAATTCGCCGTTGAAGCACTCAATATCGTCCGAACGTTCAAAGACGGCGAGGTTCGAGCCCTCGACGACGTCACGCTGCACGTTCCCCGGAGCCAGGTCTTTGGACTCCTCGGACCCAACGGCTCAGGTAAGACCACGATGGTCCGGATTCTCTCGACGATCCTGCTGCCCACGTCGGGTAGCGCGACCGTGAACGGCATTGACGTGCTGAAGCACCCCGACCGGGTGCGGCGCAGCATTGGACTCGCCGGCCAGTACGCCACCGTCGACGAGAACCTCACGGGTGCGGAGAACCTAAGGATGATCGGCAGCCTCAACCACCTCGAGAAGAGCTTTGTTGTCCCGCGCACCCGAGAGCTCCTGGACCAGTTCGGTCTCACCCACGCCGCCAACCGCACCGTCAAGACCTACTCGGGCGGCATGCGTCGGCGCCTCGACCTCGCCGCCGCCCTGGTCGCCAAGCCGCCACTGCTCTTCCTGGACGAACCCACGACCGGGCTCGACCCCCAGAGCCGCCAAGACCTCTGGGCGATCATCGAAGAGTTGGTGGAAGAAGGTAACACGGTCCTACTCACCACCCAGTACCTCGAAGAAGCCGACCGTCTCGCCAAGCAATTGGTCGTGCTCGATCACGGAAAGATCATCGCCGAAGGAACCAGCCAGCAACTCAAGACGCGTCTGGGCAACACGATGCTCGTCCTCACGTTCCTCAACACCGCGGACGCGAAACGTGGTGAAGAACTGATCCGCGACATCTCCTCCCAAACCGCGAACGTCGACGGCACCGTGGTCGAATTCACCGTCGACCGAGGACCCGCGGCGGCCGCGGATGCTCTGCGACGCATCGACACAGCGGGCATCACCCTCGCCGGACTCACGATTCGAGAACCCAGCCTCGACGACGTCTTCTTGAGCCTCACGGGTCACAAAGCCGAAGATCCCGCCTCAACTGACGACGACGCGTTTGCCACGCGACCAACACGAAAGGCTTCATCATGAGCACCCTCAGCACCACCCGGCCCGTGCGCTCCGAGCGAGGTTCACTGCGCTGGACGATCAGCGACGTGCTCACGATGGCGCGTCGCAACCTTCTGGCGTTGGTTCGAATCCCCACCTCGTTGGTGTTCGCGATCATTCAGCCCATCATGTTCGTCTTACTCTTCCGCTACGTGTTCGGCGGCGAGATCAAGATCCCCCACATACCTTTCGTGAATTACCTCATTCCAGGCATCCTCGTCCAGACCATGCTTTTTGGTGCGGTGGGAACCGCGATTGGACTCGCCGAGGACCTCCATCGCGGACTCATTGAACGCTTTCGGGCGCTACCAATGGCCCGAATGGCCGTACTGGCGGGGCGCACCGTCTCGGACCTAGTACGAAACGTCGGGGTCCTTCTCGTAATTACGGCAGTCGGTTTCGCCATTGGTTTTCGTCCCCACGGGGGCGTTCCCGACTACATCGCCGCGTGCCTCTTGATGCTGACCTTCGCCTACTGCGTCTCCTGGGGCTTCGCGTTCATTGGGCTCGCCGCTCCCAACTCCGAGACCGCCCAGGCGATCTCGTTCCCAGTGATCTTCCCCCTGACCTTCGCCTCAGCCATTTTTGTCCAGGTGAGTTCGATGCCCGGCTGGTTGCGACCCTTCGCCAACAATCAGCCGGTCAGCCAAGTCACCGACGCCGTGCGCGGTCTCATGCTCGGCACCCCTACGGGTAACTCAGTGTGGATCGCCCTGGCGTGGTCGGTGGGCGCCATACTCGTGCTCGGTCCCCTCGCGACTTCGCGCTACCGCAAGGCGGCGTAGCCGTTGCCCGTCCTTGACGCCACACAGCTCCAAGAGATACTCACCTCGTCGTTTCCCGATTCGGACGTGCCTCGCGTCGAACAGGTGCTCGAAGACGAAGTGACCCTCGTCCAAACCGTCAACGACCGGCACGGTCGTCCCGGGGGGACCCTTTCGGGACCGACGATGATGATGCTGGCCGACACCGCGGCGTGGATGGCCATCCTCGCCCAGATCGGACCGGTGCTGCTCGCGGTCACGACGAGTCTGCACATCGACTTCTTACGTAAACCAGAAATCACCGATCTCGTCGCGCGCGCGAAGATGCTCAAGCTCGGACGAAAGCTCGCGGTCGTGGAGGTCTCACTCTTTTCCCTGGGCCATGACCAACTGGTGGCGAAGGCCCAGGTAACATATGCCATCCCAACTAAGAAAACCGAAGGTGAATCTCAATGATGTCGAGCCGATCTCGTCGCAATAGTTCCACGAAGTGTCATGGGGACCTCCACCATTCCAGCTTGCGCCACCTGTTCGATTCGACGCCGAAGTTCGAGGTCCATCGCGCGCCGCTGCGCTTCAGTCTTCACGAAGGTTCCCGAATAAGTCCCAAAAACCGCGAGAAGCTCATCACTCGAGCGCACCCACGTCCAACCAATTTCCACGTTCACCACGTCCACGAAAAGACCCTCTCTCCCGAGGTCAGCCGCCCAGCCACGGGGCCGGGCGTTCCGGTCAGCGGGGTTTTCGCGAAGTTTCGTAAGTTCCTTCACCCATAGGACGTCACGACTAAACCCGTTCCATAGGACGTAGAGTTTCGCGCCGTCGCGCAGCACCCGGGCTATCTCGTGGGTCGCCTCGGGTTGCTCGAACCAGTGCCACGCCGACGAAACCAGCGCCGCGTCGAACGAAGCGTCGCCGACGGGCAAGTCCTCGGCCTTGCCGGCGAGTGAACGGACCGAAGGACTACGCCGTTCGAGCACCGAACGCATCTCATCGTCGGGTTCGACGATCGTCATTGAGGCGCCCAAGTCCAGCAGAAACCTCGTCCACAGCCCGGTGCCCGCGGCGACCTCGAGCACGTCACGGCCCGTGAGGTCACCGAACAGCTCGGACGCTTCGTCCGGGGGTGAGGGTCGGTACCGGTCGTAAAGCTCGGCGACCGCGCCGAACCTGAGCCCACGCCCGTCGTAGGTCACCTAACGCTGTCCCGTCCTCGCGCGTAGCTCACCGAGCAGGTCTTTAATCTTCACGCGGGTCTGAGCGGTCGTGTCGCGGTCGCGCACGGTGACGCTCTCATCCTCGAGCGAGTCGAAATCCACCGTGACGCAAAACGGTGTGCCCACTTCGTCCTGGCGGCGATAGCGGCGCCCGATTGACTGGGTCACGTCGTAGTCGCACATGAAGTAGGGCTGGAGTTGTTCGAGCACGGCCTTTGAGACGCTCTCGAGCTCAGGTTTCTTCGACAGCGGCAAGACCGCAACTTGATACGGCGCGAGTCGCCAGTCCAAACGAAGCACGGTGCGCACTTCACCCTCAATCTCGTCCTCGTGATAGGCCGAGAGCAGAAAGGCCATCATGGCGCGAGTGGCGCCGGCGGCGGGTTCGATGACGTAGGGGGTGTAGTGCTCGTTGGTGCCCTGGTCGAAGTATTCCAATTTGACGCCCGACGCGTTCGAGTGCTGGGTGAGGTCGTAGTCACCACGATTGGCGACACCTTCGAGCTCGTCAAAGCCCCAGGGGAACTCGAACTCCACGTCGGTGGTGCCCTTGGAGTAGTGCGAGAGGTCCTCTTTGGCGTGTTCGTACAGACGCAATTTCTCCACGGGAATGCCCAAGTCGATGTACCAGTCATAACGAGTCTTTATCCAGTACTTGTGCCATTCGGGGGCGTCCGCGGGCGCCACGAAGTACTCCATCTCCATCTGCTCGAACTCACGGGTGCGGAACACGAAATTCTGGGGTGTTATCTCGTTTCGAAACGACTTACCGATCTGAGCGACGCCGAACGGCGGCTTCTTACGGGTCGCCGCGAGCACGTTGTTGAAGTTGGTGAACATTCCCTGGGCGGTCTCGGGACGCAGGTAGGCCGTGGCCCCCTCGCCCTCAACTGGACCGGCTTGGGTCTTGAACATGAGGTTGAACGCGCGCGCCTCGGTGAATTGGGTGGACCCGCAGTTCGGACAGACGCCATCGATCTTGTCCTCGCGCCAACGCTCCTTGCACTTAAGGCAGTCCACCAGTGGGTCGGTGAAGGTCTCGAGGTGGCCCGACGCCGCCCAGATCGCGGGCGGGCCGAGGATCGCGGCGTCAATGCCCACGATGTCACTGCGCCGTTGGACCATTGCGCTCCACCAGGCCTGCTTCACGTTGCGCAGCATGTTCACACCCAGGGGGCCGTAGTCGTACGTGGAGCGGAATCCGCCGTAGATCTCGGCGGAAGGGAAGATAAAACCACGACGCTTGGCGAGGTTGATGACTTTGTCGAGCAGATTCGAGTCGCCCTGAGGTGCTATTTCCATTCGTTCAGGCTACCGGACTACCCACCGCTCCTCAGGCGAACGATCACCTGGTTGGCGAGCAGACGCCCGCTCTCTTTGAGCGTGACCTGACCCTCGCGCACGCGCACCAGGTGCGCTATCTCCTCGAGTGAGTCAAAGGCCTCGACCGGCACCCCGCGACGGGTGCGCAGCGCGAGCGACTCGCGCTCGAAGCGTCGGGTCAGTTCGTCGAGGAACTCCTCACCCGCGAGGGGGCTCTGGCCGCTGCCCACCAGGGCGATGTAGCGCTCGGGCGTGCGCACGTTCCAGTACCGACGTCCGCGGCGGTGCGAATGGGCGGCCGAACCGAACCCAACGTAGTCACCCTGGTCCCAGTAGACGTGGTTGTGACGGCACTCGTGTCCGGGTCTGGCCCAGTTCGAGATTTCCTCCCACTCATAGCCACTGGCCGCCAACGTGGCGCCCACGAGGTCGTAGGCGTCGGCGGTCTCGTCTTCGTCGGGGTGACGCGCGGGGTCCATGCCGAGCGGCGTCGCGGGTTCGGCGGTGAGCGCGTAGCAACTGATGTGCGGCGGCGGGTGCTCAAGGCCCAACAGGTCCTCGAGGGTACGTGCCACGTCCCCAAGGCTCTCCGCGCGCGAACCCACGATCAGGTCCATGTTCCACGTGCCAAAGCCCGCCGCGGTCACGGCGTCTGACACCTCGCGGTGCGCCATCGTGCCGTGACGGCGTCCGAGATCGGCGAGGACCGCGGGCTGGGTGGACTGGACCCCGAAGCTCATTCGAGTCACGCCACCGCGACGATAGGTGAGGAGTCGCTCGAGTTGGGCGTCCTCGGGGTTGCACTCGACGGTCACCTCGGCGTCGTCGCTGCGCGGTATCGCGTCGAGGATAGCGAGGAGTTGTTCGGCCCTGAGTCGCGACGGCGTGCCACCACCGAAGAACACCGAGGTCGCGATCGTCAGGTCGTTGGCCTTGGCGAGCTCGATCTCCTCGATCACCGCCTCGACGTAGTCGTCCATGAGGTGGTCACGGTCCGCGTACGTGGCGAACGCGCAGTAATCGCACCGGTGCGCACAGAACGGCACGTGCACGTAGACCCCGAAGTCGCTCATCACCCGTTCACTTTCCGAAGGCACCTTAATAGTCATTGGTCGCTGGCAGCATCGGCGCTCGACGGCACCACCTTCAAGCGCTTACCGAAGTGCTGTTCAATCGCTTCGTGAGCGATCGCCATCACCTCGCCAGCGCCGGTTGGCGAGGTTTCGTGCAACACCGTTGCGAGGTCGCCTCCGAGGATCCGACGAATGAGCGCCAGCGCATCGGCTGAGATCGAACGGCCGCTTCGACAGTTGCTACAGAGTGTTCCACCCACCTGGGCGTCAAAGGCCACCAGGGGACCCTTGCGTCCGCAGTTCACGCAACAGTCGACCACGGGCTCTGAACCGTCGTGAGCGAGCAACTTGAAGAAGAACGAAGCGGGCACCAGGGTGGGGTCGAATTCCTCTTGGTCGAGGGTAAGAAGTACCCTGATCACGAGCTCGAAGATCCCCTCGTCGGCAACGTCGTCCGAAGGGATGGCGTCGACGACTTCAACTACCGCGTAGCCGGCGTTGATGCGCTGGTAGGACCCACGCAGCACGCCCAATCTTTCCCGGTGCTGCACGTGGCGCGCTATATAGAGGTCACCGCGACTCTTGACGAGGTCGATGTGCACGAACGAAAGTGGCTCGAGTGTCGCGCCGAGTCGGCTGGTGGTCTTTCGAATGCCTTTGGCGAGAACGCGGACCTTGCCGTGAGTCCTCGTCCAGAGCACCACGATCCGGTCCGACTCGCCGGTCTTGTACGTGCGCAGCACCACCGCGTCATCGTCGAACTCTCTCACGAACCGGGCCCGTCACGGTCCTTGAAGTGCTGCTTGCGCGGTTCGACGCCCATGTAACGATTGAGCGCCACGCCCGCGGCGACAAGCACGGCCAGCACCAAGGGAATGAGTAACGGCGCCACGAGGCTCGAAGCGCCGTTGAGGGCGAGCACCCACAAGAAGACGTAGAGCGCGAGACCGACGACCACGGTGATGCGCGTCGCGATCACTGGTCCACGCCCCCGAAGCGCCGTTCGCGACGCTGGAACTCCTCTATTGCTTCAAAGAGGTCCTCGCGGCGAAAGTCGGGCCAGAGCACTTCGGAGAAGACGAGTTCGGAATAGGCGATCTCCCACAGCAGGAAGTTCGAGATTCGATACTCCCCCGACGTGCGGATCACGAGATCGGGGTCGGCGAGTTCGGGGTGATAAAGGCGCCGACGGATCGCCTTCTCGTCGATCTTTGACTCGGGAACCTTCTCCTTCACGAGCCGACGTACCGCGTCCACGATCTCGGCGCGTCCGCCGTAGTTGAACGCGATGTTGAGCGTCATCACCTTGTTCTTAAGGGTGAGCTCTTCGGCGCCGCGCATGTCACGAAGGACGCGCTTGGGTATGCGACGATCCTCGCGACCCGAGAAGGTGATTCGTACGCCCTGGTCGTGCAGGTCGTCGCGGTTACGTTCCAACAGGCCTCGGTTGAAGTTCATCAGGTAGCGCACCTCGTCGATCGGCCGACGCCAATTCTCGGTCGAAAAGGCGTACACGGTGAGGGTCTTCACCCCCAAGGCAATGGCCCCGTAGGTCACGTCCACGAGCGCCTTCTCACCCGCGCCGTGGCCTTCGGTGCGAGCTAACCCGCGCTGGGCGGCCCAGCGACCGTTGCCGTCCATCACTACCGCGACGTGCGCGGGTATCGAGTCGCGCCGAAGCGACCGGGGAATGGCGACGGGTCGCGGATCTGGCACGAACAAAACCTAGTCCGGGGTCCAAGAAACCTCGATAGGGGCAACCTCTAAAGTCATCTGGTGGATTCATTTGACCCCGACGAGGATTCGCCCTACGTCGAACCCGACGAACAGGTCGGGGTCCAACTCGACCACGACGTCGTCGCCATCGACGTCGAACGAGCCCTCGTGCTGCTCGATCAGATCACCGAGGACCTACCCGGTGGTGGTGAGGTACGCGAGGGCCAGCGCGCCATGGTCCGGTCGGTCGCCGAAGGCCTGTCGCGGCGCGAACATCGCATCATCGAGGCCGGCACCGGTGTGGGAAAGTCACTCGCCTACCTCGTGCCCGCGGCGATGTCGGGCCAACGTGTCGTGATCGCTACCGCCACCAAGAACCTCCAGGACCAACTCGCCACCAAAGACGCCCCCACCGTCAGCGCCCACACCAAGTCCAAGGTCGCGGTCCTCAAGGGCAAGAACAACTACCTCTGTCGTAACCGGGCCCACGCGGTGGGTGGCGCGGGTCAGATGAGCTTTGACGACGGCAGCGAGGTACCGCGTGGCGTCGCCGATCAGATGCGCCGCATTCTCGCCTGGTCCAACGAGACCACGAGCGGGGACCGCGACGAGCTGCCTTTCGAGATCGACGCGCGCGCCTGGCGCGGACTCTCGGTCACCCCCCAGGAATGTCTGGGGCGCTCGCAGTGCCCCCAGGGCCAGGCGTGCTTCGCTGAACTGGCGAAGGACCGCGCCGCCGAGAGCCAACTGCTGATCGTCAACACCCACCTCTACGCCGCGCACCTCGCTTCTGGTTCGATGCTGCTGCCGGCCCACGAGTTCGTGGTCTTTGACGAAGCGCACGAGATTCTTAACATCTTCGCTTCGCTCCTGGGTACCTCGCTCAACGCCTCGCGGCTTCGCGCCCTCGCGGGGGTCGCACGCTCGGTGCTCGGCACCGAGTTCGCCGAATCGTCGCTCGAACTACTCAACTGCGCCGACCGGCTCGCGAGCGCGCTGCAGATCCAGTTCGACGCCGAACAGTTGACAGGTTTTGATGAAGACGTGCTGCGCGAGTTCACCCAGGCGAGTGGGCTCGTGACCAGAATCGTCGAGGCGCTGCGGGCCCTCGAGGTGAGCGGAACCGACGCCGAGGCGCGCAAGATACGTGCCCTCGGACCGGCGATTCATCTCGCCAACGACATGGACCGCGTGGCACGAGTACGCGACGGTGAACTGCTCTTTCTCGCCAAGCGCGACCGCGAAGTTGACATCGAGGTTTCCCTCGTTGACGTGGCACCTCGCCTCGCCGACGAGCTCTGGAGTCACGTGAGCGCGGTGCTGACGAGCGCGACGATTCCCGACACGCTCGCTAAGGATCTGGGCCTGGGCGCCACCGTCGCGATCGAGCACGTCGACAGCCCCTTTGACTACCAGGAGAACTCGCTGCTCTACGTGCCCGAGGGCTTTCCGTCGCGCAACGACGCCGGGGCCGAAGAGGCGATCATCGAGGAGTTGATCGAGCTCATCGGGGCCGCCGGGGGAAGAACGCTCGCCCTGTTCACGAATCGCGCGGTGATGAACCGCGTCGCTGAAGCGGTCGAGACGCGCGTCGATACCCCAATCCTCGTGCAAGGCACTTTGTCACGCCAGCGCATCATCGAACAGTTTCGCGACAGCGCGGAGGCGAGTTTGTTCGCCGTCACCAGCTTCTGGCAGGGCATCGACGTTCCGGGCCATTCGCTCAGTTTGGTGACGATAGACCGACTACCCTTCGCGGTTCCCAATGATCCGCTCGCCGAAGCCCGTCGGTCGCGCTCACTGCGACCCTTCTACGAGGTTGACCTGCCGCGAGCGGCGATGCTGCTCGCCCAGGGCGTCGGCCGACTCATTCGCACCAAGAGCGACCGGGGCGTCGTCGCGGTACTGGACACGCGCCTCGCCGAGTCGAACTACCGTTCATCGCTGTTTCGAAAGCTCCCGCCGATGAAGAGGACCCGCGACAAGGCGCTGGTGCACGCGTTCTTGAACGAACTCCACGACGCTCAGTAACCGAAGCGGTCCAGGATGTCGTCGCGCTTCTGCCAACCCGGTTCCACACGAACCTTGAGCTCGAGGAAGCAGCCTTCGGGCAACTGGCGCCGAGCGGCGATTCCCACGTCCTTTAACAGCTGGCCACCCTTGCCAATCACCATGCCCTTCTGGCTCTCACGTTCGACCAGTATCTCGACGGTGATGTGGGGCCACTCGAACTCCGCGACGCGGGTATGGATCGAATGCGGTAACTCCTGCTTGGTCTTTCGAACCAATTGCTCGCGCACGAGTTCGGCCACCCACGTCGCCTCGGGCACGTCCGACACCTCGTCCTCGCCGAAGAGAAAGGGCGACTCGGGCATCAAAGATCGCACGTAGTCGATCAGTTCGTCTGTTCCCTCGCCGGTCTTCGCCGAAACCGGGAAGTACTCGACACGACTCGCCGCTTCCTCGAGGCCTCGCTCCAACGCGATCTCCGCGACGGCCTCGTGCGCGGCCATGAGTTGGGCGGCGACGCCATCGCGCGAGGTGCGGTCCATCTTGTTCACCACGACACATGGACGCGGACCTCGCGCGCTCTTCGCGTTCTCGAGCATCGTCGTGATGACGTGACGGTCACCCGGACCGATTGACTTGCCCGCTTCAACGACCGCGAGGATCACGTCGACGTCGCCGGCGGCGGCGTGCGCCGTCTCGTTCAGTCGTCCCCCGAGGGTGGTCTTGGGTCGATGGATGCCCGGGGTGTCCACGAAGATCACCTGCACGCCGTTCTCGGTGAGGATGCCGCGTACCGCGGCGCGCGTCGTGTTCGGACTCGCCGAGGTGATCGAGACCTTCGTGCCCACGACTTGGTTCAGCAGCGTCGACTTACCCACGTTGGGCCGACCAATTATGGCGGCGAATCCCGAGCGCGTCACGAGTCGTCTCGCACCGGCTCGACGAGGACCTCCTCGATCCGCCGCCCGTCCATGCGAAGCACCGTCAGGTGATAGTTCGGGGTTGACACGACGTCACCCACGTCGGGTACGCCGCCCGCGAGGTCGAGCACGAGTCCCCCCACGGTGTCCCAGCCGTCCTTGGGCAGCGAAAGTTCGAACTCCTCGTTGGCGTCGTCGATGTTGAGTCGCCCGCTCAAGGTGAGGCCCGACTCGGTGTTCTGGCTGTCGTCTTCAACAGTGGGGTCGGACTCGTCGGTGATCTCACCAACGAGCTCTTCGAGGACGTCCTCGAGGGTCACCAGTCCCGCCGTGCCGCCGTATTCGTCGATCACGATGAACAAGTGGCTCTTACCCTTGCGAACCTCGCTCAACAGTGACGCCACGCGTTTGGTCTCGGGCACGAAGCGGGGTTCGCCCATGTAATCGCGCACGAGGGCCGAGCCCCGACCCTCGGCGAACAAACCCGCGAGGTGACGCAGGTTGACGATGCCCACGACGTCGTCGACTCCCTCGCCGAGCACGGGTATGCGAGAACGCCCCGTCGCCACCGCGAGGTCCAACGCCTCACGAACAGTCGCCGTGTCGGGGATGTCGACCATGTCGATGCGCGGCACCATCACTTCTCGAACAATGGTGTCGCCGAACTCGATCACCGAGTGGATGAAGTTGCGCTCGGAGGACTCAATCGCGTGGTCTTCTTGGGCGACGTCGGCCATGGCGAGTACCTCGGACTCGGTCATCTTCTGGGTCTGGCCCTCGAGACCAACGAGACGTATCACGCCCTGGGCGACGCCGAGCAGCAGGGTCGACAGCCACTTGATGGGCCAGAACTTGAGCAACGTGCTCACGACCGGTGCCGTCAAGAGCGCCGCGTTGTCGGGGTGCTGGACCGCGTAGTTCTTCGGTATCGCCTCGAAGAAGACGAAGATCACCACCACTTCGCCGACGATGCCAATAAAAAGTCCGGCGGTACCGAACAGCCGGTCCGCGAGCACGCCGACCATCGTCGCCGACACCAACTGGCAAATCAGGACCAGCAACAAGAGCGGGTTGAGGAACTTCTGTGGCGTCTCGGTGAGCAGGGTCAGGGCTCGCGCGCCGCGCCGGTGCTGTTCTTGGAGCGAACGCGCCCTTGACTTGTTCATGCGAACGAGCGAGGTCTCGGCGAGGGCGAAGAACCCCGATAACACGAGCAGCACCAACACGGTGAGCGACAGGTAAGTGTCACTCGCGCTCCAGGCGGTCGCGATCACGTCGCCCTCGCCCGGTAGTGGCGCGCGAGCAACTCGCGCTCGCGCGCCTCCATACGTTCGGCCTCCTCGTCAACGGCGTGGTCCCAACCGAGCAGATGGAGCACGCCGTGAACGACCAGCAGCGCAATCTCGTCTTCGAAGGTGCACTCGTGCTCAACGGCGTTGAGCGCCGCGACCGACGGGCATATCACGATGTCGCCAATGAGCGTGGGAATCTCCGGTGGTGGTGGCTCACCCGGTCCGGACCCACCGGCGTCAGGTACCCGACCGGTCGGATCGGGCTCGCCCTCGATGGGAAAACTCAGTACGTCGGTCGGACCGTCCTTGCCCATGAATTGTTGGTTGAGCGACGCGATCGTGATCTCGTCGGTGAAGATCAACGAAACTTCACCGAGCCCACGTACACCTTCGTCGACCAGGGCACCGTTCGCGAGCGCCACCCAGCGCTCGAGGTCGATGGGGTACTGGTGCTGCTCGTCGGCAGCGTAGATGTCGATACTCATGACTGTTGTTCGTACGCCGCCACGATGTCGGCCACGATACGGTGGCGAACGACGTCCTTAGAACTGAGGTGCACGAAGCTGATGCCTTCGACTTCACTGAGGATCTTTTCGATGTGCAGCAGTCCACTGTGCTTGCCGTTGAGGTCGACCTGGGTGACGTCACCGGTGACGACGGCCTTGGAGTTGAAACCTATGCGCGTAAGAAACATCTTCATCTGCTCGGGCGTCGTGTTCTGCGCCTCGTCGAGGATGATGAACGAGTCATTCAAGGTCCGCCCGCGCATGAACGCGAGGGGTGCCACCTCGATGGTGCCGTTCGCGATGAGCCGCTGGGCCCCGTCGGGTCCGACCATGTCAAAGAGCGCGTCGTATAACGGTCGCAAGTAGGGATCGACCTTGGCCATGAGGTCCCCGGGCAAGAAGCCCAGGTGCTCGCCCGCTTCCACCGCGGGTCGAGTGAGCACGATGCGCTGGACCTGGCGTCGGTGCAGCGCCTGCACCGCGGCGGCGACCGCGAGGTAGCTCTTGCCCGTGCCGGCGGGTCCGATCCCAAAGGTGATGATCGAGGCGTCGATCGCGTCGGTGTAGCGCTTCTGTCCCGCGGTCGAGGGCCGGATTGCCTTGCCCTTCGCTCCGCGTACCACCTCGTGCTTGAGCACTTCGCTGGGTCGCAGGTCATCGGCGACCATGTCGATGGTGCGTTCGATCTTGGTCGGGTCGAGCGCCTGGCCGCTCTCGAGGACCAACACGAGTTCATCGAAGAGGCGAAGGACTTTCGCGGCGTCGGGACCCGCGACCGAGATCTGGTTTCCCTGAACGCGGATCTTCGAATCGGGAAACGATCGCTCCACGACGCGCAGGTGCTCGTCGCGCGGTCCGAGCAGACCCGACATCAGGTGTGTATTGGGCACGAACGTCGTCACCGTCAGGGCCTCGCTCGACGAGGCGTCAAAGGTCATCCGGGAGGCCAACCCATGCGCCTTCCACCCAGCACGTGCAGGTGCAGGTGCGGGACGGTCATGTTGCCGTCGACCCCGACGTTCATGACGAGTCGGTAGCCGCTCTCTCGTATTCCCTTTAGTGCCGTGACCCGCTGGGCGAGTAGGACCAGATCGTCCACGACACCACCGTGGCGATCGGCGATGTGGTCGGCACTCGTGATGTGCTCTTTGGGTATTACCAGCACGTGCACGGGGGCTTGGGGCTCGATGTCGTCGAACGCGTAGGCGGTATCACTCTCGAGAACGGCCTTCGAGGGGATCTCCCCGGCGACGATCTTGCAAAACAGGCAATCACTCATGTAGTGCTCTCATCATTACCCATTCCCACTGGGTCCGAGGGTAAATCCCCACCCACCAGCGCCAAAGGCCAGTATCGAAGCGGCCACCACCCCCGCGGTCTCGCCGCGCAATACGGTGGGCCCGAGCAGGAGTCGCCGACGATTGGCGGACCACTCGTTAGGACCCCATCCCCCCTCGGGGCCAATGGCGACCGCGCGCACCCCGCTCCAGTCGGGTTGTCCGTCGAGATCTGCGACGGCCACCTCGTCGGGTACCTCAGCCACGCGCACCGGCTCGCCGATCTGGACACCGTAGGTACGTCGGCTCTGGGCGCAACTCTCTTTGGCCACGCGCCGCCAGCGAGTCACGATCTTCTCGCGGTGTTCGCCCTTGAACTTCACGACCAGGCGCTCGCTGACGAGCGGCACGATGTGGCTGATGCCCAGTTCGGTGGCCTTGGCGACCGTCCACTCACTTCGGTCGCCCTTGAGCGGCGCCAGGTAGAGCGTCGTGCGCTCGGACGCTGGGTCCACGTTCACGCTGCTCACCCGGTGAACCCCGTTCGCCAGAACCTCGCACAGGGCCCACGATCCGTGGTCGTCGGTGACCACGATCTCTTCGCCGAGCTTGGCGCGAAGCACGGTTCGCAGGTGGTGCTCGTCGGGAGCGCCGAGGACGGGTGCGTCCAGGTCCTGGACGCTGAACTGAGCGAGAGCCGCCACCCGACGCGGCCACTCGAGGTGGTTCACCGTTTGGCGCCACGCCGGCGCGAGAAGAGCCCCCCGGTGTCCTCACTGACAATTTCGCCACGGTGTTCGGCCAATTGGCGAAGTAGTTCTCGTGACGTGTCGTCCAGTTCGGTGGGCACGTCGACTACCAGGTGCACGAAGAGGTCCCCGCGACCTCGTCCGTGCAGGTGCTCCACGCCTTCGTGCTTGATCCGGTGCACCGTGGCGTTCGCGCTGCCGGGAACGACGTCGATGGTCGTGGTCGCGCGAAGCGTCGGCACCTCGATGCTCGCGCCGAGTGCGGCCTGGGTGAACGAGACGTGCGCCTCGTGGTGCAGGTCGTCGCCGTGGCGTTCGAAGCGGGAATCGGGCTCGACGTGTAGGTGCACGAAGAGCCGCCCGTTTGCCCCACCGCGCACCCCGGCCGGACCGCGGTCGGCCAGACGCATGGTCGAGCCATCCTCGACGCCGGCGGGGATCTGGATGGTGAGGGTGGACGAGGCGTTCTTTCGTCCCTCACCGCGACACTGCGGGCAGGGCGACTCAATGCGCGAACCCATGCCGTTACACCTCGAACACGGCATGGAGGTCACCATCTGGCCGAGGATCGAGTTGCGTACCCGTCGCACTTCTCCCAGTCCCGCGCACTCGACGCAGGTGACCGGGCTCGTGCCGGGCGCGCAGCCCGAGCCGTCGCACGTCGTACAACGCTGGGCGAGCGTGACGTTGATCTCGTGGGTGGCACCGAAGGCCGCCTCGTCCAGGGTGATGTCAACCGAGAGTTCGGCGTCGGGTCCCGGTTGGGGCCCGCGGCGCTGCGCAGGCCGTTGACCCATACCGCCAAAGAACATGTCAAAGATGTCCTGGACCGAACCGGCGCCAAAGGGGTTGCCCCCCGCCCCGACGTCAGAACCGAAGCGGTCGTAGTTGGCGCGGCGCTCGGGGTCCGAGAGGATCTCGTAGGCCTGGCTGACCTCTTTAAAGCGCGCCTCGGCCGCAGGATCGCCGGGGTTGGCGTCGGGGTGATACTGACGCGCGAGGCGCCGATAGGACTTCTTCAAATCCTCGGGCGAGACACTCGCGTCGACCTCGAGCACCTTGTAAAGGTCGGGATTAGCCAAGACCGTCCTCCCCGTCGAGGTGGCGCGTGAGTTGCTGGGAGACCATCGCCGCGGCCGCGAGCGCCTCGGGATACTTCATGCGCGTCGGACCGAGCAGTCCCACCGCCCCGGCGGGTTCACCGTCGATCGTCACGGGCGCCACGATCACCGCGCACGAGGAGAGTGCCTCGTAGCCGTGCTCAGAACCGATGGCGACCGAAAGACCCCGGCCGAGGATGTCCTGGATGAGGGTGACGACAAGCAACTCTTGTTCGAGGATGCTCAAAACCGTGCGCACTGTCTCGACCCCGTCGAACACTTCAGCCACGCGCGAGGAGCCGCCGATGAAGACCTGTTCGCCGTCCAACGTGGGTTGTTCGGCGTGAAGGACACTCACCGCTTCGCGCACGAGCGTGGCGACGTTGTCGCTGCGTGAAGGCACCTGCACCCGTGACTCGAGGGTGGTGGTGAGCAGGAGTGCGTTCAATTGACGCGACGCTTCGGTGACATCTTCGAAGCTCGCGTCATAAGTACTCATGATCGAATGCTTGATCACCGCGCCGTCAGAGAACACCACGACGAGCACCTGGTGGCGCGCGTCCAGGCTCACCAGTTGCACGCTGAGGATCGATGCGTGACCGTGGCTCGCCCCCACGACGACCGACGTGTAGTTGGTGAGGCGACTGAGCAGCGAAGACGTCTGTTGAAGGACGTCCTCGACCTCGCCACGGACGTTGGCGAAGAAATCCTGCACCTGATGCTGCTGGGCGCTGCTCATGACCCCGGACTTCAGGTGGTCGACAAAGTAGCGATAGCCCTTGTCCGTGGGCACGCGGCCCGCCGAGGTGTGTGGTTGAGCGAGGTAGCCCTCGTGCTCGAGGGCTACCATCTCGGAGCGCACGGTGGCGGGCGAGACGTCCAGGTCGGCGCTATGTGCGACCGACGAGGACCCAACGGGCTGGGCGGTGTCGATGTGTTCGGCCACCACCGCTTCGAGGATCGTGGCCTTGCGTGCGTCGAGGTCTTTGGTGTTCTGGCTGGTCGTCACGGGGCGTCGGGCCACGGCTCCTCCTTGCTAGCACTCGATTCTACCGAGTGCTAACCCCGCTTCGTACTGGCTCACGCTGCTCCTAGGGTGAGCACGTGAGCGACGATATCTTTGACCCAGCCCGCTACTACCGGCTCTCGATCTCGCCCGAGGACCGTGAGCGGCTCCCGTATTACTCGGCGCTCGTCGACACCCTCGCTGATTCGTCACTCGCCTGCCAACTGCTGGCTGAAGCGCGACCCGAGCAACGAAACCCGATGCTCGTGCTCGCGGCGCTTCACTATCACGCCCTTCGCGCCGATCACGATTTAGCCCCGCTCTACACCGACATGGCCGCGCTGACGCCCGACGCGTTCGCCCACGCGGTAACCGCGGTACTCGAGCGACGTCCGAGCCTCGTGCGCGGCGAGTTGCACCGCTCGACCCAGACCAACGAACCCGGACGAAGTGCGGTCTTGGCGACGATCTTGGGTGAGCTGAGCGGTCGTGGGGTGAGTGACGTGCACCTCATCGACGTGGGCACTTCAATGGGGCTCAATCTCTATCCCGACTATTACCGGGTCAACGAAGACGACACCGAGGGCGTCGTGCTCACCATGGAGTACCTCGGCGAGCACCAGACGTCCTCGCCTCTGCCGCGCATCCACCAACGCATCGGCATCGACCTCAATCCCCTCGATCCCGAGAACGCCGATGATGTCCTGTGGCTCAAAGCCTGCCTGTGGCCCGAGCAACCCGAGCGCATCGCGCGCTTTGACGAAGTGCTCGACGAAATGGTCCTCTGGCCCAAAGCCACGAGACTTCGCGGTTCAGCGGTGGACCTGATCGACGAGGCGCTCGAGCTTTGCGGGCCCGAGGCGATGCCGGTGATCTTTCATTCGTGGGCGGCGGCCTACTTCTCGCCCGAGGACCAGGTCCACTGGCGCGAGCGGATCATGAGCCACGTGCGAACGCGCGCGCTGTGGGTCTACTTCGAAAACCCCTGGTGCGTGAAGAGTCTCGAGCCCCCCGCAGCGACCGCCGCCTCGCCGCGCGCGGGAGCCTCCCAGATCGTGGTGTGCGAACTGGGCGACGACCCCGCCCACTGGGGCTGGGCCCATTCCCACGGACGCTGGATTTCCTTCTCGCCACCGCCCGCGCGAGCGCGCTGACTCGTAAGGTTCTTGCATGTTCATCGCCGCACCCCCGCGCATCGAGCCCGCCTTCAACGGACCAGAAAAGACCCAACTCGAGGCGTGGCTCGACTACCACCGCGCGACGCTACTCATGAAGTGCGAGGGCTTAGAATTCCGGCAGCTCGCCACCGCCTCGGTGCCCCCCTCGTCGCTCACGCTGCTTGGGATACTGCGCCACATGACCATCGTCGAGCAGTACTGGTTCCACAAGATCTTCGCCGACGAGGACGTGGTGCCCGCCTACGACTCGCCCGATGATCCCGACGCGGAGTTCAACGACCTGGCGAGCGCGACGCTCGAGGAGGTGGAGCACAATTTCCTCGCCGCGTGTGAGAGGTCGCGACACATCGTCACGGGCGCCGAGCTCTATTCACTGGCCCGCGCGGCGCGACCGTCGACCCCCATTGACCTTCGCTGGATCTGTGTGCACATGATCGAGGAGTACGCCCGCCACAACGGTCACGCCGATCTGTTGCGTGAGTGCATCGACGGCGCCACGGGCGACTAGGTCAGTCCTCGAGTTTCAGCGCCGCGACGAACGCCTCTTGCGGCACTTCGACGCGCCCGAGGTTCTTCATGCGTTTCTTGCCCTCTTTCTGCTTCTCCAGCAGTTTGCGTTTACGCGTGATGTCGCCCCCGTAGCACTTAGCGAGGACGTCCTTGCGACGGGCCTTGACGGTCTCTCGAGCAATGACCCGACCCCCGACGGCCGCTTGGATCGGAACGTCGAACATCTGGCGCGGGATGAGCTCTTTCAGTCGTTCAGCCATTCGCCGTCCGTAGAAGTCCGCGTTGGTGCGGTGCACGATCGTCGAGAACGCGTCAACGGGCTCGTGATTGATCAGCAGGTCCACGCGCACCAGATTGGAGGTGATGTAACCACTCTGTTCGTAGTCGAGGCTCGCGTAGCCCTTGGTGCGACTCTTGAGCGCGTCAAAGAAGTCGATGATGACCTCGGCGAGGGGAATCGTGTAGCGCAGTTCGACCCGCTCGGTCGACAGATACTCCATCTTGATCATCTCGCCGCGACGGGTCTGGCAAAGGTCCATGACCGTGCCGAGGTACTCGACGGGAGTGAGGATCGAGATGTGCAGCATCGGTTCGTCGATGTGATCCAGGCGGCTCGGGTCGGGTAGGTCCGTCGGGTTGTCGATCTTCACCTCGGTGCCATCGGTCAGGTACGCGCGATACACCACCGAAGGCGCCGTGGCGATGATGTCGAGGTTGAACTCGCGTTCGAGGCGTTCGCGCACGATCTCCATGTGCAAGAGGCCAAGGAATCCGCAGCGAAACCCGAAGCCGAGCGCGTGACTCGACTCGGGCTCATAAGAGATCGACGCGTCGTTCAATTTCAGCTTGTCCAGCGAGTCGCGTAGGTCCCCCAGGTCGTCGCCGTCGATGGGATAGATGCCACAGAACACCATGGGCTTGGGGTCCTGGTAACCGTCCAGGGCGACGGCGGCTGGTCGTTGCGCCTCGGTGATCGTTTCTCCCGATCGTGCGCCCGCCACGTCCTTGATGCCCGCGACGATGAAGCCCACCTCGCCCGGACCGAGCTGCTTCACGCTGATCATGTCGGGCGTGCGAATGCCGATCTCTTCGATGTCGTGGTTCTCGCCCGCCTGCATCATGCGGACCTTCACGTTGTCGCGAAGCGTGCCTTCTTTGATACGGATCGAACTGATGACCCCGCGGTATTGGTCGTAGTAGGAGTCAAAGATCAGCGCGCGAAGGGGCGCGTTGGGATCTCCGGTCGGCGCGGGAATCCGTTCGATCACCGCGTCGAGCAGTTCGGCAATGCCTTCACCGGTCTTGGCCGATATGGACAGGACCTCGCTCGCGGCGAGCCCGAGCACGCGTTCGAGTTCCTCCTTGCAGCGCTCGGGGTCCGCCGCGGGCAGGTCGATCTTGTTGAGCACGGCTACGATCTCGAGGTTGTGCTCGATGGCCTGGTAACAGTTCGCGAGGGTCTGAGCCTGGATGCCCTGGCTCGCGTCAACTAACAAAAGCGCGCCTTCGCAGGCGGCGAGCGAGCGCGAGACCTCGTAGCCGAAGTCGACGTGCCCGGGCGTGTCGATCAGCTGCAGGATGTGGCCCGAGTACTCGACGCGCACGTTTTGGGCCTTGATGGTGATGCCCCGTTCGCGTTCGATGTCCATCGAGTCGAGGTACTGTGCGCGCATGAGACGCGGGTCCACCGCGCCAGTCAGCTCGAGGATCCGGTCCGAGAGCGTCGACTTGCCGTGGTCGACGTGCGAAATGATGGAAAAATTACGAATAATCCCTGGTTCGACGGTTACAGAAGGAGTTGCCACGGTGTAGAAAGGCTACCCGTCGCCAGCGACGCCTCGTCAAGTTGGAAGGCGTTTCGCCACTCCTGCTAGCCTTATTCAGCCCGCGGAGCATTTCCGCGACATATCTCGAGGTCTTTCGTGGCAAACATCAAGAGCCAGATCAAGCGCAACAAGCAGAGCGCGATAGCGCGCGAGCGCAACAAGGCCGTTAAGTCCGAGGTGCGCACGCGCACCAAGAACGCGGTCGCCGCCGTGGGCACTGAAGACGAGCAGACCACTCTGCGTGCCGCCATCAAGCGCATCGACAAGGCCGCCGCCAAGGGAGTCATCCACAAGAACCAGGCCGCCAACAAGAAGAGCGGCCTGATGCACCGCATCGCTTCGCTGCGCAACGACGCTTAAGTCAGTTCCATCGCCCGACTCTCGGGTAGGCGCACGAGTAAGAACAGCGCGGGCAAGAACGGCAAGAACGTCGTCAGCGCCGCAACCCGAAGCCCCGTCGAACTCGAGGTGCGCGCGGCGTCACCCACCCAGCCAAAGAGCCCGAGTCCCCCGATCGCCCCGAGCACACCCGCCACGGTGATCCAGCCCGCCGCGGTCGCGCGGAATCGGTGCGCGAATATTTCGGTACTAATCGCGGTCACCGCCGGAGAAAGCAGTCCTCCCGCACCAACGCCCAGAATGTAGCCAATGATGAACGGCGTCTTTCCTCCCCCGTAGGCGAACGTCGAAGCGAGCGCGGTCATCACGGTCCCGATCGCTACCGTCCAGCGTCGTCCGAGCGTGCGCGAGAAACGCCGGCTCGCGAAGAGTCCGACGAGACCCGCGACGCCGCTCACGACCACGACCTCAGAAACGCTCGCTGGTCGCATCTTGAGGATACCTTCGGCGTAGACGAACGTAAAACCACCCGCGGGACCGGTGATCACCCCAATCACGAAGGCGAGAGAACACACGATGGCGAGTCTCGATCGCGCGTCGCGCGGCACGATGCCCAGATGCGCCAGGGGCGTCTCACCGGACTTCTTCGCCGGTTCGGGGATCGTGTGCAGTAAGGGTACGACGAGCAGCACTGGTACCAGGGCGAGTGCGAACAACCAGCGAAACGAATCAGGCCCGCGCACCAGGCCGTGCACGACGGCCGACAATCCCGAACCGATTCCCAAACCCGCGGCCATGATGGCGATGCGCTGGATGCGCAGTTTTGCGCTCGCCAGCTCCACCGTGATGATTTGCACGAGGGAGTTCGCAACCGACAGCAGCGGGCGCGCCAAGGCGAAGCACAACACGAAGATCCAGTAACTCGGGCTAAGTGACGCCAGCGCGGTGATCAAGAGGCCCCACAAGAGTGCCACGCGCAACACTCTCGTGCGTCCCCAGCGGTCGGCCAGTGACGCGAGTGGCAATGCGGCCAGCGAAGACAGTCGGTAGGCCGCGAGTCCCAGTCCGAGCGCCGAACCCGAGAGCCCGACGACGCTTTGGATCGTATTGCTCTGGGTGAAATGACCGAAGTGGCGCGCCACGTCATTGAGCGAAGTGGTCGCGCCGAATTCGGCGAACCCTGCGGCGAGCGTCGCGAGGAACAGGATCAACATCACTCGATGCGCGCCTCGAGTGGGCGTCGACAGATCCTCAGTCACGGCTCACCGGTCGTCGTTCATCTCATTGACCAAGCTGCCGCGTCGAACAGGTGCCCCATGAATCAAAGGAGCTCGACCAGTTGATGCAGGGATTCGGTAACGTCCTCGTAGTTCTCACTCCTCGCAAAACTCACTGGCGCGCCGATTCGCACGATGACCCGACTGCGTTTCTTCGGCCACTTCGAGTGCAGCGGCACCGTGCCGGTCAGTCCGATGGTCTTGACGGGCACCACGGGCACCCCGAGATTCACCGCCAAAAGCCCGATGCCTGTCTTAAAGGGGCGCAAGAGCCCCGAATTATCGATGCGTCCCTCGGGGGCGATGAGCACGTTCCATCCACGGTCGATCATCGAACCCACGTTCTCCAGGCTCGCCAAGTACGGCTCACTTCGCGCGAAACTGAATCCGGCGAAGCACCAGCGAATGATCAGTGCCAGGACGCGGTGATCGGCCAGCACGTCGTCACCAGCCGCCACCGCGAGTCGCCGGCGAACGGCGTGAGGAAGGGCACGAAAGACCACGGGTCCGTCGAAGTCATCACTGTGATTGAAGATGAACAGTGCCGGTCCCGAAAGGTCCTCGAGGTTCTCGACTCCTTGGACTTCAAGGCGAACCCACACGCGAATCAGCGGGTCCACTACGCCTTCACGAAGTGCCGTGCCGATCACGCGCACGAGGCGCCAGTAGGGCCATCGCGGCGCTCTGCGCGGTGCCTCGCCCGCGGCACCTTCGCTCGCTAACGCACGCAGTTGTCCGACCGTGGTCTCGGGCGTCACCGCTTCATCGGAGATCATCACGCCGAGCTGCTCTTCGAGTAGGGACACCGCCATCAAACGCCGAAGCGAGTCCAAGCCCAAGTCTTCGAGTCGATCGTTGTCGCGAATCGCCGCCGCCGGGTCGTCAAGGCTGAGCCGGATGATGTGCATCACTTGATCCTCACCCGCCTCGGTTGGCCGTTCGTCGCTCGGATCGGGTGCGACAGCGTTCACCCAGTCCTGTACTTGACGACGGTCGATCTTGAGCAGCCGAGTCCTCGGAAAATCCGCGTCGGGCCAACGTCGCCACGAATCGATGTGTTGGAAGGCTTCGAGTTTCGCGTTCACGCGAGCCACGCCTGCGGTCACTTCAGCGTCGAGCTCGTCAGCGACGACGACCGCGACGACCGATTCGCCCTTCTCGCTGTGCTCGCCGACGACGCAGATCCCGGGCAGGCTGGGTTCCTCGTTCGCGACGAGCTCCACGTCCTCGGGAAACACCTTGAGCCCGCTACTTCGCACGATGACGAACTTGAGTCGACCCTGGATGTACAGCCACCCGTCCTCAATGCGGCCCACGTCGCCCGTGCGAAACCAGCCATCGTCGGTGAAGGCGGATCTGGTAGCGACCTCGTTCTGCCAGTAGCCGTGAAAGACGCTCGGTCCCTTCGCCTGGATCTCACCGTCGTCGCCCAGACGTAGCTCGACGTTGACGAGGGCCCTGCCGGGCGAGTCCGGGCGTCGGTCCTCGAGACCGTTACAGGTAAGTATCGGCGACGTCTCGGTCAGCCCGTAGCCCTGGACGAGTCGGACGCCGAACCGCTCCCACGCAATTCCCACTTCGACGGGGATCGGCGCCCCGCCGGTCACGACGAGACGAAGATGGCCCCCCAGTTGCGAGTGCACGCTAAAGAAGAGGTAACGGCGAAGCGCGAAAGGAAGAAGGTCCGCCAGACGACCCATGACCGCAAAGATCCTGGTCTTACCTTGCTCCTTAACCGCTTGCTCGATGCGCTCGAGCATGATGGTGAGAAGTTGAGGTATTGCGAGGATGGTGTTGATCTCGAAGTCGTTGAGTGACTCGACGATGGCCCGGGGCGTTACCCGGGGCATGTAAAAGATACTGGCGCCACACGAGAGCGAGGCGAGACTCGCGGACATCTCGTACATGTGCGAAAGCGGTAGCACCGAAAGGAACCGCCATTCTTCGCCCACGCGGATGCGTTCGAGTATTCCGTCGGCGTTCGACAGAATATTCGCGTGCGAAAGAACCACGCCCTTAGGGTCGGCAGTCGTTCCCGACGTGAAGACAATAACCGCGGGCATCGCGGGATCGAGACCGACGTCAGAGGTTCGCGTCGACTGTGCCGCGACGGTCTCCTCGAGCTCGTCCAGGAAGTACATCGCGAACCCCACGCCTTCGAGTCGCAGATTTCGGCTGGCGAACAAGACCTTTGGCGTCGTCTCCTCGGCGAAGCGCCGCACGCGGTCCTCGGAACTCGCCGCATCGACCGGTACGAGAATCGCTCCCAACAACAACGTGCCCAGGAGCAGTTCCACCCATTCGGGTCCGTTGGGCGATACGACCATCACACGATCGCCGCGCTCGACGCCAATCGAATCAAGAAAGTTCGCGACACGATTCGCGCCGTTGCGCAAGTCGCGGTGCGTCAGACGCTTCACCTTGAGAAAGGAGCGACTGGTGAGAGCCAGGTTGTCGCCGAAGCGGCCAAGGTTCTCGACGTACTCGCGAAAGTTCGTTGCGCTCACCTCGGTAATTACCGTGTTATCCGCGAAAAGTAGGTCACTCGCACCACGACCTCCTTAGACCGGCCAGACGCTCTAGCGAGTTCCCTCATCCTAGAACGGGGTCGCTCAGCGGCGATGCGCGCCGTGGGTCAGCCTCGCCAGTCGCGCCACGAGCACTTCGATGACGGTGAGTTCGGTGACGTCGAGGTCGGTGTTGATGTCCTTGCCCCCGTAATTGACGCCACCCTTCAGGTCGAGGTCCGCGTTGGCGATGAGGTGTACCGCCGCGCTGATCCGTTGGCTTCCGAGTCGCTGAGCCATTCGAAGTGACTTGCCCGCCGGAAAACGGTTTATCCCCAACAGCGTCGCAGCTTCATCATCGCCGCGCACGCCGCTGCCCTCAAGTCGAGCCATCCGCAAGTAATGGCGCTGGAGCATGTTGACGATCTGCAAGCCCGCCCGACCCTTCGACTCGAGCATGCGTCGAGCGACCTTGATCGCGGCGGCGGTGTTCCCACTGTCGATGGCATCGGTGAGGTCCCACTCGGGTACGTCGCCCGCGTCGCCGAGATACGGTGCCACGTGCGCGAACGTGAGCGGTGCGGTGCCGTAGATTGACCGCAAGGTCCGCGCGAGTGAATCCACGCGCGCGACGTCATCACCGACTCGTTCGGCGATCTCGAGGGCGGTCTGGTGCTCGACGCTCACTCGATACTCGCCCAGCTTCGATTCGACGTAGGCCACGCGGTCCTGGGCGCGTGAACTGACGTTCACTTCGACGACTTCACTGGACGCCTTGACCAACTTGTTCGCCTTCGTACCCACGACGCCGAGCACCAGCACGATCCCCGGCGCCGGGTCGGCCAACCACGACACGAGCTGTCCAGCCTCGTCGGCCAGAAGCGACTGCGCGTCGCGCACGACGACCACCCTTCGCTCTACGAGAAAGGGTGGCGTATTGAGCGCCTCGAGCACGCGAACTACCACCGACTCGCTAGAAGACGACGTCACGTCCTTGGCGGTGAAGTCTTCGAGGGCGAACGACGGATCAAGTTCCCCGAGGGCGCCCACGATGACATTGCGCAAGGCGTCGTAGACCATCGTCGCATCGCTACCCACCACTGCGATCGACGAAGTCGTCACGCGACCTCTTCGAGAACGCGAGCCAACGTGTCCCTCACTCGAACCGAACCAAGCACGTCATGCACTCGCACGATACGACAACCCGCGGCGATGCCGAGAGCGGTCGCGGCGAGCGAAGGTTCGCGCCGTTCGGTCACCTCCAGATTGAACATCACCCCGAGGAAGGTCTTGTTCGACGACGAAAGCAACAACGGCGAGCCGAGGGCCGCCAAGTGCGTCGAGTCGCGCAGCAACTGCAGCGACTGGGCGGCCGTCTTGCCGAGGTCCAGTCCCGCGTCGAGCACGATGCGCTCGGCGCTCACTCCCGCGGCGAGCGCCCTTTGACGACGATCGACCAAGAAGTCACTGACCGTTCGGGTCACGTCTTCGTAGTGAGGGTTCGGGTCGGCGACCCTGGGGCGCAGTCGAATATGCGTGGCCACGACCGAGGCCCCCGCCCGAGCGGCGACCGCCAAGTAGTCGGGATCCGCGAAGCCACTGATGTCGTTTCCCAGGACCGCTCCCTGGGCGAAGCAGGCCCCCGCGACCGACGCGCGCCACGTGTCGATGCTGAGGGGAAGATCGAAGCGTTTCTTCAACGCCCCCACCACCCCCACCACTCGATCGAGCTCTTCTTCTTCGCTGACGTCCTCGCCAGGGCCCGCCTTTACGCCACCGACGTCCAATATGTCCGCACCTTCGTCCACCAGTCGCTCGGCGCGAGCGAAGAAACGGTCGAGTTCAAAGGTCGCCGCCGGACTGTAGAAGGAGTCCCTCGTCCGGTTAAGGATGCCCATGACCAGGGCGCGCGTGCGAAGGTCGTAGGTCCTTTCGCCCAGAGTTAACACCACCGTGGCGTCGGGTCGAAACGACGTCGTGGCTTCACGTGTCATGAGATAGCGATCTGACAATCCCGGATTTCTGGGTATCCACCCCCGCCAGCCTAACGGCGGGCCTGTTCGAACGAGGTGGGTGTAACCCACTGTTAGCCTTCGAATCCATGGGGAACGACGTCGTTGGCATCAAGTACGACGAGGTCTCGTCGTGGATGGTCGAACACGTGGGCGCCGCTGGCCCGCTCGACTTCGCCCTCATCGCCGGAGGTCGCTCGAACTTGACCTACCAGGTCACCGATTCGTCCCAGCGGCGCTTCGCGCTTCGCCGCCCACCTACGAGCCACGTGCTGCCGACCGCTCACGACATGGTGCGCGAATTCACGGTCATCTCGTCCCTGCACCCACTGGGCGTGCCGGTCGCTACTCCCCTGGGTCTATGCACGGACGAATCGGTGAACGACCGGCCCTTTTACGTGATGGAGTTCGTCGACGGCGCAATCCTGCGCGATCGCGCCGACGCCGAAGGCCAGTTCAGCGAGTCGACGCGTGCGGTCATTGGCGAGAACCTCGCCGCGACACTCGCTTCGCTGCACGACGTCGACGTTAACGAGGCGGGACTCGGTGACCTCGCTAAGCACGACCACTACATCGAACGTCAACTTCGTCGCTGGCGAACCCAATACGAACAGATGCACGTCGAGGGTGAAGACTACGGCGGACTCGTAGAGGCGGTCGGCGACCAGCTCGCGACGTCGATACCGGCTCAACAGCGCGTGTCGGTGGTGCACGGTGATTACCGTCTTGACAACACCGTCCTCGACGAGAATGGGGCCGTGCGGGCCATTCTCGACTGGGAGATATGCACCTTGGGCGATCCAATCGCCGACCTCGGACTCCTGCTCGTCTACTGGGCTGAGCCCGGCGACGAGACGGCGGCACTGCTGGGCGCCGCCCCCACCACGGCCGCGGGCTTTGTGAGCCGGGACCAGGTCCTTAAGGCTTACGCCGCTCACTCATCGCTCGATGTCGGTGAGGTCGCCTACTATCAAGCATTCGGCTATTGGAAGTTGGCCTGCATCCTCCAAGGCGTCTTCGCGCGTTACAGCGCCGGAGCGACCGCAGGTGATCAGGGCAGCGTCGCTGAGTTTCCAATACACATTGCAATGCTCGCCGAGATGGCGCAGCGAACGCTGGAGAACTGAATAATGGACGACGAAATCTACGACCGGATCATCTTCCTCGCGGACCCCGAGTTGAGCGAACCCGTACTGGTGGTGAGCCTCGAGGGTTGGATTGACGCGGGTCTCGGCGCCAGTACGGCGATTTCGACCATGCTCAACACAATTAGTACCGAGGTGCTCGCCACCTTTGACACCGAATACTTCATCGACCAGCGCGCCCGACGGCCACTCGCACGAATCGTTGACGGCATCACGACCGAGCTCACGTGGCCCGAGATCCAACTGCGCTACGGGCGCGACGGCGACGGTGCGGACATCCTCTTTCTGGTCGGTCCCGAACCGGACTTCCACTGGAGTGACTTCATCGACGTCGTCACCGACGCCGCGGGTCGATTCGACGTACGTCTCGTGGTGGGACTTGGCGCGTTCCCCGCGCCGACACCGCACACGCGCCCGGTGCGCGTCATCGCCACCGCACCCGAGGCAAGCGCGCACCTGTTGCCGCTCATCGGCACCGTCACGGGCGAACTCGAGGTTCCTGCGGGCATCAGTGCCGCCCTCGAGCTGGGCTTCGCCGAGGTTGACATGGACATTGTCACCTTGTGGGCACGAGTTCCCCACTACGTGGCGGCGATGCCCTACCCCCAGGCCTCCGCGGCGTTGATCGACGGTCTCGCGCGTATCGCCGGGCTCACCCTGGACGCCAGTCACCTTCGCGCTTCGGCCGACGAGGCGCGCCAGCGCGTCGATGACCTGGTCACCAACAACCCCGAGCACAGCTCCATGGTCGAACAGCTCGAAGAGGCAGCCGACGAAACCGAAGGGACGTCACTCGGCGAAGAATTGCCGAGCGGCGACGAGCTGGCGGCCGAACTCGAACGTTTCCTCAGGGGCGAATCAAGTTGACGGCATCTAACGTGCCTTCGTGAGCAAAATCGTTCTTATCACCGGCGCCGGTTCTGGCTTTGGAAAATTGGGCGCGACGGCCCTGAGCGAGCGTGGTCACCGGGTCATCGCCACCACCGAGACCGAGGAGCAAGCGAACGAACTTCGCCGCGAGTTGCCCGCACTCCAGGTGGAAAAGCTCGATATCACCTCCGACGACGTCGACAAGGTCCACGCCTGGGACATCGACGTACTCGTGAACAACGCCGGCGTGGGTGAAACTGGGCCCCTCGCGGACGTACCCCTTGATCGGGTGCGGCGACTCTTTGAGGTGAACGTCTTTGGCACGCTGAAGGTGACCCAAGCGGTCCTCACCGACATGGTGCCGAGAAAACGTGGGCGAATTATCATCATGTCCTCGATCGCGGGCGTGTTCGCCGCGCCCGCGTTCGGTCCCTATTCGATGACCAAATTCGCGCTCGAGGCGATGGGAAAGTCGATGCGCGGCGAACTCGCATCACTCGGGGTCGACGTGACCTTGCTTAATCCCGGGCCCTACTTGACTGGTTTCAACGACCGAATGGCGGCCTCGATGTGGGAGTGGTTCGACGACCAGTCACTCAATGGCCCCGAAGCTGATCTCTTTCGGGTCATCGGGGACTTCGTGACGACCGCCCAACGCGACCCCCACGAGATCGCTACTCGACTGGTGGAGCTAGTAGAAGCGGAAACGACCACCGAGAACAACTTCGTGCCGCCAGACATCAAGGCCCAACTCGGTCTGGCCTGATCAGGCCCCACGCGGCACAGTATCCACGTCACCTTCTTCGATGCGAAGCCCGAGACCCAGGGCGTAGCCGTCCAGGAAAAGTTCACACTCGTTCTGGCGCGGGTGTCGGTGAGCGATGTCATAGAACCTCGCGGAGTGGTCCGCCTCTTGAAGGTGGGCGAGCTCGTGAACCAGAACCGCGTCGATGACCCATTCGGGACATTGTCGAAGTCGACTCGATACCCTGATCTCACGCGAAGCCGGTGAACACGAAGCCCAGCGAGCTCGTTGGTTGTTCACCCAGCGAACCGAATTGGCCATCACGCCGTCGTTGTAGAGTTCGGCGAGCACGCGCGCCCTTTCTTCGAGCAGCGCGTCACCCGCCGCATTCTGGGGACGCTGAGTGAGGAGCCTCTCAACCAGGTCGTCAACGAACGCCTCTCGTTCTCGTCCGCGAAGCCGCGCGGGTATCTGGACCACGATGCGACTACCCGACCAGTGCGCGGCGCCGGTCTTCTTACGCCGCGCCGACGAACGAATCTCGACCTCGGGCCGGTCAAAGCGTGGCGGCTCCACCCATACCGACGTACTGCTCACGGGCGGGCGGGCCATCAGATGATGATATTGACCATGCGCGGTGGCTTGGAGACAACCCGCTTGATCGGTGATTGGCCCAGCGAGCGCATGACGGCATCGTCCGCGAGGGCCAGGTCCTGGGCGTCTTGTTCACTCACGTCAGGTTCAACCTCGAGACGGGCGCGAATCTTGCCGTTGACCTGGACGAT
>Ga0302198_10001070_pt1 | contig 30022 bp, 28 predicted proteins | sample II_Bog_N2_2_FD_193521 | JGI IMG/M metagenome (GOLD analysis project Ga0302198, IMG submission 193521) | Peat permafrost microbial communities from Stordalen Mire near Abisko, Sweden - II_Bog_N2_2 | ecosystem: Environmental > Terrestrial > Soil > Wetlands > Peat | place: Sweden: Abisko...
CCGGTTTCGCCCTACCGCGAGCTGGCGGACATGGCGCGCATTTCCGGCGGCAAAAGCGTTTCCGCCGTGAACCGCATTTCCGCGAATGAACTGAAGGGCTACGGCACCATCGCCGGCGTGCGCCGCCACGAAAACCCGCGCCTGATTGACGTTTCGCTCATCGTCGAAAAGCCCGCCATCGCCGTCGCGCAGGAAAAACTGCACGTTGACGGCCTGCCGGAACAGACCTGGCTCGGCTGGTTCGGGATGCACCTGCTCGCGCCGAGCATCTACGACATCCTCGGCGAAATGATCCGCGACAACGTGCGCGACGGCGGTGAATTCCAGCTCACGCGCGCCCAGGAAATTCAGCGCCAGCGCCACGGCTACCTCGCGCTGGAGATGACCGGCGCGCAGCGTTTTGACTTCGGCGTGCCGGACGATTTTGTGGCCAGCGTGCGGTCATTCCGCCATTCGCCATGATTTTATTGCGATTATTTGCTTGCGGCGGCCGCGGGCATGGCTTAAAAAACGGCATCGTAAGAATCAGCACGACGACAGTTTTGATGCACCACCTAAATCAGCCCCAACCAGAGAGGGTCGCTTGAGCCGGCCTTTTTCCCCGCGTAATTCCTCCCCCGCCTCGCAGATGCGCGTCAACGGCAAGATCCGCGCCCGCGAAGTGCGCGTCATCGGGCCCGATGGCAACCAACTCGGCGTCTTTCAGTTGAACGACGCGCTGAACCTCGCGCGCCAGCACGGCGTGGACCTGGTGGAGATTTCCGCCAACGCCGTCCCGCCCGTCTGCCGCATCATCGAGATCGGTAAATTTCGCTACGAGCTCGCCAAGAAAGAAAAAGATTCGCGCAAACATCAGCACGCCTCGACCGTGAAGGAAGTGCAGTTGAGCCCGCGCATTGACCCGCACGACCTCGGCATCAAGCTGCAGCACGCCATCAATTTTCTCTGTGAGGACATGAAGGTGAAGGTCGCGCTGAAATTTCGCGGCCGCGAAATGGCGCACACCGAGGTCGGCTTTGAGGTCATCAACAAGTTCATCGCCGAGATCGCGCCGTTCGGCCATCCCGATTTCCAGCCCAAGCTCGTCGGCCGCGCCATCAACCTGATGATCAGCCCGCACCCGCGCAGCAAGCGCGCGAAAAACCCGCGCCACGCGGATGCGGAACTGCACGTGGCCGACGAAGTTGACGAAGCCGAAGCGCCGCCGAAAAAGAATCGCGAAAAAACTTCCGCGCCGGAAAAAGCAAAGATTCCCGTGGCCGAAGCACCGCAAACCGGCGGCCTGAACAATCCGTTTGCCGGCCTGGAAATCCCGTAGCCGCATTTGCAAAAACGCGGAACGTCCGCGCCATGCCGCAGCGCGGCTACAATTGAATCTTCCAGCCACGCACCAGGTCGGGAAACCGGCAGTCCGCGCAGACCGCGTTCGAGTGCTCGCAAAAATCGCGGACAATCTGCATCAAGCCCTGCTGCTGCGCCGCGCCCTTCAGGACGCGCGCATTGGCAGTCCCCAGCAGCCGCTGCCGCGCAAGTTTTAATACGGAATTGTCCTCCGCCACCGGCCACGCAAAAAACCTGCGCTCCACTTCGCACAGAAATTTTTCATTGCCGCCTTCCCGCGCCCGGATCCACAGCCATGGCAAAACAACGTTCACCGCCAGGTCCGTGACGCGCGCTTCGCCCAATAACGGCTGCGGTTTGGTCATGCGCGCGGATTTGAACGTCCAGTGCCACGACCAAAAGTCATCACGCCCGACTTGAAAAAGTTCGTGAAGCGAAGTGGGCAATTTTTTGTCCGGAATTTCCGCCACGCACCAATCTTCGATTGTTGAAACCAGGTTTTCCGACGCCAGCCAGTGCGACGCCAGCGCGAGCCGCCGCTGCGGGTGGTTCGCCGGGCGCAGGCCGTGGAATTTCCAAATTTCACGCGGCAAAATGCAGCTTTCAAACTCATCGCGGTCGCGCCACCAGTAATCCCACGCGCGGCGCAGGAACGTGTCGGAACTTTTTTGAGCCCGCGTCAAATCGTCCGGCAGCAGCCCGCTGACGCCCAGCAGCCGCGCTTGGATTTCAAATGCCGACTCCGCGCCGCGCGTCCAGCGCGGTTTCGTCTCCGCGAGGTTTTGCATCGGCCAGACGTTGCTTTTGTAACCGAGCGCGCGGAACAAATTTTCCCAGAGCGCCTGCTCCCAGCCGGAATTTTTTGCGCGGGCCAGGATGGCACCCGCCTTGTTTTGAAACCGGACTTTCGCGGCGGCGTGCAAAAGTTCCGCGAGCTGCGGCGGGGAAAGCTCCTGCAACGGCGCAGAACATTGGCCGCGCAGGCTGGCCGGCAGGCCAGATTCGTTTTCCAGCGCGAGCGCCAGCTCTGCCGGCGAGGAATCGAGAAAAGTTTTCAACGCCAAAACTGCGGGAACATTTGGATTTGGTTTCGTGGTTTCCCAGACGACGTGCAGGATGACGTTTTCGAATTTTGGATTTTTGTCATGACCATGCGCCCGCCAGCCGCTTGATTGCAGGTCAATTTCCACGTCGCCGCAAACCGGCTTTTCATTTTCAAACTGCAACACCGCGCCGCGAAAATCCGGTCCGCCTTCGAGGCTAACAAAGCCGGGATGCAGCACGCGCAGACTTTTTCCATCCGCTGTTTTAAGTTGGTCACGTTTGATGCGCTGGTGCTGCCAGATGGTTTGCAGCAGTTTTTCCGGCGGCGCGGCACCGTCGTCGCGCAGGCTGTTGACGGCGCGGCAGCGTTCGCGCCAGACGGCGTAGAAATTTTCCGCGCGGGAGTTCACACGGCAGTTTTTTGCGCGGCGGGCCGGGAGTCAATTTATTTTGAACGCAACCATCGGCGGTTTTGCCTGTTTAATGCTGGAGCCGGCGAAATTTTTGTTCGCCGTGAAGGCGTTTTACCGGCTAGACTGGCGAAGATTTTATTTGGTTTCACGCAGTGATGATTGAAGTTTCCAATTTGACGAAGCGCTATGCGGGGCGCACGGCGGTGGACGACATTTCGTTCACGGTCGCGCGCGGCGAAATCGTCGGCCTGCTCGGCCCGAACGGCGCGGGCAAAAGCACGACCATGCGCGTGCTCTCCGGCTTCATGCCGGCGACCAGCGGCACGGTGCGCGTGGCGGGCTTCGATGTGTTTCACGACGCGGACGAGACGCGCCGGCGCATCGGCTACATGCCGGAAAACAATCCGCTCCATCCGGAAATGCGCGTCCGCGAATACCTGAAATTCCGCGCGCGGCTGAAAGGCCTGGGCTGGAAAAAATCGCGCGAGCGGGTGACAACGGTGATGGAACAATGCGGCTTGGCGGATGTCGGCCGGCGCATCATCGGACAGCTTTCCAAGGGCTACAAGCAGCGAGTTGGACTCGCGGACGCGCTGGTGCATGAGCCAGAGCTGATCATTTTGGACGAGCCGACCATCGGCCTCGATCCGCAGCAGATCCGTTCCGTCCGCGCATTGATCAAAAGCCTCGCGGGCAGCCACACGGTTTTGATTTCAACCCACATTTTGCCGGAGGTGGAAATGATGTGCGGTCGCGTGCTCATCATGCTCGACGGCCGCGTGCTGGCGTCGGACACGCCGGAAAACTTGCAGCGGCGGATGGCCGGCGGCAGCCAGGTCATCGCGGAGATCGCCGCGCCGGCGGCGGCGCTGCGGGCGGTCTGGGAAAACCTGCCGGAGGTGGCGCAGTTTGATGTGACGGCGGGCGAAGGCGAATTTTTCCGCTGCGCGCTGACGCCGCGCGACGGCCAGGATTTGCGCCCGCTGATTTTCAACCTGGCGCGGGTCAACGGCTGGACCCTGCGCGAGCTGACGCGCAGCCGGCATTCGCTGGAGGACATTTACATGCAAGTCACGCGGCCGACGACGGAGGAGGCAGAATGAGAATTTTCTGGACGTTGCTGCGGCGTGAACTGGGGACTTTTTTTCTCTCGCTCACAGGCTATGTCATCATCGCGGCGGTGGCGCTGATTGTAGGTTCGACGTTTGTGATGCTGATTCACAACATGGGGACGAAGCCGTTTGCGATGCCGGTCACGCAGCTGTTTTTCAACAGCTTCATGTATTGGCTGCTGGTGATTTTGGTGGCGCCGGCCATCACGATGCGGCTGTTCGCGCTGGAAAAGGCGAGCGGAACGTTTGAAACCCTGATGACGACCTCGGTGGGCGATTTGCAGGTGGTGGCCGCAAAATTTTCGGCGGCGATATTTTTTTACATGGTGACATGGCTACCGACGCTGGCCGGCTTGGTCATCATCCAGCGGTTCACGAACCAGCCCAAGCTCGATCTCGGCGTGGTCGGCGGGATGTATCTGGGAATTTTTTTGAGCGGCTGCCTGTTTCTTTCCATCGGCTGCCTGGCATCCGCGCTGACGAAAAGCCAGATGGTGGCCGCAGTGGTCAGTCTGGCGGTGGGTGTGATCCTGTTTGTGCTCGCCTACATGGCGCAGGTGCTGCCCGGCGCGGCGGCGTCCGCGACGGATGCGCTGTATTATTTTAACCTCTTCAAGCACATGGAGGATTTCACGCGCGGCGTGGTGGACACGCGCACGGTGATTTTCTATGCGACCGCCACGTTCCTGTTTTTGTTCCTGACGCTGCGCGTGGTGGAAAGCCGCCGGTGGAAATGACATGAGCGCCGACCCAAAATCCCGCCCCAGTTTCTCCGCCGCCAGCCGGTGGCAAATCGGCCTAGATGTCGCGTTGCGCACCGCGCTGGTGCTGGCCGTGGTGGTGATGGTGAACTATCTCGGCAGCAGATTTTACCACCGCTTTTTTCTGAGCGCGCAGACCAGCGTGAAGCTTTCGTCCCGCACGGTGACGGCACTGCATTCCGTCACGAACGCGGTGAAGGTGACGCTCTTCTTTGACACCGCCAATGAGGAATTTTACCCGGACATCGTGGCGCTGCTGAACGAATACCGCGCGGTGAACAAAAACATTTCCATCCGCACGGTGGACTATGTGCAGGATCCCGGCGAGGCCGAAAAGGTGAAGGCGCAATACAAGCTGGCCGGCGCCGACAACAAGGACCTGGTCATCTTCGATTGCAATGACCGCGTGAAGACGGTCTCCGGCGCGGCCATCACGCAATACACGCTCGAGCAGGTGCCGAACGAGAAGGAACGCGAGTTCCGGAAGAAGCCGGTCGCCTTCTCCGGCGAGAAGATTTTCACCGCAATGCTGATGGCGTTGCAAAACGCGCGGCCGCTGCGCGCGTATTTCCTGCAGGGTCACGGCGAGCCGTCGCTCACTGACAACGGGAATTTCGGCTACCTGAAGTTCGCCTCCGTGCTCCAGCAAAATTCCATCGTCGTGACGAACCTCGAGCTGCCCGACACCGCCGAGATCCCGATGGACTGTAACCTCCTCGTCATCGCCGCGCCGGCGGCGGCGTTCGCGGATTCGGAGCTGCAAAAGATCGGCCAGTATCTCGCGCAGGGCGGCCGGCTGCTGCTGCTTTTTGATTATGCCTCGCTCAAGCATCCCACCGGGCTGGAGGAGATTTTGCGGCGTTGGGGCATCAACGTCCTCGCCGACATCGTGCAGGACCCGCAGAACACCATCACCGGCCAGGACATCAAGGTGCGGTCGTTCGGCGACCATCCGGTGGTGAATTCGCTCGCGGACTTTTCGCTCCAGCTGGTGCTGCCGCGCCCGGTGGAAAAAATCAATCTGCCGAACCCGCCCGTCAACGCGCCGGAGGTGACGCAACTCGCCCTGACCGGCCCCAACGCCACGCTCACCGGCGACCGGAGCGACCCGCCGCGCAGCTATTCGCTCATCGCCGCCGCCGAGCAGAAGCCCACGCCCGGCGTCGCGAACCTGCGCGGCAACACGCGCCTCATCGTGGCCGGCGACTCGATTTTTCTCGGCAACTATTACATCGAGGGCGGGGCCAACCGCGATTTCCTGAACAGCGCCGCCAACTGGCTGCTGGACCGGCCGCAACTAATTGAAGGTATCGGCCCGCGACCCATCACGGAATTCCGCCTGCTCATGACGCAACATCAACAACAGCAGCTCCGCTGGCTGCTGCTCGGCGCGCTGCCCGGCGGCGTGCTGTTTTTCGGCTGGCTCGTCTGGCTCGTGCGCCGCCAATGAAATCCAAGACCACCGCCCTCTGGTTCGTGCTCGCGGCTTTGCTGTTCGCGGGCGTCTGGCTTTCCCAGAAATTTCTCTCGCCCGCCGCGCCGGCGGCCGCGACCCTGCTTTCCGATTTGCGCGCCGCCGATTTGACCGCCATCCAGATCAGCCCGGCCAATGCACTGGAAATTTCCGCCGTCCGCACCAACGGCGCGTGGCAGCTGGAAAAACCGCTGGCGTATCCGGCGCAGACCGCCGCCATTGAGGCGCTCACCGGCGCGCTGGAAAAACTCACGCCCGCCACCCGCCTCACCGCCGCCGAAATTCGCAGCCACAAGAATGCCGACGCCGATTTCGGCTTTGACAACCCGCAGTTCTCGCTCGTCATCGCGGGCGGCGACCGGCGCTGGCAGTTGATTGTCGGCAACAAGACCGCGCCCGGCGACCAGGTGTTCATCCGCGTCGTCGGTTTGGACGGCGCGTTTGTGACGGACGCGGGCTGGCTGCAACTGCTCCCGCATTCGGCGGACGAATGGCGCGACACCGCGCTCGTGGCCGCCGCCGGCACGACCGACTGGATCGTGGTCACCAACGGCGCGAAGGCCATGGAGTTCCGGCGCGACCCGACGAACCGGCTCTGGCGCATGGTTCGGCCGCTGGAGACGCGGGCGGACGGCGGGCGCATCGCCGCTGCACTACAGCAGCTCCAAGCCGGCCACGTCACGCAGTTTGTCACCGATGACCCGCGCACTGATTTGACCAGCTACGGTTTACAGCCCGCCGACCTGGACGTGTGGCTGGGGCATGGCACGAATTTTACCACCGCCGTCCACGCCGGAAAAAATTTGTCGGAAAATTCCCCGCTGCTCTACGCGCGGCGCGAGGGCTGGAACTCCGTCGTGTCCGCCGGCAGGGACGTGTTCGCGCCGTGGCGCGGCGCGGTGAACGATTTCCGCGACTCGCACCTGTTCACGCCCACCGCGCCGGTCGCGGAAATCGAGGTGCGCGGCGAAAATCCGTTCACGCTGCAACAGCGCGGCTCGAACGACTGGGTGGTGGCGGGCGAGAAATTTTCCGCCGACCTCGAGAACGTGCAGAATTTCCTCAAGCTGCTCGCCGGCCTCCGCGTCTCTGAATTTGTGAAGGACGTCGTCACCGCGCCGGATTTGGCAGGCTTCGGCTTCACGCCGCCGGCGCGGCAGATCATCCTGCGCGGCACGGCCGGCGACTCCAACAGCGTGCTGGCGCAACTCCTTTTCAGCACAGCCGAGACGAACCGCGTGCTGGTGAAACGTGGCGACGAGGATTTTATCTACGCGATCAAGCCGGCGGATTACAACAGCCTGTTCGGGGACGGCAGCCTGTTTGCGGCCGGCTGGCAATTCCGCAACCGCCGCATCTGGAACTTCACCGAGGCGGACGTCGCGCAGGTCACGCTGCAACAGAATGGCAAGACGCGCACCCTCGTCCGCACCGGCGAGAACAAGTGGTCGTTCGCGCCCGGCTCGCAGGGCATCATCAATCCGCCCGCCATCGAGGAGGCGGTGCACCGGCTCGGCGGGCTCACGGTCGCCGGCTGGGTGGCGCGCCACGTCACCGCGCCGGAAAAATTCGGGCTGAACCCCGGCAACCTTTCCCTCACCGTCGAGCTGAAGTCCGGCGAGAAATTAAGCGTGGATTTCGGCGCGGAACTGGCACAGGCGCAGACCGCGCTGGCGGCGGTGACCTACGACGGCGAACGCTGGGTGTTTGTCTTTCCGCCGATCGTTTACCAGTTTGTCGCGAACTACCTGACGATCCCGCCCAGCGCGCCGTGAAATAATTTTTCTGCCGGCAACATGGCGCGGGCAAAACCACCGCGAAGCTCAATCGTGGTATTCCCGGAAAACCGCCGCCGTCGCGCTGGCCGGATCGAACACCGCATAAACGCCGCCGCGCTGGTGTTCCTCCGATTCCTTGAAGACGCGCTGGAAGCACAGGACATGGTTCATCGGTGGCAGACATTGAAACAGCCGGGTGCCGTTATGCGCCGAGTGTTCGAGCCGCTGCTGGAATTCAAAGGCGTCCGCCGGCACCAGTTTCGCCCCGGCGACCATCGCCTGAAAATCCTTTGGCCCGGTGTGGAACACCGCCAGCCATTCGCTGCGCAGAAACGTCGAATAACCCGCGACCCGCACCTGGCTGGCCGACGCCGGCGCATTCCCCAGACAAATGTAAGCCAGCCGGTGAGCGGGCGATTTGTCCGCGCCCAACAGCCCGAGCGCCAGCGTCACCACCAACGCCGGACCCACCAGCAATGCCAGCGCCGCCGGCATTTTCAATGAGCGCTTCTCGATCAAAACCTTGGTCAGCGCGAAGACCGTGCTGCCCGCGCCACCGACCAGCACGCTGACCGGAATGAACGGCAACAACGCCATCGCGCAGGCCTGGCCGAAAAACTCATAGGTGCCGTAATGCGTGGCGAGGAAGAAAAGGATGCCCACGCTCACCAGCCCGGTATCCAAAACCCAGAGCCACCAGTAATCCATGGGCCGCAGGTTCGCGCCGGATTGGTTTTCAGTTGCCTTCACGTCCGCATCAGGAAAGCCGACTGCTTGGCAAACGCAAGGTTTTACCCATGCTAGTTGTTCATGGCCTCGATGGCATCGAACAGGATCTGCATCTGAAAAGGTTTCCACAGCATCAGCCCCCCGATGCGCCGGATAAATTCCTCAATCTTTTGCTCACCCTGATGTCCGGTCATGAAGATGAACCGTTTGCACAGGGGCGGGCGGACGCGTTCCACCGCCGCATAAAACATGTCGCCGGGAAAGTTGGGCATCACCATGTCACAAAGAATAATGCCAAAATCGGCGGCCATGATTTTTTTCAGCCCGTCGGCGCCATTGGCCACGACGGTGACCGCATATCCCCGCATTTCGAGCGATTCTTTCAACTGGCTGGCGAAGGCCGCATCATCCTCCAAAATCAGTATGGCTTTGCGCCCCACCGTCTCGGTGTCATCCGAAATCTCGTAAGTCTTCAGGGGCTCCGGGATTTCGCGCCGCCGCATCGAATCATAGTTGCTCATAGCGTCAATGGCCGCATTCCGGTTTCATTTGGGATTCAACCGGCCGGCGTTTGGCCGGCAGATGAAATCGAAGGTGCGTTTCACGCCCTGAATTTAAAACCCGTTTACCGCCGGTTCAATCTATTTCTCTAAACCAGGCCGGCGCGGGCCAAGGCGACGGTTGTGTCGGTCTGTGACCGATGATGGGTGGCCGTCCGCAAGGACCACCGCGTCGCTATCGGAAACCAGGCAAGCATTGCTCCGGCACGGCGCTTTAAAGACCAACTTCGACGTTCCCGAGTTCAAGTCTTGGATTCAAAGGTTGAGGTCGGGCGTCCAAATGTTCAGGTCTGGAATCCCAAAGTTGAAGATTTAAACCGCCCTAAACCTTCCGGCGTCGCGCACCGCCACCGGCTCTTTCAGAACCAACGCTCAGGCTTTAAGCGAGGACATCCTCGTGCAATGAGAGGATTGCAACGCGTTAGGCGAATCAATCCTAGCTCAATACGATGACACAGGCCTGTAGTAAGACTATGTCGTCGTGTTTCAAGACGGCACAAACGCAGGGCAAGCGAAGACAGGCTTTTGGCAATAGGCGTTTGGCTCTCAACCAGCCGATGTTGTATTTCTACCAGAGTAACGAGGCGTTCGGAACGACAAGGTTGCCCGCCAAAACCTTTGATTTGCCAATAAAACATCGCATTTGCCTATGAATCCCTACGAAATTCCCACTGCGGTTCAACCCCTGCCCAATCGCGCGCTGGTGTTAGCAGCGATAGCTAACGAAAGTCGCTGGATTATTCTCAAAGAATTGGCCAAAGGCGAGCCGCGCATGACCATCGAACTGGCGCGGCTCATCGGGAGCAGCCCGGACGCCACCGCCAAGCAGATGATCATGTTGCGCCGCGCCGGCTTGGTGGAGCAGGTTTACGGCAAGCTTTACACGATCCCGAAAAAATATCTGCCGGTGCCCGGCCAGCCCGTCGTGGATTTCGGCCATTGCCTGCTCCGGCTGGATGCGGCGTAGGGCACCGTCCCGCCCGGTTTCACCGTGCGACTCGCGGCTTGGGCTGGCAGTCCGGGAAATCGGGGAGGTGAGGTTTGCGGACGGCTTCCGCCAACTTGTCACGCCGAAATCCGATGAAGGCGGAAGCTTCGCCGGTGGCTGAGGCCAGGCACAACCATCCAGAAGTTCTTGACGCACCAAAAAACAAATGACTTCATTTCCTAATGGCAAAGCGCATTTACGGTAAAACTGTTCGCGAGTTGTTTGATGATTTGTTCGCCGACATAAAACTAAAACACGGTGAAATTATTGAACGAAGTAAAATCATCAATTGGTTTCAGCAGAAATATCCAAAAATCAAACCTGCGGACAAGTCGAGTGATTACGTCGTCATCGAACTAAAAGTTTCAAAAGGCCATGATCGTGTGGTTGGACAACTACTTCGGTATATGGGCTGGATTAAGCAGAATTTGGCTAATGAAAATCAAAAAGTTCGCGGTGTAATTGTTGCGCGCGAAATTACAGAAGATTTAATTTTAGCAACTTCCATGGTTCAAGACATAACCCTCTTGGAATACAAATTAAAAGTTTCCCTGCACAAAGTTGACAGCGCTGGGAAATGAATTTTTCTCCGCGTCTTGGCGGTTATTTCACTTCGGCATTTCCAGCTTCACCTTCGCCGCCACTTGCGCCACGTCTTTGTCGCCGCGACCGGAGAGGTTCATGATGAGGCAAAGGGGGCAACCCGGCTTTTCCACAGAATCAACTCGCCGCCGGCGTGCCCAGCGGCAGGGACACGCGCACCACGCCGGTGGGCGAGGGCACAATCTCCAGCTTGCCGTGGTGCGTCTCGATGATGCGCTGGCTCACCGTCAGCCCCAGGCCGAGGCCAACCTGCCGCGTGGTGAAAAATGGCGCGGGCACCCGCTTGGCCGTCTCGGCGCTGAACCCGCCGCCGTTGTCGTGCACCTCAATCTGCAGCGAACGCTCGCCGTTGCTGCCGGCGGTCGCGAGCGTCACGTCCACCTTCGCATTGCCCGGATTGGACTGGAGGGCATTCAGCATGATTTCCGCCAGCGCGTGCTTGAGTGCCGCGCGGTCGCCGACGGCCGTAAGCTGCTTATCGAAAATCCCAAATTTTAACTGTGCGCCGGCGGTGGCCTGATGCCGCGTCGCCTCCTGAAACGCGTCTTCCACCAGCTTGCCCACGGCAAAGGTTTCCGACTCGAACTGGCCTTCGCGCGCGAGGAACCGCATTTGATTATTGAGCCGCATGATGCGCTTGACGCTTTCGCCCAGCGCCGCGTCGAGTGATTTGCGGAAGTCTGGATCATCGAAGCGTTCGTTGAGGAGCTGATGGTGCGTGGAGAGCGGCACGACGGCGTTGCCGATCTCGTTCACCAGCCGGTAGGACATGGACTTGATGAGGCGCAAATTTGCGGCCTCGACTTCCAGCCGGTTCAAATGCTCGCTCTCGCTCAAGTCCTCGGCGGTGAGCAGTGCCGACGCGGGCACGGAGGAATTGCCGTGCTGAAACGCGAGGATGCTGACCTTGTAGGCGGTGCCGGGAGAATTTTCCGGCTCGTAGCGGAACGGGTCCAGCGCCGCGCCGGTCTTGAGCACCTGATAAATCTTCGCGCCGAGCGTGCGCGGCAAATCGGTAAATTCCAGTCCGCCGGTGCGCTCGTTCTTCCGGCCGAAATGACGCCGCGCGGCCTTGTTCGCGTGCAGCACCTTCAAGTCGCGCCCGACGACGACGCAGGCGCTGCTGAGTTCGCGCAAGACGTCGGTCATCATCTCGTGGTTGCCGGCCAACTGGTCGTGCAGCCAGATGTTGCGCAGCGCGAGACCGACTTGTTCGAGCAGATGGAAAATTAATTCCAATTCCACGTTCACCAGCGGTTCGCCGGTCACGCGGCCGTCGAACGTGGCCACGCCGATGATCGCATCGCGGCTGGTGATGGGCACGGCCACCTGCGCGCCGAGCAGTTCAAATTCCTTCTGCGTCTCGCCGTCCATGCGCGCCTCGTCGCTGTCGCGGCGGAGGATGCGGCCGAGTTTGGTGATCTGCGCGCCGATGCCGGAATCCAGCGACAGCTCGAAATGTTCCAGCAGACCGTTGGCCAAACCGATGGCCGACGCCGCGCGCAACCGCCGGGTGTCTTCGGGCGACATGACTTCGGTGAGCGGCGAACACGGACGGTTGAGAAAAATCGCCGCGCGGTTGACGCTCAGAATGTCGCGGAGAAATTGCAGGAACTGTTTCAGCATCGCCTCGGCGTTGAGCGAGTGCGTGAGGATGGGCGAAAAATCGCGCAGCACATCCAGCGTCTGCGCGGCGTTCACATAACGTCCGCCAGCCTGGGGATCTGCAGCGGTGCGCGCGAAGATGGCGGTGTTGCCCGTCGGCACATTGATTGCCGGACGCGGCGCGGCGGGCGCAGTCCAGAGCTTTTCCAAAATGGAATTCAAAAGCCGCTGCCGCACCGGCTTGGTCAGGACGTGTGTGACGCCGTGCAAAAACGCCTCTTCTTCCCAATCCGCCTGCGACGCATCGGTGTAGGCGATGATGGGAGATTTTTTGTTGTGCCGGCGGAGGCGTTCGATGTTGAGGACGCTTTCCACGCCCATGAGTTCGGCGTCGAGGATGACTGCGCTGGCGAGACCGTGGACGACCAGCGGTTCGGCCTCGTCCACATTGAGGCGGTGGACGATGCGGTAGGCCTCGGGATTCAGCGCCGCGCGGATGGCCTCCGAGAAGTCGGGATACGGTGACAAAACCAGAATCGTCTTCATTGCGCGCGCCGGCGAAGGTGGTTTTGAGTGGTGTCCGTCACTGGCTTTATCTTTCACAGAAACGGCGGAAAGGTCAATGGAATCTTGGCCCGGATACAGTCACTTTTGAGCCGTCAACGGAACCGTGCCGCGCTTAAAAAATTGTTCAGCCGGCCGCAACCTTTTCCGGCTGCAACGGCACGCGGATGGTGAAGATGTTGCCGCCGCCGGGCGCGCCCGAAACCTCGATCGTCCCGCCGTGATGGTGGACGATGAACAGGCAGATCATCAGGTTGATGCCGTATTCCGAGGGCTTGCCGCGCGTGGCGAACGGGTCGAGCACCAGGTTGAGCGTGTCCTGCGGCAGCGCCGGGCCGTTGTCGGTGAGCGTGAGCGCGAGGGCGGGCCGGCCGTCGAGGGCGGATTCCGCCGCCGCGAGTGCGATGCGGCTGCCGGCGGGCAGCATGGCCAGCTCGTCCTTGAACAGCAGCTCGAACAGCCGTTTGAACTTGGGCTGGTCAACGTGCAACGCCGGGAGATTTTCGGGGATTAAATTTTCCACCGCGATGCGCCGGGCGGCGAGCGCGGGCTGCAACGCGGCCAAAATTTCCGCCAGCGCGGGCGCCAAATTTATTTTGTCGGGAAAAGCGGCGTCCCCATGATCGGCCGACACGATGCGCAGGTCGGTCAGCAGGCTGACCACGTTGGCGATGTCCGCGCGGACATTCCGCACCATGTCCGGATCGTGCAGGCTGTTGGACGGCCCTTGTTCCTCGACCAAATCCAGAAAAGTTTTCACCGCGACCATCGAGTTGCGGATATGCTGGCTCAGGCCGGCGGCGACGAGGCCAAGACTGCCGATGCGGTTGGCGATCATCCGCTCGCGCAGCAGCGCGCTGCGCTCCTTTAGCAGTTCCTCGCGCTCGCGCTGGACCAGAAAAAAATCCATCGCCTGCTTCAGCTCCAGTTCGAGGTGCGTGCGATCCCACGGCTTGGAAACGTATTTGTAAATCGAGCCGCTGTTGATGGCGGCGATGGCGGCGTCCATGTCCGTGAACGCGGTGATGAGGATGCGCAGGATTTGCGGCTGGAGCTTGCGGGTCTGTTCCAGCAGCCAGACGCCCTTTTCGCCGGGCATCCGCTGGTCGGTCATGAGGATGCCGATTTCGTCGCCACGCTCCTGGATGATTTTCAGGCCGTCGCGCGCGTTGGTGGCGGTGAAGATGCGGTAGGTCTCGCCAAATGCGCGGCTAAAATACTTGAGCGACATCTCCTCGTCGTCCACATAGACGATGGCGTATTTTTTGTAGTCGAAGGAATTTTCCATGGTTCAGTTTGTGGCGGTGATTTTCTCCCGGGCGGGCAGTTCCACCGAGAATTCGCAGAATTTACCCGGCTCGGTCTTGACGAAAATCTTCCCGCCCGTCTCGCGCACGATGCGATAGCAGATGCTCAAACCGAGGCCCATGCCTTCGCCCACGTCCTTCGTGGTGAAAAACGGGTCGTAAATCTTGCCGAGATTTTCGGCGGCGATGCCGGGGCCGTTGTCATACACCGTCAAAATGGTGGTGCCGTTTTCCACGCGGCCGCCGATGCGGACGACCGGTTTTTCGTCCGTGAATTTTTTATTTTTCAGCGCGTCGAGCGAGTTTTGCAGCAGGTTGGTGAAGACGTGGATCAGCTTGTTTTTGTTGGCGAAAACGGTCAGGCCCGGTGCCAGCGCCTCCTCAAATTCCACCTTGTCCGTGCATTCATTGTTTAAGAACCGCGCGGCGGCGGTGATGATTTCATGCACGGGCACCTCGTCGCGCTGCTCGGTGTCGGGATGCGTGAACATCCGCAGATCGGAGACGATGGTGTTCACGCGGCCGACGCCGGCTTCGACGTCCTTGAGGATGTCGGCAAAATCCGCGCGCTGCTCCGGCACGAGAAATTTTTCCTTCTCGCGTAAAAAACCCAGGCCGGCCTTGGCGAAGTTCAGCGGGTTGTTGATCTCGTGGATCATGCCCGCGCTCATGCGGCCGAGCGACGCGAGCTTTTCCGAGTGGACGAGTTGCGCCTCGTTTTCCTTGAGCTGCGCGAGGCTGGCTTCGAGCGCCCGGCGGTTTTTGTCGAGTTCGTAGCGCAAGGAAAATTCCCGGAACCGCGAGCGGGAATTCACCACGCTGCCGACCACGACCAGCACGGCAGTCAGCATCAGGAACGTGGTGTTGTTCAAAATGGAACCAATCGGCTGCGGCGGGTTCATGGCAAACGAGATCGCTACATACGTTCCCAGCACGAACGCGCTGGTGATGAAGTTTTGGACGTAGGCCCAGGACGACAGCAGACCCATGCCCAGCATGATGATGTTCAGCCCGGCGTAGTAGGGCGAATAGCGGGTGTGATCGTTGGCCGCGTAAATCATCCACAAGATCATCAGCATCGGGCTGGCGAACCACATGATGCTGACCTGCGGATGTGCGCGGCCGATTTTCGTTTTGAACCAGAGCCACGCCAGTGCCGTCACACTGACGCTGATCAGGCGGGCTTGAAGAAACTTGTCCGCCAGCGCCGGATACATGCCGTGGTCCATGAACGTGCAGGACAAATTCAGCGGAATGGAAACGAACGTCCCCCACGTCGCGGCGGTGATATAGTCGCGCCGTTTCTCGTCCTCGTAAATCCTGTAAAATTCAGGTTCGTTCATGCCGGTTTGCGGACTTCCAAAAACAGGTTCGCGCCCGCGTCCTCGGCGCGCACGCGGCGGTCTTCCTTGGCCGCCGCTTCGGGCGCGAGCGCGGCAATTTCATTTTGGTTGCGGTAGATCAGGAACCAGTCCATCAGGTGTTCCATCAGATTCTGGCCGGGCGTATCCGGGCCGAAATTGCCGATGACCAGCAGCCCGCCCGGTCGCAGCCAGCTATACAGATGGTTGTTCAGCGCCTGGCAGACGCGGTCGGTCAGGTAATCGTAAAGGCCGGAGCAATAAATCAGGTCGAAGCCCGCTTTTTCCATGGCGGAATGCGGATGGCCGCGCAGCAAATTCTGGACGGAATTTTTCACCAGCCGCACCGGCGTCCGCAACGAACGCTTTTTTTTGACCGCGTCAATTTTGCCACCGGCGAACTCCAGCGCCTCCTCGTTGAAATCTAATAATTGAAAGCGCGTGTGATTGGCCAGCGGATGTTCATCCAGAAAATTGACCGCCTCCCACGCCGGGCCGCAGCCGAGCGAAAAAATGTTCGCCGTGCCGCCGGCGCGCGCGACGCGGCTGGTTTCTGCGATGATTTTCTCTTTCAGAAAACCGACGCGGTTGCGGACCGCGCGGCAGGGCGCGTGGTTGAGCAGGTAGGCGTTGACGAGCCGGGCGTAAAGCGAATCGCCCTCGAAGCCGTTGCGCACAATCATGCTCATCATTTCATGGTCGCCGGCGTAGCCCAGCGGCTTGGTGTAGGTGCGGTGGAAAAACGGCGCGCACAGGAAATACGGATGCAGCTGCCGCCGGCCAAACGCGCGGTGCGCCGGACCTAAATCCTCGGCGACGGCGTCGGACACGGTCTCAAAACGTCCGAAGAGACCGGCCAGCACGGCCAGCACCGGCTCGCGCAAATCGTCGGCGATTTTGGTTTCAAGCGCCGCGCGCTCGGCGGCGGGGACGGAGCGCATTTCTGATTCCACGCCATCCAGCCACACGCGCAGGTCGTGCAGGAACGTCTGGAGATCGGCCACGGCCACCTTGTAATCCTGCGCGACGAGATAGGATTTCTGCCATGCTTGGGAAAAATCTTTGAACTCCCGACGGAAATCCGCCTTCCCAACTTTGGACGCGGCCGGCTCCGGATTTATTTTTGGCCGGTTCAAAAGTGCGGGCGTGCCGTTGCCATGGCCGGGGTCGCTGATTTTGAGAAGCGGGCTCATGCGCGGGCTATTTCGCCATCAGATCATATTTCCGCAGCAGCTCGATGAGCGCGGCGTTGAACTCGGCGGGCTGCTCAAGCATAAGGCAATGGCCGACGTTTTCAAACATCCGGAATTCCGCCTGCGGCGACAGCGTGCGGACATAGTTTTCATAACCCGCCAGCCACTGCGAACTCCTGGCGTTGAACACCAGCACCGGCACGGCCACCGGCGGCAGGTTCCAGTCGGGCTGGTTCGTGTCCAGCAGCGCCGTCATGGCTCCGGCCATCACGTTTTGCGGCGTCAAAAGCATTTCCGCCGTCACCTCGTCGCGCAGCGCCTCGGTGTCAGCGACGGGAAAAAAAGTGCCCACAAAAGCCCGGGCCACTTCGCGGTAGTGCGGCGAACGGAACTGCGCGAGCATCGCCTCGGTCTGGCCGGGCACGCCTTGCGGCCGCCGCAGCAGGCCGTCCACGGAAACCAGCGCGGCCACTTTTTCCGGCGCCTGCTTGAAGACGCGGCAGATGACGGCTTTGCCCATGCTGTGGCCGATGAAGGTGGCCTTTTCAACTTTCGCGTCGTCCAAGACCGCCAGCACGGCGCCGGCAAAAAAATCCAGCGTGTAATCGGCCTGCGGCTTGTCGCTCTGGCCGTGGCCGGGCAGGTCAATTAAAACGAGCCGCGCGTCATTCGCGAGCGCGGCGATTTGTTCGCGCCAGAAACCGAGGTGGCACGCCCAGCCATGGACGAGGACGACGGTGTGTTTGCCCTCGCCGATGGTGACGTAATGAATCCGATCCGCGCCGTGCCGCGCAAATTGCGACCGGCCATCGGCCAGCGTCGGGGACGAAGTTTTAGGTGTCGTGGCACGTTCAGCGAACCCTGTTGCGCCCCGGCCGTTTTGAATGCTGCCACGATGAGTTGTCATGATACCTTGCGAGATGCTACGCCGATGGAATGCGGTCCGCAACAGCAAGCTGTGGGTTCTCCGCCATCAGAAATGGACGCCCACCGCCAGCATCACCGCCTGGCTGAAGAAGGCGTAGGTGCCGTTGGCGCGCTGGCCGGAATAATTTCCGGGCGAGGAGGACGGCGTGCTGCCGGTGACCAGATGATCCGGCCCGTAGCCCAGCTGGTAGGTGATGTCGAAATCGAAGAGCTTGCCGTTGCGGCCGGCGCCGAGGCTGAAAAAATGCCGGTCCACGTCCGCCACCAGCGGCGTGTAATAGGTGTTGGGCACGGAACACTGGTCGAAGGTGTAGCCGGCGCTCGCGTGCCAGCCGCTGTCAAAATAGCGCGTCACGCCCAGCTCATACATCCAGCTCGCCTGCCAGTCGAGGTTGACCGGGATGTTTTTCTGGATCCCCGGCGGCGGCGCTTTTTCCTGGTGGATCATGACCGTGCCCATGCTGCTCCAGTCGGTGTAGTCGGCATCAAATTCCAAATTCCATTTCGGCGTTGGGCGGTAGGACAGGCCGATCACGAAGGTCAGCGGAAAGGTGAAATTCGCCTTGGCGGGCAGCGCCGTTGAGGCGATGAGCGGCTGCTTTTCCATGTCCGTGGTGCCATTCATGGTGAAGCTCGTCTTGCTGCGGAACGTCGCGCCAATGGAAACTTTTTCATCCGGCCGCCAGAGCGCGCCGATATTGTAGCCCACGCTGTAGCCAGAGCCGCCGAAGTTGAAATAATTCACCAGCGGCTTCGCGTTGGGCCGCAGGCCCTGTTCGAGGCTTATGTCGGCGTAGTCCAACATCGCGCCCGCGCCGATGGAAAAATTGTCCCCCAGCTTCACCGCCAGCACGGGATTGACCCGGATGTAGGTCAGCGAGCTCCGCGTCCCAACCGAGCGGAAACCCGTGTCCGACGGCCAGCTGATGCCGCCGCCATAGGGTGCATAGACGCCCAGCCCGGCGCTCACCGGCATGTCCTTCAGCTTGCTGCTGAAAAAAAACTGGGGCGCGGCGGCAAACTGTTTTTTTATTTCGTAGGTTTTTCCGGCGTTGTTTGCGCCCTTCGGCGGCTGGTAGGTCGGATCATAATAAATCCCATAGATGCCCGAGCGCAGCTGGGTTCCGGTGAGCTCGGCGAGGCCGGCGGGGTTGTAGTAAACCGCCGAGGGATTGTCCGCCGTGGCCACAAACGCCTCGCCGCGCGCGGTGGCGAAGGCGTCCTGGCTGGGCAGCCGCAGCCCGTTTCCCAGCACCACCAGCGGCGACAGACCCAGGCCGAGGACGGCCAGATGAATGGTCGGGTGTTTGGGCATGGGCTTTCGGCTGATTTGACGGACGGACAGCGGCGGAGCTTAACCAGACTTCCGCGCCGCGCCAGCAAAATCGTTTTTGCCAACCAGAGCCGCGCATTAAACCACTTTACATTGCCCGCCCGCCTGATAAAGTGCAGCTTGTGAAAACATTCAGACAGCTTGCAGCCGTCGTGTCGTTTTTCGGCGGCCTAGTTTTTTCGGCGCACGCCAGCTTCTCGTCCATCTACGTTTGGGGCGACTCGCTTTCCGCCACCGCCACCAACAATGCCACCGGCTCAACGACAAATTATTATTATGGCGGCAAGCTGCGCTATTCCAACGGCCGGACGTGGGTCGAGGTGTTGGCGCAGCGCCAAGGCTTGGGTGCGAATTCCATCACGAACGCCAACTGGGCCTACTCCAGCAACAACCTGTCATACTACTACCATTTGAGCTCGAATGTCGTTGCTGATGTCAGCCGCTTCAATCCTCCCGCCAATGCCAGCAACTGTCTCTTCGTCATCTGGGTGGACAACGCCGATTTTGTTGCTGATATGCTTCCGGGCGGGGTCGGCGATCCCAGCAACCACTCCCATGGCACCAACGCCACCGACTGGACAACGGCCATTAACCAACATCTTATCAATCATTCAAACGCCATCGTGAATCTTTACGCCAAGGGCTGCCTCACCCTGGTTGCGCCCAACGCGGCGGATATCACAACCATTCCGCAATTCAACAATTCAGGAGCCGCTTACTGCGCCTTTGTGCGCCAGCAGATTGTCAGCTTCAACACCAGATACGCCACGATGCTCAACCAGATTGCAACCAGTTCCCCCGGTCTGGTGATTTACAATCCCGACATTTACAGTCTGCTCAACCACGTCCTGACCAACGCCGCCAGCTATGGACTGACCAACGCCCTTTATGATCAGGGAAACGGCTTTGGTCCGCAACCCATTGATGCCATTGACGCTTATGCTTATGGCCTAATTAATAACGCCAACATCACAAATAGCCCGGGAACCAATTATATTTTTTGGGATGAGACCAGCCCGACCGCAGCCATGAGTGAAGTCATCGCCGATTTTGCCCAGCAATGCCTGTCGCCCGTGCAGTTCAGCCGCCTCAAGCAGGTCGGCGGCAGCAACCGGCTGGACGTGGTGAACATGCCGGTGGGCCTGGGCGGCTTCGTGGACAACAGCACGAACCCGGTGCCGGGAAGCTGGACGTTGGGCGTCACCAACTTCACCGGCCTCACCAGCACGCAGTCCATCTTCATCCCCACGCCGCCGCTGCCCGCTGGCTTCGGTTCCGGCCTGACCAACATTTCAGGTGGTGGTGGCGATATTAATCCAAATGATCCCCCATCAACGAATGCGTCGGGCACCAACACGTTTTTCAACTCGGCGGGACAGTTTTACCGCCTGCGCTTCCCCTACTCCTGGAACTGGCCGTGATCGGTGAAACGGATTTGCGCGGCTGAATAAATCCTACGCCAGCGTCGCGTAGCCCCAGCGCAGCATCCGCTCCGTCGCCTCCCAGCCGATGCACGAGTCCGTGACACTTACGCCGTAGCGCAGCTCGCCCAAATTTTTCGGGATCGGCTGGTTGCCCTCGTTCAAGTGGCTCTCGACCATCAGGCCGATGAGCGATTTCGTCCCGCCCGCGCGCTGTTCCACCACGCTGTGCCAGACATCTTCCTGCTTGGCGAATTTCTTCTCCGAGTTCGCGTGGCTGCAGTCCACCATCAGCACCGGCGGTAATTTTTCAGAAACCAGTTTCGCCTCCGCCGCCGCGATGCTGGCCGCGTCGTAGTTCGTCATCGCGCGGCCGCCGCGCAGCACAACGTGCGCGTGCGGGTTGCCGCTCGTGCGGACGATGCTCGTCGCGCCGTCCTCGTTCATGCCGAGAAAACTGTGCGGATGCCGCGTCGCGCCCATCGCGTCAATCGCCACCTGCAGGCTGCCGTCGGTGGAATTTTTCAAGCCGACCGGCATGGAAAGTCCGCTCGCCATTTCGCGGTGCGTCTGCGATTCCGTCGTCCGCGCGCCGATGGCCGCCCAGGTGATCAAATCCGCGATGTATTGCGGAACAATTGGGTCGAGAAATTCCGTCGCCGCCGGCAAGCCCATGCCAACGATCTGCAACAGCAGTTTCCGCGCGCGTTTCAAGCCGGTCTCGATGTCCTGCGAACCGTCTAAATGCGGATCGTTGATCAGCCCCTTCCAGCCAATCGTGGTGCGCGGCTTTTCAAAATAGACGCGCATGACGATTTCCATTTTGTCGGCGAATTCCTTTTGCAGTTTTGCCAGCCGCGTCGCGTATTCCAGCGCGCTTTTTTCGTCGTGAATCGAGCACGGCCCGATGACGACGAGCAGGCGCGGGTCTTCCTGGTTCAGGATGCGGATGATGCGGTCGCGCGATTGCGCCACGACGGCGTTCACCGCCGCTGGCGTCGGCGACAGCGCCTTCAGGGCGCGCGGCGCGAGCAGCGGAACGATTTCTTTGACATGCAAATCCTGCGTGCGATACATGGGGTTCAGTGTATCACCGCATTAGCTGGCGAAAAGCTGAAACGCATCTTGTTGGACACGTTCCCGGTTTGGTGTATTTTCCCGCCAAGGATTTTATGATCGCGGAGAAACTCAACACCGGCCAGAAAGCGCTCCAAATCAACCTCGACGCGAAGCGCTACGGCACCTTCGCCGAGATTGGCGCCGGACAGGAGGTCGCGCGCTGGTTCTTCCACGTCGGGAAGGCGTCCGGCACCGTGGCGAAAACCATTTCCGCCTACGACATGGCGGTGAGCGACGCAATTTACGGGCCGAGCGACCGCTACGTCAGCCGCAAACGGCTACAGTCCATGCTGGACCATGAGTTTGGCCTGCTGCTCCAGCGGCTCGACAAGACCATCGGCGACCGCCGCACGTTTTTTGCCTTCGCCAACACCGTCACCACGAAACATATTTCCAAGGCCGGCGAGGAAGGCGGCAACGGCTGGCTCGGCATCAAGTTCCAGACCGTCCCGCGCAGCGAGCCGTCCACCATCATCATCCACGTCCGGCTGCTGGACTGGGAAACGCCGCGCCAGCAGGAAGTCGTCGGCATCATCGGCGTCAACCTCATCCACGCCGCGTTTTATCAGCACATCGAGCCCATTCGCCTCATCGGCGCGCTGATGGACGGCCTCACCAGCCAGCGCGTCGAGGTGGACATGATTAAATTTTCCGGCCCCGCCTTCACCGGCGTGGACAACCGGCTCATGGCGCTGCAACTCGTCGAGCAATGGCTGACCGAGGCCGCCATGTTTACCGCCGATGGCGAGTCCGTCATCCCCAGCGAAATCCTCTACAAGAAGCCCGTCCTGCTCGAACGCGGCAGCTTCCGTCCCATCACCAACCCGATGCTCGACATGATGGAACGCGCGCAGGAACAGTTCGTGCAGGAACCCGCGCTCGCCGGCGAAGCGCCCGTCACGATGTTCGAGATGACACTGCGCCAGTTGCAGGTCGGCGACGCCATTGACCACCGCGACTTCCTTGACCGTGTGGACACGCTCGGCGCGCTGGGCAAGCCCGTGTTGATCTCCAATTTTCTCCGCTACCACCGGCTTGTGAGCTACCTCTCGCGGCAGACGCAGAAGCCCATAGGCCTGCCCATTGGCCTCGTGCGCCTGCGCGATGTGCTGGACGAGAAATTTTACACGGATCTGCCCGGCGGCCTCATGGAATCGCTCGGCCAGCTTTTCAAGAACGGCGCGAAGCTCTACGTCTATCCCTCGCTCGACAAAAAATCCGGCAAGCTCTTCACCGTGGAAAATCTCGATGTCGCGCCGCACCTGCGCCACCTCTACCAGCATCTCGTGGACAACAAATTCATCGTGGACATCGCCAACTACAACCCCGACGCACTGAAAGTTTATTCCGGCGAGGTGCTGGCCAAGATTCATTCCGGCGACGAATCCTTGAACAAACTCATCCCGCCGCAAATCTTCGAGGTCATCCGCGCGAAAAATCTTTTCGGCTGGGGACAGAAAAAAGATGCGGTTGCGGCATAGTCCGGCTGGCGCTGGCGCTTAACTTTTTCTCGACAACCGGCATCGCCGGTAGCAACTTCCAAAACATGAAGCAGCATGGTCATTTTTCAATTCTTCGGAAACGTTCATCGCTGGCAACACTGGTTCGCAGCACTTTCACCGCCGCGATTTTTTTCACCGCCGCCGTTTCATTGTCCGCCGCCGATGCCACCAACGCCTACACCCAGTGGATCAAGCCGTGGTCGGAACGTCCCGTCACCAGCCCGGCGCTGGCCGGAGCCGGGTTGAAACTGATGGTCAGCCTCGTGAAGGGCGAGGCGGATGCGGCCGCCGTCGCCGCCATGACGCCGTTGCAACGGCTCGACCTGGCCTTCCACATCCAGGTGTCCACCGCCGAGGTCGCCACCAACGGCAGCCTCCGCAGCTACAACGTGTCCAACTCCGACGCCAAGACCAGCACGGTGCGCCGGCTCGCGCCGGAGGATTTCCAACTCCTCGATGCGCTGCTCGACCGGCTGCCGGACGACCATGCGCAACTGCCGCCGGCCGGCCGGCGCGTCATCGTGCAATTTCTTTCCAGCGGCCAGTGGCAAATCCGCGTCTATGACGGCAACCAACTGCCGCCGGAAGTGCAGGATTTGCTGAGTCTGCTGGCGAAGCCTTACGACAAGCTATTTTAGAGCAGCTGCCGGCGCGGCGCGGCGGGATTCACCAACTGCATGGCATAACGCCCGTTTCTGGCCGACAGCCGGAGTTTCACGTTGAAGGCCGTTGACAAATTTTTCGCCGTCATCACGTCCGCCTTTTTCCCCGTCGCCAGCACCGCGCCATTTTTCAAAACCAGGACGTGCGCGAACACCGGCATGATTTCCTCGACGTGGTGTGTGACCAAAACCAGCGTCGGCGAATTCTTCCGCGCGCCGAGCTGCTGAATGAATTGCAAAAAATGTTCGCGCGCCGCCGGATCCAGCCCGGCGCATGGCTCGTCCAAAATCAGCACGCGCGGCTTCGCCATCAGTGCGCGGCCAATCAAGACCCGCTGCCGCTCGCCTTGGGATAGCACCCGCCACGGACGCGCCGCCAGGTATTCGCACTCGACACTTTTCAGCAGCCGCAGCGCCGCGGCCTTGTCGGTGCGGCTCAGCCGCCCCCAAAAATCAATCATCGCATATTTGCCGCTGGCGACGGTTTCGAGCGCCGGCTCATCATCCGCCATCATCTGCCGCACGGAGGAGCTGACAAGGCCGATTTTCTTGCGCAGTTCGCGCCAGTCGGACTCGCCGTAATTTTCGCCGAGCACGGAAATTTCTCCGCTCGTTGGCATGAGATAACCCGTGAGCGCGCTCAACAAGGAAGTTTTTCCCGAACCGTTTCCGCCGAGAATCACCCAATGTTCACCGCGTTGCACGCGCCAGTTCACATCGCGCAAAATCACCGTGCCACCGCGCTCGATACGCAGTCCGGCCACGGATAAAACTGGTTTCAGCATATTCAAAATTCTTGAATCTCTTTCCACAGCGGCTGTAGGTCGTCATCGGCCAGAGCCATCTTCTTGATGGCGTCCTTCTTGCCGGCATTGATGGCGCGGTGCAGCCACGTCCGCGCGATTTCTAACTGCTGCATCTGGCACGCGTAGCACGAAAGGTTGAAGGCAATGACCGGTTCCCCCGGAAATTTTTTCGCCGCCGGCAGCAGCGCGTCCCACGCCTGCGGCAATCCGCCTTCGCGCACACGGCGCAGCGCATACGCGCGGTGCAGCCAGCCGGCGGAATCTTCGGGCGCGGCTTGCAATTCCAGCTCCGCAATCGTCAGCGCGTCGGCCCAGCGTTTTTCATGCGCGCAGAGTGTCCAGCGGACTTCCAAAACATCGGGATGAAGCTGGTGCACGGCGGCAATTTCTTCCAACTCCGCCCGCGCATCGTCCGCGCAGCCCAGCCCGAGCCAGCCGATGGCGGCGTCGAGGTGGTGCGAGTCGGGCGGTTCAAGCGTTTGCACGCGGATAGAATCCCTGCCGCGCGAAGGGTGTCAAGCCATTGGCAACCGGCACGAAAAAGGTTAAAGTGGCGGCATGAAAAAATTACTGCTCCCGCTCCTCGCAGCGGCTTGCGCGATTTCTGCCCAGGCCAAACTGGTGACCAAGACGGTAGAATACAAACAAGGCGATACGACGCTCGAAGGTTATCTTGCCTATGACGATTCATTTTCCGGCAGGCGTCCTGGCGTGCTTGTCGTGCATCAATGGATGGGCTTGACGGATTACGAGGAGAACCGCGCTGTGATGCTCGCGAACCTCGGCTACGTCGCGTTCTGCGCGGACATCTACGGCAAAGGCGTCCGGCCGCAGGATTACAAGGCGGCCGGTGCCGAGGCCACGAAATACAAGACCGACCGCGCGCTGCTCCGCTTGCGCGTCAATGCCGGACTGGATGAACTTAGGCGGAACGAATTGGTGGACCCGAAGCGTATTGCGGCCATCGGCTATTGTTTTGGCGGCACGACGGTGATTGAACTTGCACGCAGCGGCGCGGAGCTGAATGGCATCGTCAGTTTTCATGGAGGTCTGGATTCGCCGACGCCGGCTGACGGCAAGAACATCAAAAGCAAGGTGCTCGTGTGCCACGGTGCAGATGATCCGTTCGAGAAGCCGGAAGACCTAGCTGCTTTTGAAAAAGAAATGCGCGACGCCAACGTGGACTGGCGCCTCATCAAATACGGCGGCGCAGTTCACAGCTTCACGCAGCCGATGGCCGACGGCAGTTTGCCCGGCGCCAAATACAACGCCCGCGCCGATAAGCGTTCGTGGCAGGACATGAAGTCGTTCTTCGCCGAAATCTTTCAGTAAAATCCCATGCGCATCACTGGCGGCAACGCGGCACGGCGGATTCTCAAAGTCCCGAAAGGACTGGACGTTCGCCCGACGCCCGACCTCGTCAAACAAGCCGTCTTCAACTCGCTTGGCGTGCGCGTGGTGGATGCGCGCGTGCTGGAGCTGTTTGCCGGCAGCGGCGCGTTGAGCCTGGAATGTTTGAGCCGGGGCGCGGCGAGCGTAATGTGCATCGAGAAGTCGCATCGCCACGCGGAATTTATCCGCAGCAACGCGATGGCGGCGGGCTACGGCGAGCTTTTGGAGACGCGCACCCAGGATGTTTTTCCGGCGATGAAGCAACTCGCGGAAAGTGGCAAGCAGTTTGATTTGATTCTCGCTGATCCGCCTTACGGCGAAAAAAATGTGAACCGTCGCTCGCTGTCATTCGCGCAGCAGTTGCTCGATGACAAAAGTCTGCCGAAGCTGCTCGCGTCCGGTGGAAGATTGGTTCTCGGCCACACGAAACGTGACACGCTGGAACTTGTTGCGCCGTGGACGGAAGTGAAAATGCTCAAGCACGGCGACACCGTGATGCGGTTTCTGGAAATTGAAACGCCGGCAGTCAGCGGCTGAGCAGCGCGCCTTCGATGAGGATGGTCTGCCCCTCGCGCAACTGGCTGGTCGTCCCATCCGGCTTTTGAACCTGGCCGTCGCCGCGCACGCGCGTCCCGTCGTTCATGCCCATGATTTGCACCGGCGCAAGCCGGATTAGCGAGCCGTCCTTTTGCACCACGACCACGCCGTTCTTCAAGGTGGCGGTGTCTTTGGCGTCAACGGGCGTGCCGTCCATGCGGAACAGCTGTCCGTCCATCAGGCGCACGCTCATGCCACCGGGATAAACACAGGAACCGTCCGGATCAAGATGCATTCCATTGGCAAAGTCCATCGGCTGCGCGAGCGGGGCGGCCTGGCCATCCCGCACGATTTTGACCGCGCCGGCCTGCATGACCACATGGTCAAACACCGGCTCCACGGAACCGTCCGGATTTAGCAGCCAGCCATCGCTGCGGATTATCTGGCCTTCCGCAAGCCTCCGCTCATTTCCCTTGCCGACCTTGAACCAGCCGTTGGTGTTCACCTCGACGGCGAAAGGGAGCTTGAGGTTGTCAGTCAAAATCTCCAAGTTGTCACCGCTCAGCGTATAAATTTTCTGATTTTTGACGGTCACGCCGTCCACCTGGCCACCGGTCTGCGCTTGAAGCGAAAACACCGGCGCAATCGCCAGCAATAGCATGGAAAGAATTAGGCTCGTATTCATGGTTGGCGTTCCTTCGCCTTGTTTTCCATCATCGCCCCGAACCATTTGAGCGGCAACTGAAAAATGCGCAGCCGATACCGGTAAGCCTCCCCAAGATTATTCTCCAGAAGCCGCTTCCACCGCCTGTCGGATAGCCTGCTTGAATTTCTCCAAGCCCTGATCAAACGCGGCGGAGATGGGCAGCAGTGATACTTTTTTGATCTTCTTTTTGAACTGCTTCAGATTTTCCTCGGCGATGGCCTCGTCCATTTTGTTGGCGACGACGAGGCGGTCTTTTTCCAACAAAGCCGGATCGTAAAGCTCCAGTTCCTTGAGCAGTTGCTTGTAATCGTCCCACGGTTTGCGATTGTCCGTGCCGGCCATGTCGAGCAGCAGGACGAGGATTTTGCAGCGTTCGATGTGGCGCAAAAATTCGTGGCCGAGGCCGACGTTGTTGTGCGCGCCCTCGATGAGCCCCGGCACGTCGCAGACGGTAAGCCGTTTCCAGTCGGTGTATTCCAGAATGCCCACCTGCGGCGTCAGCGTCGTGAACGGATAGGCCGCAATTTTCGGACGCGCGCGCGAAATTGCGGTGAGCAGCGTGGACTTGCCGGCGTTCGGATAACCGACGAGGCCAATCTCCGCCATGATGCGCAGTTCCAAAAGATATTCGCCCTCGGTGCCCGGTTCGCCCGGCTGTGCAAAACGCGGCGTCTGATGCCGCGCGGTGGCGAAATTCCGGTTGCCCAATCCACCGCGACCGCCTTTGCACAAAACAAATTGCTGACCGTGCGTCGTGAGGTCGGCGACAAGCGTGCCTTTGTTTTCAATGCCGTCCGGCATTTCTTCGGCTTCCGGCTCCTTGCTCAAATCAATTTCCAACGCGGATTTTCCCTGCGACGTGCGGAAGAGCGGACGCTTGCCGGTGCTCGTGCCGAGCATCATGTTTTCCGCTGCCTCTTCATCTTCCTCGTCATCATCACGGCGCATTTTTTTCTCAATCGGCGGCGTGGTGTCTGACAGTTGCCAGACGAGTGTGCCGCAGGGAACTTTGATGATTAAATCTTTTCCCGCGTGACCGTCCATGCCCTTGCCCATGCCACCTTCGCCGGGTGGCGCAATCAGGCGCGGGACGTAATATTGCTGGATGAGATTGTTGAGGTCGTGATCCGCCTGGAGAATGACGCTGCCACCGCGCCCGCCGTTGCCGCCGCTCGGGCCGCCCTTGGTGATGTAGGCCTCGCGATGGAACGCAACCGCACCCTTACCACCGTGGCCGGCCTGCGCGTAGATTTTAATCTCGTCAATGAACATGAAATTAGTGCGTCGTTAATAAATTAAATCGTCCACCCGCCTGAACTATTCACCATTGAACGCTTCGACGACAATAAAAAAGGCGAGGCGCTTGGCCTCGCCTGAAAGCGATCACTCGCCTTAATTCTTCGCCGCCGCTTCGGCGACAATGTTTATGCGGCGGCTGTTCTGGTCGAACAACACCTTGCCGTCGGTGAGCGCAAACAGCGTCCAGTCGCGGCCGGTGCCGACGTTCTTGCCCGCGATAAATTTGCTCCCGCGCTGGCGGACGAGGATGCTACCGGCGGTCACAAACGTGCCGCCAAATTCTTTCATGCCCAGGCGTTTGCTGACGCTGTCGCGTCCGTTTTTTACGCTGCCTTGACCTTTTTTATGTGCCATAAAATTGAGGGATTAAATGATTAAGCGTTGATGGCGGTGATTTTGACGACCGTCAGTTCCTGACGATGGCCGATGGTCTTGTGATAGCCCTTGCGGCGTTTCATCTTGAACGTCAGCTTGTGTTCGCCGCGCTTGTGCTCGACGACATCCGCGACGACCGTCGCACCGGTGACGGTGGGCGCGCCGACGGAAAGCTTACCGTCGTTGTTGACGAGCAGCACGCGGTCAAAAGTGACCGGCTTGCCCGCCTCGACTTCAAGGCGTTCGATTTCGAGCTTGTCGCCCGCGGCGACGCGATATTGCTTGCTACCTGTTTCTAAGACGGCATACATAAATTTTCCCGCAAAGGGTCGGGAATTAAACCAGATTCCAGCAGACTGTCAACGCCTGATTTTTGGTAAACCGGCTTGTTCCCGCCGGCGCAACAGCCGCTCCTGCTTCTTGATTTCGCCGGTCAACAATTCCTCCGCGCTCCAGTCGCGAGCTTGCGCGAGCGACGCCAGCTCAAAAAGCTCCTTCGCCAGCATCGCCTTGGTCAGCTTGCGTTTGGAATCATGCCCGTCCGCAAGGACTTTGGCCTTGCGCGCTTTCTTCAAAAGTTTTTCCGCGTAGAGCAGTGCCGGCAGATGTTTTGGCACGCCGTCCAGCGCGGAATGGCGCGCGTGCCGGGTGCCGTGTTTCTCGGCCTTCTTGATTTTTTCCCAATTCGCCCAGACCTCGTCTACGTTTTTGACTTTGGTTTTTCCAAAAACGTGCGGATGGCGGCGGATTAATTTGTCTACCAGATGCCTCGTGACTTCTTCAAAATCAAACGCCCCTCGTTCGCGCGCGAGCTGGCAGTGAAAAACCACCTGCAATAGCAAATCGCCCAACTCCTCCGCCATCTCCGCATCGTCGCGCGCCTCGATGGCGTCAATCAATTCATAAACTTCCTCGATGGCATGCCGGCGCAGCGTCAGGTGCGACTGCTCGCGATCCCACGGACAGCCCGTCGGCGAACGCAGCTTCGCCATGACCTTGAGCAAATCATTTATTGCAGGAGTTGCTTTCATTTTAGAAAACATCGAACGCTCAACATTCAACTTCGAACAGCCAGCGAGCTTGTGGCGGGCACGACAATGGATGTTGAGC
>Ga0302198_10001075_pt1 | contig 29907 bp, 27 predicted proteins | sample II_Bog_N2_2_FD_193521 | JGI IMG/M metagenome (GOLD analysis project Ga0302198, IMG submission 193521) | Peat permafrost microbial communities from Stordalen Mire near Abisko, Sweden - II_Bog_N2_2 | ecosystem: Environmental > Terrestrial > Soil > Wetlands > Peat | place: Sweden: Abisko...
ATATCTGGATCGGCCTCGATGAAACCGCCGCGATCCTGGCGGTTGCGGTCAACAAGCTGCCGAATGTGATTGTGGTGATGCGGGAGGGGACCCGCGCGCTCGATCCCGGGCTCGACGAAATGGCGAAGGCGTTTCAGTTTACCCGGCTGTCGCGAATTCGCCACGTCGTGATCCCGCAACTCGCCCCCTATCTGGCGGCCAGTTCGCGGTCCGGCCTCTCGATCGTCTGGAAGATCGTGCTGGTGGTCGAGTTGATCGGGCGGCCGAACGGCGTCGGGTTCGTGCTGGGGTCGGCGTTCTCGCTGTTCGACATGGCCAGGATACTGAGCTATGCGATCTGCTTCATCGCGCTTATGCTGGTGATCGAAAGCCTGTTGGTGCAACCGCTTGAACGACGCGCAATCCGCTGGCGAGGCCGCCCCGCTTGAGCTTCGCATCGAGGGCAAGACCTATCTGTCGGCCGACGGCACGCCGGTCGAGGTCGTTCGTGACCTGCAGCTTCGGCTCGAAGCGGGTTCGTTCGGGGCGCTGATCGGTCCGTCCGGTTGCGGCAAGACCACGATCCTGAGGATCGCCGCCGGCCTGGATCCGGACTTCCGCGGCGAGCTCCGTCGGCCTGGATCGGGACGTCTCGGCATGGTGTTCCAGGAACCTCGGCTGCTGCCCTGGCGCACGGTCGAGGCCAACATCCGCCTGGCGCTGCCGGCGCACGAGACTGCCGCCGACCTGACGGAGCTGGTCGGGATTCTCGGCCTCGGCTCCCATCTCGCCCGATACCCCGGCGAATTGTCGCTCGGCCTGGCGCGCCGCGTGGCCATTGCCCGCGCTTTTGCGGCGCGGCCGGATTTTCTTCTGCTCGATGAGCCGTTCGTGTCGCTCGATGAGGCCGTCGCCATCCGGCTGCGCAACGAACTGGTGGCGCTGACGACGCGCACAAGGGTGACGACGCTGTTTGTGACCCATGATCTGGCCGAAGCCATCCAACTGGCCGATCGCCTGTATTTTCTGTCCGAACGGCCGGCCCGCATCATTCTCGAGAGGTCGCTTCCGCCCCCCCGGGGGGCGCGCAGCCGGGACGTCATTGCCGCGATCAGCGATGAAATGCGATCGTTGCTGTCGCGGCTGCGATGAGCGCCGGAACCGCCCGGCGTTCACCGTTCACAGCAGCCGGCTCTCGATCGCAAAGCGCACCAGTTCGGAGGAAGAGCGCAGCCCAAGCTTTTGGCGAATGATGGAAGACGTATTGGCGATGGTTTTGTAGGACGAATGAACCAGCCACGCGATCTCGGAGAGGCTTTTGCCGGCACTGAGCAGGCGCAATATCTCGATCTCGCGCGAGGTCAGTTTCGACAGCGGGCTTTGGGCGTAGGCCGGCCCGGCGAAGGCGATGCTTCGCGCCATCGCCGGCGGCAGGTAGACACCGCCCTTGCCGACTTCCCGGATCGCCTCGACGAGGTCGGAGGGATCTCCGGATTTTGAGACATAGCCCTTGGCGCCGACCTCGATCGCGCGCGCCGCGAAGATCGCATCGTCGTTCATGCTGAACATGATGATTCGCGCGGACGCGGTGCGCGCAAGAATGCGCCGCGCCAGCTCGAAACCCGACACCGTCGGCAGGTTGATATCGACAATGCAGACATCGGGCCGTTCGGCGGCAAACACCCGCTCGCCGCTCTCGGCGTCCGAAGCTTCCAGGATCTCGATCTCGGTGTCCGCGGCCATCAAGGCGCGGCAACCCGAGGCCACGATGGGATGATCGTCAACGATCAGAACACGCATTGGCGTTGGCCCCAACTCCCGCCTCAGTTCGGCTTGCTGCATCGCATCACCGGACCCCGGAAAACTTCGGCATCGCCTTTGGCGCCGCCGGGTTGGGCATCCGAGCCGCAAATGCTGTACGCTTCAATTAGATAGCCGCCGTTTTTGTCTGTCAACGTCCTCTTGTCCAGGGCGGCGGCGCGGCGCGGTGTTGGAAGAACATGATGTGGCAGAAACTGTCGTTGCGCGCCCGGCTCAATTTGCTGCTGGCGCTGGTTCTGATGCTCGGTCTGGCCATCAATATCGCGCGGCTGGTGCTGGAAGCCGCACCGCGCGTCCAGGCCGAAGATCAAAGCGTGGTGCGGCTGGCCCGCGAATTCATCGAAACGCTGGTGGTCGCCCTGAACGAGACCCCGGATCCGGAAGCCAGACTGGGTGAAATTGTTCGCGACCTCAACCGGCTGCGTCATGTCAGCATCACGCTGCAGAACGACACGGCCGGGGACGCGGCTGCGGCGATCAACCGCGCCGGCGATGACGCCGAAGCGCCGACCTTGCCGGCGTGGTTCGTGACGCTGGTCCACCCGGAACAGACCGCCGTGACGGTCCCGATTTCGATCCATGGCAAACCGCAATCGCTGGTGATCACGTCGCATCCGAATGACGAGATGACCGAGATCTGGGATGGCATCGTGACCCAGCTCGAGGTCGGTTCGGCCATCGCCGTCGCGCTGTTTCTGATGACCATGATGGTGGTCAGCCGGGCGCTCGCGCCGCTGCAGGCACTGTCGAAGGCGATGACGGATATCGCAGCCGGCAGCTATGACACGCGCGTGGAACCCGCCGGTTCGCCCGAACTGGCCGCGATCTGCACCAGGCTGAACCAGCTTGCGGCGACGATGGGCGATGCCGTCGAAGACAAGCGGCGTCTGGCGGAACGTGCCGTCTCGCTGCAGGATGTGGAGCGCAAGGAAATCGCACGCGAACTGCACGACGAGTTCGGGCCCTATCTTTTCGCCCTGCGGGCGCATGCCGGTTCGCTGGTGCGGATAGCGGACTCCCGCGAGCCCGACACCGCGGCCTTGCGCAAACATGGCGGCGCCATCCTGGAGCAGGTCAATGCCCTGCAGCAATTCAACCGGCGGGTCCTTGAAAAATTGCGGCCGGTTGGACTTGCGGAGCTCGGCCTTCGCGAAGCGCTCGGTGCGCTGCTGCGGCTATGGGGTGAGTCGCATCCCGACGTGGTCATCGAAACCGCCATTTCGCCCTCGCTCGGGGCGAGCGGCGAGACCGCCGATTTGACGATCTACCGCATCGTTCAGGAAGCCTTGACCAACGTCTTCCGCCACGCCGGCGCGACCAGCGTCAACGTCACCATCGAGCCTGCCGAGCCGCCGCCAGGCGTCAAGCGCGGCGGAACCGGCTGCGCACGGGTGCGGGTGTGCGACAATGGCAGCGGGTTGCAGCCGGACCACCGGCTGGGACTCGGCCTGATAGGAATGCGCGAACGGGTATTGGCTCTCGGCGGCACCCTTACCGTGGCCTCCAGCGACGGTGGGGTCATCGTCGAGGCGGTCGTTCCCACCGGCTAGCGTTTCTAAAAACAAGGCGGGTCGGGAAATTCGGGAAGTTTTCCCGGATTCGATGGGAAGAGTCGGGGCCGACACCGGGACCTTTTGAGGGTAGCGCGCGTTCAGCGACGCATTAATATCGCTCCACAACCTAACCGGCGGACGAACAAAAGCCGGAGCGGGGGGAATGGGGCAGATGGGCATTCGATGCCTGCGTATCCTGTCGGTATCGATATGCCTGTGGTTCGGGGAGCCCTGCGCGCATGCGCAAGATGCGTCGGGTACCGTTCAGGCCTTGCCCCCGGTCGTGGTGACGCCAACCGAGCCCGGCACCAAGCGCGGCCACTCCGAAAATGCCGCGCGCATCGCCCGCAATCGGCCGGTTGTCTATGTATATCCGACGACGCCGCTGGCCGGCGCCAGCATCGATCCCGACAAGGTGGCGGCCAGCGTCAATGTGGTCAATGCCGAACAAATCAAGCAAACCGGCTCGCTGAACATCAGCGACGCGCTGGTGAAGTATGTGCCGGGCATCATTGTCAATGAAGTTGCCGGCAATCCATTCCAGCCAGACGTGCAGTTTCGCGGCTTCGTCGCCTCCCCGGTGTCCGGCACGCCCCAGGGCCTCGCGGTCTACCAGAATGGCGTCCGCATCAACGAAGCGTTCGGCGACATCGTCAACTGGGACCTGATTCCGACCGCGGCGATAAAATCGGTCGCCGTGGTGACCAACAATCCCGCGTTCGGCCTCAATGCGCTGGGCGGGGCGGTCGACGTGCAGATGAAGGATGGCTTCACCTATCATGGCGCCGAAATCGATACCATGGGCGGCTCGTTCGGACGGGTGCAGAGTTCGCTGCAATGGGGCAAACAGGTCGACAATTTTGCCGTCTATGGCGCGCTCGAAGGATTGCACGACGACGGGTTTCGGAATTTCTCGCAGTCGGACGTGCGCCGGTTCTATGGCGATGTCGGCTACAAGAGCGACAGCAGCGAATTTCACGTCAATATGGGCGTCGCCGACAACGCTTTCGGCGCCACCGCCACCGTGCCGGTCGAACTGCTTCAGCAATATTACGGCGCCACCTACACCACGCCGCAAACCTCGACCAATCGCGTCGGCTACGTCAATTTGACCGGCAAGGTCGAGGTGACGCCGACCTGGACCATCGACGGCATCGCGCATGCACGGGTTTACGACCAGCACACCCAGGACGGCAATCCGACGGGAACCCAACCCTGCGCCGCCGATGCGACGCTGCTGTGCTATGGCGACGGCAGCACGCCCGCCAACGGCCTGAATGGGGTGCAGCTCGCCAATCCCTTCCCCGCCAATGCCATCCTGGGCGAGAACGATCGAACCACGACGCAATCGACCACCACGGGCCTGTCGCTGCAGGCGACCAATACCGATCAGCTGTTCGGGCACAACAATCATTTCGTGGTCGGCGCCAGTCTCGACTACAGCGTCACCAACTTCTCGGCCAGCGCGGAACTGGGCACCATCGGTCCGGACTATGTCGTCAGCGGCAGCGGCATATTTCTCGGTCAATCCGGCGATCCCGTTTCGATCGGGCCGGTGTCGCTGCGCGCCACCAATCAGTACACCGGGCTGTACGCGCTCGACACCTTCGACGTCACAAGCGCGTTTGCGATCACCGGCGGCGGCCGCTTCAATGTCGCCAATATCAATCTGGAGGATCAGATCGGCACGTCGCTGAACGGCAGTGATACCTATACCCGCTTCAACCCGATCATCGGCGGCACCTACAAGATCACGCCGGAACTGACCGCCTATGCCGGTTATTCCGAAGCCAACCGCGCGCCGACCCCGCTGGAACTCGGTTGCGCCAATCCCGCGCAGCCCTGCGTGATCGCCGCATTCCTGGTGTCCGATCCGCCGCTGAAACAGGTGGTATCCCACACCGTGGAAGCCGGCCTGCGCGGCAGCAAGGAGATCAGCGTCGGCACGCTGGGATGGAAGCTCGGTGTCTTCCGTGCCGACAACAGCGACGACATCCTCGCCATTCCCAGTCCGGTGGTGCAGGGCTTCGGCTATTTCCAGAATGTCGGTTCGACCCGGCGCCAGGGCATCGAGGCGGAAGCCGATCTCAAGTCGTCCACCACGAATGTCTACGCCAGCTATACCCTGGTGGACGCCCGGTTCCTCGACGCCCTGACGCTTGGCTCCAACAGCCCGTTCGCCGATGCCAACGGCAACATCCAGGTCGTGCCGGGCGATCGGATCCCGGCAGTGCCGCGCAACCGCGTCAAGGCCGGCATCGATTATTCGATCACCGACGCCTTCAAGGTCGGCGGGGATGCCCTCTACGTCAGCAGCCAATATTTCGTCGGCGACGAATCCAACCAGGCGCCGAAGCTGCCCTCCTACACGGTGTTCAACCTGCACGCTTCCTATCAGGTCAGCAAGACGGTGCAGATCTATGCGCGCGCGGACAATATCTTCAACAACCTCTATTCGACCTACGGCACCTTCTTCGACACCAGCGCTGTCCCCAATTTCGGCAATGGCGGCGCGGCCTTCACGGATCCGCGTTCGGTCAGCCCGGCGCGGCCGCGCGCGTTCTACACCGGCATGAAGGTCACGTTCTGACCCGGCCGGATCAGGAGCGTCAGCCCGCCGGGCTGTTGCGACGGGCGAGAAAACCGCGGGCGGGATCGTAGGCCAGGATCGCACCGAACAGGAACACGATGGTGCAGCCGACAACGACGCCGAGCGAAACCCACGCCACCTGCTCATAGAGCGCAAAGCGGATCAGTTCCGTCGCGTGCGTGAACGGATTGAGTTCACAGACGTAATACAGCAGCGGACTGGATTCCCTGACCCGCCACAACGGATAGAGCGCCGAGGAGGCAAAGAACATCGGAAAGATCACGAAATTCATCACCCCGGCAAAATTCTCCAGTTGCTTGATCAGCGATGAAATCAGCATTCCCAACGCCCCCAGCATGAAGCCGCTGAGCAGCAGCGCCGGCAACAGCGCCAGGTAACCCAGCGGCGGCGCCTCGATGTCCCAGAACCAGGCGATCACCAGGAAGGCATAGGCCTGCAGCACCGATACCAGCGTGCCCGCCAGGAGCTTCGAGGTCAGCAGCCACCAGCGCGGGAACGGGCTGACCAGCAGGGTGCGCATGCCGCCGGTCTCCCGGTCATAGACCATGGTGAGCGATGATTGCATGCCGTTGAACAGCTGAATCATCGCGATCAGTCCGGGCGCGATGTAGACCTCGTAGAGCACGTAGGTCTCGTAGGGCGGGATGATCGAGACGCCGAGCACCTGGCGAAATCCGGCCGCAAAGATGAACAGCCACACCAACGGGCGCACCAGTGCCGAAACGAAGCGTTCGCGCTGATGGATGAAGCGCAGCGCCTCACGCCACACGATGCCCTTGAGGCAGATGAAGTACTGCGCCAGCGAGAAGCTGTGCCGGTCCGTCGCTTCAGCGGCGGCCGTCATCGGGCCGCTTCCAGTTCGCCCTGATCGGCGGTCCCGGTCAGCCGGTTGAACGCGTCGCGCAGATCGGCGCCGCCGGATTTGCCGATGACGTCGCCGGCTGCGCCGTGCGCCAGTACCTTGCCCTTGTGCAGCACCACCACGTCGTCACCCGCGGCCGCCTCGTCGATCAGGTGCGTCGCCCAGAGCACGCCGATCCCTGCCACGGTCGACAGCCGGCGAACGTGGTCGAGAATGTCGGCGCGCGCCTTGATGTCGAGGCCGACCGTCGGCTCGTCGAGCAGCAACAGGTGCGGCTGGTGCAGCAGCGCGCGGGCAATCTCGATGCGGCGCATCTGCCCGATCGATAGATTGCCAACGCGATCCAGGCTGCGATCGGTCATGGCCACGCGGTCCAGAACTTGCGCGATCAGCTGACCGGCGCGCTTGCTGGCGATGCCGTGCAGCGCGGCGTGATACATCAGGTTCTGTCGCACCGAAATGTCGATGTCGAGCGCGCGCGACTGAAACACCACGCCGAGTTTGCTCAAGGCGGCGCCCGGCTCGGTCGTGACGTCGTGTCCAAAAATGCGGATTTGACCCGATCGTATGGCATAGAGGCGCGTGATCAGCGAAAACAGTGTCGACTTGCCGGCGCCGTTCAACCCCAGCAGCACGGTAAAGGACGACTGCCTGACGGTCAGGCTGACATTGTCCAACGCGACCCGCGCGCCGTAGCGATGGCTGACGCGGGCGACCTCAAGCGCCGGGATAAGGGCGGACCCGAATGACTTCATGACCGTTCCCGAAAGCGCCGTGCCCGGCTGGCGGGCGGCCATGGCGATAATTCAGAACGTGGTGCGCCGCGTTGACCGCCGCTCAACTGCGTCATGCTGGTCATTTTCGACGCACTGACCCCTTTGGGTTCGATCTCGGCCATTTAGCCCACCGCGTCGGCGGCGGCAAGGACCATGGTCATCCCGCATCGGCGAGCAAAGATCGGTCAGCCGGTTCTGCAGCCCTGCTGCGAACGATGTTGCCGCAGCCCAGCTTGACCTCGATTGTCGATCCTGACAAAATTGCCGGCGCTGGCAATGCGGGTGCCGATGGTTTTTCGTGCAGCGTAGGATTGCCGTTCCATTGGACAACAAGATCGGGCATCGGCCAGTGACAGATATTCGGACTTACGTTTTTGCCTGCTTCGTGCTTGCGGGTTCGGTGGGAGCTGCTGGCGCTCAGGACGCGGCGCTTGGCGAGAAGGTGTTTCTCAAGTGCAAGGCCTGCCATCAGATCGGCGAGGGCGCCAAGAACGCCGTCGGGCCGGTGCTGAACGGCATCGTCGGCCGGCCAGCGGGCACCTATCCCGGCTACTCCTATAGCGATGCCAACAAGAATTCGGGCATCACCTGGGACGAGGCGACCCTGAAGGAATATCTGAAAAATCCTCGCGCCAAGGTACCGGGCACCAAGATGATTTTCCCCGGTCTGCCGAAGGATGAGGACATTGACAATGTCATTGCCTATCTCAAGCAGTTTGGCGCCGACGGTAAGAAGTCCTGAGCCGCGACGCTTTGAGCCGGTGGCCCGCGGTCAGGGCCCCGGCTTGACCCTCCCCACGGGCGATGAGGGGCGTTGACGGTGGCTGGTTTGCGCAATCCCTTGCTGCCGAGCGCCATCCTGGCGGTTGCGATCGCCGCCCTGATGACGCGCGCACTGGCCGACGATCTCAACGACTATCCGACATCGGCGCGCGCGGATTATGTTTTCGCCTGCATGAAGGCCAATGGCGAGACCCAGGAACTGCTGCAAAAATGTTCCTGCTCGATCGACGTGATTGCCTCGATTATTCCTTACGACCGGTACGTGGCCGCCGAAACGATTCTCTCGATGTCGCAGGTCACGGGCCCCGTCGGTTCCGAGTTTCGATCCACCGAGCCGGCCAGGCTTGCGTTGCAGGAATTCCGCCGTGCGCAGGCGGAAGCGGAAGTCCGTTGTTTCTGAGCCGGTGGCCGCAGCGCCACGCCGCTACAGCATCGATTTCTCGATTGACCATTGGTCGCTGAAGGCGTGTTTGCTGGTATCGATCGCCTCGGCGCGAAAGCTCGCAGCGCCATTCGGCCTGTAGTCGAAACGAATATTAGGGTCTTCGGAAATGGCGATTCCACCGTCCATCGCCAGCACCAGATCTGCGCCCTGCCAGACCTTGAGCGTCTCGATGAAGAACGGCGGCACGTAGAGCCTGGTCAGCTGGTCCATCTGCAGTCCTGAATTCTGCGGGTGGCGCAGCATGATCTGGGCTTCGGGCTGCGCATCGGCTTCGGGCCGGAAGCTGCGGAATTTCATCTGCCCGAGCATCGACCTGGTGGCGTCGGCATTGGCCGCAGCCGGCGCGGAGCAGCCCCCGGACGCTTTCACATAAGACTTGACGCCGTAGAGCTGGCCGTCGCTCAGTTCGGCAACGGCGCGCACATAGGAGTAGTCATTGACCCGGACCCGCGTCGAAATCGACGTCACGCCGGAGCCCGGACCGATCGTAAACGCGGCGGCGACGGGCGCCGGGTTTTCGTCGATCACCAGTGTCAGGGATCGCAGCGTGCGCTTGTCGTCGGCGGTGAAGTTGACGCGCATGCCGATCGGCACCACGGCGGAATCCTCGGCGCGTCGCGGCGCATCGAGCAGGACCAGGCCGGAGCCATCCAGAATCGGGCGATTCTTGAAGATGTCGTCCTTGATGCTGTTCCAGGTTGCTTCCGAGGGCTGCTCCTCGCCGACCGCGGCGGTCTGAGCGCGCGCCGCCGGCGGCGCCGCCAAACAAATCGCCGTCAGCAGGGCCGAGACGATCACTCCGGAGAAAATCGACATGATCGAATTCCTTTCCCAACGTGGAGCAGCGGCAAGCCTATCCGAAAACCCTGCAAGCGACAAGCCGGGCTCCGGACAGCCGCATTCCTCGGCGAGGCCCGTTGCAGCATCATTCCCATTCGAGTTCGCCGAACGCTGCAATGACATTGCGCGAACTATATTCGTCGAACAGCATCCAGCGCGACCGCTCGCTTCGCCCGGCCTCCCTGGCCGCCGTGGTCAGCGGGATGCCCCGGGCGACGAGGCCGCGGACCTCACCGGCGAGGCTATCGAGGTAATGGTGCTGATCGGCAACGGCGCTGTGCCAGTCATCGACGATCGGACCGTGTCCGGGGACCACGCGTGCGACGGAGAGCCGCTGCAGCGCCTCGGTGTCGGCGAGAAAGCCGCGGATGCTGCCGTCGATCACCGGAATGTGCTGCACGAACAGCAGGTCGCCGGCGAACAGCGTGGCAGTCGCGTCGTCGAGCACCGTCAGGTCATTGTCGGTATGCCCGGGCCCCCAAGCCTTCAGGGTCAATGTTCGGTGGCCGAGATCGATCCGCGTTTCGTCGTCGACCAGCAGCGTGGGCGGCACGATTCTCACTTCGTCGATCAGCGCGTCGCCGAGCACCGCGCGAAACGCCTTCAGGTAATAATCGCCGCGGGCCGTCATCGCCCGCGGCAGATTTCTGTGGCCGACAAAGATGGTGCCGTCGCGCAGGAACGCGGCGTTGCCAAATATGTGATCGGGATGAACGTGGGTATTGATGACGTAGCGAACCGGCTTGGCTGTTACCTCACGGATCGCGGCAAGCAGCCGCGCGCCTTCGCGTGCGCTGCCGCCGGTATCGATCACGGCGACGGAATCACCGCCGACGACGAACCCGGCATTGGCGGCGTCACCCTGATTTGTCTGGCGCATCAAATCGATATTGCCGATGTGAACGTAGACACCCGGTGCAACCTCGGTGATGGGCCACGGTGCCGGTGCCTTCGGCTGTTGGGCGAGGCCTCCGCCAGAACCCAGAACTAAGCCCAGCGACATTCCAAGGACGATGCCCACGCGACACAGTGCCCACTCGCGCCGTCCATTGGCATGGGCGCTTCGGACGATCATGTGCGACCGGGACGTCGAGCGTCCCGACACGTCGGCGGTTGCCGGCCGATCATTCTTTCCTCCCTGGGCTGGAGTGGCCGTTCATGAACGAACTTGATCTGACGCGGACGCGTCAGACCAAGTTCCCGTTTACGTTGCAGTGCAAGAACCCGCAAATCATAACTTGCTTATGGTCGAAGACTTACCTAAACTTTTTATGCTTCTGGCTTCGAAAGCAACGGTGAAATAGGGGACCTGTTCTCGTTGCGAAGGCTTAGGTGGGTACAGTTCGCCGCATTCCGAATTGATGGGCTGTGGAAATTCGCCGGCTGTGAAACGTGCCGAAAGAAATAAATCTGAATGAGGGAGAAGGACGCCCGTGGAATTCGTGCGTCATCCAAGGAGCGTCGGCTGCCCTCTAGGCAAATAACCCAGGGAGGAAGCGAAATGAAAAAATTCTTAATCGTGACGACTTCTGTCTTCGGTCTGATGGCCGCTCAAGGGTTGTCTGCGCGTGCCGACGAGGCGTTGGAGAAGCTGGCCAAGGATCCCAAGCAATGGGTCATGCAGCAGGGTGACGACGCCAATACGCGTTTTTCGAAGCTCAATCAGATCAACGCGTCCAACGTCAAGAAGCTGCAGGTGGCCTGGACGTTCTCGACCGGCGTGCTGCGCGGGCACGAGGGCGGTCCGCTGGTGGTCGGCGACGTGATGTACGTCCATACCCCGTTCCCGAACACGGTCTATGCGCTCGACCTGAACAACGAGGGCAAGATCCTCTGGAAATACGAGCCCCGGCAGGATCCGAACGTGATTCCGATCATGTGCTGCGACACCGTCAATCGCGGCGTGGCCTATGCCGACGGCAAGGTGTTCCTGCACCAGGCCGACACCACGCTGGTCGCGCTCGACGCCAAGACCGGCGCCAGGATCTGGTCGGTGATGGACGGCGAGGCCGGCAAGGGCCAGTCCGGCACCGATGCGCCGTTCGTCTACAAGGACAAGGTCCTGGTGGGCGTGTCCGGCGGCGAATTCGGCGTTCGCGGCTGGGTCAGCGCCTACAACATCAAGGACGGCAAGCTGGCCTGGCGCGGCTATTCGGAAGGTCCGGACTCCGACACGCTGATCGATCCGGTCAAGACCACGTCGCTCGGCAAGCCGGTGGGGCCGGATTCCTCGACCTCGACCTGGCAGGGCGACCAGTGGAAGATCGGCGGCGGCGCCACCTGGGGCTGGTATTCCTACGATCCCGAACTGAACCTGGTCTATTACGGCTCCGGCAATCCCTCGACCTGGAACCCGGTGCAGCGTCCCGGCGACAACAGGTGGTCGATGTCGATCTGGGCGCGCGACCTCGACACCGGCAAGGTCAAATGGATCTACCAGATGACGCCGCACGACGAGTGGGACTATGACGGGGTCAACGAAATGATCCTGACCGACCAGAGCATCGGCGGCCAGCCGCGCAAGCTGCTGACCCATTTCGACCGCAACGGCTTCGGCTACACGCTTGATCGCGCCACCGGCGAATTGCTGGTTGCGGAAAAATTCGATCCGGTGGTGAACTGGGCGACCAAGGTCGACATGGACAAGTCGTCGAAGACCTATGGCCGTCCGCTGGTGGTGGATGCCTATTCGACCCAGCATGGCGGCGAGGACCACAACTCCAAGGGCATCTGCCCGGCGGCGCTCGGCACCAAGGACGAGCAACCCGCGGCCTACAGCCCGGAGACGCAGCTGTTCTATGTCCCGGCCAACCATGTCTGCATGGACTATGAGCCCTACAAGGTGGCCTATACGGCCGGTCAGGCCTATGTCGGTGCCGCCGTGGCGATGTATCCGCCCAAGGGCGACAGCAATATGGGCAACTTCATCGCCTGGGACGGCAAGGCCGGCAAGATCGTGTGGTCGGACAAGGAGCAGTTCTCGGCCTGGGGCGGCGCCCTGGCCACGGCCGGCAACGTGGTGTTCTACGGCACGCTGGAGGGCTATCTGAAGGCGGTCGACGCCAAGACGGGCAAGGAGCTCTACAAGTTCAAGACCCCGTCGGGCATCATCGGCAACGTCATGACCTACGAACATGGCGGCAAGCAGTACGTCGCGGTGCTTTCCGGCGTCGGCGGCTGGGCCGGCATCGGTCTGGCGGCCGGCCTGCTGCAGCCCGAAAACGCCGCCGCCTGGCATGGCGCGGTCGACCAGGGCAAGCTGCCGTCCAAGGAAAAGACGGTGGATACCGCGGGCCTCGGTGCGGTCGGCGGCTATGCGGGCCTGGCGTCCTACACGTCTCTGGGCGGGACGTTGACCGTGTTTGCGCTGCCGACCGAATAGGGGCGACGCCGCGGTTGAGTGACGATAAATCGGCGCGCCGCTGTCTCGCTGCGCGCCGATGTTTTTTCAAATGCTGCCCGGGGATGTTTGACGTGAGTATCAGTGACTGGAAATTCGCACTCGTCGTTGTGGCGGGTGTGCTGGCCGGCGGAACCGCCTGCGCCGATGGATCGGGCGATCCGGCCGTCGCCTCATCCGACAACGGCAAATATGCCGACAAGGATGGCAATCCGACCTACAGGATAAGTCCGGACGGGACCGTCGACTGGTACACCTTCTCCGGCTTCCGCCGCTATCATTCCGACTGCCACGTCTGCCATGGCCCCAACGGCGAGGGATCGAGCTATGCGCCGGCGCTGGCCAACTCGCTGAAGACCATGAGCTACGCCGACTTCGTCAACGTCGTCACCAACGGCCGCAAGAACGTCGACGCCGCCAATGACAAGGTGATGCCGTCGTTCGCGTCCAACGTCAACGTGATGTGCTATCTCGACGACATCTATGTGTATCTGCGCGCCCGCGCCAACGACGCCATTCCGGGGGGCCGTCCGCCCTCGCACGAGGACAAGCCAGAAGCGGCCAAGGCGGCCGAGGAAAGCTGCACGGGGATCAAATGACCTTACGATCTGTTCAAAAACCAATGACGCCGATGCCGCATGCCACTCTGCGGCCGGCGGTTATGATGCCGGTCGTTGCCGGCATTCTGATGTGCGGGTGGATCGGCCTGCAGTCCGTCGCTGCCTGGGCCCAGGCCGCTGGCGATGCCGGTTCGGGTTCGCTCGAACTTGTCGATCCCAATGTGTTTCGGGCCTGTGGCGACCCGCGCAATCTGCCGTTCTCCAACGACAAGGGCGAGGGTTTCGAAAACAAGCTCGCCGAGCTGCTCGCCGGCAAACTCGGCAAGAAGCTCAGTTACACCTACTTCCCGCAGGCGACCGGCTTCGTTCGCATGACGCTGGGCTCGTTCCGCTGCGATACCATCATGGGATTTCCGCAAGGGGACGATCAGGCGCAGGTCACAATTCCCTACTACCGGACGACCTATGCGCTGGTGTTCAAGCCCGGCAGCGGTCTTGAAGGTGTCACCTCGATCGACGATCCCAAGCTCAAGGACAAGCGTATCGGCATCGTCGCGAAGACGCCGCCCAGCACCAACATGGCGATCAACGGCCTGCTGGGCCATGCCAAGTCCTACCCGCTGTTCATCGACACCCGCGCGGATTCCTCGGCGCAGGCCATGATCGACGATCTTGCCCGCGGCGACATCGATTGCGGCATTTTGTGGGGCCCGATGGCGGGCTTTTTCGCCCGAAACGCGACTCCGCCTTTGACGGTGGTACCGTTGACCAGGGAAACCATGGGTCCGCCAATGATCTATCGCATCGGCATGGCGGTGCGTCCGGCGGACCAGGAATTGAAACGCACGCTCAACCAGCTGATCATGGAAAACCAGGCCGAGATCAACAGGCTGTTGATCAGCTACAACATCCCGATCCTCGACGAGGACAACAGGCCGATCACGGCCGAGACGTTGTCCAGGCGGCCATGATTGCGGCCGCCATCCGCCTCGCATTGGTCGTGGTCATCGTGGCCGGCGCCGCGGCGGAAGCGGCCGACGTGGCCGAGCCGGACGGCTATCGCCTTGAGGGTTACCGCGCGCCCACGCCCGCGACGCTGCGCGGCGCCAGGGTGATCGGAACCGACGAGGCGGAAACGATCTGGCGCAACCATTCGGCAGCCTTTGTCGATGTGCTGCCGAGGGCGCCTCGACCGCGGAATCTGCCCGAGGGTACCCTGTGGCACGACAAGCCGCGCGCGGATATTCCAGGCAGCGTCTGGCTGCCCGACACCGGCTATGGCGAACTTCCGCCCAGCATGGCCGGCTATTTTGCGAGCGGCCTGCAAAAGGCGACCGAGGGCGACCACGGCAGGATTCTCGTGATCTATTGCCTGGCGGATTGCTGGATGTCGTGGAACGCCGCCAAGCGCGCGCTCGCGCTCGGCTATTCCGCTGTCGCATGGTATCGAGAGGGCACCGATGGTTGGCTTGCCGCCGGCCTGCCGTTGCAGGATGCCACGCCGGAACCACGACCCGGCGAATAGGCCGCACGGGCGGGGCCTGCGGCCAAGCACCCGGCATTCTCACTTCGGCTGCGGACCGGCTTTCAGGGTATTCTGGATCGCGTTCGCCAGATCAAACAGCCGCTTCTCGATCACGACAGGCACATCGCAGACATAGGCGGTCGATTTCTGGCGGTCCTCAAAAATGCGGGTCTGCCATGAAAGCCGCGTGGCGAGTTCTTCGCTCTCGGTTTGACTGGCGCTTGGCGCGTCCTGGATTTCCCGAATCTTGCGGGTTTCTTCCCGGATCTGGTTGGCCATCGCCTTTTGTTTGCGGGAAAAGCGCTCGATCCCGTTCATCACCTGATCGCGCTGGGCGTTCAGCGTCGAATACAGCGCGGCGAACAGCGCCTTCGCCTTCTCCTGCTTCTGCTGGTCGGTTCCGGTCACATCATCCGCGATCAGCTTGCGGGCCTCCTCGATCGGCGTGCGGCGCGCGGCCAGACGCGCGACCAGATCCGCCTGCGCCGGATCCTCAGGTGCGGTCTTGATGTCCTCGATCGAGGGGCCGGTCCAGACACTCGCGATCGAAATCTCCGGGACCTTCAATTGCTGGCAGGGCCAGTCCGGGTAGCGGGGGTCCAGGGCGAAAGCCGGCCAAGGCAGGCACACGGCCATTGCAGCCACGACGCAGAGTACAACCCTAGCCGTCGAAAAAACCACGCCGCGCCTCCCTGTGGGCTGGCGAACGCCTTCCTGGGCCGGAGGGTCGCCGCGCGCCCCGTGGGTTGACGGATTTGCCGGAGCCGCGCGGGTACGCGAGCCCAGATATATTCGATATCCCGCGGTCCCGGCAAATTAATTGGCGCCTGTCGTACTGGGGGTTAACGGCAATGCGGCCCAGTTGATCGCGCGCCCTTGACATTGCAGTGCGGTGGCTTGAGGTTCCGCAACCGGCCGCGCCCGACCATCGCGGCCCATGATGATTTGCGTGGGTCTGAAGGCGCCTTCAAATGAAATGGCGGATTCAGCATACCCAGGCGGAAGTCGATCGAAGTCAGGGAGAGACCATGACGCTTGCAACGACCCAGGAGCGAACGATTGGCGAAGACAGGCCATCGGCCGATCCATCAGGCCACAGGAGGAACTGGACCCTGGCGGAGGCTACCGCCCTGTACGGGATGCCATTCAACGATCTGCTGTTCAGGGCGCAAACCGTGCACCGCGAGAGCTTCGATCCAAACCGGGTTCAACTGAGCCGGCTCCTGAGCATCAAGACCGGCGGCTGTCCGGAGGATTGCGGCTATTGCAGCCAGTCGGTTCACCACGAATCGGGCCTGACCGCTTCGAAGCTGATGGAAGTCGAGCGGGTGGTCGCCGAGGCGCGCAAGGCGCGGGATGCGGGCGCGACCCGCTATTGCATGGGAGCGGCCTGGCGAAACCCGAAGCCTCGGGACATGGAGGCCGTCGTCGCGATGGTCGAGGGCGTCAAGGCGCTGGGAATGGAGACCTGCATGACGCTCGGCATGCTCGATCGTGATCAGTCCGAGCAGCTGAGCCGCGCCGGCCTGGATTATTACAATCACAACATCGATACCTCGGAGCGCTACTACAAGGAGATCATTTCCACCCGCAGTTTCGCCGACCGGCTGGAAACGCTCGATCACGTTCGTGCCGCCGGCATGAAGGTGTGCTGCGGCGGAATTGTCGGAATGGGTGAACAGGCCAGCGATCGCATCGAGATGTTGACCATCCTCGCCAATCTTCCGGAGCATCCCGAAAGCGTGCCGATCAACATGCTGATCCCGATTCCCGGCACGCCGCTGGCAAACGCCAAGCCGATCGAGCCGATCGACTTCGTGCGTACCATCGCGGTTGCACGAATCATGATGCCGGAATCCTATGTGCGCCTCTCCGCCGGCCGCACCGCGATGAGCGATGAGATGCAGGCCCTGTGCTTCTTCGCCGGCGCAAATTCGATCTTCGTGGGCGATACCTTGCTGACCGCGGAAAATCCCGCCAACGACAAGGATATGGATCTGTTCCGCCGGCTCGGGCTGCAGCCGATGCAGCTTCAGGGCTCGTCCTGATCGCGGCCTTTGCGGGCTGGCGTTGTCGCTGCGCAGCCGCAGCGCGGCAATGACATTGCGCGTCGCGGTGACGGCGTCGACCAGTTCACTTGCGGCAGGCGCTGGGTTCGATCCGCACCAGCGTTCGTTCCGATCGCAACCTAAAATCCGCCGGCCAGGAAGATATGAAAAGTCAAGCCACCAACCATGAAGACGCATCGCGTGCGGCAGGCAATTCGTTGCAGGAAATTTCCGAATTTGACTACGTCATCGTCGGCGCGGGGTCGGCCGGATGCGTGCTGGCCAACCGTCTGAGCGCGGACGGCAAGCATTCGGTGCTGTTGCTCGAGGCCGGTCCAAAGGACAGCAATGTCTGGATCCACATTCCGCTCGGCTATGGCCGGCTGTTCAAGGAAAAGTCCGTCAACTGGATGTACCAGACCGAGCCCGAACCGGGATTGGATGGGCGAACGGTGTTTCAGCCGCGCGGCAAGGTGCTGGGCGGATCGAGTTCGATCAACGGACTGCTCTATGTTCGCGGCCAGCATCAGGACTATGACCGCTGGCGCCAGCATGGCAACAGCGGCTGGGGCTTTGACGACGTGCTGCCGTATTTCAGAAAGGCGGAAGACCAGCAGCGCGGCGCTGACGATTTTCATGGCATCGGCGGCCCGTTGCCGGTTTCGGATTCAAGGCATGGCGATCCGCTCTCGGCGGCATTCGTCGCGGCCGCGGTCGAGACCGGCATACCCTTGAATCCCGATTTCAACGGCGTCTCACAGGAGGGCGCCGGCTTCTTCCAGACCACGACGCGCCGAGGTCGCCGGGCAAGCACCGCGGTGTCGTATCTGCGGCCGGCCAAAGGCCGCCAAAACCTGCGGATCGAGACCTCGGCACTGGCGCAGCGCATCCTGTTCGACGGACGTCGGGCTGCGGCCGTCGAGTACCGCCAGGCCGGCGCGCTGCGGACCGCACGGGCAGCCAAGGAAATCCTGATTTCAGGCGGCGCCTATAACTCGCCGCAGCTGCTGCAGCTGTCCGGCGTCGGCCCGGCGGAACTGCTGCGAAGCCACGGAATCGATGTCGTGCTCGATGCGCCGGGGGTCGGCCGCGATCTGCAGGATCATCTGCAGGTCAGGGTTGTCATGCGCTGTGCGAAACCCGTGACCCTCAACGATGTCGTCAACAGCCCGATCCGCAAATTAATGGCCGGCCTGCATTATGCGGCGTTGCGCGGCGGGCCCTTGACCATTGCCGCCGGCACCTCCGGCGCATTCTTCAAGACCAGTCCGCGGCTGGCGACACCGGATATCCAGATTCACTTTCTGCCGTTCAGCACCGACAGGATGGGAGAAAAGCTGCACCCGTTTTCCGGCTTCACCGCGTCGGTCTGTCAACTGCGGCCGGAAAGCCGCGGCTCGCTGCGGATCAGGAGTGCCGACCCGGCGGCGCCGCCGGAGATACGGATCAACTACCTCGCAACCGAGGTCGACCGCGCCGTCAATGTCGAGGGCCTGAAGATCCTGCGCAAGATCCTGCAGGCGCCGGCGCTTCGTCGCTATGTGACCGAGGAGGTTGATCCCGGCGCCAAGGTCGCCACCGACGAGGAACTGCTGGACTTCTGCCGCCAGCGCGGCAGCACGATCTATCATCCGACATCGACCTGCAGGATGGGAAGCGATCCGCTCGCGGTGGTCGATCAGAGGCTGCGGGTGCGCGGGATCGAAGGCCTGCGCGTGGTCGACGGCTCGATCATGCCGGATCTGGTGTCAGGCAATACCAATGCCGCGATCATCATGATCGCGGAAAAAGCATCGGACATGATCTTGCAGGATGCGGGGTAAGGAATCGACGCGCGGGCGGTCCGGCATCGACTGGTTCCAGCTTTGCCGGCGGCATGGATGCGCCGTTGGCCAGGCGGCGATTCCCACCCAGCCCTCCACACCGCGGCCGGGCCCAAACCTCTAATATCGCTCCGGTTTTGAGCAATTTTGAACAGCGAATCAGCACGTTTCCGGGGCACCGTCAGATTTTCACCCGTTGCCTGCCGGACATCCGGCGAAGCGGCGGGTCGGCTCTTCCTCGTATTTGGGGATCAGGCGGTGCCGCACTCGATTTCGGACGAGATTGAAGAGATCTGCAACGCGTTTCCGGCGATGCTCGATTGTGCCACCTGCGGAACGCCTCAGCCCATGAAGATCGACCGCTTGCTGCGGGAGCGCGGCGGCGACAGAAAAACCGTGGTCTACCGGTGTACGGCCTGCGGAGGGGTGCGCGATCGAGAAGCCAGACTGGCCGCAAGTTCGGGCCAACGATAGCGCGGGCGGCATTCGCCGACGCTACGGTTCGGCGCGATTGATCTGCAGGACCGAATGGGCCGGGCGCTATTCAACTCCGCTTGAGCATAGGAGGTCCTGCCGGGACATGCGGGACGCCCTGCTCAGCCGGATGAACCGGCGCGGCAAATCATCCCTGTGAATGCCGCTCTGGTGCAAGAGGTCTGCAGAAATCAAAGGAAATTGAATCGAAAAAAGCGCTTATTGACCAAATTTCTCGCGTTCGCACGCGCATCCTGGCCCGGTCGATCGGCAGCCGCGAGGTCATTGTTCCCTGACAAAGCCAGCAGGGATAAAATGCAGCGAACAGGACGCGAGAACGCGTTTCACCCAAGCCCTGAAGGATGCTCCGAGCGCGCCGCCAAGCGTTGATCATGACCGCCGCCCAGAAGTGGCGGGCGCTCAAGAAAAAATTTGAAAACCCCAAAGAAAAAGGCCGGGAAAGCCATGCTGTCCCGGCAGTTTTATTTTCGTTGCATCATGACCGCACCGATCGCGGCGAAAGCTAGCGGCATTTCGCCGATCACCGGTCGTCTTGGCTGTCGAGACCCTGAGCGCACAGTCCTCCGGCCTGGCGACTAGGTCCAGCGGTGCGCCAAATTAAAACTCCAAACGGGCTGGGGTCGGAATTCATCTCTGGAGCGCCGCGAATTCACCTCAACGATGAGGGTGCAATCTCACCGCCCAACCAGTCGATCCGAACTTGCCGCGTCTGTCTGTGCAATATTGATCATGCTGTAAAAAATTAGCTCGCCGGCCGCCATTCGGTTCCCGTTCCGGGGACGGTCCGTTTTGCCCGGCGGATCGGCCACCGGTCGGGAACCGCGGGAGCGCGACAGGCGTTATTGCCGCGACCGAGATTCCGGACATGGCCGCGAAATTCGCTGCCGCGGTGTCCGGCCCGCATGCCGGCAAGCCTTTTGAAGCAGGCGGGACAAACCGAGACGGCGAATGACGAAATGAAATACAACCACGCCGCCAATGACTCGCCACGGAGCGGAAGTTCGAAACGAACCACTCCGTTGGCATGGGCCGCGATCATCGTCACCATCATCGCCATCGCGATCTGGCTGGGATTGAAGGCATGAGGCGGCAGCGTCGCCGATCGGGATCGAGGGCCTCTGCCTCCGAACATTGCTGACATGGTCACCGCCGGCAGCTGTCCTAATAATGCGGCGGCGGCTCGCTGCTGCCGTCCTGCGCAGCCGTCTCGGCCTCGCGCAGCCGCTCGCTCAAGCCTGCGATCTGGCGCGTGAGCGCGTCGATCTTGAGCCACTGCGCCGTGATGGTCTGGTTCAGCGTCTCGATGGTCACATCCTGAAACGTCAGCCGGCTTTCGAGCGCATCGATGCGTTCGCTGAGTGTCTTCACCTCACTCATCGGAATGATGCCCGATCGGACGCTCGCGCAGGCCATGGCCGAGCGCGATCCTGTCGTCGAACACGAAGCATTCGCCGTGCCAGCGGCTGTCCGCTTCCGGCATCTCTTCCAGATAACGCAGGATGCCGCCCCTGAGTTGATAGACCTCGGCAAAGCCGCGCGCCAGCAGGTAGGCGCTGGCTTTTTCACAGCGGATCCCGCCGGTACAGAACATCGCCACCCTGCGCTGCTTGGCCGGGTCGAGCTTGCGTGCGGCAAAATCCTTGAACTGTCCGAAGCTGTCGATGCCGGGATCGAGCGCGCCGGCGAAACTACCCATCGCGACCTCGAATGAATTGCGGGTGTCGATCACCAGCATGTCCGGCTCGGCGATCAGCGCGTTCCAGTCGGCGGCGTCGACATAGATGCCGGCCTGCCGCGCCGGGTCGATCGCGGCTTCGCCGAGCGTGACGATCTCCTTTTTCAGGCGGACTTTCAGCCGTCGAAACGGCATCGCCGCGGCACGAGAGAATTTCAGCTCGAGATTGTCGAGCCGTTCGCCGAACAGCGGGCCGGCACGTAACGCGCCGACGAACTCGTCGATCGCTTCGACGCTGCCCGCGAGCGTGCCATTGATGCCCTCATGGGCCAGCAGCACGCTGCCCTTGAGCGCCAGTTTGGCGCAGGTCGCCTGCAGTGCCTCGCGCAGCTCCCGGAAATCCGGCAACGCGGCGAATTGATAGAAGGCTGCGACCTGGTACGGCATGGTGCAGGTGTATCAGCCGCGCAACGGCGGGGAAACCCCGTCCCCGTTCACGGCTGCGTCACGCCGAAAATGCGTTCCCCGGAGCATTGCCCACCGGCGCCTGAATATGCCAAGAACCTTTCAATCGGGTCTCCGCCGGGCGACGGCAGGATGGCGCGGAATTACAGCGAAAGCGAGCCATTTGCCATGAGGAATTTCCAACTCGCAGGCCGATCCACGGTCCACGCCCAGAACGCGATGGTCGCGACCTCGCACCCGCTGGCGGCACTGACGGCGATCGAGGTGCTGCGGGCCGGCGGCACCGCCGCGGATGCGGCGGTGGCGGCCTGTGCGCTGCTCGGAGTGATCGAGCCGCAATCCACCGGGATCGGCGGCGACTGCTTTGCGCTGCTGCAGCCGCGCGGCGAGGGCAAGATCGTCGCCTACAACGGCTCGGGCCGCGCGCCGATGGCCGCGAAGCCCGAATGGTATCTCGAACGCAACATGCATGCGATCCCGCTGACCTCGGCGCATGCCGTCAGCATTCCCGGGGCGGTCGATGCCTGGGCCACCATCCTGAGCGATCACGGCAGGCTGGGGTTCGACACCCTGCTGCAACCGGCAATCAAGGCCGCGGAACAGGGCTATGTGGTGGCGCCGCGCATCGCGTTCGACTGGAAGAACCAGTTCGACAAGCTGAAGGGCGGTACCAATACCGAGCGCTATCTGCTGCCGCACGGCAGGCCGGCGGCCGCCGGCGACGTGATCCATCAGCCGGAGCTCGGCCAGACCCTGCGGGCGATCGCCAAACATGGTCGTGCTGCGTTCTACCAGGGCGCCGTCGCCGAAGACATGGTCGAGACGTTGCGCGGGATCGGCGGTCTGCATACGCTCGACGACTTTGCGGCTCACACCACCGAGACCACAGCGCCGATCGGCACCCTCTATAAAGGTCACGATGTCTGGCAGTGCCCGCCAAACGGTCCGGGCATCACCATGCTGGTGATGCTGAACATCCTGGCGCAGTTCGATCTTGCAAAATTTCCGCCGCTCAGCATCGAGCGGTTTCATCTGGAGGCCGAAGCCGCGCGGATCGCCTACACGATGCGAGAGCAGTACATCGGCGATCCCGGCCATGTCGACGTCGATGTCGTCAGGATCCTGTCGAAGGAGTTCGCCGACCAGTACGGCAGCCGGATCAGGATGGACCGGCTGCTCGATCTGCCCAAGGTTTCGCCGCCGATGAACCCCTCGACGGTCTACATCACCGTGGTGGACAAGGACCGCAACGTCTGTTCGTTCATCAATTCGATCGCCCATTCGTTCGGCTCGGCGATCGTCAGCAACAAGACCGGCATTCTGCTGCAAAATCGCGCCGGCGGTTTCCGGGTGCAGCCCGGCCATCCCAATTGCATCGCGCCGGGCAAGCGTCCGCTGCATACCATCATTCCGTCGCTGGTCACAAAGGGTGGTCGGGCGGTCATGCCGTTCGGCGTGATGGGCGGGCAGTATCAGCCGGTCGGCCAGGTGCATGTTCTGACCAACATGCTCGACTATGGCTGCGACGTGCAGGAGGCGATCGACATGCCGCGCGGCCTGCATTACGAAGGCGTCTACCAGCTCGAGGATGGCGTGCCCGCCGACATCGTCGCGGGCCTGAAGCAGCTCGGGCACCAAACCGCCAGCCTGGTCGCGCCGCTCGGCGGCGGACAGGCGATCTGGATCGACTGGGACAAGGGCACGCTCACCGGCGGCTCCGATCCACGCAAGGACGGATGCGCGCTCGGCTATTGAACCAATTGTCCGCGCATGCCAGTGCTGGACCCTGTCAGGAAGGAACCGAAAAGATGCCGCGCTGCAAGTTTCGCACTCTCACCATGACCGTCGCCGTTGCCGTTGGCCTGGCCGGCGGCTTTGTCTTCGTTGTGCCGTCGGTCGCGGCGGCCCAGACCGCAGGAAAAACCATGACCACCCCCTCAGGATTGCAGATCATCGACTCCAAGGTCGGCACCGGTGCTTCGCCAAAACCGGGCCAGACCTGCGTGATGCATTACACCGGCTGGCTCTACGAAGACGGCAAGAAAGGCAAGAAGTTCGACAGTTCGCTGGACCGCAATGAACCGTTCGAGTTTCCGATCGGCCAGCACCGGGTGATCGCCGGCTGGGACGAAGGCGTCGCCACCATGAAGGTCGGCGGCAAGCGCACCCTGATCATTCCGCCCGCATTGGGCTACGGCGCCCGCGGCGCCGGCGGCGTCATTCCGCCCAATGCGACATTGATGTTCGACGTCGAGTTGCTCGACGTCAAGGGCTAGGCACTGAAAGCGATGGCGAACCGGCCCGCCGGCCGGTTTGCGATCGCGATTGTCGCCCGCGTTCACCGGTGCCGGTTGGTTGCAAGGGGGGTAGATCGTGCAGATTTCCATCCTCGATGATTATTTCGACACGGTGCGCGGTCTCGAATGCTTCGGCAAGCTGGCAGGACATGACGTCACGATCTGGAACGATCATGTTCAGGACGTCGACCAATTGGCGGAGCGGCTGCGCGACACCGAAGCGCTGGTGCTGATCCGCGAGCGGACGCAAATTCGCGAACCCTTGCTGCAGCGCTTGCCGAAACTGAAACTGATCAGCCAGCGCAGCGTCTATCCCCACATCGACATCGGCGCCTGCACCCGGCTCGGCGTCATCGTGTCGTCCAGCCAGCACGCCGAGACGCCATCCTATGCCGCCGCTGAGTTGACATGGGGACTGGTTCTTGCGGCGGCGCGCGCGATCCCGCAGCAGATGGCGGCGCTGCAAGCGGGCAATTGGCAGATCGGCGTCGGCCGGACGCTGCGCGGCAAAACCCTCGGCATCTATGGTTATGGCCGGATCGGTGCCGTGGTCGCCGGATATGGCCGTGCGTTCGGCATGCGGGTGCTGGTATGGGCGCGCGAGCCGGCACTGGCGCAGGCGCGCGCCGATGGTTACGAGATCGCCGACAGCAAGGCGGGGTTTTTCGAGCAATGCGACGTGCTGTCGCTGCACATGCGACTGGTCGAGGCGACCCGCGGTATCGTGACCGCCGCCGATCTCGCCCGCATGAAGCCGTCGGCGATTTTGGTCAACACCAGCCGGGCGCCCCTGATCGAGCCGCATGCACTGGTCGGTGCGCTGCGCGCCGGACGGCCAGGCATGGCGGCGGTAGACGTCTACGAGCAGGAGCCGCTGCGTGATACCGCCGATCCGCTGCTGAGCATGGGCAACGTGGTCTGCACCCCGCATATCGGCTACGTCACGCGCGACGAATACGAAATCCAGTTTAACGATATTTTCGACCAGATCGTCGCCTATGGGGCGGGCACGCCGATCCATGTCGTCAATCCCGAGGCCATCGGCAGGCGCTGAGCGCCGATGCAAAAAAAAGACCGGCCGAGCGGCCGGTCCTTTTGATTTGAATTAACAGCTTCGAATCACAGATTCTTGTTCGCCGCCGAAGCTGCGCTGTTGACGGCGTCCTTGGTGGCCTGCTTGGCGTCGCCGACGGCCTTCTGGCCCTTGCCCTTGATTTCCTGCATCGTGCCTTCGCCCTGCAGCCGATCGGAACCGACGGCCTCGCCGACGCCCTGCTTGGCCTTGCCGATGGCTTCGTTGGTTGCGCCCTTAACCTTGTCTGACGTTGCACCCATGGGAATTCTCCTGGACTGGTTGATCTTCACCGAGACAAATCCCGGAGGCCTCAAAAGTTCCGGCCTGGGCTGGCTTGTGATCCCGGTTTTCGGTAACTTTCGCGGCCAGATTCCCGGGAAAGGCCACACGATGACAGGTTCCCACGATCATACCCACCCCGATCATTCGCATGACCCTGACGATGACGCCGCGCTACGCTGGAAGCACGATGGCGTCCGCGTCATTCCCGGCGACCAATTGGATCCCAACGTGCCGTCCACCGCGGGGATGGACCGCAAGGCCGCGATCAACTTCGCGCGCGCCGGAGCCCAGAAATTGTGGGCCGGCACCGTGACCATCCGGCCCGACGCCAAGACCGGCGCGCATCATCACGGCCATCTCGAAAGCATCATCTATGTGGTGAAGGGCAAGGCGCGGATGCGGTGGGGCGAGCACCTGCAGTTCATGGCGGAAGCCAACCCCGGCGATTTCATTTTCGTTCCGCCCTACGTGCCGCATCAGGAGATCAACGCCAGCCCGGACCAGGTGCTGGAATGCGTGCTGGTGCGCAGCGACGGCCAGGCGGTTGCGATCAATCTCGACATCGAGCCGGTGGAGAAACCGGAGACGGTGCTATGGATCGACCCCGTGCACCGCGAGCCGGCGGAGGCGAAGTAGGTTCTCTCGCCATCATTGCGAGGAGCGTAAGCGACGAAGCAATCCATTTCTTCCGCAGCATGGCTTGCTTCGCTTCGCCCGCAATGACGGGGAGAGGATGATGGCGTGGCGAATTTGCCGCCACGCAAAAAATCCTAGGCAAACACGCCGTGATCGATCGGCCGGTTCGGAACCACATAGCCGTAGCGGGTGTTCGAGGGTTCAGGTCCCGCCTTGCGGTATTCCGCCTTCATCATCGCGAAGCGGTCGCCTGACAGGTCACGCATGGCGCGTTTCGGCTGGATGCCGTAAAGCCGCGCATTGTTGCCGCCGAAGATCGCGGTCTTGACCGGGCCCTCGGCGGCGCCGAGCGGAGCGTAGCCGAATTTCTTTTGCATGGCTTCGGGAATCTCGAGCCGGCGCAGGCCTTCGATCTGCCATTGCGGCGCGCCGGTCCACAGCGCATCGGTGCCCCAGCAGACATGATCGACGCCGAGTCCCTTGATCAGCGTTCCCATCAAGGCGGCGCAGACATTGGGTTCGGCGACCAACGTGGTCGCGAACAGCTGGCCGACGTCGCCATAGACATTGCTGACGCCATATTGCGCGGGGATGTCGGCGAGGTCGCTGGTCCATGAAATTCGCCCGGTGCGCTCGAATTCCGCCAGCGCCTGCTTCGGGTCGCCGCCGACGTGACGATAGGCGGAGTGATAGATCACGAAGTTGAGCTGCGGCCAGTCCCTGGCCGCCTGGCCGACATCGGCGACGTCGGCGAAGCCGCGCAGATTGGGAAACTGCTTCTCGACGCCCGGCGCGAACAGTCCCTTGTGGACGCAGACATTCTTGATGCCGGCCTTCACCATCTTCTCGTAGCCCTTGTAGGCGACCTTCTCGTCGTCCATCCGCCAGGGATAGCGGCTGATCTCCTTGTGGGTGTTGTCGCCGATGGTGTAGCCCTTGCAGGATTCCGGCTTGAGCGCGAGGCCGGCGTCGAGCTTGTCGAGCCAGCCGGGCTGCCCCGGCGTGAAGATGACGTGCGCGAACAGCCGCCGCGAGCCGGCCTCGTCGTTGATCTTCCTGCGCGCGTCGGCCATCTGCTCATTGGTCAGGAACCAGTCCTGCTCGATATCGGATGGCGCCGACGAGATCAGCGCGATCTTGGTGTCGCTGTCGAGAAACATCTCCTTTTTGTAGTTGTTGAATTTCAGATCCTCGATGGTCTGCTCGTGATCGTTCAATTCCTTGTTCCAGCCGGCCTTGCCGACCGCCTTGCGCATCTCGACAAAGCTCATGATGCGGGTGTCGTCGCGCAGGAAGTGGGTGTGCATGTCCATGATGAACTGGTCCTTCAGCGCATCGGCGCGCTCCTGGGCCATCGCGGGGGTTGCGGCTTCGGCGCGGGTCACATCGAACAGCGGTCCATAGACTTCGTTCATGGCGACGAAAGATGCGGCCATGCCGGCGGCGCTCTGGAAGAACCGGCGGCGGTTGAGGCCCTGCTTGCCGCCGAGGTCGTCGGCCAACGCCAGCAGCCGGGTCTCGACTTCGCGTTGCCGCTCGTTCTGCGGGTCGGGATAGAATTCGTCGCTCGACACGATCTGGGTCGGAATCGGCGTCGGGTACTGACATAATTCGGACGGCATCAATGCAGCAAGTTCGGCTTCGGTCAGTTGGTTGCTCACGACTTTTTCTCCCTGCTTCGTGATGGCCTGCGGCCCCGCTTGGCCGAAAGACTAGACCGGTCGATGCCGGGAGCAAGCCTGATCCTCGCGCATCACCCGTCTCAACCGGCGTTCCGCACTGCAGCGCAGCGTGACTTCCGGCAGACTGCGCGCTTTGCTACACTGGCGTCACGCTGAATGATCAAACCAGCGTGATCTGCGACTGGCCGCAGCAATCCAAGAAAATCAAATGGGCGGATCGGAGAGCACCATGAAACATCCTGATCGAGCAATGGCGCGCCGCGCCATCATCAAGGGCGCCGGGCTGGGCATGGTTGCCGGAGTTCTCGCCGATACGCTGCCCGCGCCAGGCGCCGCTGCGGCCACCGCGGAAGCAGGCGAGATCTGGAGCAGCGAATATTGGGCGAGGAAGGGCGACATCCCCTTGTGGATGTATCGCAAGCGGCTCGGCGCGCCGAGGGCAGGCGAGCCGTCGCGGCCGGTGCTGTTCTTCGTCCATGGCTCGTCGGTGACCTCCAGGGCGTTCGATCTCGATGTGCCCGGCCACGGCGAATATTCGATCATGAATGAATTCGCCCGCTACGGGTTCGATTGCTGGACCATGGACCATGAAAATTACGGCAGATCGGGCCGCACCTCGGGCAATTCGGACATCGCCAGCGGCGTCGAGGATCTGAAGGCGGCGGCCGCGGTCGTCAGCCGCGAGACCGGCCGACAGAAATGCCATTTTCTCGGAGAATCCTCGGGCGCGCTGCGCGCGGGGGCCTACGCGATGGCGCAGCCCGAGCGCGTCGACCGGCTGGTGTTCGCTGCCTTCACCTACAAGGGCGAGGGATCGCCGACCCTGGCCAAGCGCGCCGAACAGCTCGCCTATTACCGCTCCCACAACATGCGCAAGCGTGATCGCGACATGATCCGTTCGATCGCCACCCGCGACAAGCCCGGCACCAGCGATCCCGCCGCTGTCGAGGCGCTGGCGCATGCGGAGATGCCGTTCGGCGACCAGGTGCCGACCGGCACCTATCTCGACATGACCGCCAACCTGCCGGTGGTGCATCCGGACAAGGTGCTGGCGCCGGTGCTGCTGGTGCGCGGCGAATATGACGGCATCGCCACCGTCGCCGACCTCGAGGAGTTCTTCAATTTGCTGCCCAATGGCGATCGCCAGTTCGCGATCCTTCCCGGCACCGCGCATTCGGTGACGCTGGCCGCCAACCGGCAATTGTTCTGGCACGTCGCCCGGGCCTTTCTCACCATGCCGACGCCGATCGCGACCTGAGACCGAAGGCCGTGCGGATCGAGCCGTCATCGCCGGCCATCGCCGTCCGAAGGCGGCCGATGACGGGGTGGGAGACCGAATCCCGTCACTCGAAAATCTCGAACGGGATGTCGGGATGCTGCCGCACTGTTCGTCCTGGGAGAGATCGGAACGGAGGAACTCGCGGATGTCAAAAATCTCACCCTGCCTTTGGTTCGACGGCGAAGCCGAAGAAGTCGCGCAATTCTACGTTTCGCTGCTGCCGGATTCACGGATCGAAGGCGTTCAGAAAAATCTCGTCGACGGGCCTGCCGGAAAGGCCGGTACCGTGCTGGTGGTCCGGTTCACGCTGGCCGGCCAGGAATACATGGCTCTGAACGGCGGCATGCGGTTCGAATACACCCATGCGATCTCGTTCAGGATCGATTGCGCCGACCAGGCCGAGGTCGACCGATTGTGGGATCGGCTGTCCGGCCACGGCGGATCGGCAGAGCGCTGCGGCTGGCTCAGGGATCGCTACGGCGTGTCCTGGCAGATCGTGCCGTCGGTGCTGCCGGAATTGCTCGGCGGTTCCGATCCCGCCGGCGCGCGGCGGGCGATGCAGGCGATGATGCAAATGGTCAAGCTCGACATCGCCGCGCTGCAGAAGGCCTATCGAGGCGCCTGAAAGCCGTGATTGGGTTGGGCAGGGTCGGCCGGCGCGGGAGGTCGCGCTCAGGTCGGCTCGCCGCGCCAGACCGCGCCCGACATCATCGCCACCGCGCAGATCGAGGCATAGACCACGAGCGAGGCGGCCACCATCGATGCCAGTGCTGCGAAGCCGGCACCGAAATAGCCGACCGCGATCCAGCCGAAGCCGGCGGCGAGAGCCAGGCGGGCACCGGCGGCAACGACCGGCCAGAACACATGCCCGGCGCCCTGTGCGGCGAAGGCGATCACGAAACCCAATCCAAGCGCGCCATAGGCCGGCGCCACGATGCGCAGATAGGTCGCGCCCTGGCGCAGCACGTCGGGGTCGTGGCTGAACAGATTGAGCC
>Ga0302198_10001080_pt1 | contig 29809 bp, 27 predicted proteins | sample II_Bog_N2_2_FD_193521 | JGI IMG/M metagenome (GOLD analysis project Ga0302198, IMG submission 193521) | Peat permafrost microbial communities from Stordalen Mire near Abisko, Sweden - II_Bog_N2_2 | ecosystem: Environmental > Terrestrial > Soil > Wetlands > Peat | place: Sweden: Abisko...
CATAGCGCTTCGACGGGTTCTGCGGCACGTACACCTGTTCGATCGTGCAGCAGTGAGCGCCCCCGCTGTAGAGAGAGAGGACCACGTCACGGTTCTCACTTGATCCCAGGCGGGCGAAACGGATGACCGAGGCGCGCGAGGGATACGAGTTCGGCCCACACGCGCCGCCGCACCACTTCGAGCGCACTGGCTGTTGATCGACAATCCGCCCCGAGCGCCGTACCACCAGCGTGACGTCGCGAAACTTCGGAAACGTACCCGCGAAACTCGCCGTGGCAGTCTCCGCCCCCGATTTCGCGCTGAAGGACGCGGCACCTGCGAACGACGTCCAGCCAAGCGACGAGACAAGGATGGCCCCCATCGCCACCGCACCGGCTCCTCGCCATCGTCGTTTCCACATCTGCGCACCGTCTTTCAACTTGATCGCGTCTGAAGAATAGAGACTCGCGGACGACGAATTTGCCACGTTGGATGTCAATCTCTTGAAGACTGTGTCGAATTCGACGCGAATGCCGAGACGCGGTGGCGAATTGAGGACTTTGTACCCTAGGTGAGGGACCTTTCTTCCCTAGGAGCGCGCATCGCGCGGGGTGCACACTGACTTTGAGGTCTTGATAAGCGAGACCAGAAAGCAGGTTGCCCATGGCAAGCCTTCTCGGACTCGTCGGTGATCCTTCAAAGGTCGCCACGCCGCGTCCCCTGTACCGATTACAACGCTCGAAGTACGCCGCGCTCGTGTGGACCGCGATGCGTGTGTGGTTGGGGATCATGTGGCTCCAGGCTGGTATCTCCAAGTTGTGGGGTGCCGAGAGCACCGCGTTTCTGCACGGTGCCGGCGTCAAGGGTTTCGCGTCGCACGGCGTACCGGCCTACAGCTGGTGGGGTAGTTTCCTCCACAGTTTCGTCGTACCGAACGCCGGCTGGATCGGAGTCCTCGTTGCCGTGGCGGAGTTCGCAATCGGCGCTGGCCTCGTGGTTGGCTTCTTAACGCCGATTGCGTCGATCGCCAGTCTCGCGCTGCTGTTCACCTACGTCATGTCGGGCACGGCGAGCGTGACCGCGTTCTACGCCCTCTTCGCAGTCGTCCTCCTTGTCATGTGGCGCACGTCGAGCTGGATCGGTGTGGACGGACTTATTTCGGGTTACCGTCAGCGTCGCGCAACTGCGCGATTTACGAGTGGTGTGAACCGCTCCGTCGACGCAACGTCGACCATCATCGAATCGGACGCGGGCTCCATCGAGCACACGCCGATCGAGACGTCGAGTGACGTACCGGTTCTATCGGCACGGTAGGGCCCTCGACGCGCGAAGCGTCGTGATGGGGTTCACCACGACGGCTTTTACCAACTGCCACCCGGGCGATTCGCCCGGGTGGTCGGCGTTGTGGTCGGCTTCAGATCTTCTTGCGCGACAAGATGATGCTCAAGAGCGCAAAACCAATACCGACCATGAAGATGAACGTGCCGAAGACGAAGACCTGCGGGGGAATGCCCACGCGAGTCGCCCCGTAGACCCAGACGGGAAATGGTGGTGCGGTGCCACTGACGAAGTTCGACGTGACGAAGTCATCGATGGAGAGCGCAAAGGCCATCAGCGCACCCGCCAGCACGCCCGGCATGATCAGTGGCAAGGTCACCAAGCGGAACGTCGTGAGCGGATTCGCGCCCAAGTCGTAGGCGGCTTCTTCTAACGACCGGTCAAATCCCGCGAGGCGTGCGCGCACGGTGACGGTGACGTACGCGATGGAGAACATGACGTGGGCCAGGACGAGCGTGAGGAAGCCCCTGGCCACGTTGAAGGTCACGAAGAGACCCAGCAACGAGGCGCCCATCACAATCTCTGGTGCGGCGATGTTCAAAAACAGCACCTGTTCGACCGCGACCTTTCCGCGGAATTTGTTGGAACGGTAGCGCACCAGCGCGATCGCGAGCAGGGTCCCGAGCACGGTGGCGATCGCCGTCGAGACCAGGGCTAGGCGAATGGAGAGCCAGAACGACGAGGTCAGACCCGGCACGTTGCTCCACTGTCGGTACCACTGGGTCGTGAAACCGTTCCATGAGAAACTGACCTGCTGTAGTCCACCGACGACCCGGTTGAAGCTGTAGATGATCATCAGCGCAATGGGAAAGACCAGGTAGGCGATCACCAACCAGGAATACGTCGGCAGCACGAAGCGACCGAGTTTTCTTCGACGCCGTGCGGGACGCTCGGGCGGCGGGGTTGGCAGCGTGTCGGGTCGGTCCTGGACGCTCATAAGTACTCGTTGATCGTGCTGGTACCGAGGAGTCGCGCGTACAGCCATATACCTAAGAGAGATACCGCGAGCAACACGACCGAGAGCGACGCCCCGCCGGCGTAGTCGAAGTTCACGAGAAAGGAGTTCTGGATGACCGTGCCGATCATGGTGTTGGAGACCCCGCCGAGGATCTCTTGATTGAGGTAGTCGCCGAAAGCCGGGATAAAGGTCAACAAAAACGCCGCGAAGATGCCGGGCATCGCCAAGGGCAGGATCACCCGGCGAAAGGCCGAGGTGCGATTGGCGTAGAGATCGTGGGCGGCGTCGAGCACGCGTCGATCGATGCGCTCAATGGCGACGTAGAGCGGCAGGGCGGTGAAGGGCAGGTAGTTATAGGCCAGTCCCGAGATCACGGCGTAGCTCGTGCCGAGTACGTGAAAGCCCGAGGGCACGAGGTGGTGATGGGTGAGGAAGGTCAACACGATGCCGTTGTTCGAGAGGATGAACTCCCAGACAATGGTTCGAATTACGAAGGAGACAAAGAACGGCACGAGCAGCATGATCAAAAAGAAGTTCTTGCGATGTCCTCCGTAAAAGGCGATCCAGTACGCGATGGGAAAGGCGATCACCAGGTCGATCACCGTCGCCGCCGCGGCGAAGAGCAGACTCGTGATGAACTGCTGATGGTACAAACTGACCTGACTGGGGAGTTCCCCCCAACTCCAAGTCATGGTGCACAGACCCGTCGCCGGGCTACAGGTCTCCAAGGACTGGACGAGCATGACCCCGAGGGGCACGATGAAGAGCAGGACGAGCCACAGTCCAGCGGGCAAGCTCAGCAGATACGGCGCGAGCCGCTTACCCCAGCCCCCTGGACGCCGGGGGGTTACGCGCCTTGGATGATCGGTAAGAACAGATTCGTCCACGCCGTGATCTCGTCCTGGTTCTTGAAGGGGTAGTACGGCAGCGACGCCTTGATGCGCGCAGCGTCGGGGAAGACGTCGAGCGAGTCGGCCGTGACCGAGGTGGGGAGCTGAATCTCGGCGTCCATGGCTTTGAGGGCCGCTTTGTTCCAGCCGGTTGGGTGGAGCAACTGCGCCTTGGCGTCGGGCACGGGACAGATGTAGTCGTTGTAGTACTCGACCACCGACTGCGTGATGGGACTGTAGAAGTAGTCCATGCAGGTGAGTGCGTCGAGGGGATTGGCCGCGTGCAGCGGGATGATCATGTTGTCCGTCCAGATCATGATGCCCTCCTTGGGGACCATGAGCACCAAGTCTTGGTACTTCGAGTTCAAGTTGGCCTGGAAGATGTCGCCCGAATAGCACTGGGAGATCACGACGTCGCCATTCTTCAAGTGCTGGATGTAACTCTGGTCGTAGTAGGCGGCCACGATGCCGTCGCTCTTTTGCTGTTGCAGCTTCGTCGCCGCCTTGGCCCAGTCGGACTCGGTCGATTTGGCCGGCTCGATGCCGAGCGCCAGGAGGCCCACGCTGCCGAGTTCGAATGGGTCGTCCAGCATCCCTACCTTGCCGGCGTACTTCTTATCGAAGAGCAACTGCACGCTGTCGCCGGGATCTTTCACGACACTCGAGTTGTACCCCACTGAGGTCCAACCGGACTGCCAAGCCATCGTGTACTTATTGCCCGGGTCGAAGGGCGGATTCACCACCAAAGGACCGGCGTACTTCTCGAAGTTCGGGGTCAACGCGTGGTCGAGCGGCACCAACCAACCGAGCTGGATGAGGTAACCCAACTCGGGGTTGTTATTGGTCATCACCATGATGTCGTAGCCGGTCGCCTGTCCGGCTTCGAGTGAGGGGCGGATCTTCGCGTAGAACGACGCATTGTCCTCGATGACTTCTTCGTAGTTCACTTTGATGCCGGTGGTCGCGGTGAAGTGGTCGAGCGTGGGGTGTTTGCCGTTCAGTACGTCGATGTAATAGGGCCAGTTGGCGAAGTTGACCTCATGGTGGAGCTTCTCTTTCTTCCACCACTTCTTGGTTCCGACTCCCGCGTTGGCAAGTCCACTCGCGCCCGCTTCGGCCGCGCTCGACGCGAGCCACGCCGCGGACGCAACGCTCGCCCCCGCACCGAGGGCCTGACGCCGTGAGAGACGCCGCTGGGTCAGCCCCCGCCAAAACGACGGGTCAATCCCGGTGCCGTTGGCCTTCTGCTCTGCTGCTCCCATGGGTCACTCCTCATCATTCGTCGACTCTTCGTCGCTGGACCTCACCATTGGCACCACCGCAAAGGTGTGCTCAATGGGCCAGGTCAACACGACGTCGTCGCCGCTGCGCGGCGCCAACTCCTGTCCGATGTTCTGGGCGTAGACCGTGAGCTCGGTGCCCGAGACCGAGTCGACTAAGTACTGATTCCCGACTCCGGTGAAGGTCGACACCCGCACGCGACCGCGCAGCGCGTTGTGGCCCGCCGACACGCTGGTGCCGGCGACGCCGATCGAAATCTTCTCGGGCCGCACGCCGACCTTCACGCTCGTGGTGCCCTCGAGTGCCGGGACACGTTCCTTCGGCACCGACAACGTGGAGCCGTCAACGAGCGTCACGCTCGAGAGGACTCCACTCGAGCCCGTGACGCTCCCGCCGAGGAGGTTCGAGGCACCGAGGAACGTGGCGACGAATTCCGTCGAAGGGCTGTCGTAGACGTCTCGCGGCGACCCGATCCCTTCGATCTTCCCGCTGCGCATCACCGCGAGTCGGTCCGACATGGTCATCGCTTCTTCCTGGTCGTGGGTCACGTAGAGGAACGTGATGCCGACCTGGGACTGAATGCGCTTGAGTTCGATCTGCATCTGTCGACGGAGTTTCGCGTCCAGGGCCGACATCGGCTCGTCGAGCAACAACAACGTGGGTTCATTCACGAGCGCTCGCGCGAGGGCGACGCGTTGTTGTTGACCGCCCGAGAGCTGGGAGGCCTTGCGTTTCTCGTAGTGCGGCAGGTCTACGATCTCGAGCATCGAACCGACCCGCCGAGCGACCTCGACCTTGGTGAGTTTCTTGCGTCGAAGCCCGAAGGCCACGTTGTCAAAGACGTTGAGGTGCGGAAAGAGCGCGTAGGACTGAAAGACCGTATTGACGTCACGGTGGTACGGCGCTAAGTACGTGACGTCGCGTCCGCCCAGGAGAATCCGACCACTCGTGGGTTCCTCGAACCCACCGACCATGCGTAACGTGGTCGTCTTGCCGCAGCCCGAGGGACCCAACAGGCTGAAGAACTCACCGTCGTAGATCTCGAGGTTGAGGTCGTCGACGGCGGGCGCGTCTTCGAAGATCTTGGTGACGCCTTCTAAACAGACGACGACCGGCCGATCGGACCTGGTCATCGCGCTCACCCCAGACCTCGACTCATCGGTCGTGTCGAGAGAACCACTCATCTCGAGAAGACTAGCCCTGTCACTGTTTTCGCTTTGCTCGGGCGGACGCGCCGTCACCTTAAGGTCGATAGGTGGCCAAACTCAACCTCGAAGCGCGCGTACGCGCAATCTGTCTCGCTTTGCCAGAAGTCGAAGAGCGCACCAGTCATGGGGCACCCGCGTTTTTCGCGGGTCGCCAGTTCGTGACGCTCTGGCCCGATGGTCACCACGATCACGAGTTCGCGCACCTGTGGTGCGCGGCGCCACCGGGCATGCAGGCTCAACTCATTGCCGCCGCGCCCGAGCGAATATTCCGTCCGCCCTACGTGGGCGCGAGGGGCTGGATCGGCGTGCGTCTCGACGGCGACGTCGACGTCGAGGAGATCGAGATGTTTATTGACGACGCGTATCGCTGCGTGGCGACCTCGCGCCAAATCGCACTCTTGGACCAGACGAAGCGTTAGTTTGTCGCCGGCAGCTGGGCGCACGCGGCACAGCGACCGAGCACCGCGAAGTGTCGAGGATCAATCGCGAAGTTGTATTTCTTCGACGCCGCGTCCATGAGTTCGGCGAAGAACTCCTCGGGAGCTTCCACGGCCGCGTCGCAGAACTCACACACGAGGTGCCCGTGGGTCTCACTCGCCAAGTGGTACGTAGCGGGGCCGTGACCAAGGTGCGCGTGCACCACGACGCCCAGACGCTCTAATTCATCGAGATTTCGGTAGATCGTCGAAAGGTGGACATCGGGCGCCACGAGCTGCACTTCCACGGCCAGCTCCTCGGCGGTGCGGTGGGGTCCCTCTTCAAAGAGCGCGGTCAGCAGGACCCGGCGCGACGTGGTCGCACGACCACCGCCCTCGCGGAGTCGGTCGAGCACTTCTTCGACCTGTTCGGCGTTGACGCTGTCGCCATCAACACCGGGTGTCGCACCGTCCGTTGGTAATCCCACAGTGACAGAATAACGACCTTTCTGCGACGTGGGTGTTCTTGCGTCCAGTTCGTATCTATGTCAGGATTAGGCGCACAAGTGCGCCGAAGGAGGAGTAAATGGAGAACAGCCCCACGACCAGCGACCTCCCACTCGGGGTGCACATCGCCCGAGAGCAGCGTTCGTGGCAGTAGTCGAGAGCCCCTCGGGCATGGGTCGTCTCGCCATGGTGCGCGCCGCCTTCAGCCCGGACGACTGGCGCCGGACCCGTTGGATGTTCGCATCGATATTGGCGCTACACATCATCGGCTTTGGCATCTTCATCATTTTCGTTGTCCCGGGTCACTACAAGGGTCTCGGCATCGGGGTCAGTATCCTCGCCTACACGCTCGGCTCTCGCCACGCCTTTGACGCCGACCACATCTCGGCGATCGACAACACGACACGCAAGTTAATGAACGACCGCATGGACGTCGAAGGCGCGCGTCGCCCTTTGAGCGTGGGCTACTGGTTCTCGCTCGGACACTCGACCATCGTCGTCGCGATTGGCGCCGGTCTGGTGATAGCGGAAAAGGCCGTGTACGGGGCCGTGTCGAACAACGGTTCGGGTCTGGAGAAGTTCGGTGGCGTTTTTGGCACGTTGGTGTCGGCCACGTTCCTCTTTCTCATCGCGGTGCTCAACGTCGTGATCCTTGCGGGCATCTTGAAGGTCTTTCGCTCGATGCGCGACGGCAGTTACGACGAGGAGGAGCTCGAACGACAGCTGAACAACCGCGGACTCATGTACCGGTTCTTTGGACGATGGATGAAGTCCATCACCAAGGAGTGGCAGATGTACCCCGTGGGCGTCGTCTTCGGCATGGGTTTTGACACCGCAACCGAGGTGGCGCTCTTAGCCACGACGGCGCTGCTCGCGGCGAAAGCGCTGCCCTGGTACTCGATCATGTGTCTGCCAATCCTCTTCACCGCCGGCATGGCGCTCCTCGACACGTTGGACGGTTGCTTCATGAACTTCGCGTACGGGTGGGCGTTCTTCAATCCGGTGCGAAAGATTTACTACAACCTCGCGATCACCGGGCTGTCGATCGCGATCTGCGTCCTCGTCGGCGCCATTGAAGTGCTGGGGCTCTTGCCCACGGAACTGCACTGGAAGGGCTCGTTCTGGCACTTCATGGAGCACTTCAATATCAACGTCGCGGGTTACGTGATCGTGGGACTGTTCATCGTGACCTGGGGGGCGGCGATGCTGCTCTGGCGTTACGGACATATCGAAGAAAAATGGGGCGCCAACCTCAAGGTCATCGAGACTGACATCGAACGCGCCGCTGACGGCGTGTTCGCGCCCATCGCCGACCTCTAAACCCACGAGCCAGTTGCGGACCTGGTCCGCTCCAAACTGCCGGATTCCGTGGATGGCGTGCGTCGCGTCCTACCTGATAAAGGGACTCTTCAATTCTGGACGCCAACTTGACTTCATTTAGCATCAAAATAACTTGCTTTTGATATCAAAGTGATGCTATTATGGAGCCATGTTGATATCAGACTTTGTCGAAAGCATTCGAGATGACTTCCGGAACCTCGCCGAATTGGCCGGGCCGGAGACGGCCTCGATCGTCGAACGTCTGGGTGCCGCGGTCGAACCAGCCCTCCAGAAGCATTTTCTCGACGCCCTCAACGAACTCGTTCAGGAGTTCAACGTACGTGACGGGGCCCCGCTCCAGGTGATCTTCGAGGGCGAAGAGGTCCACCTCGCTCGCCTGGTACCCGTGAGCTCGGACGAAGGAGCCTCGACGAGTGACTACTCCGCTCGAATCGCGCTGCGCCTCAGCGAAGACCTCAAAGACAGCATCGAACACCTCGCGACCGACGTGGGTTCCTCGGTGAACTCATGGATCGTGCGTTCGCTCGAACGAACGGTCCGTAGCGACCCTTCGGGTTCGCCCGTCGTGGGCAAACGACAACTGCGCGGCAAGGGCCGCGCCTAAGGAGATCGTCATGCACTACTTCACACCCTCTCGCGCCTCGCGCACTTCTTACGCCCAAACTCGTCGCGACACGTTGAACTTCGAAGCGTGCGGCGCTGAAGCCTCCGTTGACGAGATCTCCACGCCGGTGACGTTGGCACCGGTCATTGCATTCCCCACCGCGACGCGCTCGTGGATCACCGTGAACATTCATCGAAAGGACAGCACTATGACTAGCTCCCACCACGAAACCGACGGCACGGTCGGCGAGCGATCGGGCGCCAGCGACCCGCACCTGGAGCGTCGCTTGTCCTTCGCCGCGACGTCGCCACTGCACGCGCTCGTCGCCACCCACAGCGGCGACGTCGTCGTGCGCGCGACTGACTCGAATGACGTCCTCGTCACCCTGCGCGCGTCATCGCCGAAATACTCCTACCTGCTCGAGACGGCCGACGTGATCTTCGATGCGCCGAACAACACGCTGACGATTCGAACGCTCCCCAAAGGCCTCTCCGCGTCGAAGCGAGGGCTTCGGGTTGGGCCCGCGCGGTCGTGGTTTGACTTTGGTGCTTCGGACGTCGATGTAGTGGTGGAGGTCCCTCGTGGCACGTCCCTCGACGTGACGACCGTGTCGGGTGACACGTCACTCTTCGGCCCACTAGGCGTAGTTGGCGTCAAGAGTGTCTCCGGTGACGTCATCGCCCGCGACACCTCCGACGCGCTCGAGGTTCAAACTGCCTCGGGCGACGTCAAGTCGGGTCACGTCCTCACGACCCTCAAGTGCAAGAGCGCCTCGGGCAATGTGGTCTGTCAGGGGGCCGCCGCCCACACCGAGATCTACAGCGCTTCGGGCGACGTGCTGCTTTCGGCCGACCAGCCTGGCAGCATTGTCGTGCGCAACGTCTCGGGCGACGTCATCGTCCGAGTCGCTCGTGGACTAGCCGTCGACATCAGCGGTAACACCGTCTCGGGTTCGATGGGGACCGACATTGACCTTGAAGGCGATGGCGACGTCGCCAGCGACGAGGAGACCATCGTCATCAAAGTCACCACCGTCTCGGGTGACATTCGCATCGACAAGGCTTCGTAGGCCGCAACGCGACGTCACCGGCTCAGTGCCCGTGAAGAGGAAACTCCAGTACCACGGTGAGCCCACCGCCGGGCGTGTCCTCGAAGCGAAACTCTCCCCCGAGCAGTCGGACGAAGTTCGTCGCGACGGTGAGCCCGAGGTCCATCCCCCGGCGTTCCCGATTGAATCGCACGTTCGGATCGAGGATCTCGTCACGACGGGCCTCGCTCATCCCCGGGCCCCGATCGATAACGAGTAACTCGACACTCTTCTCGGTGACGCCCGCGGTTATCCGCACTGGTTCGAAGGATGGCCCGAACTGAATGGCGTTAGCCACCACGATGGCGATGGCCCGAGCGGCCATTGATCGGTCGGTCGTGAAGGAGGGAAGGTTGGTGGCGACGTCCAGGTCCAGTCGCCGTCCCCCAGTACGCACGTGTGAGAGCGCGTCGCGCACGACGACGTCGACCGACGTCGCCGAGAGTTCCGGGGTCACGTCACCAATCTCTAATCGACCTACGTCGATGACGTTCTCGATGAGGCGCGCCAGTCGCTGCACCTCGGCGTCGACCGCATCGAGGCGTTCGCGCTGTACGCGCACCGGCGCCGTCGTGGCGCCGTCGACGAGCGCCGCGACCGTGAGTTGAATTGAAGTGAGGGGCTCGTGCAGGTCGCGCGCGAGTGCACGCAACAACCCGGACCTCGTCGCTTCTGACTCGGCGATCGCCCGGAGTTGCTCGGCGTCGTGCACGCTGCTCAAGACACGAAACCCCGCCGCGATTCGACTGGCGAAGGCGCCGATGAGTTCGCGGTCCTCCGCGTTGAGCGATACGCCTTCGAGGATCAACGCGTGGTCGTCGTCTATGGCGAAGCGTGTCGCGCCCGTTGGCTCAATCGGTGCTTCCCCGCTCACCACGTCGGTCCGCCACGCGTCGTCACTGCGTGCCAGAATCGCGACACTCGACGCGTCAAAGACCGAGCGAAGTGAGTCGAGCAGCGGCACGAGGTCATCGTTCGATGTTCCGACCGAGACCACCACCTTGGCCAAGACCTGCGCCTCCGCTCGGGCCCGCTCGGCTTCGTAGGAACGTCGGGTGAAGCGGCCCACCACCACGCTGGCCCCCACGGCGAAGACGAGGAAGGCGACCAGCGACACGAGGTCGTCAGGTCGTGAGACGGTGAAGGTGTGGAAGGGTTTGACGAAGTAGTAGTTCTCCAACGCGAAGGCCGCTATCGCCGCTACGACACCAACCAGGGCGCCGCCCCAGATAGTTAGGCCCAAGACCAGCACCAGGTAGACCAGAAACTCCGTCGAGATCGACAAGCTGGAGCGCGCGCTCGTGAGGATCAGCGTTAACAGCGGCATCGACAACGCCGCGACCACGAAACCGAGGACCTGTCGTTGCCACGAGAATCGCCGACTCCGTCGTCGTTGCGCCACGTGGGCCGGACGTTCCGCGCCGACGGCGATCACGTGGACGTCGAGCTCCTGGGTGTGTTGCAACACTCGTTCGACGACTCCGCCGAAAGGTCGGCGAGCGCTCCGCGGTCGACTCGCACCGAGCACGATCTGCGTGCCCCGCTCGGAGCGGGCGAAGCCGACGATCGCCGAGGCGGTATCGTCATCGACGAGTTCCTGGAACTTTCCTTCGAACTCGGTCACCAACGTTCGAGCGAGCGAGGTGTCGAGGTCGGCCCTATGTACCCCGTCGGCACTCGTGACGTGCACGGCGATGATCTCGGCCCCGGTGCGCGATGCGATGCGCGCCGCGCGCCGAAGGAGGACCTCGTCCACGGGACTGCCGCTCACCCCGACGATGAGACGCTCGCGAGTCTCCCAGGTCTGGGCGATGTCGTGCTCGTCCTGATAACGCTGAATGGCGTCTTCGACCCGGTCGGCCAGCCAGAGGAGCGCCAACTCACGCAGTGCGGAGAGGTTGCCCACTCGGAAGTAGTTGGACAGCGACGCGTCAATCTTGTCGGCGGCGTAGATGTTGCCGTGCGCCATTCGCCGGCGCAGCGCCTCGGGTGTGACGTCGACGATCTCAATCTGGTCGGCGCGGCGCACAACCGCGTCCGGCACGGTCTCTTGCTGGGTGATGCCCGTGATCTTCTCGACGACATCATTGACGGACTCGAGGTGCTGGATGTTGACCGTCGTGATGACGTCGATCCCCGCGTCCAAGAGCGCCTCGACGTCTTGCCAACGCTTCTCGTTCGTGCTCCCGGGGACGTTGGTGTGGGCGAGTTCATCGACCAACGCGACGTCTGGCCGTCGGCGAAGAATCGCGTCGACGTCCATCTCGTCGAGCAGCGCGCCGCGGTACTCGCGCGTCACGCGTGGCACAATCTCGAGGTCGCGAATCTGAGAATCGGTGTTGGGCCGATGGTGGGTCTCCACGTAGCCAATCACCACGTCGGTCCCACGTTCACGTCGGCGGTACCCCTCGTCGAGCATCCGGTAGGTCTTGCCGACCCCCGGCGCCGAACCCAAATAGACGCGGAACTGCCCCCGGGCCACTAGAGCGACCTCACGTCGCACACCGCGCGAACGCGGTGTCGCACATATCGCAGCGCCGCCTCATGCGCTGCGACGTTCGTGATCGAGCGCCGCGGCCGCCAAGGTCGCGAGCGACACCGCCACGCTGAGCCGTTCGACCGAGACCGCGGCACCGGGCGTCGGCGTGATGACGAATCGACCCAAGACCCTCCCGCGCCACTCCGCGAGAATCTCGGCCTCGGGTCCAGGGATGCCAATCTCGCCGACGGGCCAGGCGAGACCGACGTGATCGACCACGCCGTTGGCGAGCACGCGCGCGAGTGGCGGGTCCGTTCCGAGCCGCTCGAAGCGACACGCTCGTAGATCCAACAACTCAACCAGCGACGTCGAGACGAATTCGATGATCTGGGGACTGGGGGTGGGACCGGCCGCGAGGTCGCTCAATGATTGGAACGTCTCGACGTACCCAAACCCCTCACTGGAGGTTCGGGCGTGACGACGGCTCCTCGCCGCGAGTTCGGTCACGAGCACGCCGACGAGGACGATCGCCACGGTCGTCTCGACGTCCGGTCGGTGGCTGATGGCGAAGCGGTCGTAAGGCCTCGTCAAGAAGAAATCGAACCACAGCGCCGACGCGAGGCTGGCCACGTAGCCCGCACGACGCCCCCCCGTCACGGCGAGCGCGACCACCGAGGCGACCAGTACCAGCGCCGCGGCGGTGTCGGCGAAGGAGCCACGAAAGGGTGAGAGCACCGCGGCGATGACGAGGGGACCGACGAGGGCGAGAGCGAGCGTGAGGGAGCGCTGGGCCCGTCGTAACAGTGTCAACACTTCGGTCCGCTTCTCTTCATTGTCTCCCCTACTTCAGTTTGGCGAGTCCCTCGTTGAGTTGCAGCACGTCGATGTACTGGGCCCCCAGGAAGCCCCACTGGGCGGGGTGGGTCTGCGAAGTGATCAACGTCCGCAGCTTCGCTGGCGAGATCCCGGTGGCCTTGGTGACCATGGGAATCTCGGCGAGGGCGTCAGCTTGCGAGATGTCCGGGTCGTAGCCACTGGCCGAGGTCGTGACGAGGTCCGGGGTCGGGTTGACGCCCCGGGCGTGCCAGTACTTCACCAACTCAATGGTGTACTTCTTTAAGAGAGCGGAGCGAGGTCCCAGGTTCGTCGCACCGGACTCGCCCGCGACGCCGTTCAGGGTCAAGGGGTCGTCGCCGGGGTGCTCGGCGGGGTTCAACGTTGCGCTGGAGTAGGGACCGAGGTCGTCGGGGCGGCCCTGGAAGACGCAACTGCCGAGTGGGTGGCCCGGGCACTTGGTGAAGTTCCAGGGCTGGCCAATCAGCGTCGAACCGTTGGACGTGAGTGAACCGTCGGCTTGTTGCTTGAAGACGAGCTGCGCGACGCCGGTGCCAGCGAAGGCGTAGACGAAGCCGAAGAACACGAGGCAGATCAGCGCCATGACGAAGGATCGGCGGAGGTTGATGAGCATGAGCAGTCTCTCTTAGTAGGCGTGGAGGGCCACGAGGATGAGGTCGATGAGCTTGATGAAGATGAAGGGCACGATGATTCCCCCGACGCCGTAGATCAACACGTTGCGCCGAAGGATCACCGACGATTTGGACGCCCGAAACTTCACTCCTCGAAGGGCCAAGGGAATCAGAGCGATGATCACCAGTGCGTTGAAGATGACCGCCGAGAGCACGGCACTTTGGGGACTGTGGAGGTGCATGACGTTGAGGGCGCCGAGCGGCTTATCGTGCAGTCCGTAGGCGAACACGAAGAGCGCCGGGATGATCGCAAAGTACTTGGCCACGTCGTTCGCGATGGAAAACGTCGTCAAGGAGCCTCGCGTGATGAGGAGCTGCTTGCCAATCTCAACGATGTCGATGAGTTTGGTCGGGTTCGAGTCGAGGTCAACCATGTTGCCGGCCTCTTTGGCGGCCGTGGTCCCGGTGTTCATCGCGACCCCGACGTCGGCCTGCGCGAGCGCGGGCGCGTCGTTCGTGCCGTCGCCGGTCATGGCGACGAGTTTGCCGCCTTCTTGCTCCTGTTTGATGAGCGCCATCTTCGCCTCGGGGGTCGCTTCCGCTAAGAAGTCGTCGACACCGGCTTCTTGGGCGATCGCCGCGGCGGTCAAGGGGTTGTCACCGGTGATCATCACGGTGCGGATGCCCATCTGACGCATCTCTTCGAACTTCTCGCGGATACCCTGCTTAACGACGTCCTTCAGTTCGATGACCCCGACGATGTCCGGGCCGTCCGAGACGACTAGCGGCGTCGAACCGGCGCGTGAGACGCGCTCGACGATGGCGTCTAAGTCGGCGGGAATGGAGCCACCGTGTTCGCTGGCCCAGCGCTTCACCGAGTCGCCGGCGCCCTTTCGGATCTGGCGCGAACCAATATCGAGTCCCGACATGCGCGTCGTGGCGGTGAAGGGGATGAACGCGTGGTCCCCCTCGAGTTGACGCTCGCGAATGTCGAAGAGCTGCTTCGCCAACACCACGACGGAGCGGCCCTCGGGTGTCTCGTCGGCCAGTGAGGCCAACTGCGCGACGTCGGCGACTTCTTGCTCGCTGTGGGTGCCGACCGGGAAGAAGTTCGCGGCCATGCGGTTACCCAGCGTGATGGTACCGGTCTTGTCCAACAACAAGGTCTGCACGTCACCGGCCGCTTCGACGGCGCGTCCACTCATCGCGAGCACGTTGCGCTGGACGAGACGGTCCATGCCCGCGATACCGATCGCCGAGAGCAGTGCACCGATCGTCGTTGGAATGAGACAGACCAGCAACGCCACGAGGACGACGACCGAGATGGACGCGCCACCAAAGTTGCCAAACGGCACCAGCGTCACCACGACCGGGATGAAGATGATCGTCAGGACCGCCAGCAGGATCGTCAGGGCGATCTCGTTCGGCGTCTTCTGTCGGTTCGCACCCTCGACGAGCGTGATCATGCGGTCAATAAAGGTGTGGCCTCGTTCGGCCGTGATGCGCACGACGATGCGGTCAGAGAGCACCTTGGTGCCGCCGGTCACCGCGGAACGGTCGCCACCGGACTCACGAATCACCGGCGCTGATTCGCCCGTGATCGCGGACTCGTCCACCGAAGCGATGCCTTCGATGATCTCGCCGTCGGAGGGTATGACGTCGCCGGCCTCGCACACGACGAGGTCGCCCTTGCCGAGGTCTGCTGCGGGTACCAACTCCTCGGTCCCGTCCGCCTTCAAACGTCGGGCCTCCGTCTCCGAGCGCATTTTGCGCAACGTGTCGGCTTGCGCCTTGCCCCGCCCCTCGGCCATCGCCTCGGCGAAGTTGGCAAAGATCACCGTCAAGACGAGCCATATGGTGATGGACCAGGCGAACTTGCCCGGGTGCGCGCACGCCTCGACGAAGGTGATGACTGATCCCACGAGCACGACGAACATCACCGGGTTCTTCACCTGGATCCTCGGGTCGAGTTTGCGCACGGAGTCCTTGAGGGCCTGGCGCAGGATGGGACCGTCGAAGAGTCCGCGGGCTTGTGCCACGCCGTGCGCGTCTGAGGGTCCGGTCGTTGGTTGGTTGAGGACGGTAGTCATTAGAAGAACCTCATGTGCGCTAGTTGCTCGACGATGGGACCAAGGGCGATCGCCGGGAAGAACGTCAGTCCGCCAATGATCAAGATGACACCGATGGTCAGGCCCGCGAACATGCCGTTGTCGGTGCGGAAGGTCCCGAGGGACTCCGGCACGACGTCCTTGGCGGCCAACGAGCCACCCAGCGCGAGGGCCGGAATGATGATGCCGAAGCGTCCAATCAACATGTCGATCGCGCCGATGACGTTGTAGAAGGGCGTGTTGCCCGTGATCCCGCCCATGGCCGAACCGTTGTTGTTGCCCTGGGAGGTGATGGCGTAGAGGATCTCGCTAAAGCCGTGCGGCCCCTTATTCAGTGGACCCGCGCGGCCTTGCACGAGAGAGACCGCGATGCCGGTGATCATCAAGACGACCAGTGGCATCACCAGGGACCCGAGCCCCGCGAGTTTGATCTCCCTCGCTTGGATCTTCTTGCCGAGATACTCAGGCGTTCTCCCAATCATCAGACCGCCAATGAAGACCGCGATCACCGCGTAGATAAGGAGGGTGTAGAGCCCGCTGCCCGTGCCGCCCGGGGTGACTTCGCCCATCATCATTCCCGTCAAGAGGCCAAGGTCCCCCACGGGCGTGAATGAGTCGTAGGCCGCATCGGCCGAGCCCGTCGACGTGCTGGTCGAGGAGACCCCGAAGAGTGCCGACGTGGTGTCGCCGAAGCGCGTCTCCTTGCCCTCGGTATTACCGACGGTCGAGTGAATGCCCGCGGCCGCGACCGCCGGGTTGTTCTGGTGCTCACCGAAGGTCGTGAAACCGACCCAGACGCCGAAGAGGATGACCATCACCGCCAAGAGCGTGAAGCCCTGCTTGATGCTGCCCACCATCTTGCCAAAGGTGTAGGTGAGGGCGAAGGGGATCGCGAGGAGCAAGTACATCGAGAGGAAGTTCGTCAGGCCCGTCGGGTTCTCGAATGTTGTCGCCGAGTTGGCGTTCAAGAATCCACCACCGTTGGTGCCGAGTTGTTTGATCGACTCCATGAAGCCAATCGGTCCGCGCGCGAGCGTTTGGGTCACGCCGTTCAAGACGTCGTGGATACTCGCCGTGCCGGCCAAGGTCTGCACGGCGCCCTCGCCCACGAAGATGATGCCGAAGACGAAGGCAATGGGCAGGAGGATGTAGAACATGCAGCGCGTGATGTCGACCCAGAAGTTGCCGATCGTCGGACTCTTTCGACGGGCGAAGCCGCGCACCATCGCGATGGCGACCGCGATGCCGACGGCCGGCGAGACGAACTGTTGAACCGTCAAGGCGCCGATCTGAGAGAAGTACGACATCGTCGTCTCCCCGCCGTAGTTCTGCCAGTTGGTGTTGGTCAAGAAAGAGACCGAAGTGTTAAAGCTGAGCCCCGGGCCCACCCCGTCGAAGTGCTGGGGGTTGAGGGGCAGTGAACCCTGGACGCGGATGATGACGTAAGTGAAGAGCAGCGAGACGAAGGAGAAAACGACCAGGGCGCCGGCGTAGCGCTTCCAGGTCTGCTCTTGTTCCGGACTCGTACCGAGCAGTCGGTAGATGGGTCGCTCGATGAAGCCCAGCCAGTGCACGCGACCATCGAACACTGCGGCCATGTAGGAGCCGAGGTAGCGCCACGTGAGGCCGAGGGTGACGATGAGCGCGACGATGGTGAAGAAGAAGCCCATTTAGAACTTCTCCGGTTTGAACATCGCGTAGCCGATGTAGAGGAACATGACCACCGAGATGATCACCAGGATGATCTGGGAATAACTCATACCTTGTCCAGTACTTTGATGAGCCCGAGCGACGCCAGAGCGAAGGCTAAGAAGCCGAGTATTGAGAGGAAATCTGCCATGGTTCCATCCTGGCGGGAGGTTTCTGAACAGATTCTTAACTCCCGCTCATAGCTCTTCATTTTCTCTTCATTCCCTGAGCGCATGGGCCTTGAGTGAATGCGACGATACTGAAGAGGTGCAGAGACGGCTCCTGGGTTCGTGCGTCGGCTTCGTGTTGGCCTTCGCCTTCGGCGCGTCCCTGTTACCGCTGCGCTCGCACATCAGCGTCTCGACCGCGGCCCTCGTGTTGGTCGTTCCCGTGGTCGTGGGCGCGGTGCTCGGCGGCTTCGTCGCCGGGGCGTTCAGTGTGGTGGCGGGATTCCTCGTCTATGACTACGCGTTCGTGCCGCCCTATAAGACCCTCACCGTGGGCAACGCGCAGAACTGGGCCGCGCTGGTGGTCTACGTGGTCGTCATGTTGCTCATCGCGCGCATCGTCGACGCGCTGGAACGCTCGCGCGACGACGCGCGCCGTGCCCACGAGGTGATGCGGCGCGTCTCCGAGGTCTCGGAACTCCTGGTCGGTGACCAGCCCGTCAACCGCCTCCTCGAGACCATTGTCTCGAGCGCCCAAAAGGTCTTCCAGGTTCCCGGGGTGTCGTTGCTCGAACTCGAAGACGGTCACCTCGTCGTGGTCGCCAGTGCCGGCGAAGCGCTGACGAACGACGAACTGCGTCAACTCGATCCCCATTCGGGACGACCGATTCGAGTGGGCACCACGGCCGGCTCCTCCACGGAGCTGCGCACCGTGGCGCTGGCGTCCTCGGGCCGGGCGGTGGGCATCCTCGCGATGCGCGGCGTGCCCATCGCGGCGACCGATAGCTCCCTGCTCAACACGTTCGCCAACGACGCCGCCCTCGCCCTCGAGCGAGCGCAACTGCGCGAGCAGGCCCTTCGTTCGAAGTTGCTCGAAGAAGCCGATCGGTTTCGCCGAGGCCTGCTCGGCGCCGTCTCGCACGACCTGCGCACGCCCCTCGCCACCATCAAAGTGGCGTCCTCGACACTCTCACAGCGATCGGCGACGCTCTCGATCGAGGACACCGCGGAGTTGCACCGGCTCATCGAGATCGAGTCCGACCGCCTGACGCGCTTGGTCACCAATCTCCTCGACATGACGCGCATCGAGGCGGGTGTGCTCACGCTGGACCGGGTCGACACGCCCGTGCACGACCTGGTGAAAGAGTCGCTCAACGCGATGGGGTCGACCTTGTGCGATCTGCGCGTCGATGTGGACGTGCCCGACTCCCTGCCCGACGTGCGGGTCGACCACGTCTTGATGGTCCAGACGCTCGTCAACTTGCTCGACAACGCGCAGCGCCACGCCCCGCCGCACAGCGTGATCACCGTGACGGGCGAGCGTCGGGGGGACCAGGTCGTCCTCTCGGTCGCTGATCAAGGACCCGGTGTCCCGCCGGGCGACCAGCAAACGATCTTCGATCGCTTCACCCAACTGAGCACCGGCGGTCGCGCGGGACTCGGGCTCACGATTGCCAAGACCTTCGTCGAGGCGCACGGCGAAGAGGTCTGGTACGAATCCGTACCCGACGGCGGAGCTCGTTTTGTCATCTCGCTGCCCAACGCCGCAGTACCCGGGTCCTAGTTCATGGCGCACGTCCTCGTCATCGACGACGACCCGTCACTACTGCGCGCCCTGCGACTCGGACTCGAGGCTGGTGGCCATGAGGTGTTCACCGCGATCGACGGCGAGCACGGCATCTCCCAGGTCGCCATCAAGGCCCCCGACGTCGTGGTGCTCGACATTGGGCTGCCCGACATGGACGGACTCGTCGTCGCCGAGCGGATCCGCCAGTGGAGTGACGTGCCGATCATCATCCTCTCGGCGACCGGGACCGAGAACCGAAAGATCGAGGCGCTCAACGGGGGCGCGAACGACTACGTGACCAAACCCTTCTCCATGGGCGAACTCGAGGCGCGAATCCGCGCGGTCCTGCGGGGACGAGCCGCGGAGGCCACCGTCTCGACGTCCGAGCTGACCCTGGGGTCCTTGGACCTCGACTTCGTGCACCACGAAGTACACCAGGATGGAGCGAAGGTCGAGCTCACCGCGAAGGAGTTCAACCTCTTGGGGTTCCTCGCGCGCCACGCCGGACGCACGTGCACCTACCAGATGATCCTGCAGGCGGTCTGGGGTACGGGGTACGGCGACGAAGCGCAGTACGTGCACGCCTACGTGCACCGACTGCGCCAGAAGCTCAACGACGACACGGGCCTACTCATTCAAACGAGTCCCGGTGTCGGCTACAGCCTGCAACCGGAAGTGACGACGGCGCCCTAGGGCGCGAGGTTCCGAGCGAACCGCGTTCGTCGGCGACGCGTACGCGACGTGGCGAGTTATACCGAGACGGGCGTCGGTGTGAAGGCACACGACAGGTGCTTGACCCCGTTGATGAACGTCGAGCGCAGTCGGTCGGGCTCGCCAACACTCACGATGTCGGGCAGGCGCTCAAAGAGTTGGCGAAACATGACGCCGATTTCTATGCGCGCCAACGGTGCACCCAAACAGAAGTGGGGACCGGCCGCACCGAAACCCAGGTGGGGATTAGGGCTTCGTCGCACGTCGAAGTCGTAGGGATCACCGAAGACGTCCTCGTCTCGGTTGGCGCTGTTGTAGTACAGCAACACCTTGTCACCTTCTTCGAGACCTTCACCCGCCAACTGCGTGGTCCGGGTGACCGTGCGACGCATCCACACGACGGGTGAACACCACCGCACCATCTCTTCAACCGCGGTCGGACCCACGCCCCGCGGGTCAGCTAACCAGCGTGCTCGCTGCTCGGGGTACTCGGTGAGCGCGTGCAAGCCCAGGCTCATCGTGTTGCGGGCGGTGTCGTTGCCCGCGACGACCAGGAGAATGAAGAATGAGGCAATCTCGGCCGGCGTCAGTGCTTCACCGTCGACGTTCGCGTTCACGAGGGAGGACGTCACGTCGTCAGCCGGCGTCGCGCGACGATACTCCGCCAACTCGCTCACGAGCGCGGTGAGTTCTTCCGCTTTGACCAAGAGCGACGTCAACACGTCAGTGCCCTCGGGCGTGTATTCGGGGTCACCCGCACCAACGGCCGCGTTGGTCGAGTTGACGATGACGTTCGACGCGTCAAAGACGGTCTGGTAGTCGCTCGGTGACACGCCCATGAGGTCACAGATCACCTCGAGCGGGAGTCGCGCCGCCACGTCGAGCACGAAGTCGCACTCACCGCGTTCACAGACGCGATCGATGATCGATCCGGCCAGGGTCTCGATGCGTTCTTCAATTCGTTTAATCGTGCGGGGACTGAAGGCCTGCGACACGACACGTCGCAGCAGCGCGTGACGGGGGTCATCGGTGTTGACCATCGAACCGAAGTATTCGAGTAACTCAACGGGCATGTCTTGAATGCTCGTCGCTCCCTTGGCCGAGGAGTAGATCTCGGGGTTACGACTGACCTCGACGATGTCGGCGTGGCGCGTCACCGCGCGATAACCGTTGCCCTTGGGGATGAACATGGCAATTGCCGGATCGAGGTCAGGCTCTTCGAAGAAAGCCAGTGGCCGCTCACGGCGCAGGCGCCGAAAGGCGCCGTCGCGTACGGGGTTCGGTAGTTCCCAGAAGGCAGGGTCGGAGAGATTTATCTCGTCGAGCGCGAGTAGGTCACGAGGTTCCACAGATGAAAGCGTAGTTTTTCGTGCTCGGGTCGTGAACCGATCGACGGCGTCTGGCGCGTTCAGATGTCCTTGTGACGTGCAACGAAGACGGGAATCTCCCGATCGGTCCTCGTTTGATACTCCGCGTAGGGCGGGTATGCCGCGACCGCGCGTTCCCACCACTGCACTCGCTCGTCGCCACTGACCTGGCGCACCACGACGTCGAAGGGCTCGGGGCCGTCTTGGAGCACGACGTCCTCGGGAAAGGCGCGAAGGTTGTAGTACCACACGGGGTTCTCTGGCGCCCCGCCCATGGAGGCGACGAGCGCGTACTCGCCATCGTGCTCGACGCGCATGACGGGGGTCTTGCGTACTTTGCCGCTGCGGTTCCCTCGGGTGGTGAAGATCACGATGGGCCAGCCGGTGTCACGGAGCGTGTTGGCCCGCGTCCCGCCGGAACTCTCGTACTCCTCGACTTGATCGCGGACCCACCGTGAGGGACTCGGCTCGTATTCACCGTCGATAACCATCGCACCACTCCTTCTTGATCGAGCCGGGGCGTCTCACCACAGCGCAACTCTCTGAGGGCATGGTACGGGCCGACGAAACGACCCACGTCAGTAACGAGCGCTCAGAGAAACTCACGCCGTCTCGACGGCGGTGCGGTGGCTCGCGATCAAGGCGAGGGCCCCGTCGAGGGCGCGGCGAAGCGCTTGGGGATCTCGACGCGCCTGCGAGAGGACGAGGCCGCCCTGGAGACTGGCCAGGGTCGATGCGGCGAGCCAGGCGACGTCAGATTCGGGACGCAGTTCTCCTCCGGCAACCATCGCCGCAAGTCCGTCGCGGATGTGATCCTCCCAACGATCGAACCCGGCGCTGAGCACGACACGGATGTCATCGTCACGCTCGCCGAGTTGACCGAGGAGGTTGGCAATTGGACAGCCGCCTGCAGCGCCCCGTTCCACCTGCAGCGAGACGAGGGCGTCAGTCCATCGAACCAGTCCGTCCCAGGTTCCGAGTTCGGCAAAAAGAACGCGCTGTCCGTCGAGCACCGCGTCGCTAGTGGCCACGGCGACGGCCCGCAAGAGATCGCTCTTGTCATCGAAGTAGTGGTAGATCTGACTTCGCGACGCGGTCGCTCGAGCGCCGACCTCGTCAAGGCTCGCCCCGAGAGCCCCTTTCTCTGCGACAACCGCAGCGGCCGATGCCACGATACGTTCTCGGCTCAGGCGTCCCCGGTCGGTGGTCGGCAGCACTCCCATCCCTCCAGTATCCCCCGAAGTGGACTTGACGGTCCAGTCATTTTGTGCTCAAATCACAAGTGGACTGAAGAGTCCACTTTCAAGGCCGCGCGCCCTCCAGGAGGAACAATGTCAATGACCATCCGCGAACAGACCGATCAAGTCAAAGCAGTCGCCGCTGAGCACTTACCCCCTGAAGTGGTCGGGGTGTTCAATCGCCGCATTAACGATCTCCTCGACGAAGGTATTCCCGCCGACAGCATCAAGTCTGGGGACATTCTTGAGACGTTCACGCTCGACGACGCCACCGGGACGCCCGTAAGCCTCGAGACGCTCATCGAAGACGGACCGGCGGTAATTGTCTTCTACCGAGGCGGTTGGTGCCCCTACTGCAATGTGGCCCTGCGGACGTATCAGAGCGAACTGTTGCCCCAGCTCGAGAACTTCGGGGCTCGACTCGTCGCGATCAGTCCCCAATCGCCCGACCAGTCACTGTCGACCGTTGAAAAGGCCGGGCTCGAATTCACGGTCCTCTCCGACCCAGGCAGCCGCCTCGCCCAACGGATCGGCATCGCGTTCCAAGAGGCCGACGAGGTCCTCGCCGCACAACGCGAACTCGGACTCGACATCGCCCAGGTCAACGCCGAGGGAGCCACGATGCTGCCGCGACCCACCGTGCTCATCGTCGACCAGAACCACACCGTGCGATTCGTGGATGTTCAACCTGACTTCACGGCACGCACCGAGGTCGCCGACATCGTCGCCGCGCTTTCAACCCGTTCGTAACGCCGCGAGAGGGCGTCTGCCGAGGATCGTCGCCACCTTCACCACGGGACGGTCGCTCCGCAGTAGTCAAGGTACTGAAGCCCGCCGTGAGCGTGCTGGGCGTCGATCACGTTGACGAGATTGGGGATGCTTTCGTCAACATTGAGACGCGCGTTCGGGCCACCGAGTCGGGTTTTCACCCAGCCCGGGGCCAAGAGCAGTAGCGTTCGCGCGTCATCGTGATGGCGGGCGGCGTAGCTGCGCATGAACGTGTTCAGTGCGGCCTTAGAGCCCCGGTAGACCTCGAAGCCGCCGCGTTCGTTGTTAGCGACGCTGCCTTGTCCCGAGGACATGACGGCAATCGTCCCGTTCGGTGCGACGAGATCGTCGAGTCCCTCGACGACCCGCATCGGGCTCAGCGCATTGGTGACCATGATCATTGACTCGAATTTTCGCGTCAAGATAGTCAAGAGCGTTGGCGAGTCGGTCCAAATTGATGCGGTCGGGAGACGCATAGAAATCGATGTCCATGGTGGGAGGAATTGGTACGGCCTGCGCAATAGCCGCAAATGCCCCAATCACTACGTAGTCGACTTGGAATCTATTGAAAGCTTCAATTGTCACTTCGGCTTCTAGTTCGTGGTTCACTGGCTTCTTCGATTACTCGCGCATTACTGAATCCGGCGACATTCCCTCTGTGTCGATTTTCGACTCGCTGCCGTTCAACGTCACTCCGCTTTGAGTGTCTCTCGATTAACAACGGGTCGTGGTCATCAAGACTTTCGAGATGAATTCTTGGTTCTAATCCCACCGAAGCAAGAATTCGTTGCACCGATTCAAATCCAGGATCAATTCGCCCCAACTCGATTCGAGCGATCGTTGATTGGGCGACGCCAGCTCGCGCTGCTAATTCACGCTGAGTGAGATTCAATTGCACGCGTGCCAATGCCAACAGGCTCCCCGCGACTGTCGGAGAGGTTGCGGCAGTTCGCATGGTTACATGATAGCATATCCGCTCTCAGTATCCGAGAGCCTGCAAGAAACTCCCTTGGCACTCCGTGAAAGGTCCTGCACGTAGTCGCGCATCCTTGAGGACGCGCTTCGAACCGATGAGCATCCGGTAATTGGGCCGCCTTTGAAACTCGTCCAACGTCCAAACGGTCGGTCGGCCCACTTCACGACTGAGATGCAAAACTTCGTTCTCGGCCACCCATAGGCCGATGTGGGCGCCAAACGGATTCCGGTCCTTATTAAAGAAGGCAAGATCCAGCGGCTGCGGCGGATCAACGACGACTGTCCCGACTGTGTCTTTCCAGAGTTCCGACGAACGAAGCGACGGACATTTGAGTCCAAACAAGGTAAGAACGCCGTAAGCAAATCGTTGACAGTTGGAGCCCTCCAGCCAAGAAAGTGGGGTGCCTGACCCCGGAACCGCGGAGGCCAGGTATGGAACTGACCAAAGTCCGACTGGCCAACCTTCAGGCGGTGTCGACCACGAGTCTCGAATCACGATCCAATTCTGACCCAATTGCCGAAGATTCTCTGACCGCCTCACTCGACGCAGAAGGGCCGACCCTCGCGGACCGGCCCTGACCTGCACTGCCTTTCGTGGCGGGGGCAAGATTTGAACTTGCGACCTTCGGGTTATGAGCCCGACGAGCTACCAGACTGCTCCACCCCGCGATGGCCCAGAAAGCCTAGCGGATAAACCCGACGCCCCTCAAGGCGGCGAGCCATTCGGCGAACTCGCGGCCTCGAGGGACGTCGGTGAACACGTCGCCCAAGTCCTAACGCTGGTTGTAGTGCAAGGACGTGCGCTGTCCTCGGGCGAAGATGAGTGTGAAGGTGTGTTCGCCACGTCGCGTCGAGCGCTTGACGCTCACCCGAATCGTGATGACGCGACCGGTGTCGCGAAGCAGGACAATCTTGGTACCCGCGGCGCTGGTGAGGATCCGCGGCCGTCCGTAAAAGCCCGTCCCGATGATCTTGGTCGTGACGGTCTGTCCCGTCCACACCGGGGCGCTCACGCGCTCGGCTCTCGGTCGCGAGACCGCTACCGTTACGGTGGTCGCGAGGGAACGGGTGAGGGCGTAAGTCGAGTCCGCTGACTTGGTGGCGGTCACCACGCACGTGCCAGCCCTGGTCGTCTTTAAGTGGGTGCCACTTACCCAACAACCCGCCGAACCGGCCGCGGTCACGGCGTAGCTCACTGCACCGACACCCGAACCTCCGCTGGTGACAAGGATCAAGGGCTGACCGTGGATTGCCCTAATGCTGGTGAGGGTCAATGTCGCTTGCGCCTTCGGATTTCCCGCGCCGACGGTGATGGATTGCTGGACCTGGGTAGCGGCGGCGTAGGCGCCGTTGCCCACGTCGTTGAAATCAAGCTCGCACACGCCGTTGCCCGTGAAGGTGACGAGTTTTTTATCGAGCGTGCAGCCCGTCGAACCTCCCGAGAGGGCAATTGCCACGGTGTCGCCCGACGTAGCTGACGCGCCGGCTGAGTAGGTACCGTTGATCGTGCCTGCGGCGGGTGGCGTGCTGGCGTAGATCGTGTTCGCGCTGTGGACCGTGATCGTCTGGCGCACTTGACTCGCGGCGGCGAACGCGCCATTGCCGGCGTCGTTCAGATTCACCCGACAGGTGCCCGCCCCGGTGAACGTGACTTTGCCGTCGCTGATCGAACAGCCGGTTGAAGAACTATCGATGGTTTTGACGACACCGTCGCCCGAGGTGGCCGTGGCGCCCGGTGAGTACGAACCGCCGGTACTACCCGAAGCGGGCGAGGTGCTCGCACTAATGGTGTTGGCGGCGTAGACCTTGATGTCCTGGTGCACCTCCGCGGCGGCCGCGTAGGTCGTGTTTCCCGCGTCGTTGAAGTCGACAACGCACGTCCCGGCGGCGGTAAAGGTCACTTTGCCGTCGCTGATCGAACAGCCCGCGGACGTCTTGTCCAACGTGATGGCGACCTTGTCACCCGACGTCGCGGTCGCGGTTGGGGTGAAGGAGCCTCGCGCGCTTCCCGCCGAGGGTGCCGAGCCTGGAGCGATCGTGTTGGCACTGGTGCCCGCCGCCGAGGCGCCACCCGCGCTCAGCAGTACGAAGCCCGCGACCAGCGTCGAGGCGGCGCCGACGGCCGCAGTTCTCACGAGTACCGATCGGGCGAGGCGCGAGGCTCTCGCGAGAGTGGAAAGACGAGTCATTTCAGTGCCAGCCTTCGAAAATCCCTGGCTAAATGCCAGTTCAAAAGGAGGCTGGGTCTTGACGTCCTAAGGCCCAACGTACCACAGGGAATATGCGATTCTGCTCAAGTATGACTGGGATTCACTGTGAAACCACGCGACCGCGTGTTCATTCGGCGCTCTCGGCCGCCGTTGACCCACGCCCGGCGTTAGGTTAGCCTAACCTAAGTGAAGACGTCGGTGGCCCCCCAACTGACGACAGTCGGACGTCGCAACGGCCAAATCGATGGCCGTTGGCGGGTCCGTTCCTGCTCGAGTCCGCAACTGTCGAGTTGCCACCGATCCCGATCGAACGACGTGGCCGAGTGACGAACGCCTCCACGCCAGGTTCGGCGAGCGCACCCTCTAGTTTCGATACTCAATCCGGTGTGGTTGAAGGACGTGTCCCGAGCGCCCACCAGCGACGATGGACCGCGGTGTTCGTTGGGTTGCTCGTCGTCATCGTGGCGTTGATCGCGCTGTGGCTCGCCCACCCGAATGAGGATGGGACCTCGTCATCATCGGTGACGGCGTGCCACAAGGTAGCTGCCGCGCTCGCCGACGGTCCAAATCCCGTGGTGGATCCCGTCGGTTACGCCGAGGCGCAGGTACGGCCGCTCGACCGGGTTACCACGTCGAACGCAGGACTACGCGAAGCAATCGAGCTTCTGAGCGCCGCCTACGGGAGTTACTACAACCACGATGGCGCGAGGTTCGCGCAACGCGCCGTTCGCAACGCCACGATGTCGCTGCACCAGTACTGCCCAGGGGTCAAGTAGTGAGCCCCGTTCGCCCCGGCCACGCCAGGATGCTCCGGCGGCGGCGCCTCGTCGCGGGCGTGGTCGCGATGGTCCTCGCGTCGCTCACCCTCGCCGCGTGCGGCTCATCGAGTGACGCCAAGGGCGTCACCATCACGCTCTATAACGGGCAGCACGTCCAGACGACCGACGCACTCGTCGCCGGGTTCGAGAAAAAGTATCCCTCGATCACCGTTGCGGTGCGTAGTGACGACGAGGACACCTTCGACGCGCAGATCGTCCAAGAAGGTTCGCACTCACCCGCTGACGTCTTTTACAGCGAGAACTCGCCCGCGCTCGAATTTCTTCAACAGCGTGGCCTCTTAGCCAAAGTCGACGACTTAACCTTGGCGAAGACGCCCGCGAAGTACAACTCACCTCAAGGCGACTGGGTCGGCGTCTCGGCGCGCGTGAGCGTCCTCATCTACAACCCATCGCTCATAAAGAAACGTGACCTTCCGACAACCGTCTTGGGTCTGGCGAATCCGAAGTACAAGGGCGAACTCGCCTTCGCTGCGGGCGAGACCGACTTTCAGCCCATCGTCACCTCCGTGCTCCAGGCCTACGGCACCGCGACCACGTTGAAGTGGCTCAATGGGATCAAATCAAACGCCAGCGCGCACGTCTACCCTGACAATGAGACCATCGCCGATGAAGTGAACCGCGGCGCGGTCGCCTTCGGCGTCGTGAACCAGTACTACTGGTATCGCATGCGCGCGGAGATCGGTGCGTCGAATATGCGTTCACTCATTACCTACTTCGCACCGCACGACCCGGGCTACGTGATTGACGTCTCGGGCGCGGGGGTCTTGAAGTCTTCGACGCACCCAGTCGCCGCCCAAGAGTTTCTAAGTTTTTTGGTCTCCCGGCAAGGCCAAGAGATCATCGCGCACTCGATCAGCTTCGAGTACCCCGTCGCCTCGGGCGTCTCGACCACCCAGCCCGAAACGCCCTTCAGCGCCCTCGCGCCCTATCCCATCGACATCGCCCAACTCGGCACCGGCGAGCGAGCGATTGCCCTCCTGCGTGAGGTCCAACTCCTGTGACGAGCACCACGGCGACCAACTCGTCCGTCGACCTCGACGGCGCCCCAGCGCTCAGCTCCCCACGCCAGCGTCCACGGCGCACGGCGCTCACTGCGGTCAGCTTCGCCGTCGTGGCCGCGCTTGCACTGCCGCTGATCTTTCTGATTACCGAAGCGACCGACGCCGGCGCCGGGAACATCTGGCATCTCATCTGGCGATCGTTGACCGCGTCGTTGCTCTGGAACACGGTGCGCTTGACCGTGGTCGTGACCGCGCTGTGCGCCGTCATTGGCACGCTCGCCGCGTACTGCGTGGAACGCACCGACCTGCCGGGACGCCACGTCTGGGCCGTCCTCGTCGTTATCCCCTTCGCCATTCCCGACTTCGTGGTCAGTTTCGGTTGGTCCTCCCTCTCAACGTGGGTGGCGGGGTATCGCGGCGCCGTGCTGGTGATGACTTTGGCCGTCTACCCCCTCGTCTACCTCCCGGTTGCCGCGAGTTTTCGTGGGGCCGACCCCGGTCAAGAAGAGATCGCACGAAGTTTGGGCGCGAGCCGTCTGTCGACGTTCTTTCGCATCACGCTCGGCCAAGCCCGTCGCGCCATCTTGGGAGGATCGCTACTCGTCGCACTCGTAATCCTCGCCGAGTATGGCGCCTTTGAGATCTTGGGGTACCAGACCTTCACGACGGAGATCTTCAGCGAGTTCTCCGTCGGCTTCGACACCGCCTCGGCCTGCGCGCTCTCGCTCGTGTTGGTGGTGTTCTCGCTCATCGTCATGGTCGGCGAGAGCTCGCTTCGCGGCTCGGGACACGTCACTCGAAGCGGACCAGGAGTCCAGAGAGTGATCACGCGGCGTCCCCTCGGACGAATGAAGCTCCCCGTGTTATGTGGTTTCGTTGCCCTCGTCGCTGCGGCACTCGGCGTGCCCGTGGGCTCGTCGATTTACTGGATGCTCGAGGGCGGCGCCCACGCCATTGCTGGTGAGTCACTACTCTCCTCGGCGCTGTACACCGCGGGCTACAGCGCGGCGGCGGCGCTGGTCTCGACGTTCATGGCGCTCCCGGTGGCGCTCCTCGTCATCCGTCGACCGTCCGCCCTCAATCGACTGCTCACGCGAACGACGTTTCTCGTCCTGGCGATGCCCGGGCTCGTCGTCGCGTTAGCACTCGCGTACTTCTCCGAACAACACCTCGACTCTTTCGGCTACCAGAGCGCTCCCCTGCTCGTATTCGCCTACGCGTTGATGTTCTTTCCCCTGGCCCTCGTGGGCGTGCGCGCCTCGGTCGCCCAAGCGCCGGTCGCCCTCGAAGAGATCGCGGGCTCGCTCGGTGTCCCGCGTCGTCGCGTCTTGTTGCGCGTCACGTTGCCGCTCGTGGCGCCCGGACTCGGTGCCGCGTTCTGCTTGGTCTTTCTTTCCGCGGTCACCGAACTGACCGCGACGTTGATACTGATTCCCACGGGCGTGCAGACCCTGGCCACGCAGTTCTGGGCGTACCAGCAGAACCTCTCCTACGCTCAGGCCGCCCCCTTCGCGCTGGTGATCATCGCGATCGCCGCGGTGCCCGCGTACTTGCTCGGGCGCTTTTTCGATCGCCTGCCCGTTCGTCACGACGCACGAGCGGTCCCTAGGGTCGT